>ENA-OZSG01000643-OZSG01000643.1-human-gut-metagenome-genome-assembly--contig:-NODE-643-length-11961-cov-6.786578_pt1 | contig 11961 bp, 7 predicted proteins | sample MGYA00243278_ERZ653965 | MGnify/ENA primary metagenome ERZ653965 (study PRJEB26926, sample SAMN06164714) | human gut metagenome | biome: ENVO:00009003; feature: ENVO:2100002; material: ENVO:00002003...
GAGATGTAGAGAGGTCTCGTGGGCTCGGAGATGTGTATAAGAGACAGATAATATACTATACGCATAAGAATCAGGACAGCATGCTTTGACATCCTAATCATGTAATGAAAAAAAAACGAATTCCGGAGATAACTCCGAAATTCGTCTATGTAACATGTATTACTTATCAACATCGGGAAGACCAACAAATCCTCTCTGAAGCTCCTCTTCCGTAGGTATGTAATCCGTCATCACACCATCATTGAACTTCTGATAAGCTACCATATCAAAGTATCCTGTTCCCGTAAGACCAAAGAGAATTGTCTTCTCCTTCCCTGTCTCTTTACACTTTAACGCCTCATCCATTGCAACCTTAATTGCATGACTGCTCTCAGGAGCCGGAAGAATTCCCTCCGTCCTTGCAAACTGTGTTGCCGCCTCAAACACACTTGTCTGCTCAACTGCCACAGCTTCCATAAGTCCCTGATGATACAGCTCAGACACGACAGGACTCATTCCATGATAACGAAGTCCTCCTGCATGATTAGCCGATGGAATAAAATTGCTTCCGAGAGTATACATCTTAGCAAGCGGGCATACCATTCCCGTGTCACAGAAATCATAAGCGAACTTACCTCGCGTAAGGCTCGGACAGCTTGCAGGCTCAACCGCTATAAAACGATAATCCTTCTCTCCACGAAGCTTCTCTCCCATGAACGGCGAAATAAGCCCTCCGAGATTTGAGCCTCCTCCGGCACAGCCGATAATAATATCCGGAGTCACATTGTACTTATCAAGTGCAGCCTTCGCCTCAAGACCTATCACTGACTGGTGGAGAAGAACCTGATTAAGTACACTTCCGAGAACATATCTGTAACCCTCAGTGTGAGTTGCAGTCTCAACAGCCTCAGATATTGCGCATCCGAGACTTCCCGTTGTTCCCGGGTGTGCGGCAAGAATCTTACGTCCGACCTCAGTGGTTTCCGAAGGTGACGGTGTCACACTCGCACCATAGGTTCTCATCACCTCACGTCTGAACGGCTTCTGCTCATAGGAAACCTTAACCATGTACACCTTACAGTCAAGTCCGAGATAAGCACATGCCATCGAGAGTGCAGTTCCCCACTGTCCTGCTCCCGTCTCCGTCGTGACTCCCTTAAGTCCCTGCTTCTTGGCATAATACGCCTGAGCAATGGCCGAATTAAGCTTATGGCTTCCGCTCGTGTTATTTCCCTCGAACTTGTAATATATCTTAGCCGGAGTGCCGAGAGCCTTTTCAAGACAATACGCTCTCACAAGAGGTGCAGGTCTGTACATCTTATAGAAGTCCAGAATCTCCTGCGGTATATCAATATACGCGTCATCATTATCAAGCTCCTGCTTAATGAGCTCATCACAAAAAACAGGTCTTAAATCTTCGTAACCCATCGGCTCTAATGTCGCCGGATTGAGAAGCGGTGCCGGCTTAATCTTCATATCCGCGCGAACATTATACCACTGCTTAGGCATCTCGCTCTCTTCTAAATAAATCTTATAAGGAATATTCTTTTCTTCACCCATACTACACACCTGTACCTTTCCAAAGCTTTTTAACACAATAACACGTTAAAGTGTGTTTGTCAAGGCAGCATGACAAATATGTCTATCACGCTTTTACCTCCCCGGAGTGCGGTTTTACATTGACTATGCATATTCCCACGCACACAAGCACTAATGCCACAACTGCTTTAAGTCCCAGCTCCTTTCCTCCCTCGCCGAGCCACCATGCCGATAACAGCACACCAAACACCGGATTGGTAAAACCGAATATTGCCACCTTAGACACAGGGTTATGCTTTAAAAGAATTCCCCATAATGAGTACGCGACAGCAGAAATACATGCCAGATAAAGCAGCATGAGAACCGCGCTCATCGAAACGTGATTTATTTTTCCTCCCATTGCATACCCCAGTATTACCATGACAATTCCACCGAAAATAAACTGATATCCGCTTAACATAACCGGATTATCCTTCTTAGAATATATCTTAATCAGGCACGATGAGAATGCATACGAGAGAGCTGCCAAAAACAGGCTTCCCTCCCCCATAAGACTTAAATTCATATCAATTTTCTGTCCATTCATCGTAACTACGATAACACCCGCAAATCCGATAATACATCCTGCAAGCTTCCTAAAATCAAGCTTTTCCTGCCTGAATACCAGACCGGCAACCAGTATCACAAGAAATGTATTGGAGCCGTTAATTATCGACGCCTTGACACCGCTGTTATGTGCAAGCCCCATGTAGAAGAATATGTACTGAAGTATTGTCTGGAACAGCGCAAGCTTTACTATATTGAATGCCGAAGATTTAGACGGAAGCAGCGGCTTTCGGTTAATCACACTTCCAATAAGTATGGTTAATATCCCTGCCAGTACAAATCTCATACCTGCAAACAATACCTGTGTCCACGTCTCACCCGACGGTATCTCAAAAAGTGCATATCCAAGCTTAATACACGGCGATGCACTTCCCCACAGGAATGTACATACAAGTGCAAGCACACACACCACCCATGTTTTTTGTAAAATATCATTATTGTTCTTCATCTTCTATATGTTTTCCTCTCTGTATCATAATCTTTTTAATCGTCTGCATCATCTTGTCAATCTCTATCGGCTTCGTGACATGCCCGTTCATTCCTGCCTGAAATGCCGTTTTTTTATCTTCCTCAAAAGCATTCGCCGTCATGGCTATTATAGGAATGTCTGCCTTTGCTGAATCAGCCATCGCCCTTATACGCTTGGCAGCCTCATACCCATTCATATTAGGCATCTGTATATCCATAAGCACCAGGCTGTAATATTGAGGCTCCGCTCTGTCAAGCATCGACACACATTCTACGCCGTCCTTTGCCCTGTCGACATCAAAACCGTAAAATTTAAGAATCTCTACGGTTATCTGTGCATTCATATCATTGTCTTCTGCCAGCAGAATTCTCCTGCCTGCAGTTACACTGCTCTCGATATTCAGGTTGTCCGTCTGTTCAACCATCGGTGCCGCATCTGCAAGCTTATGCTCAAGGTACAGAGTGAACTTACTGCCTTGTCCGAGCGCACTCTCAACCTCTATTCTTCCATCCATAAGCTCAGCAAGCTGCTCTGCTATTGCCATACCAAGCCCCGTTCCGGGCTGCCTGCTCTCCGTTGACGTTCTCTCCCTCTCAAACTCCTCAAATATGTGCGACATGAACTCTTCCGACATTCCGATTCCCGTGTCCTCAACCTGCGTCACATACTGCCCATAGCCTTCTCTCTCACAGGGATGTTCTTCAACGCTGAAGGCTACGCTTCCACCTGAGGTTGTGTATTTGTAAGCATTGCTTAAAAGATTGAATATTATCTGCTTTACTTTCAATATATCACAGCTCACATAATGATGTTCAATCCTGACATCCAGCGAAAACTTAAGTTCCTTGTTAATCATCTGATTTTCAAAGACGTTATATATCTCTCTGCATTGGTCATCTATGCATATAACAGACTCCTCAAGCTTCACCTTGCCGCTCTCGATTTTAGCAATATCAAGCACATTGTTGAGTATCTCAAGCAGATACCGGCTCGAATCATCTATCTTGTCAAGATAGTCAAGTGCCTTTTCCCTGTTTCCAAGCTGTTCACGAAGAAGCTTCGTAAATCCGATTATGGCATTCATGGGAGTCCTGATATCATGACTCATATTTGATAAAAAAGTACTCTTTGCCGCTGTCGCACGTTCCGCCTGCTCAAGAGCATTCTGCAATTCTGTCTGACGTTGTTTTTCCATATAATAATTCTTCCGCGCCACATTGCTGTTAACTCCCCACATAAGCACGCATATAATAATGTAAACAAGCACAACTGCCGCTTCTATGACTATATACAGCTTGTATACCTGAAATACAGGGAACAATGTATGTATCGTATAGCTCTTATATCTTGCCTCGCTTATGTACCAGCTTCTCCCATCATATCTCACTCTGCTCAGACTGTCAGTTATACTTTTTCCGTCAGAACAAAGCTTCTTCCATTGTCCGGCATCAAGCCTGCAGGCATCCGAACTGTTGGCTGCAACCACATTGTCACCCTCTGATATTACAATAAGCCCTCCGCTTGCAATCTGCGTATTCTCAAATATACTGTCAATCGTGATATCATTAACTCCATCCATTACAGTATCCTGCAAGGTATAAGCTATCACGGCACCCGGTGCATCCTTGCGCGCAGCAACAGCTATATCATATTGTTCGTCACCGGCAGATGCCCGCGTCATATATACCTTCTTATTGCATTCAATTACCTCCGCAACACTTTCTCTCTGTATCAGGCTGTCCCACTCAATATCCGATTCATTACGCACTACTGTCCGCATAACCGTATCCATGTCTTCATCAAGAACTATAATTCCTGCCAAATGCTGTTCATATGCATACGCACCGATACTCTGAGCATAAAAATCTTTCTCATATTCCAAATTATGTATTGCCGCCAATGTCTTATCAAGCAGACGCACAAGGCTCTTAGTCATGTCATTTGCACGGTAATTGTCATAAGTCTCAAGCTTTTCCTTCGCATATTCAATAGTCTGCTCTTTCAGCTCAGCCGTTGCCGCGAGCCCATAATGCACTGACAACGGCTGTATTGCCACCATACACAGAATTAAAATTATCGCTGCCAGCCTTACAACTCTCCGTGTCCCGGATTTTTCCCCCTTATTATCCACTAGTTCTCCTCCCTCCCAAGAGCTTTGTCCACATCCAATCCGTATTTCTCAACAATTCGTGCCGTTGTCCCGTCGGTCATCATATCATTAAGAACTTTTCCAAGCTCCGACACGAACTCAGAATCATATCCATTATCAAACGCTGCTCCAAGACCTGAAACCAGAAGGCTTCCATCCAACAATCTGTACTCATCCGGTGCCGTCCCGATAAATGCCCTAAGCGCATTCTCATGCCCGCAGATTGCGTCCACATAATTTTTTCTAAGTGCTGCAAACACTTCGTCCATGCTTGAAAAACAGTACACCAACTTAACCTCAGGCACATTGCTGTCTGTCGAATGCAGAAAATACTCCTCAGCCTTTGATGTCTCCTGAACCGCAACCATCTTCCCCACAAGGTCATTTAATTCTGTTATAACGCTGTCCTGCCGGACTACAGCCATCTGTCTGCTGTATAGATATGGTCCTGCCCACTGATACTCTTCCTCTCTTCCATTCATACTGAAGCACCCCCAAAGGCAGTCTATCTCTCCATCAGCCAGGTAATCCTTCTTATTCTCCCATACAATCACTTTAAACTCCGGCGCATACCCCATCCTCTTAAGAGCTTCTGTAGCAATCTCAACATCTATACCCTCAAACTCACCATATTCATCCCTGTACAGATATGGCTCATATATATCACTGCCTATCACAATTTTGGGAGCAGTTTCTTCAATATCCGTGTTATCCCTGACTTTCATGCAGCCCGAGATACACATAACGGCATAAAATAACATCGAAAAAAATATATATTTTTTAAAATGTGCCTTCTTCATCCTTCCCTCCTTCTTCCGCCTCAATATGTAAAGACCTATCAGCAGCCCAATTCATGCATGAATCAGCCTGTTGACAGGTCTGTCTAATTTGAATCTAATATCAATGATATCCGCAATCAGCTTCGCTGCCTGCTCATATAAAATTGATTTTTCGCATCTCTTTTATTTTGTCGATCAGTGCATATTTACATACTGAATCTTTTTCTGCATATCCTTATAACTGTTAATAATTGCAACTGCCTCCTGCAAATCCGTAGTCTTCTGGTCACCTGTACTCATATTCTTTATCGTAACATGGCCTGCCTCAATCTCATCCGAACCTAATATCACACAGAACGGAATTGTGAGCCTGCTTCCGTAAGTCAGCTTCTTCTTAAACTTGCCTTCCTCAAGGTAAATCTGAGTATTGATGCCTGCTCTTCTAAGCTCTGTAGCAGTCTTAACCGCATAGTTCATATCCTCTGTCATAGGAATGACAAGTGCCTCAAGCTGGCTCTCATGTGCCCTGTTGAGAAAATCATTCTCACACAGAACATAGAACAATCTCGTAAGACCTATTGAAATACCTACACCCGGAAGTGATTTCTTCGTATAATACCCGGCAAGATTATCATAACGGCCGCCGCTGCACACACTGCCATACTCAGGATGATTCTTAATAAATGTCTCATATACGGTTCCCGTATAGTAATCAAGCCCTCTCGCAATGGATAAGTCAATCTTATAATAATCCGACGGAACGCCAAAACCTGCAATATAGCCTATAACAGTGGTAAGCTCCTCAAGACCGGCATCAAACACCTCATTACAGCCTGCAAAGCTCTTGAGTCTGGCAACCTTCTCCTCGTTGCTTCCGTCGAACGTGAGTATATCAAGCATCTCATTGACAGTAGTCTCAGGTACATTAAGCTCAACAAGCTCCTTGGCAACATTGTCTCTGCCAATCTTGTCTATCTTATCTATAATTCTTAAAATATCCACTGCCGACTCTTTAACTCCGAAATTATCGAACAGTCCGTTGAGAACCTTTCTGTTGTTGATTCGTATAACAAAGTCCTCAATGCCTAAATTCTTAAAAAGATTATAAATAATACTTGGAATCTCAGCGTCATTGACAATACTCAGGCTTCCGTCTCCCACAATATCAATATCCGCCTGGTAGAACTCTCTGAATCTTCCCTTCTGTGCTCTCTCTCCGCGGTACACCTTGCCAATCTGGTATCTCCTGAATGGAAAAGTCAGCTCGGAATAATTCTTTGCAACATACTTTGCCAAAGGAACGGTAAGGTCAAAACGCATTGTGAGGTCTGTGTCACCCTTGTTAAATCTGTAAATCTGCTTCTCGGTCTCTCCGCCTGCCTTTGCAAGAAGAATCCTGCTGTCCTCCAACACCGGCGTATCAAGCGGGAAAAAGCCATACTTCTGATATACCTTCTCCATCTCCGACTTAATCTTTTCAAAAATAACCTGATCCTTAGGAAGAAGCTCCATAAAACCGGACAGGGTCCTTGGTTCAACAATCTCACCCATGAATTATTCTCCTGTATTATATATTCTGTACAAAAGCATGCCGTCCTATATAGTCTGACATGCTTGTTTTCATTTAAAAAATTGTAATAAGCATAGCATAGAACCATCCAATAATCAAGTGCGACAAACAAAACGCTTTTTTGAAAAAAACAGATTTTCTTGTTGCTCCTTTATTTGTGTGGCTTTTCCGATACCCCTGACACCTGTTCCAGATTTTTCTGTATTGTACCAATCAATTCCTCAATAACTATGGGTTTGGTTAAGAATCCGTCCATACCGCATTCTAGTGCTTTCTTTTTGTCCTCATCAAATGCATTTGCAGTCATGGCAATGATGGTGATTCCCGCCAGTGCCGGATCATTCAGTGCGCGGATCTGTCTGGTAGCCTCATACCCATTCATTACCGGCATCTGCACATCCATCAGCACCAGATCATAATTACCCGGCTTCGAATTTTTAACCTTCTCCACTGCCTGTGCTCCATTTCCGGCAGTATCAACCATGTATCCATATTCATTAAGAATCTCCACAGTAATTTCACTATTCAGTTCATTATCTTCCACAAGCAATATACATCTGCCAGAGGTGTTGAAGTCATCATCTACAACCAGTGCCTTAAGACCTTCCAGTTCTGCGCTCCTCTCTGTATGGTGTTTCTCAGACTGAAGCCGAAATGGCAGACGGACAATGAATTCAGTACCTTTGCCCTGCTCTGTCTGAACCTCAATCGTTCCGCCCATCATATCCACAATATTCTTGGTAATGGCCATGCCAAGCCCTGTACCCTGAGTCCTGCTGACTGTGGAGGTGCGCTCTCTCTCAAAAGGAGAAAAAATCTTCTCTACAAATTCCGGACTCATTCCGATTCCATTATCCTTTACCCGGATCTCGTACAGTTCAATGCCCTTTACCGTCCCCGGGAACTGCTTCAGCCGGACAGAAACCGTTCCTCCTGCAGGAGTAAACTTAACTGCATTTGACAAAAGATTCAGCAGTACCTGATTCAGTCGTGTCTTATCACAATAAACATCCTCATTTGTCACCTCCATTGCATCTATATAGAACTCCAGCTGCTTTGCATTGATCTGTCCACTGATGATGGTCTTCAGATCATGAAGTATATCCGACAGACTGACCTCCGTTTCTTCCAGATGGATTTTTCCACTCTCGATACGGCTCATATCCAATATATCATTAATCAGTGAGAGCAGATGGCTGCCGGAGGAAAGGATCTTGCCCAGATAATCCCGGACTCTTTTCTGATCATCAATATTGCTTACCGCCAGTGTGGTAAAACCGATAATCGCATTCATTGGTGTCCGGATATCGTGAGACATATTGGAAAGGAAAGTACTCTTTGCCCTGTTTGCTGCCTCTGCAGCGCGTACTGCCTCAGAAAGTGCCTGATTCATTTTCCGGTCAGCAGTACGGTCCGACATAACCAGGATATATTTCTTTTTCCCGTTTAATTCACTTCCCATTGCAATATTATGAAACCAGCGTTTTTCCCCTGTTTTCAGATGAACATATTCAAAATCCCATTCTCTCTGTTCATGAACCCGGATTTCTTCCAAATAATTTTTCCCCGGGTCCCCCTGTTCCGCTATATGCAGTTTTCCCAGAATACTAATATCTTTACGAATCTGTTCTACCGTAATGCCCAGCAGTTTTTCCACATTCGGACTGACGTAATCTGCCTGGTATGTTTTTGCATCCAGCATCAGGAAAACATCATCCACATTCATTGAAAGCTTTTGAAACAGCTCATCCCGGTACAGAATCTCCGTATCTTTTTTTCTGAGGTTTGTCCTGTTTTTTTGAATGACAAGGCTTATAAGGAATGCGGCAATACAGAAGACAACCGCACTGACAAGAAGTATCGTACTGCGCTGCAGACTATTCATACTGGCATTGACGATATCCGCCTGTACAAGTCCTAAGAACATCCAGTCCTGTATATCCGATTTTTCATAGATCAGATAGTAGCTCATTCCATCCAGATTTAAAAGCATCGCATCGGTACGTCCTGCTTTAAACCTCTCTGAAAGCTCATTGATCTCTTTTTCAGACATATCAGAATGTTCTCTCAGAACCCCGAAGAAATTATACACCTTCCCCCATGACGCAGAAGAGTGATTCACCACAACACGGCCATCCGGACGAACAACAAAGCTCTGGGCATTTTCATTGAAAGCAGAAATATCCAGTACCTTTACGATATCAGAGTTTTCATAGGAAATGGCAATCGCATCATATTCAAAGCCCTGATAAACTCCATGAGCCTTAGGAGTGGCAAAAATAAGCAGCTGGGGTTTTCCGGGAACTGCTACATTCGCAATAACATCATTTCCCTGCCGTATCTCCTCTTCAATATTTTCCTGTAATCCAAGATACCCTGTTTTGCCTGTTACGGTCTTATAGTTCCCGTCGGCTGACAGAAAAAAGAACTCTACAAAGCCTGCATTTTCCTGCGCCTTCTTTATACAATCACGAATTTCATCTTCATTGGAGGTATTCTGCAGATTCTCACCCCACATATGAAGATAAGTAAGATTCTTATCTGTCAATTCCCTCAGCATGTTATCAGACTGATGAAAAACCTCCGCCAGATGAGAGACGCTCTCCTCATAAACAGTTTTCGATATAAATCCCAAATATTGGAAAACCAGCAAAGCAATGCACGCAAAAACAGCTATAAAAGCCGCTATCATAAATCGTTTTCTCATAACAGGTCTCTTTCTGTCTTTATTATGATTTTTATTATCCATTCTTCTACCCCTGCATACTGCAGGCATTGCCTGCAGTACTGCAACCAATAAGAAGTATGAAATTTCTCTCAACTTCTTACCTCAGGGTTATGTAATCTTCAGGCTCTGCAAGAACGGCATCACCACCTGAAACATATCCTGTCCAGGTATCTTTCACAGTGGTATCTTCTCCCTCAAACACAACGTCCGCATCTGACGGATAAGCTTTCATGTGTTTTGGTATTGCAAGGCAGGTTACCGTGAAAACATCATTGTCCTGAACTTTTTTTCCATCTTTTGTAACTTTGCTCAAGGAATAACCATCATCTGTTTCCTTGACTTCTACAGAAATACCGCTGAGCACCGGCAGCGAGCCACGGTTAAAGGGAATAAAACCTCCCTCATAGCCTTCTATAAAGTTTCTGACTGTCTCTTTTAGTTCAGATCCGCTCATCGTGCTGCTGTACGCTGAAAGACTATTTGGCATGATCATGCTGCGCGCCATTTTTCTTGTATAGCCGGCTTTCAGCACGTTTCCCGTAAAGCTGTTTCCGGTTGCAATCAGCACATCCGTCCCATAAATGCCGCGCAGAGTGTTGGCCATAACCGAATATGCCTCATTCCCGCCGTTGCTGTGAAAATGATTGGAATAAGATTTCTGTGAATCCAATATTACCTTCTCAGAAATGGATTCCTCCTCAAGAAGCTGAGCATTAAATGACTGATAAGCCTGCTCTGCATCATATTCTCCTGAGATCATTTTAGAGACCACATCCTTGGAAACAGCAAAAAAGTCATTTGACGCAATGCGGATATACATATGGTTTTCTTCAATCACAGGTTTCACATCCTTCAGATATTCCGTAAGCTTAAGCTCTACATTCTGACTGTAGCTTAACAGATCCTGTCCATCGCTGATAATCCTGTTCTGTGCATCCTCTGAAAGCATTGTGTTCAGCACCTTCATTGCTTTCTTCCGGCGTGTCTCATCCTGCGTCAGGTCACGATTTAAAGCCACCTGAAAATACGGCGTAGTCATAAGCCACTTTTCACCGTTCTCCTGAAAGAATGGAAGAAATGTTGTGTTAATCCCCTGATTCTGAAACATTTTCACACCGGAAGAGCTGCCAAAGTACATGGCAAGCTTTCCACTTTGATACATCTCAACTATATCATCATAATTCATGTCCAGATCATCCCGGCTCAGACCGGTATCCCGGATAAACTGCTCCATGCGTTCAAAAGCCTCCGGCCAGACGGTATCGTCCAGACCTTCTCTCTTTGTACTTTCCAGGTCACTGTAGGTAGTACGCCACTTGCGTCCATCCGCGGAAGACAGCTCTGATGCAGACAGACCCTGCAGTGTTTCCATACAGGTATAATCATAATAATAGTCTGCAGTAAACCCACGGATTCCTACCTTGTCAAATGCCTGACAGGCGGAAACAAAGCTTTCATAATCTGTCGGAAGAGGGATATCATACTTCTCAAAAAGATCTTTATTAACCACAAAACCGTGTGCATCCGCACACACCGGAAGCCAGTTCACGCTTCCATCCTCATTCATAAAATTGCTGAGGTAGCTATCATAAACAGCACCTGCCTCATTGGTTGTGGAAAGATCCATCAGGCTGTCTTTGAGGGAATTCGCATCATGCAGTGAAAAGCGGCAGCAGGTTATAATATCCGGCAATCCACCGTTTTCATCAAGAAACCTGTAGAAATCCAGATCATTATTCCCTACTACAAATTCAACATTGATATCCGGAAGCTGTTCCTGGATGTATGGTGCATATTTTTCATACAGGCTTGTGCTCCATAAATACACCGTAATCGTTTCTGCATCTTCTTTTTCCTCACTTTTGCCGCTGCAGCCTGACAAAAGTGATATAGCTGTCAACATTATCAGAAGCACCGGCAAAACTCTGTTCCATTTTTTCTTCATTACGAATCCTCTCCTCTTCATTATAGCATTGATAGGCGTTTGCGAAACGCAATTTTGACAATATACAGTTGTGCAAATTTAACAAATTCGCAAGCAGGTACTATGAACGCAGAATAAGCAATCCCCCGCTTCAAGTGTGTAGAGCACTAAGCGATGGGTAAGGGTGTCTGTCTCTTATACACATCTCCGAGCCCACG
>ENA-OZSG01000649-OZSG01000649.1-human-gut-metagenome-genome-assembly--contig:-NODE-649-length-11828-cov-3.724624_pt1 | contig 11828 bp, 9 predicted proteins | sample MGYA00243278_ERZ653965 | MGnify/ENA primary metagenome ERZ653965 (study PRJEB26926, sample SAMN06164714) | human gut metagenome | biome: ENVO:00009003; feature: ENVO:2100002; material: ENVO:00002003...
ACCTTGCGGCCTGCGGCCTCCAGCACGCTCTTGATCATATGGGTGGTGGTGGTCTTGCCCTTGGTGCCGGTGACGCCGATCATGGTCATCCGGCGGGAGGGATTGCCGAAGAGATTGCCGCTCATGAGGGCCAGCGCATAGCGGCTGCTCTCCACCTTCAGCACAGTGACGCCGGGGACGGCAGAGAGGTCGATGTCGTGCTGGACGACCAGCGCCGTGACCCCCTCGGCCGCACACTGGGCGGCATAGTCATGGCTGTCCCGCTGGGTGCCCACGATGCAGACGAAGAGCCGTCCCGGGGCCGCCTTGCGGCTGTCGTAGATGATGTCCTCGATGTCAAGCTCAAGGCTGCCCTGCACCAGCGTATAGGGCACGCCCTCCAACAGTTGTTCCAGTTTCATGGTTCAGATGCTCCTTATTGCTGTTCTGCCGCTGCGGCAGTGGGTTCATCGGCAGGCGCGGCGTCCGCGCCCTCCGTGTCAGGTTCGGGGTCGGAGGCTTCCTCCGGCTGAGGCTCTGTCTGTGCCGGGGCCTCAGCCTGCACCGGGGCGATATAGCCCGAGGGCAGGGTCGGCTCTCCCTGTGCGAAGCGGAATTTGCGAGTGGACGAGGCGCTCAGGTGGCTCAGGTCCAGCATCCCGGTGTCGGTGGGCGAGCAGCCCTTGCCGTCCTCGTCCAGCAGGACGTATTTTGCCAGCCGGAGCTTATAGTCCAGCTCGTTCAGGGTGCCCAGAAGCACACTGATGCGGCCCTGATACAGGAACGCCATCTGCTCGGGGTCTTCGAACTCGATGCGGGTGACGTCCGCCCCCAGACCGCTGCTGTCCAGCGCGGTCAGCAGGGTATTCAGGGAGTCGAGGCGCTTATCGGCGGGGGCTGCGGCCTCACTGGACGCGGCGCTGTCCGACGCTGCCGGCGTATCCGCTGCAAATTCCAGCTGGACGCCCGGCGTCGCAGACTCCGGCTCGCCGCCGTAGAGGACGGGCAGCTCCGGCTGGGCAGCAGTCTTATCCAGAATTTTCAGCCCGGCGGAGAGGCTCAGCCAGCCGCCGGAGGTCTGCATGGCGTAGGCGGCGGTGGCCGCATCGGCCCGCACCACCACCGTATTGGGATAATCCCGCTCCACATGGATGTTCTCCAGCAGAGGGAACTGCCGTTCCAGCGCGGCGGACTTCTCCGTCGGGTCGAAGCTGAAGATGTTCTCCTCGGCGTGGACTCCCAGCGCTTCCAGAATTTCGGCGCTGGAATAGCCGCCCACCTCGCTCACCACTGCTCCGTCGGACACCACCTGCAGGGTATTGATCTTGAAAAGCATGGTCACAGTGAGGTAGACGCCCACTCCGATGACACAGAGCAGCAGCGCCAGCGCAGTCAGGCGGCGGATGGCCCTGCGGCGGCGGATGGCGGCCCGGGTCAGGCGGCGCTTCTTTCTGCCCTCCCGCCGGGCCGGGCTGCGAAGGTTCGCTTCGGTGGGGCGGTAGCGGCCATTGTTCTGTGCGCTGCCGGGCCGCTGGCCGCTGCGGGGATATGGCTGTGTGTTCTGGCGGCGAGGCCTCTGGCCCTGCGGCCGGGCCGGACGGCGGGCCTGTCCTGCCCGGCTCTGGCCGTTGGGGCGGCGGGCCGTCTGCTGAGGGAACTGGATGCTGTTGTCCCCGTAGTGCTCGAAGCTCCCATCCCCGCCGGAGAAGTCCAGCGTCTGTTCCTGATAGCCCTGCGGCCGGGTGCGGCGCTGCGGGGCGGAGGCTCGCCGGTCCTGTGTCCAGTCGTAGGCTCTGTGGGAGCCGTTCTGGGTCTGCGGCCTGCGGGGCCGGGCGCTGCTCTGCGGCCCGGCACGGCGGTCATTTCGGTTCTGGGTCATGGTGCGGCGCTGCCTCCTTTCCGTCTGATTTTATCACAAGAGGGCCGTCGAATCAATCACGGAGTCTTGACCAGCTTGAGCAGGGCGTCCACGATGCGGTCGAGGCTGTCGTCCACCGAGAGGCTGCGGGCATTCCGGCCCATCGCCGCCAGCTTGCCCGGCTCAGACAGCAGACCGGAGACGGTGGAGATGAGCTTCTCACCGGTCAGGTCCTTTTCCTCGATGACCACAGCGGCCCCGGCCTTCTGCAGCTCCATGGCGTTGTAGTACTGGTGGTTCTCGGCCACATTGGGGCTGGGGATCAGCACAGCGGCGCGTCCCACGGCTTCCAGCTCGGCCAGCGTCAGAGCACCGGCACGGCTAATGACGAGGTCGGCAGCGGCCAGCAGCTCGGGCATATTGTTGATGTATTCCCTCACCTCAAGGCTCTCGCCGGGGGCGAAGCCCTTTTCCTTCTCAAGGTTTTTGAACAGCTCCACGCCGTACTGTCCGGTGGCGTGGATGTGGAGCACAGGCTTATTTTCCTTCTGCTCCCATGCGCAGAGGTCGGCCACCACCTCGTTGACCCGGCGCGCGCCCAGACTGCCGCCGAAGGAGAGGATGACGGTGCGGTCGCCTGCGCCCAGCTGGGCGCGGATGGCGTCCCGCTCCCCGGCCTTCTCGAACACTTCGGGCCGGACCGGGTTGCCCACCACCTGCGTTTTTTCGGGAGCGCCCAGCTTCTCCACAGCGGCGGGCACGGCGGCAAAGACGATGTCCACATCGGGGGCCAGCAGCTTGTTGGTCACACCGGGGAAGGCGTTCTGCTCGTGGATGGCGGTCTTGATGCCCTTCTTGGCGGCGCAGCGCACCACCGGGCCGGAGACATAGCCGCCGCAGCCGATGACAAGGTCAGGCTGGATCTCCTTCATCATCGCCTTGGCCTTCGGGCCGGAAAGGGCCAGATTCCAGAGGGTGATGAGGTTCCGTCTGATGTTGTTGAGGGAGAGCTTCCGCTGGAAGCCGGTGATCTCGATGTGGTGGAAGGGATAGCCCGCCTGTGTCACGAGGCGGTATTCCATCCCCTCCTTCCGGCCTGCAAAATGGATCTCTGCGGCGGGGTCGGCTTTTTTGATGGCTCCCGCGATGGCCAGCGCCGGGTTGATGTGTCCGGCCGTACCGCCGGCTGCGATGAGTACACGCATGATGATTTCCTCCTTGAACGGTCAGAGGCCCATATCGGGTCTGAGTACAATGGTATTATCCGGTTTCTTTTCCTGCTGCTCCCGCAGGGCGCGGCGGTTTTCCCGCTCAAGGCGGGCGCGCTCGCCGCCCCGGCCGATGTTGATCATCACGCCCATCTCGGCCAGCAGCAGGATGAGGCTGGTGCCGCCGGAAGAGAAGAAGGGCAGTGAGATGCCGGTGTTGGGCAGGGTGTTGGTGACGACCGCGATGTTGCAGAACACCTGCCACGCGATCTGGGCCATGATGCCGATGCCCACCAGCGAGCAGTAGCGGTTCTCGGCGTGGAACGCCATCCACAGCCCCTGCACGAGAAAGAGGACGAAGAGCAGGATGACCACCACAGCCCCCACGAAGCCCAGCTCCTCGCAGACGACGCTGAAGATGAAGTCGTTGGTGCTTTCGGGGAGCCAGAGCTGCTTTTCGATGCTGTTGCCGAGGCCGAGGCCCGTCACGCCGCCGGAGCCGATGGCGTAAAGGCTCTGCAGGGTCTGGTCGGTCATCTTGGCAAGGTCATGCGTCCAGCCGTCGAGGCGGCTCTGCAGGTAGGGGATGGAGTCGATATGCCCCAGCAGCGTCTGCAGCAGGCTTGCGCCGAGGCCGGCACACGCCCATGTGATGACGCCGCCGCTGCCGCCCAGCATGAGGATGGTGCCCACGATGGCCGTCGTCAGGACGATGCCCGACATATGCGGCTCCAGCACCAGCAGGCCCACCACCGGGACGAGGGGCAGCAGCGGGATGACCAGCTCCCGCACGATGCGCTGGTAGAGCCATTTCCGCACCGGGACCCGGCGGGGCGAGGAGGGGTCGAGCTTTTCCAGATGGGGTGCTTTCGCGGCCAGATGGGCCGTGAGCAGGATCATCTCGAACTTGGCGATCTCCGACACCTGAACCGTGACACCGGCCACACGCAGCCAGCGGCGGCAGCCGTTCAGGGGCGCACTGAAGAGCACCGCGATGAGCATGAGGATGCAGATAAAATAGCCCGGCCAGACCAGCCTGCGCAGGAAGCGGTGGTCGATGCGGGAGAAGAGCAGCATCGCCCCCAGCCCCAGCCCCAGACAGAACATCTGGGACTTGATGTAGTAGAAGCTGTCCCCCATCCGCAGATAGCCCGTGGTGTAGCTGGCGCTGAACAGCATGATCAGCCCGAACACGATGATGACCGCCAGCGTCGCCAGCCAGTTGATGAGCACCTGCGGCCATGGGCCGGGGTCTTTCTGGACGATGGCAAACGGCTCAGACTTTTTTCTTCGGATGGTCGCCATCCGCACTCCCTCCTTATGGGCCGCTCAGCTGGCCCGCGCCGCCTGCAAGGTCAGCGCGAGGCCCAGCAGGGCCAGAACTCCAAAGATATAAAAGATATTCACCGGATCAAAGCCCCGCTTCTCGAGCCAGCGGTGGAGCGGCGCCGTGCCAAACAGCTGCCGCCGCCCGCCGGAGGCCTTCCATACGACGATCTGCAACGCCACCATGCCGCCCTCCAGCCAGTAGGGCAGAGCCAGCGGCAGGGTCAGCCCGGGCCAGCCGATGCTCAGGGGCACACAACCCAGCGCACCGGCCAGGAACTGGCATCCCACCGCGCCGGGGCGGAGCTTTGCGGGATAAAAGTTCCAGAGCAGAAAGGCCATCAGGGCCCCGGCCAGCGCCGCCGGGAGGACGCCCAGCGGGAACCAGCCCAGAAGCGTCATGGCCGTCATGAGGCCCAGCATGGCGATGAAGGCGCAGCCGCAGACCGTGCCGTCCATCCCGTCGGCGGTGCGGACACTCTCGGCCAGCGCCACGAGGAGCACCAGCCAGACCGCCGGGGCCAGCGGCCCGAGGCTGCAGTAGCCAAGGCCCGGAACGGCCAGCCCGTCGGGCAGGCAGTCGTTCAGCCCCAGCAGGGCCAGCACCAGCGCGCCGGAGGCCGCTTCCAGCCCCAGCCGCACCGGACGGCGCAGCCCCAGCGGCGAGCGATGCCGCAGCCGGGCCAGATCGTCCGCGAGGCCCACGCCCCCGAAGCAGAGCGCCCCGAAGAGGGCGATGAGCAGCCGGGTGGTCAGCAGGTTCTCGCTGCCCAGCAGCTCAGGCTGGGCGACGCAGGCCGCCGTCCAGCCGACGCCCACCGCCGCCATCGTGCCCGTCATGAGGCACAGCCCGCCCATCGTGGGCGGCTCGGCTTCCTTCTGAGGCTGCTGCTGGTCGTGGAACGCCCGGAGCAGCGGGGTCATTAAATTCCCGAGCGCCGCCGTGAGGAAAAATCCCAGCGTCGAGGCGACGATCAAGGCAAAACGAATCATAATAATACTCCAAGTATTTCTTTACTTCCCGCAGACGGGATAGAACAGGGCCAGCGCCTTTTCCAGCGCCATGCCGCGGCTGGCCTTGACCAGCAAAGCGTCTCCGGCCTTCATCCGGGCCAGCAGGGCGTCGGCCGCCTGCTGGTAGTCCCCGGCGTGGACCACGTCGGCAAGGCCCGCCGCTCTTGCGGCCTCCGCCGTCCGTGCAGCCTCGGGCCCGTAGGTAACGAGGGCGGTCAGCCCGGCCCCGGCCGCCTGACGGCCCAGCTCCTCGTGGGCAGAGGCGCTCATCTCCCCCAGCTCCAGCATATCGCCCAGCAGGGCAAAGCGGCGCTTGCAGGGGTACTCCCTGAACATAGCCAATGCAGCCTTCATGCTGTCGGGGTTGGCGTTGTAGCAGTCCTCAATGACATCCATGCCGCCTGCGTGGACCACCTTCTGGCGCATACCGGTCTGCTCGAAATCGGCCAGACCCGCGATAACGCCCTCGGGCGCGAGGCCCAGACGGGTGGCGGCGGCATACGCGGCCAGCGCATTCGCCACGTTGTGACGGCCCATGGCGGGGATGGTCACTTCATAGCGGCCTGCGGCCCTGTCGCAGAGGGTGAAGGCCATGCCGTCCCCCTCCTGCCGGACGTTGAGGGCACAGACATCGGCGCTCTCGTCGCCAAGGCTGAACCACACCGGACGGACGTGGCCGGGCAGAGCAGCTTTGCGGAGGAAGGGGTCGTCGCCGTTCAGCACGAGGGGCGAACCCTCCGCAAGGCCCGCACAGATCTCCAGCTTCGCCTTGCAGATGTTCTCCTGACTGCCCAGATTGCCGATGTGGGACACGCCGATGCAGGTGATGATGCCCACATCGGGCCGGGCACAGCGGGCCAGACGCTCGATCTCGCCTGCGTGGCTCATGCCCATCTCCACCACGGCGTATTCGGTTTCCTTCCCGATGCGGAACAGGGTGCGGGGCAGGCCCAGCTCGTTGTTCTGGTTGCCCTCGGTCTTGATGGTATCCCCAAAGCCCGCGATGGCGGCATAGGTCATCTGCTTGGTGGTGGTCTTGCCCACGCTGCCGGTGACGCCCACCACCTTGGGGTGGAACTGGCTGCGGTAGTTTGCCCCCATGACCATCATGGCGTGGTAACTGTCGGGGCTGATGACCGCCTTTTCTGCCGGGACCCCCTCCACCGGGTGGTTCAGCACGACATAGGCCGCCCCCTCTTCCAGCGCCTTGGCCGCGAAATCGTGGCCGTCGAACCGCTCGCCCGGAAAAGCCACGAAGATGCAGCCGGGACAGACCTCGCGGCTGTCGGTGGTCACAAGGCCGATGGGCTGGCCGTCGGCGAAGCCCTCGGGGGCAAGGCCCTTCAAAAGCAGATCTGCTGCGATATGTTCCATAGATCATTCTCCCCTTATTAAGATGATGTAACGACTTCCGAAAGCCTCTCCCTTCGGGAGAGCCTCCCTCCATTATCCGCAGGTGATGGTAACGACGGTGCCCTTCTGGACACTGGTGCCTGCGGTCTCGCTCTGGCTCTGCACCGTGCCGGTGCTTTCCCCTGCCACCTGACAGTTCAGTCCGGCGGCGGTCAGCATCTGGCGGGCAAAGTCGGCGCTCTTGCCGCTGACGTCCGGCACCTCGGTGTGACTGCCGGAATAGGTATCGGTATACAGATAGATGGTGGTGCCGCTGGCCACCTCTGCCCCCGCATGAGGGTACTGGTAGGTGACGACGGCGGCGGTCTGGCTGCTCTCGCTCTCCACCAGCTGGTGCTTGAGGCCCTTGTTGTTCAGGGCGACCTGCGCGTTGCTCCACTCCTTGCTCACGAGGTTGGGCACCTTCACGGTGGTCTGGCTGCGGTCGATGCCGTCGGTGGCGATGCCCAGATAGGGGGCGATCTCACTGATGATGTTGCCGACCACAGGCGCGGCCAGAATGGAGGAGTAGTCGGTGCGGGCGTTGTTGGGGTCGTCCAGCATGACATAGACCAGAATTTCCGGGTCGTTGGCGGGCAGGACCGCCGCGAAGGAGGCGACCTTCTTGTAGTCGCCGTCGGCGCGGCGCTCCATGTTCAGCTGCTCGGAGGTGCCGGATTTGCCGCCGATGCGGTAGCCTGCGACGTAGGCATTGGAACCGCCGCCGCTGGTGGAGCCGTCGCCCACCTCGTACTCCATGATCTGGCGGATGGTCTCGCTGGCGCTCTCGCTGATGACCTGACGGCGGACGTTCGCGCCGACCTCCTCGACCACATTGCCGTTCTGGTCGGTGATCTTATCCACCACATGGGGGGTGACAAGATAGCCGCCGTTGACCGCCGCCGAGATGGCAGTGCAGACCTGCAGCGGGGTCACGGCCATGGCCTGACCGAAGGCGGAGGACGCAAGCTGGACCTCTCCCAGCTGGTTCTTGGTGTAATACTTCATCATGCCCGTCTCATTGGGCAGGTCCACGCCGGTGCGCTCGGTGAAGCCGAAGGCGTCGAAGTAGTCATAAAAGACGCTGGAGCCGAGCCGCTGCCCCAGCTGGATGAAGTAGATGTTGCAGCTGTTGCGGAGGGCCTCGGCAAGGTTCTGGACCCCGTGAGACTTCTTTCCGGCGCAGTGGTAGGTCTCCTTCGCCACGCCGTAAGCACCGGAGCAGTTGAGGGTGGTGTAATAGGTGGCCTTGCCCGAGTCCACCCCCATCGCCGCCGTGATGACTTTAAAGACGCTTCCGGGGTAGTACAGCTCGGTGATGGCCTTGTTCTTCCACTGGATGTCGCGGTAGGTGCCGGTGTAGTCCGGGTCCGGGTCGGGGATCTTCTGGCCGTTCTCGTCCAGCAGGAATTTTTTGGGGTCATCCGGGTCCTTGAGGTAGATGGTATAGATCTCCGGCTCGGCCTGAACCTGCTCGCTCAGATAGGTCAGGTTCGCGCTGAAATCCAGCGGGTCATTGGGGTCGAAGTCGGGCTTGGAGGCCATTGCAAGGATGGCACCCGTCTTGACGTTCATGACGATGGCCGCACCGCGGTTCTCGACGTTGTTGGCGTAGACTGCCTCGTTGAGGTAGCGCTCCACCACCTCCTGCACGTTGACGTCCAGCGACAGCACCAGATTGGAGCCGTCCTTGGCGGCATAGGTGGTGGCGTTGGCGTCGGCGATGGCGTTGCCGTAGGCGTTGCGGCGGGTGATGGTGCGGCCGTTGACGCCCGCAAGGGTGGAGTCGTAGGACTTTTCCAGCCCATAGAAACCCTCGCCATCGCCATTGCAGAAGCCCAGCACCGACGCGGCGAACGCACCGTAGGGATAATCCCGCTGGAAGCTCTTGGACGAGGAGACGGAGATGCGGCCCTTCCGGACGGTGGTGCCGTCCTCCAGCGTCTTGGCCTTGGTGTGCTCTTTGTTGTAGGTGCTGACGTATTTCTCGATGGAGAGCTTGACGGCGTTGTTCACCTTGGTGGCAAGGACCTGATAGGAGGAGGTGTTCTTCGCCAGCGCGTCGTGGACGGTCTGGTACTGGGTCTGGTACTCCGCCGAAGAGGTGTCCACGCGGTCAAGGCTCTCCCCGTCGCCGGAGAGCAGCCGCAGGGTGATCTGACGGCTCACCTCAGCCAGCGTCGTCTCGTCCACCGTCTTGAGGACTTCGCCCGTCTCCTCGGCGGTCTGGCTGGTGAAGAGGGCCGTGGAATAGCTGGGGTCGGCCCAGATGGTCCATACTACGCTGGTAGAGGCCAGCGTAATGCCGGAGGCGTCGTAGATCTCGCCCCGCGTCGCCTGAATGGTGCTGTCCAGCAGCTGCTGCTCGGCCGCATACTGGCGGAAGGTCGCACCCTGTTCGATCTGGATCTTATACAGGCTGTAGGTCACGATGCCCGCAGCCGCCATGACAAAAAATACCGCCGCGCCGAAGCTGAAACGCCGCAGCCGTGCGCTGAGGCGCTCGTGCGGGTCGCTGCGGCGAAGGCGGTAGTAGACGTTCCTGTGCTGGTTTTTGGAGGGCTTGTTTTGCATGGTATTCTCCTGCAGAAACCAGAAAAGCGTGCGCTGCCGCACGCTTTTCTGTCTGTTTGCTTATTTTATGCTGCCGACGGAGGCCAGAACGGTCATTGCGCCGTCGTGCAGAAAATCCGTCCACTGGTGGACAGCCGACTCCCTGCGCACCAGCACGCTCTTGCTGTCGAGGCGGATGTAGGTGATCTGGCTCTGGTCCATCTTCATCAGGCCCAGACGACCGGCCACCTCTTCCACGCTGGTGATGTTGGTCTTGCTGTTGAGGACGCTGTTGTAGTAGGTGTACTGACTTTGCTCGCTCACCAGCTCTGCCTTGGCCTTCTGGATCTGGTCGTTGACCTCCACCAGCTGGGCCTCGCTCCAGAGCAGGCTGACCGCAAGGCCCGCCAGCAGTGCCATCGAGATCAGCTGAAGCAGATGCTGCATGGCCGCCTGAACTGGGTTGAGACGGCGCTTGCCGCCCTTTTCCACCCGCAGCGCGACCTTGCGCTGCGTCTGAGGTGCTTTTCTGCGGCGCACCTCAGACGACATATCATAGGCTGGCTGACCCATAGTGATCTCCTCCTCTCACCCTGAGCGGTGCCCTGTCCGGCTCAGAGCTTTTCCAAAACGCGCAGGTGGGCAGAACGGCTCCGCCGGTTCTCCTCCAGTTCCTGCTGGTCGGCCTCGATAGGCTTTCGGGTAATGAGCTTTGCTTTCGCCTTGCCGCCGCACACGCAGACCGGGAACTCCGGCGGGCAGGTGCAGGCCGTGGACCAGCGGCGGAATTTGTTCTTCACCAGCCGGTCTTCCAGCGAATGGAAAGTGATGACGCACAGCCTTCCGCCCGGGGCGAGGTGGTCGAAGATGGTGTCCAGCCCCTCCTCCAGAGCGTCCAGCTCATGGTTGACTGCGATGCGCAGCGCCTGAAAGGTGCGCCGCGACGGGTTCTTGTTCTTGCGCCGCTCTGCCGGCGGCATGGCACTGGCCACGATGTCGGCCAGCTGTAAGGTCGTCTCGATGGGGGCCGTCTCCCGGGCCTCCACGATATGCCCGGCGATCTGCCATGCATAGGGTTCCTCGCCGTAGTCCCGCAGGATGCGGGCAAGCTCTTCCCGGCTGGCGGTGTTCACGAGGTCTGCCGCCGTCTCCCCCTGCTGGCTCATCCGCATATCCAGCGGAGCGTCCGCCCGGTAGGAAAAGCCCCGGGCCGCGTCATCCAGCTGATGGCTGGAAACGCCGAGATCCAGCAGCGCACCGTTGATCTTCTCGATGCCGAGGCCCTCGAGGGCTTGTCCGGCATAGCGGAAATTGATCTGCACCACGGTGGCCGGAAGCCCCGCCAGACGCGCCCGGGCGGTCTGCACCGCGTCGGGGTCCTGATCCAGCGAGACGAGCCGCCCGCCCTTTGTGCCGTCGAGGCGGAGGGCGATCTGGCGGGAGTGCCCCGCGCCGCCCGCCGTGCCGTCCAGATAAATGCCTGCCGGGTCGATGTTCAGTCCGTCGAGGCACTCGTTCAGAAGCACGGGGATATGCTCAAACGAGGCCGGGTCGAACTGCGCCATCTCTTCTTTCTGTGTCATCGTGCCCAGCCTCCCTTCGTTTCGTGTTCCGAGCCGTCCGATACGCCGGACATCTCTCCGGGAGTTTGTCCCGTTTAAATGCTGTCAAGATACCCGACGACTCTGTTTTATTGTAGCAAATCACAGCGCTGAATGCAAGTTTTTTCCTTCGCTTTTTTCCTACAAAATCGCACAAAAAAAGCCCCTGCGAATCGTCACTTTGACTCGCAGGGACTTGGAAGCCCTCTTATGCGCCGCGGCGGGGCGTCTGGCGCAGGTTCGCACGGACATTTTTCACCTGTGCGGCGTTCTCGGCCATAGTCTCCTCGGTGGTTTTCAGCATATTGTCGCAGTAATCCGTCACGGTCTGGCGGACGGTGCGGGCTTCGGTCTGGGCGGCGGAGACGATCTCCGACGCACGCTGCTGGGCGGCGCGGACGATCTCGGCCTCGCTCACAAGGATACGGGCACGCTCTTCGGCCTTCTTCACGATGGCCTGTGCCTGTGCGTTGGCCGACTCGATGAGCTGGGCACGGTCGCTGACGATGGACTGGGCCTGCCGCAGCTCCACCGGCAGGTTCGCGCGGATGTCGTCGAGATAATCCCGGATCTGCTCCACATCCACGATGCGCTTGCCGCCCGAGAGGGGCATCCCCGTGCTCTCTTCCAGCAGATCCTCAATGGTATCCAAAAGCTCGTTGACGTTCATCAGGCTTCTCCTTCTTCCTCGGCGGCGTCTGCCACCGGCTTGCCATATTTCCAGAGCAGGACCTTGCCGTACTTGTACTGCTTTTTCAGCTGCAAGCCGCCCACCTCAGCGGGGAGGACGAGCTTCGTTTCGCTCTCGCAGATGACGATGCCGCCGGGGGCGACGCACTTGTCCACGAGGGGGAGGATGTTTTCCAGCGTGCCGTTGTGGAAGGGCGGGTCCAGCAG
>ENA-OZSG01000679-OZSG01000679.1-human-gut-metagenome-genome-assembly--contig:-NODE-679-length-11464-cov-4.011044_pt1 | contig 11464 bp, 14 predicted proteins | sample MGYA00243278_ERZ653965 | MGnify/ENA primary metagenome ERZ653965 (study PRJEB26926, sample SAMN06164714) | human gut metagenome | biome: ENVO:00009003; feature: ENVO:2100002; material: ENVO:00002003...
AGAGAGGTCTCGTGGGCTCGGAGATGTGTATAAGAGACAGATAAGCGACAAGGAACGGGAGGCATCAGATGAAGCGGATAAGACAGCCGACGCTTAAGTACAGTACTTTTTCAACAAAACAGAAGATGGTTCTTACCTGGTGGACGCAGGGAAGCCCCTATGCAGACAAAGACGGAATAATATGTGACGGCTCAATCAGAAGCGGTAAGACAACGTGTATGGGACTCTCATTCGTAATATGGGCGATGGAGACCTTCGACGGTCAGAACCTTGCCATGTGCGGTAAAACAATACAGTCCTTAAGGCGCAATGTCATCAAACAGCTTAAAAGGATGCTTAAGGCACGGGGCTACGGAGTAGAAGAGCATCGCGCTGAAAACAGCATGACCGTCACAAAAGGAATGGTGGTAAATGAGTTTTACTTCTTCGGGGGTAAAGATGAGGGCTCACAAGACTTAATACAGGGTATCACTCTTGCTGGATTATTTCTTGATGAGGTGGCACTCATGCCGGAGAGCTTTGTCGACCAGGCAACGGGACGATGTTCGGTTGAAGGTTCTAAGTACTGGTTTAACTGCAACCCGGAAGGACCTGACCATTACATTAAGACTGAGTGGATTGACCGTATAGGCGAAAAGAACCTCATAAGGATACATTTCACCATGCATGATAATCCGAGCCTCTCACAGCGTATCATACAGCGTTACGAGAGCCTTTACAGCGGTGTGTTCTATGACCGCTTTATCCGAGGCTTGTGGGTGCTCGCTTCAGGTATCATCTTCCGGTACTTTGCTGAGGATGATACACCGTATCTGTTTGGCGATGATGATGTATTAAGTCCGGACGGAAAACTGATACAGCCGTTCTCCAAGGTTGTCATGGGGATAGACTTCGGAGGCAACGGCTCAAAGACAACATTCAGCCTTACCGGGTATCAGGGAGGGTATCACAGCTTTAAGGTGCTAGAAGAGGCAGGACTGCCGGTAACAGAGGCAGTGGACTCCAAGGCGATATGTGATAAGTTCATAGAGTTTTATCGGTTCTGTCTTAACAAATACAAGCGTGTTGACTGGGTGTTCCCGGATTCGGCATCGCCCACAATGATTAATTCGCTCATAGGAGCGGCGAAGGATGCGGGGCTTCCTTACCGCAATATCAAGGGCTGCCGCAAGAATGAAGTGGCAGACCGACCGAAGCTCATAGACCTTCTGCTTAATTCCGGCAGACTGAAAATAAACAAGCGGTGTGTACAGCTGAGAAAAGCAATAGCATCGCTCAGATGGGATGAGAAGAATCCGGACATACCGGAAGACCTTAATATTAATAACTGCAATGACTGGTGGGACTGCATGTGCTATACCCTGCTGGATTTCGTAGAATACATTGAACTTGATAGGAGGAGCTAAATGAAAGATAACACAATCAACGCCACGGTGAAAAAGAAACTGAATGAACTGGGCTTCACGAATTGCAATGACATACCATACGGCTACATACAGGCATGCGACATGTGGTACTGCAATGAGCCTGTGAGGGATTTCCACAACCGAAAGACCATACAGGGCGAAAGGTATGAGTTGCACCGGCTCAACTTCGCCAAGCGTCTGTGCTCAGACGAGGCGAACCTGTGCGAAATAATAGAGATAAATACAGGCAAGAGCAATACTCAGTTCGAGGAAGTGAAGAAAATCTTTGAGAAGAACCGCTTTGATACCATGTACAGACAGCAGCTTGAGAGAATGACCGCAGATGGTACGGTCGGGGCATACGTCCGGGTGGCAGGAGCCGAGGAGTATGACGATGGCTCGCTAAGGGGCGGAGAGATTAAGATAAACTATGTCAACGCGAGTGGAATCATCCCGCTCACGATAGAGAACGGCGAAGTAATCGAATGTGCGTTCTATGGTGAGGGCATTAAGGCTACAAGAAAGACCATTACCCTTGTAATATTTACATTTGACGGAGCATGCTATGCGGTATCGACGTATGAGTTCGATGCCGGAGGTAATCAGCTCTCTGCAACTGAGAATATAAGGCTCGGCGATGTCAAGCCGTTCGCACTAATGGAGAATGCGGAGGTGAACAACCTCGAGAATATGGAGGGCTTCGGTCTGCCTAAGCTGTGGAACTCAATACCGTACCTCAAGGTGCTTGACCTGTGCTTTAATATCCTCTTTTCAGATGTCGATAAGGGAGAAAAGATTATCATGGTTAATGAGATGCTCTGCGAGATGGACGAGAATGGCAGACCGGTACTCACCACAGAACAGAAAAAGCTCTTTGTTCTCATGGGAGAGAAGCTTCCTGAGCAGGATGAGGTGTATCATGAGTACAATCCGGAGATAAGAGTTGAGGCGATAACCAAGACGTTCGAGCTCGTACTATCGCTGTTATCGATGCAGTTCGGCTTCGGAACCAAGAAATACACGTTCGAGAACGGTAAGATAACCACAGCCACGGAGTATGCAGGAACCAAGCAGGACCAGCTTCAGGAACTCAATAAGCAGAGGCAGCAGGCGATTGAATACATAACAGGGCTTGCGAGAGCTGTCATGTGGTTTTCGAACACTTTTTCGGGTACTTCGTATGACATCAACACGGAGATAAAGATTGACTTCAACGACAGCTATATCCGTGATGAGGAGTCGGAGCTTGAGGATATGAGAAATGATGCCCTCCAGTTCGGCATACCGAAGATTACACAGTGGTATCTTGCCAAGAAGTACAATCTGTCGGATGAGGAGGCAGAGGCACTTGTTTCCGCGAACATGGAGAAGGATGAGGGCGATGACGGGGAAGGTGAGGAGTAATGCTGAGTGATGAGCAGATAGATGTGCTGTCAGAGGCTCTTATGCCGTACTTTGATGAACTGGAGCAGTGGGTTATACAGGACATTGCAAGGAGGCTTGATGAGACACTGACGTATTCCGGCACGATTGAAAATGAGCTTGCAGCAATGAAACGTCTCGGCTACAGTCCGGCCAGAATGAGACGCGGGGTGATGAAGCTCCTCGTAGCTGATAAGAACCTTAAGAAGCTGATAGCGGAGCAGACGGCGGAATATAAACGTAAATATTCCGAGATGATGGAGAGAATCAACCGTGAAGCGGCTAAGACAGGTGCAGACATGGTGTATAAGGCATCTGACATAGCACAGGCAGAGGACAGAAAAATATGGAATGAATCAGGAAAGAAGCTGAAAGAGGGAGATTTCCTGCATCAGCTCAGTGATGTATTCGGCGAACGCATGGAGGGCGACCTTGTTAATCTCACCAGGACATCGGGATTCAAGGCGGGAATGTCCTACGTGGACGCAAGGCAGGCATACACACATACACTCAACAACTCAGTGCTCCGGCTTGCTAGTGGAGTGAGTACAATAGAGCGCGAAGTCACAAGCGTTATTCATGATATGGCACAAAGCGGTCTGCGTACAATCAATTACAGTGCAAACCGCTCACAGCATATCGAGAGTGCCGTCCGCACCGCACTAAGGACAACGTACAGCCAGCTTTCAGGTGCCGTGATGGATAAGGACATCAAGCAGACGGGGGAAACGCTTGTGTATGTATCTCAGCACTGGGGAGCAAGAAACAAGGGCGAAGGCATAGAGAATCACGAAGAATGGCAAGGGAAGGTCTACAAGCTCGATGACCGCGAATATCCTGAGGAGGAGAAGCGCATCGGTCAGAAGATAACAGGGCTTGTTGAGGCTACCGGATATGATGCAGTCACATCAACCGTCATGGATCCGAGAGGACTTCATGGCTACAACTGCCGCCACAGCCACAACGCATGGTTCGAGGGTGTGTCTGTCAAGCCTGAGTATAAGCCGGAGCCGTCACCGAAAGAGATAGACGGTAAGGTCTATGATTACTATGCCATGACGCAGAAGATGAGGAGTATGGAGCGTGACATCCGTGCGATGCGCAAGGAACTTATAGCGCTTAAAGACCTTAACATGGACGCAGACCGGCAGCAGGAGCTTAAGAAGGGTATAAGCCTGAAGATGGATATGTACCGTGACTTCTGTGATAAGTGCGGCATACCACCTAAGTATGAGCGTACCAGAGTGGAGAAAGCCGGGACGGACATCAAGAAGACGCAGGCGTATAAAGAATATAAAGCTATTGTATCTGCTGAAAAAAGAGATATAATAAATGTAGAGCATGTGGTTATAAAAGATGGTCCACCTAATAGCATTACACAGGTAGTTAAGGGTAAGGGATATGTAGATAGAAATTATTATGATGCACAAGGATACCAAATAAAACAGATTTCAAATAATAATCATGGAAATCCTAAACTTCATCCATATGGTAAAAAAGGAGAGCATGCACATGATTACATATGGAAAGATGGAAAACTAGTAGGAAGACCTGCACGCGAATTATCAGACGAAGAAAGAAAGGAGAATGAGGATATATTATGAAAATGACAGCACTGTATGATTTTATAGATAATTTAATGGGAGACTATATGTTTGAGTATAAAGGAAAGAGCGGCTCTATATGTCCTTTTTCCAGAACCAATATAGCGGTGTGCTATGATGGCGAGTCTGTAGAATGCACAAGTGTTAGTGAGGCTATGGATGTCAAAATATTTAATGGATATAGTGCTAGAGAAGTGTGTGATGAATTTGTAGATTTATAGATTTGCATTTGTGGATAGTAACCGGCTCAAAATTGAGCCGGTTAAATTTATGTATAAAAAGTCTTGACTTTTGGAACTCATAAGTTATAATGCAATTATGGAACTCAAAAGTGAGGTGATAAATTGTGAGTCCAAGAACAGGCAGACCAACTGTTTCAAGAAAAGAGCATGATATTAAAGTGCGAATAGATAATGAAACTCATGAAAAGCTATTAAGGTACTGTGAAGAAAATAAAGTAACCAAGGCTGAAGCTATTCGCAAAGGAATTCAGTTGGTATTACAAGAAAAATAAAAACAGCCGCTCCACCGACCAAAGTATTGCGACTGTTTCATGCACTAGAGGTTTCCCTCTGTGAAATATAATATCATTAAGGGAGACTTCTTTCAAGCTTTATTTCAGAAAGGAGAATCATGATGAAAAACAAAATAGAATATACGTTAGATAGCCGAGAAGTGGCGGAAATGGTTGAGAAACAGCATAAGAATCTGATGAGAGATATAAAAAGATATTTATCTGATTTTAACGAGCTCAATATTGAGCCGGTTGATTTTTTTATTGAAGATATGTACGAAGACGAAAAGGGTGAGAAAAGACCATGTTATAAGGTCACTAAAAAGGGATGTGAGTTTATAGCACATAAACTTGCTGGAATAAAGGGGACAGCATTTACAGCTCGGTACATAAATAGATTTCATGAAATGGAGAATATGCTTAATAAAAAAGAACAACAGATAGAGTTGCCATGGTTTATTCGTAAATTCAAGGGAAAGTATATTGTTTTAGAACGAGATTTTATCAGTATTACAGGTTTGCCTGAAAAAATGCTTTCAGTGTTGCGTGGGGAGTGCTTAAACGCTGGACTTGATTTTAATGGATATGGTTGGATAGAGGATAAGGAGGAATTTAGGAAAAAATACGGGTTTGAATATGGAGATGACAAGTGCATGAATTATCTTAATATTTCAGGAGTAATAAAAATTTTGAATGTATTAAAAAATTATAATCAGCAGCATTTTGACGAATCAGCTTATAATATAATAATAAATGGCATAAATGCGTTGCGTAAAACTTTAGGTAGTAATAAGAATGAGAAAGCTACAAAGAGGATTGTTAGTGACAATGGCAGGGTGAGAAGAATAGAAGAAACAATAGAAAACAGTGACAGAAAAATTCGTCCCATTCAGATAAATATTATGCTGGGTGATGAGTTTTTATCAGAAATTGCACCAGTGCAACAAAAAGAATAAAAAACTACTTGCAATTTTAGAATGTATGTTCTAAAATGATTAAGGGTGGTAAAATTGCAGACAACAGATTATATGTGGATTGCCTGCCCGGTATGCGGAAACCCGCACATGACAAGAGTGAGGGGTGACACGCGTTTGTATTGTTTTCCGGCATTCTGTAAGAAGTGCAAGGGAGAGACGATACTGACAATTAATGACAAGAGAGCCTTAGCGCCGAATAATTGATTTTTCCAAGATTTTGGAAGGATTGGTTGTTCGGCGCTTTTTTATTTACTCAGGGCGGGAGAAGGAGGCAGCATGGAACTTTTAGAGATTTTAAAGGCATATGGTATTGAGGTGCCTAAGGACAAGAGCGAGGCTCTTATCAAGGATGTGGCTGAGAACTACAAGACGGCAGCAGAGTATGAGAAGGTGTCGGGTGAGCTTGACAAGGCCAATAAGACCATTGCCGCGAACGATACGGCAATTAAGGACTTACAGGGCAAGCTTGCCGAGTTCAAGGATGTTGATGTGACTAAGCTTAATGAGCGTATCAAGACACTTGAAACGGAGAAAGCCAATATCGAGTCGGATTATAAGAGACAGCTTGAAGACAGGGACTTTGACGATATTATCAAGGATGCCATCACAACAGCCAAGGGAAAGAATGCCAAGGCAATCAAGGCACTCCTTAATATTGACGAGCTCAGGAAGTCGAAAAATCAGAAAGAGGATGTGACAGCAGCTCTCAAGGGGCTTGCTGAGGCAGAGGACAGCAAGATGCTGTTCGGTGAACCTGAGGCACAGCCCACAGGTGGTAAGAAGGATGTCGGTGGCCCGGTTTCAAGTGGCGGAGCCGGACAGCAGACAGATACATTAACAGGTGCTCTTGCGGCGCACTATAAAAACTAATTAACAGGAGGGAAAAGAAATGCCAATTACATTAGCAGAGGCAAAGGTCGGCATGGCTGACAAGGTAGACCAGCAGGTAATTGATGAGTTCAGAAGAGCATCACTGCTCTTAGATATGCTCACATTCGATGATACTGTATCACCGGGAACAGGCGGTAGCACGCTCACATACGGATACCAGAGAGTTAAGACACCGTCAACCGTAGCTGTGAGAGAACTCAACAAGGAATACACACCGAATGAGGCGAAGAGGGAGAAGGCGACAGCAGACCTTAAAATTTTCGGTGGCTCATATCAGGTTGACCGTGTTATTGCGGAGACATCCGGAGCGGTTAACGAGGTAGAGTTCCAGATGAGAGAGAAGATTAAGGCAGCCGCAAATTACTTCCACATGCTCGCTATCAATGGAACAAGCAACGGCTCCGGTACAGGGTATGTAGTCAATACATTTGATGGTCTTAAGAAGATTCTCACAGGTTCAGACACAGAGTATACGGTTAAGGATGTTGATATATCGACATCAGCGCTTCTTGATACGAACTACAATGCATACCTTGATGCGCTCGATACATTCATAAGCAAGCTTGCTGAGAAGCCGGACATTCTTATGATGAACACCGAAATGCTCACGAAGACACGTTCGGCGGCTAGACGAGCAGGTTATTATGACCGCAGCAAGGACGATTTCGGTCGTGCGGTTGAGACTTATAATGGTATCAAGCTTCTTGATGCCGGAGAATATTACAACGGTTCAACCACGGAGCATGTAGTGCCGATTGAGGCAGACGGCTCTACAGCCATATATGGCATCAAGCTTGGTCTTAATGCGTTCCATGGAGTATCTCCTAAGGGGGATAAGATCATATCCCAGCACCTTCCGGACTTCTCACAGGCGGGAGCTGTCAAGGAGGGGGATGTTGAGATGGTAGCGGCGACCGTGCTTAAGAACAGCAGGATGGCAGGTGTGCTTAAGGGCATGAAGATTAAGGCTACTGAGTAATATGCAGGATAAAGAGGGGGTGAAAGTATTAACAGCTTAACTATAACGGTGAACTGGGAGGACTATCACTCCCGTTTTGCTGGGAGCGACCTGACGGAAGATAAATTTGCAGCAATGACGAACTGGGCTGTGCGCTGGGTAAAACGGCTGTGCAGACCGTATGTGCTTAAGGCAGTCCTTGAAAATCCGGACGATTACCGCAATGACAGACTTAAGGATGCGGTATGCTGCGTTATAAACGCGATGCATGAGCATGACAAGTCAGGGGCGGGAGCCGGAGTCACCTCGGTGTCAAACGATGGGTACACGGAGAGCTATGCGGTGACTAAGCGGAGCGATGCCGAGCATGAGCTTGATGCTATGGCGAAGAGTCAGCTCTACGGCACAGGATTAATGGGGGCGTTGTGATGTTCAATGATAATGATACGGTGACTTTTTACAATTATAACGAGGACACTGAGAGCTGGAAGAAGACAGTCATAAAAGGCTGTCAGTGGTCGGCTGAGACTGTCAAGACGGTGTCGACTGATGGAAAGCTTAATATTTCTAAGGCCGTTAATATTACGATACCTATTGACCATGCGACCATGCCGGGCAAGTATATGGATTACCGCCTGTACAACGCTCAGGCGGTCAAGGACGGGCTTTTTACTATTAACCCTACCTCTAATATGGATGTGGCTGTATTAGGCGAGTGTGAGGCGGATATAACGGCAGAATACACACTATCCCAGCTTGTGAGGGAGCATATTGCCGCAACGGTGTCATCCGTGACGGATAACACAGGCAGACCAAGGCTCAAGAATATCAAGGTGGTGGCACGATGATTGATGTGACGTTGAAACTGCCGGAAGCCGGGCAGATGATAAAAAAACTTGGACTTAACCAGCGTGGAGCGGTGCAGAAAGCAATAGCTCAAGAAGCATTAATGCGTTGTGAAGAGTTAATACCATTTGACACAGGAATGCTTAAACAGAGTGGGCGTGTTGAGGACAATGGTGGAATTATCGTGTGGAAACAACCTTACGCTAGGTATCAGTATTACGGTATGCTCATGGTAGACCCCGATAGTAAGAAGGCTGCAATGTTTAATACGGATATCGGTTTTTGGAGTAAACCAGGAGTGACGAAGGAGCTTACAGATAAGCCATTAGAGTATCAAGGGCAGGGACAATCACACTGGTTCGAAAAAGCAATGCAGAACGGCGGGCGAGAACAGCTCATTAACGTATGCCGTGAGGAGGTGCGAAAACGCAGTAAATGACAGTAGTGGAAGCAATCGTAAAGTGGTTTGAGGAAGCAAAGATAAATAAGATAAGCACGGATGCCCTGCCGGGGCAGTCCGTAGCATACGGCATAGCCAAGGAGCCTGTGCAGAACGTAAAGACATTCATATCCGGCCGGAAGGTTTATACAGATTATTATGATTTCCTTGCACGTCTGGACAGCAAGACGGATGCAGAGAGAGTCAATAATCATAAGTTTATGGAAGGGCTGTCGGAATGGATATACGAACAGAACGCACAGGAGATGTATCCGGAGCTTCCCGAACATCTTAAGTGCAGTGATATATCAGTCAGTACACCATTCCACATGCAGAGAGCCGATGAGGATTCAGCTGTATATGGATTTACAATAAAAATTAAGTATGAGAAGGAGAGATAACCATGTCAGAAATGAGAGAAAAGTTAATGCATTATTTTGATATCGGTGACGGCACGGAGAATTATGTGCTGTTAGGCGACGGTATCAGCTCACTTACGGAGAACTTCAATCCGGAGAATGAGACAAAGCATTATATCCACCAGTCAAGCGGAACAGCGAACGTGAAGTCGTATGCACCGAGCATATCTGTTGAGAAGGAGTATATCAAGGATGAGGACCTTCAGAAGTGGATAGACAAGAAGGTGCGCATTCTCCCGACGGGGGCATCCGCAAGAAGCTCTTATGTGAGAGTGAACATCCTTGAAGAGCCTACGGAAGATGGTGTATGGCCTGCTGTAAAGCGTGCATGTACATATCAGTTCGATTCAATCGGCGGTGACGGTGGTGCGGAACTTGTAAATGCCATGACCATAAGCGGTGTAGGTGACGGCATTCAGGGTACGTTTAACGTGGCAACGAAAAAATTCACACCGACAACATAAGGAGGGGTGACGAATGAACAGCATAAGAGTCAACAGGGGCATAGAGATTGAGGTCAATGATTCCGGTGAGACAATCAGCATTCCGATGGATGACATGATGTTCGTCGAAAATTTCAATAATCTTATTGACACATTCGACAAGACAGAGAAAGAAATCGAGGAGAAGACAGGGCTTTTGTCACCGAAGGAGGAGCTTAAGTTCATTATCGGTAAGACAAGAGAGATAATGGATGAGATTAACAACCTCTTTAGGGACGAGAAGTGCTGCATTAAAGTGTTCGGCGATATAGTTCCGGCACCGTGGCTTCTGGCTGACTTTTTCGAGAAGCTTCTTCCTTTTGTAAAGCAGCATTCCGATGCCAGACAGAAGGCTATCCTGTCCAAGTACAATAACAAGCGCAGAGGGACGAGGAGTAAATAGTGTTTAATATATTGCTTGATGAGCTTCCGGAGAGCTATGAAGGGTATGAGATTAACACAGGGTTCCGGACAGGCATATTAATATCAATGTGTATGTCTGATGATGAGCTATCCGAGCATGAGCGCATACTCACAGCACTCATGCTGCTGTATGGCGAGGAGATACCGCCGATGGAGACGGCACTTGAAGGACTAAAGTGGTATATGTCAGAGACAAACCATGATAACTATGAGGGGGTTAAATCCGACAACATCATAACGATGGACTATGATGTTGACCAGTACAGGATTTTTGCAGCATTCCGGAATCAGTATCATATTGACCTCAATACGGCGGATATGCACTGGTTTGTATTCAAGGGACTGATTGACAACATCCGTGAGTGTAGCTTTACGGATGTCATGCAGCTCAGGCAGACCAAGATACCATCACATCTCTCGGCGGCTGAGAGAAGAGAGCTTGAGGCAAAACAGAAGATATTCAGACTTGGCAGGAAAAATGTGGATGAAGAGTACTCTGAAAGCGAAAAGCAGAGGATAAACAACTTTTTGCAGTACGCAAATATTAAGAAATGAGAGCCATCAGCGCCTTAGAGCCATTGGCACCCGTCAGGGTGTGAGTGGCTCTTTTTTCGGAAGGGAGGGCGCATGGCAAGAGAAGATGCGGATGGATATGTCAGGATTAAACTTGATATAGACACAACGGAAGATAAGAAGATTGAGCGGTCACTAAAAGATATACAGGACGATGCCGACAGTGCCAAGCGCAAACTGGACGCATTGAAGCAGACTGGTGTTGATGAGAGCACCAGGTCCTTCCGTGATGCCAAGGCGGAACTTGAGAAGTACAACAGTGAACTTGATGAGTACATCCGTAAGCAGAAGGAAGCCGCGCAGGCAGCAGGGGAGACAAAAACTAAAGCCTCAGCAACCGGAAACTTCGACAGCATCAGCGACCAGGTCGAGGACTATGAGACACGCCTTAAGATGTTGCGCAACAAGGGCTACGGTCCCGGTGATGAGCACTTTGATGAGCTCTACATCGCATGGAAGAATGCCGCTGATGCTGATAAGGAGTACCTGTCTCTTATACACATCTCCGAG
>ENA-OZSG01000680-OZSG01000680.1-human-gut-metagenome-genome-assembly--contig:-NODE-680-length-11459-cov-4.768064_pt1 | contig 11459 bp, 9 predicted proteins | sample MGYA00243278_ERZ653965 | MGnify/ENA primary metagenome ERZ653965 (study PRJEB26926, sample SAMN06164714) | human gut metagenome | biome: ENVO:00009003; feature: ENVO:2100002; material: ENVO:00002003...
ACGAGATGTAGAGAGGTCTCGTGGGCTCGGAGATGTGTATAAGAGACAGATGCTGCAAGGATGGGTGCTGGACAATCTTGAAACGATGTTTACTGACGTGAATACGAAAGTAGGAACAATCGCCGGAGAGGTTGGGCAGACACCCAGCTCTTGGAACGCAGGTATTTTTTCCATGATAGATAACTTGTCAGATACAGTCATGGTGCCCATAGCAGGGATGATCATCAGTGCGATTCTCTGTTATGAGCTGATTACAATGGTAATGGATAAGAACAACATGCATGAGATGGGAAGCGAGTTTTTCTTCCGCTATCTTGTGAAAGCATGTATTGCAGTATTGCTTGTCAGCTATACATCTGACATTACCATGGCAATTTTTGATGTGGGCAACCATATTGTTACAAGTGCGGCAGGAGTCATTACCGGCTCCACGACACTGGATGTGGCGAGTACGTTACAGTCCATGTTTAACAGCCAGTTCTCCACCATGGGGATAGGCGAACTGATAGGACTTGGAATAGAGACCATGATTGTCAGCTTATGTATGAAAATCATTTCCCTGCTAATCACCGTCATGCTATATGGGCGAATGATTGAAATATACCTTTATGTTTCAGTGGCTCCGGTTCCGTTTGCGACACTCAGCAACCGGGAATGGGGCGGCATCGGAAGTAACTATATTAAGGGACTTTGTGCTTTGGCATTTCAGGGATTTTTCATCATGGTATGTGTGGCAATTTATGCGGTGCTGGTATCCAGTGTTGCAGTTGCAGGAAATCTTCACACGGCTTTGTGGTCGGTGGCAGCATATACCGTTATCCTGTGCTTCAGCTTATTTAAGACAGGTTCCCTTAGCAAATCTATTTTTAATGCACATTAAAGCAGCGTTATATCAGGAAGGAGGCTGTTTATGGCAATATCAGTCGCAGTGCCGAAGAATTTAAGCGGTATCAAGACAAAGGTGGCAATGAATCTGACAAAACGTCAGCTCATCTGTTTTGGTGCGGCAGGTGCGGTTGGGATTCCTTTTTATATCTTTACCAAAGATATCATCGGGACACAGGCATCCGCACTGATCATGGTGGCTGTCATGCTGCCGTTTTTCTTTCTGGCAATGTATGAAAAGGACGGCTTTCCGGCAGAAAAGATTCTGTACTTTATGATAAGACAGAAATTCCTCACACCGGGAATACGCCCCTATAAATCAGAAAATCTCTACAATCAGTTAGAGGAACAGGAGAAAATGAAGAAGGAGGTGCGTTACCTTGAAGCAAAAGCCAAAGGCAAAACCGCAGGTCAGTAAAGGGAAAAATACCAAGCCTAAAGCGGGCTTAAGTTTTTCTGAAAAGAAAAGGCTAAAAGAGCTTCAGCGTACTCTTGCAGGAAACCATAAGGAACAGGAAAAGCCAACTACGGCACAGAACACCATTACTTTTAAAAAGATGTTCCGTGATGGTATCTGTCAGGTGACATCTGAGTTCTACACAAAAATGGTGGAATTTTATGATATAAATTATGACCTTCTGGAAATAGAGGACCAGGGGGAGATTTTAGAGGAGTACAGCAAGCTCATCAATTATTTTGACCCGTCTATCCGGTTTGAGCTGTTTTTATTTAACAGGCAGGTCAACGAGCAGACGCTGATAGACCAGTTTGACATTCCTTTGCAGGGAGATGATTTTGACGATATCCGTGAGGAATATACGGAAATGTTAAAGAATCAGGCTGCAAAGGGCAACAACGGTATCATTAAATCAAAATATCTTATTTTTGGTACGGAGTGTAAGGGATATAAGGAAGCGAAATCAAAACTGAATAACATTGAAAAGGATGTTATCAAAAACTTATTAAACCTTGGGACCCACGCCAAAAGCCTTGACGGAAAGGAACGTTTGCGTATCCTGCATGAGTATTTTAATCAGGATACCATGGAGCCTTTCCGTTTTTCATTTAAGGAGCTGGCAGAGTCCGGTAAGAGCGTAAAGGATTACATTGCACCGCCGGGCTTTGACTTCCGTTATCCGAGCCGATTTAAGGCAGGAAGGATGTATGGCAGTGTCCATTATCTGGATATCATTGCACCACGTTTTAATGATGAACTGTTAAAGAAGCTCCTTGATATTGATGATAACCTGACTATTACCATGCATATGCAGACAATGGACCCGGTCAAGGCAATCAAGATGTTAAAGGGTGCTTTGACCAATATTCAGAAGATGAAAATTGAGGAGCAGAAAAAGGCAGTCCGAAGTGGATATGACATGGATATTCTTCCTACGGATATTATCACTTATGAAAAGGATACGCTGGAGCTGCTTGACGATCTGAACACCAGTAACCAGAAGATTATTAAAATGACTTTCCTTATTACCTGTTACGGCAGGAGCAAAAGGGAGCTTGAAAATATTACGCAGAGGGTGTCCGGCATTATCCAGCAGGCAAACTGTAACTTAAGATGTTTGCAGTATTTACAGGAACAGGGGCTTATGGCTTCCGCACCGATTGGATGCAATGATACGGGAATTGAGCGTGTGCTTACCACAAAGAGTACCGCTATTCTTGTGCCGTTCTGTACGCAGGAATTATTTATGCCTGCACCGGCAATCTACTATGGTTTAAATGCCCTGTCAAACAACATGATCATGGCAGACAGAAAGCGGCTTCGTACACCAAACGGAGTAATTTTAGGAACACCGGGCAGTGGTAAGTCCTTTAGTGCAAAGAGGGAGATTTTATCCTGCTTTCTTATGACAAGGGATGATGTGATTATCTGTGACCCGGAGGGTGAGTATTTTGCCCTTGTGGGAGCTTTGCATGGGCAGGTGGTAAAGCTTGCAACCAATTCCAAAGATTATCTGAACCCGATGGATATTCAGTTAAGCCATAAAGGGGATAAGGAAGCTCTGAAATTAAAGAGTGATTTTCTCATTACCCTGTGTGATCTGATTGCCGGAGGAAAGGACGGTCTGGAGAATGATGAGAAGGGTATCATTGACGAATGTATCCGTCATATCTATGATGCCTATTTTGAAAATCCGGTACCGGAGAATATGCCTATCCTTGAGGATTTATATAATGCCCTTTTAGACCATAAGAATGCGAAAGCAGAGCGTATTGCCAATTCCCTTGTACTGTATGTGCATGGTTCGCAGAATTATTTTAATCACCGCACTAACGTGGACAGTAAGAATCGTATCATGTGCTTTGATATCAGGGATTTGGGAAAACAGTTGAAAGAGTTAGGGATGCTTATCGTGCAGGATGCCGTATGGAACAGGGTGTCGCAGAACAGGGAGAGAAAAATCGCTACCCGTTATTACTGTGACGAGTTCCACCTTCTTTTAAAGGAAAGACAGACTGCCATTTATTCGGTGGAAATCTGGAAGCGTTTCAGAAAATGGGGCGGTATTCCTACAGGTCTGACACAGAACGTGGGTGACTTTTTAAAGTCGGAGGAAATCGAGGGTATTCTTGGTAACTCTGATTTTGTTTATCTGCTGAACCAGAATGCAAAGGATCAGGCGATACTTGCAGATAAGCTGGGGCTTTCGGAAAAGCAGCTTTCCCATGTGACCAATTCAGAGCCGGGTTCCGGTCTGATTCTGTTTGATAACGTGGTTATTCCTTTTGTAGATAAATATCCGGCAGACACAAAGACCTATGCGATTATGAATACCAAACCGGAAGAAAGCGTAAAACAGGAGGATGTTGAGTAGTGGCAGAGAATAAAAAAGACAAGTCGGCTGAGTTTGCAAGGGATAAGAGTGCTTTTTCTAAAGGTGGCTCCGAAAAGGGAACTGCTTCGCAAAAAGTACAGCGTAGGCATTCCGGTACACATCAGCCAAGAGATGCAAATGACACTTCTGGAGATGTTCTGAAAAAGGAACTGTCTGAAACTTTTGGACAGAATGTCCAGAAGTCAGGGCAGTCAGCAAAACGCAGAAATAAAAAGCAGTATCAGAAGCAGGACACTTTTGGACACAGTGAAAATATGGATGCGGATAGTAAGGGGAAAAGCGATTTTTCGCAGGAAAACAATGCTTTTACAGAGGATTGTGACACGGAGCAGGAGGAACATCAGCAAAAGGATGATTACCACCGCAGGGATACCTACCACCAATCTCAGAAAAAAGGAAAATACCACAGACGGGAGTATCAGAACAGGGAACGGACAAAACAATCGGATTTTGAACGTGATTTCCAGACGAAGGAAAAAACCTTTACGGAAGGAGCAGAGCCAGAGTTTCATGGAAGCAAAAAATTAGACAGACTGCAAAGTAAGGCAGAGAAACCCGGGAAAAAGACCGAAGCTGCAAGAAAGAAGATACCAAAGAAAAAGGAGTATTCCTTTGAGCGTGTCTTTGATGAAAAGACAGGAAAATCAAAATATGTGCTGACTGCCGTGGAAAAAGAAAAGCAATTCAAACCAGATAGTCCGGTAAAAATGGTTGCAGGCAGGGTCGGTGCAGAATATTCCAATTTTGCCCATGGCAAGGTTGCCGAAGTGGAGAAAGAAAATTCTGCGGTGGAAGGAGCACATAAGACGGAGCAGACAGCAGAGGATGTCGATCATTTTGTGAAACGCAACCATAAAAGCGGATTGCAAAGGAAGAAAGAGAAAGTTGCAAAGCTGGAGAAAAAGCAGTTTAAGAAAGAGGTCAATTTCCGGTATCAGAAGTTTTTGGAAGAAAACCCTGAGATGCAGGAAAAGACCCTGAAAAAGCAGATGCAGAAACGATTGCAGAAACAGCGTATCAAGCGGGAGTATGCAAAGGCAAGGCGGGCAGGACAGGCAGCAAAAAATACAAAGGAAGCGGCTGTAAAATCAGCCAATTTTATTACCAAGGTTGCCAAGAAGATATAGGAGATAGCAAGCAGGAATGTTTCGCTTCTGGTAACAATCGGTATCTTTGCACTGCTTCTGATTATGATAATGACAGCCATATCGTCCTGTGGAGCTATGTTTTCAGATGGTATGAGTACCACACTGGCAGGAAGCTATATGAGTGTTCCAGCGGAGATTGATGCTGCGGACCTGGCGTTTTCCGAGCTGGAAATGAAATTGCAGAAACAAATCAATAACATAGAAACGGACTATCCGGATTATGACGAATACCGCTACAATCTGGATGCCATAGGGCATGACCCGTTTGTTTTAATCAGTTACCTGTCGGCAGTACATACGGAATTTACGGCAAGTGACGTGCAAAGTGAGATAGAAAGCCTTTTTGAAGAAATGTATGAGCTGACCTTAAATCCTACTACGGAAACAAGGACAAGGACTGTAACAGATCCGGAAACGGGTGAGGAAACGGGTGAGGAAACGGAGGAAGAATACACCGTAACCATACTTGAAGTAACACTGACAGCCACCGATTTAGGTGTGGTGGTAGCCGGACACATGAATGAGGAGCAGAAAGAAATCTATGCTCTTTACACTGAAACCCATGGGCTGACACAGCAGTTTTATACACCGCTTAATTTGTATTGGTACAGCTATGTGTCGAGTTATTACGGCTACCGTATTAATCCGGTCACAGGGCAGGAACAATTTCACCGTGGTGTGGATATAGTGGTGCCCACAGGGACAACCGTTCTGGCAGCGATGGATGGAACGGTTACAACAGCAACCTATGATGCTTCTTATGGTAATTATGTTGTGATAGAGGACAGCAATGGTTACTGCACCAAGTATGCACACATGGATACACTAAATGTCAGTGCCGGACAGACTGTTACACACGGAACAACCATAGGAACAACAGGAAATACGGGAAGCAGTACCGGAAGCCACCTTCATATCGAGTGTTTGTATAACGGGGAGTATTATAACCCGTTATTTTACTTTGATGTGGGTGAAGGAACACTTTATGGAGAAAGTCCGGGTGGTGGCGGTTCGCCGGGAAATGTCATACCACCTGATTCCTATGATGATGCAACAGTACAGGCACTTATGGAGGAAGCAGCAAGATATCTTGGTTATCCGTATGTATGGGGCGGTTCTTCTCCGTCCACGAGCTTTGACTGTTCCGGCTTTGTATGCTGGGTATTTACTAACAGCGGTGTTCACAATCTGCCTAGAACTACGGCACAGGGCATATATGACCAGTGTACGCCGGTGTCAGCGGCAGATGCAAAGGCTGGGGACATCATCTTTTTTACAGGTACTTACAATTCACCGGGACCTGTCAGCCATGTGGGTATCTATTGCGGAAACGGTGTAATGATACACTGCGGTGACCCAATCAAATATGCTTCTATCAATACACCATACTGGCAGAGTCATTTCTACAGTTTTGGTAGATTAAATTAAAAGCAGGAAGTGAGGATAAATGACAAAGGAAAGAATTGAAAAAGAGCTTCTGAAAGTCCGGGAGCAGCTTGCAGGATTGCAGGCAAGGCAGAAGGACTTGGAGGAGCAGTTACAGATGGCAGAGGATGCGGAGAAGATGAAATTCATTGAGAAAAATAAAATCTCTCTGGAACGGCTGATGTTAATGAACAAAGTCAGCGAGGAAGAAATTTTACACCTGTTAAAGAAAAAGGAACAGGAACAACAATCAGAAAAGGAGGCAGTAAGCCATGAAAAAAATGAAGTTATCAGCTAAGGTGGTGTTATCGCTTGTTTTATCAGCAGTTTTATTCTGTATGCCCGGTTTGGGATTTGCCATGAACGGGAATTATGCAGTGAGTGTTCATGCGGAGGATACAGAGCCGGAAAGCAGCTCTGAGGAAAACAGAACCGAGAATGACACAGAGCAGGAAACGGAAAGTGGTTCTGAAGAAAACAGCACGGAAGAGGATACGGTATCCGGTGGTGATGTGAAAGAACCGGAGTGTACCTGTGAGGATAAATGTGGTGCGTATGAATACGACCATAATTGCGAGGTATGCGTGAAAGATTACAAGCTCTGTGCATATAAAAAGCCGAATGTCACAATCCAGATCAATCAGCCGGATGGGTGGCATAATGACAAAGCAACCGTGACATTTACAGTTGCGGATGTGGCACATACAGGGAATTTTGAAATTGCCAAGATACAGGCAAAGGTAGGACAGAATGGAAGCTGGACGGATGTGACAGAGGACAGAAAGCTGGAGATTTCTGAAAACTGTACGGTGTATGTGCAGGTCACTGACCAGAAGAGAAATACCTATGAGAGAAGCCGTGCAATCAAATGTTTTGACACCACAAAGCCTACGCTTAATGCTGCGGTCAGTGACGGACTTTTGAGTGTGCAGGTACATGATACGGATTCCGGAGCGAAAGCAGTCTATGTTAGCGGATATGAATTTACAGACCTTACAAACGGAACTTTGAATATCCGCCTGCAGCAATTTGATGCGGGGTATGAGTATTTTACCATTTCTGCAATGGACAATGCCGGAAATATGTCGGAGGTTTATAAAACGAAAAATCCATACTACAAAGACCCGGCATATGAGAGTGATGAAAATCCGGTAGAACAGCTTCCGGTCAATGCAGAAGCTACCAAGCCGGGAAGTGCCACGGGAACTGTAACAGAGCATACAAAGACAGACAGTAATGGAAATACCTCTTCACAGACAAATCCTGCGGAACAGAAAAAGCAGGCAATGGCGGAAGCGGATGCTTCGGAGAAAGCAGAGAATGAGAATAAGGAGAGTAAGCAGTCCGAGCAGGGCAAGGAATTTTATACCATTCAGACAGCATCGGACAAGGTGTTTTATCTGATTATCGACAGAGATGGTGAGGAAGAAATGGTCTATTTTCTGACAGAGATTACGGAAAATGACTTGCTGAATACCACATCTGATAACAGTGAGACCTTACCGAAAAACTCCGCTGCATTAGAGTCTGCAATCCCGACTTCTGAAAGTGCATTGCCGAATAATAATGCAGAACAGGGAAATAAGCAGGAGGAAGATACAGAGGGAACAGAAGAAGATACAGAAAGCACCGGGGAACCGGAAGAAACGGAGGTTAAAGAGCAGGCAAATCCTATGATTTCCTATATCCTGATGGGAGGTCTTGCAGTGGCAGTAATCGGAGGTGCGTATTATTTCAAGGTGGTACGCAAAAAGAAAGAGGACTTCATCGAGGACGAAGATGAGGACGAGGAAGATAACGAAGATTATGAGAATGAAGATGAGGAATCAGAGGACTGTTCGGATGATGGTTTCTTTGAGGAACAGGAGGAAGAATAATGCGGTTAGTGATAGCAGAAAAGCCAAGTGTGGCACAGTCAATTGCCAAGGTGCTTGGTGCAGATGAAAGAAAAGACGGATACATGGAGGGAAACGGTTCTATCGTTTCATGGTGTGTGGGGCATCTGGTTGAGTTGGCACAGCCGGATGCTTATTCTGATGCGTGGAAAAAGTGGACTTACGACAGCCTGCCTATGATACCGGAGCATTGGCAGCATGAGGTCAAGAAAGACACGGTTGCTCAGTACAGGGTATTAAAGGAGCTGATGCATGATACAAGAGTAGACAGCGTGGTATGTGCCACGGATGCAGGGCGGGAAGGAGAGCTTATCTTCCGTCTGGTGTATGAACAGGCAGGATGCAGCAAACCGATGAAACGCTTATGGATTTCTTCCATGGAGGAAAGTGCCATAAGGGAAGGTTTTGAGAATTTAAAGCCGGGAAGTGACTACGATCACTTATACCATTCTGCGCTTTGCAGACAGGAAGCGGACTGGCTTGTGGGTATCAACGGTACAAGGCTTTTTACCGTTTTATATGGCGGCAAGGTGTTAAAGGTGGGCAGGGTACAGACACCTACTCTTGCCATGCTTGTAGAGCGTGAAGCAAAGATTATGAATTTCAAGAAAGAGCAGTATTTTATGGCTCATATCCTCTGCGGTGGCGTGGATGCAGTCACAGAGAGGATTGACAATAAAACAGAAGCAGAAAATGTGGCAGGAGCTTGTCTGAACGGACAGGCTCTTGTTACATCTGTGGCAAAGGAAGAAAAGACGGTGGCACCACCGAAGCTCTATGACCTTACCACGCTTCAGAGAGATGCCAACCGTCTATTCGGTTTTACAGCAAAGCAGACTTTGGAGTACACCCAGAGCCTTTATGAAAAGAAGCTGTGTACCTATCCGAGAACGGACAGCCAGTATTTGTCTGACGATATGGAGCAGACCGCCGGAAATGTGATTGAAGCAATTTTTGGTTCCATATTGTTTGAGGAAAATAGGATGTTCAATCCGGATATTAAGCGAGTGTTAAACAGCAAAAAGGTCACAGACCACCATGCGATTATCCCCACAATGGAGATTGCCAAAACTGACCTTGCAGCCCTGCCGGAAACGGAGCGAAAAATTTTATCCCTTGTGGCCAACAGACTGCTGTGTGCTACGGGGGAGAAATATCTTTATGAAACAGTCAAGGCAGAGCTTTCCTGTGGGGGATACACCTTTGTCACTTCCGGCAAGTCGGTCTTAAAAAACGGATGGAAAGATTTTGAGGATGCCTTTAAGCGTTCTTTTAAGACAACGGAAGATAAGGAGCAGGAGAATAAGAAACTGCCGGAGCTTTCCGAGGGGCAGACCTTTGACGGGGTACAGACGAAGATTAGCGAGCATTATACCACACCGCCGAAGCACTTTACGGAAGATTCCCTTTTGTCAGCAATGGAGCGAGCCGGAAGTGAGGATATGGGAGATGATGTGGAGCGTAAAGGACTTGGCACACCTGCCACCAGAGCGGACATCATTGAAAAGCTGGTAAAGGACGGTTTTGCGAAGCGTGAGAAAAAGCAGATGATCCCAACAGAGGATGGAATGAAGCTGATTACGGTGCTTCCGGATGTGGTGAAGTCCCCGAAACTTACTGCTGATTGGGAAAATGCCCTTACCCTTGTAGCAAAGGGCGAGTATTCCATGCAGGAATTTATGGATGGAATTGCGGATATGGTAAAGAACCTTGTGCAGACTTATCACAGCATTAGTGACGAACAGAAATCCATGTTTGGAGGAAATCAGAGAGCACAGGAAGCCCTTGGAAAATGCCCGAAATGTGGCGGGGATGTGGTAAAGGGAAAATATGGAGCTTACTGCAAAAGTAAGTGTGGTATGAATGTCGGCAAGGCTATGGGGACTGTACTTTCCGATACGCAGATTAAGAGTATGCTGGAGGGGAAAAAGACTTTCGTCAAGGGTTTAAAGGGAAAGAAAGGCACTTACGATGCTTACCTGATTCCAGAAGGAATTGAGGATTATTCCTATACCAAAGATGGCAAGGAAATCAAAGGCTCACAGTATAAGGTCAAGCTGGAGTTTGCAAAAAGAAGTAAGTAACAGCACAGAAAATGGAGGATACGAACATGAATGAAGTAAATGAAAATGTAACTGTAAACGGAGCCGGAACACAGGATGAGGAGCCTGCGGCAAAGAATAATGAAACCAAAGCGGAGAAGTTCATCCGTCTTGGAGAATACCGCATGAACAAAGCGATTGATGCGATTGGAAGATTGGAACACCTTGCCAACAGGTCCGCCTATGAATATACAGCGGAGCAGGTAGAGGCTATGTTTGGTGCTTTAGAAAATAAGGTAGCAGATGTAAAAGCAAAATTCAGTACAAAGAAACAGGATAATACATCTTTTTCTTTTGGAACACATGCAGAGTAAGGAGGAAACCAGGAATGAAACAGTTAGAAAAAGAAATTGCGGAAGCAAACAAGCAGAGCATGATGAAGCGTTATCAGTTGTATGGAACGAAAGCATCAAAGCTGGCAGACAAATCACAGAAGAATACCGGGAAGGGAGAGAGAAAGTAATGGAATATAAGGATTTTGTAGAACAGGTAAAAGAGCAGATACAGGACTTTTTACCGGAGAAATTTGCAGATGCAACGGTTTCTGTTCATCAGGTAGTAAAGAATAATGATTGTGTTTTGGATGGTCTGACAATCCGGACGGAAGAAAGCAATATTTCTCCAACCGTATATCTGAATCCGTATTTTGAGCAGATACAGGATGGAGCTGAGATGGATGATGTGCTTGGGCAGATTGCAGCCACATATCAGGCACATTATATTGACCATGATATGGATGTATCTGCAGTTACTGATTTTGATAATGTCAAAGACAAGATTGTGTGCAAGCTCATCAATGAAGAAGCCAACAGGCAGTTCCTTGAGGACAAACCATACACCAAGGTGGAAGATCTGGCGGTTGTGTATCAGATTTTAATGGACAAAAATGCGGAAGGTACTGCAACCATAACGATTACAGATAATCTGATGGAAAGGTATGGGATTACCCTTGAGGATTTACATGAACAGGCTCTTTTGAACATGGATGTTTTACAGCCATACAGCTTCAAGGGAATGAGCGAGACCATTATAGAAATGATGGCTGGGGACATTGCAAGGGATAATGACATGGACATATCAGAGGCAAGAGAAATGGCGTCCCAGATGATACCTGTCTCTTATACACATCTCCGAGCCCACGAGACCTCTCTA
>ENA-OZSG01000685-OZSG01000685.1-human-gut-metagenome-genome-assembly--contig:-NODE-685-length-11426-cov-3.820948_pt1 | contig 11426 bp, 9 predicted proteins | sample MGYA00243278_ERZ653965 | MGnify/ENA primary metagenome ERZ653965 (study PRJEB26926, sample SAMN06164714) | human gut metagenome | biome: ENVO:00009003; feature: ENVO:2100002; material: ENVO:00002003...
TGCGCGCACTTGACACAAACTCGACATGCGCAAAAAGCGTGCGCAGAAATGAGCGAGAAAGATGACAGAAAAATTATATGATGTGAATGCGTATCTGACAGAATTTGATGCGGCGGTCGTAAGCTGCCAGGTGTTGAAGGAAGGCACGGAGCGAGACGTGAATGGTCAGCTGGCAGTTGGCGAAGCAGCGCGGTCGGATGCGCCACTCTGGGAGGTTGTTCTGGATCGAACCGCCTTTTATCCGGAGGGCGGCGGTCAGCCCTGCGATTTCGGTGTACTCGGCGGCGCCCGGGTGACAGATGTACAGGAAAAGGACGGCATAATTTTCCATTTGTGCAGCGCCCCGCTGGAGGTTGGAAGCTGCGTGCATGGAACCATTGACTGGGACAGAAGGCTGATGCATATGCGGGAGCATTCCGGAGAACATATCATTTCCGGTATCATCTGCCATACCCACGGCTATTCGAATATCGGCTTCCATATGGGAAAGGACTGCGTGACGATCGATTTTTCGGGACCGCTGACGGCAGAACAGATTCAGGAGGCGGAAGACCTGGCGAACCAGAAGGTACTGGAGAATATAGAAATTCTGGCGGAGTATCCGGACAGGGAGACCCTTGCAACACTGGATTACCGCAGTAAAAAAGAGCTGACCGGGGCGATCCGCATCGTTACGATTCCGGGTGCGGATGTGTGCGCCTGCTGTGGAACGCATGTGAAATACACAGGTGAGGTCGGACCTATCAAGGTCATTTCTGCAGAGCATGCAAAGGGTGGAAGCCGTCTGGATATTCTGATCGGGGAAAAAGCGCTGGCAGATTATAAGTGCCGATTCGAAAACACGCAGAAAATCTCGGCATTGCTGTCTGTAAAGCCGGAGCAGACCGCGGAAGCAGCCCAAAAGCTGCTGCAGACGGTGGCTGATCTAAAACAGGAGCTCGGCGCGTTAAAGCTGCGCCTGCTGGAAGAAAAGGTGGATGCCGTAGAGACCGGAAGCAGCGCCTGCGTGCTGTTTGAGCAGGGACTGAGCACAGTGGACGTCCGTAAGCTGGCGGATAAGCTGGCACAGAAGGTCTTATTTGCAGCAGTGTTTAATGGTAGCGATACAGATGGCTATCAGTATGTGATCTGCGCATCTGACCGGGATGTTTCGGCATTTGGCAAGGCGTTCAACAAGGCACTTTGCGGGCGCGGCGGCGGGAAAAATCCAATGATCCAGGGACAGGTAAAAGCAGAGCAGAAAGCAATTTGGGAATACCTGACAAAAGGAGGAGTTTTGCAGGATGGAAAATAAAGACAGAAAGCTGGTATTTTTTGATATTGACGGAACGCTGGTCGATGGACCGACCCATCAGATCCCGCAGAGTGCAGTGGAGGCGATCCGTAAACTTCGCGAAAATGGACACCTGGCATTTATCAATACGGGACGGACGTTGGTGAGCATTGAGCCGAGAATCCGCGAAATCGGATTTGACGGCCTGGTATGTGGCTGCGGAACCCATATTTATTATGAAGGAGAAACGTTGTTTAGCCACAGCATTTTGCATGAAAAATGTACGGAAATCGTATATGAGCTGCGCAGACTCGGTATCCCGACATTTTTTGAAGCAGAGGAGCATGTGTATTATGACAGCCGCTGTATGAGTCCGGAGCTTGGCAATTCGGTTTCCAATTTTAAGAGTCTGAACTGCTCTGTGCCGGACATGCCGGAGCGGCCAGAGGACAGTGATGTGGTGTTTGATAAATTTTTCTGCCTGCTTCGTCCGGATGATCCGGTGGATAAGCTGAGAAGCTTTATCGGAGACGAATTTACTGCAGTGCCCCAGGGAGAGCATTATCTGGAAATCGTTCCGACAGGCTGCAGCAAGGCGGAGGGGATCCACATTTTACAGAAAAAACTGGGAATCCCCAAGGACAACTGTTATGCCATTGGGGACTCTGAAAACGATATTCCGATGCTGGAGGCTGTGCCCCACAGCATTGCGATGGGTGTCTGCTCCAAAACGATCCTGCCGTATTGCAGCTACCGGACCACGCCGGTTCTGGAGGACGGAATCGCGAACGCGTTAAAGCACTACGGGCTGATTTAAGCCGTCTACGCGGGTGCGATTGTACTGCGTGGACTGGTAACGGGTACTGGATGCCTGATACATAGTAAATTCTTTTTACAGAATGATTATAAAACAAAAAAGACGGGAAGAAAATCCTGTCTTTTTTTGTTCTGAGTGCTTATAGGTTCATACAATGAAGTACGATATGGATTTAACCCTTAATGCCGGATGTGGCCACGCTTTCGATAAACTGCTTCTGGAAGATGAAGAAGATTACAACCAGCGGGATAACGGCTAATACGGCGCCTGCCATCTGCATCGGGTACTGTGTCGTGTACTGACCCTGCAGAGTGGACAGTGCAGGACCTAAGATCAGCTTATCCATGGAGTTGTTGACGATCAGAGGCCACATGAAGTCGTTCCATGCGAACTTGAAGGTGAAGATGGTCAGCGCTGCGATACCAGGCTGGATTAACGGAACCATAATACGTCCGAAAATCTGGAACCGGTTACAGCCATCTACGATTGCGGCATCTTCCAGCTCCTGAGGCATGGACATAAAGAACTGCCGCAGCAGGAATGTACCGAAGGCACTGAACAGGTTCGGAAGAAACAGCGCCGGGATGGTGTTCAACAGTCCCATCTTCTGGATTAACTGATACTGGGGAAGCAGGAAAATCTGTCCGGGAACCATCAGGACGGATAACAGCAGTACGAAAATAAAGTTTTTGAACGGGAACTCAATTCTCGCAAAGGCATATCCTGCCATGGAACAGAACACGATCTGCACAACTGTAGTAATGACAGCGGAAAGGATAGTGTTCAGGTAAACGGTGCCGAAGGGAATCGTAGAAGACGTGATTGTCTTATAAGCTTCCAAAGTCCATTTTTCAGGGAAAAAGGTGGGTGGAATCTTTAAGGATTCTCCTGTTGTTTTAAAGGAAGTCAGCAGCATCCACAAAAAAGGGAATACTACGACTACAATACCGGCAAGCAGAGCCAGATGAACGATCAGATGCCCGGTATTGATCCGTTTGTGTATTGTTTTGGTACGTGTTGTCTTCATATTCTGCTGCCTCCCGTCAATCGTAGTTGACCCATTTTTTCTGACCAACCATCTGAATGATCGTTACGACCATAATCGCCGCAAAGATCAGGATAGAGATAGCTGCAGCATAACCCTTGTAACCGTAGTCAAATGCGTTGCGGTAGAACAGCATGGCAATGGTCTGGACGGAATCATAAGCGGGGTTGGTTTTGCCGATCATCATGTAGATCGTATCAAATACCTGGAAACCGCCAATGATAGAGGTAATGGTAACAAAGAAAATGGAAGGGGTCAGCATGGGCATCGTAATATGGAAGAACTGGTCGATAGCGGTAGCGCCGTCGATTGCAGCGGCTTCGTAATAGCTCTTGCTGATTCCCTGTATGCCTGCCAGCAAAATAATCATATTGTAGCCGACTGACATCCAAAGGCCTACGATCATGATCATGTACAATGCGGTATGGGGATCGGTCAGCCAGTTATGCCCGGTTCCGCCAAGTTTTTTGATGAAACTGTTTAAGATGCCCATCTGTTCGTTGAATACCCATTTCCATACCATTGCAACCGCTGCGGACATGGTAACGGAGGGCAGGAAATACAGGGTACGGTACAGAGATTTTCCTTTGATGCCGGCGTTCAGCAGAGCCGCGAGCACAATGGAAAAGAACAGTCCGACGGGAACGGTAATGACAACGTATTTTAAGGTATTGCCGAACGAACGCCAGATTGTCATATCTGTGAGGATGTTTTTGTAGTTTTCAAGACCGACAAAATGGGACACATTAAATTTGTTTACATCGTTAAAGCTGAACCAGAGATTCTGGAAAAAGGGCCAGATGTAAAACGCGAACAGGCCGATGGTAACCGGTGCAATGAATACATAAGCCGCAAACCAGTCCATCTTCTGTCTTTTGGTGGCCTTTTTTCTGGGCATTTTCTTTTGTTTTTTTACCTCTGCCATATCATTTTCACCTACTTTATTATTCGTGACAATAGACTGTACGTATCAGCGCGCATTCTATTGTTGTGGAAATACAGGAAACCCGCAGGACTTCCGAAGAAGCCCTGCAGGCAGATTCCGGTATTATTTTGCCAACAGAGCGTCAGCTTCTGTCTTTAACTGAGCGCAGGCATCTGCAAGAGACATCTCGCCGGTATATGCCTTGGTCAGCCAGGTTGCTTCCATATCGTACAGCTCAGCTGCGTTCATGCAGACAGGCAGCGGATATGCGATATCGGAGTGGTTGGTGTAAGCTTCCAGATGATACTGAGGATATGCTTTTGCAAACAGATCCTGAGCATCGAATCTTGCGGAAATAACGGAACCGGATTCACCCTGAAGCTTCTGAGCTTCAGCGCTTGCAAGCCAGATCGCAAATTTGATGGCTTCGTCTTTATTCTTGGAGCCTTCGTATACTGCATAGCCCAGACCGTTGATGCAGTTGTCTTCGATGCCGTTGAAGGTAGGCATTTCTACACAGTCGATCACGTCTTTGATGATTTCGTTTTCGGAATATTCTTCAACCATATAAGAACCAGCCAGGGTCATAGCAATCTGACCTGCTTCGAACATAGCGTCGGAGCCTGTCTCAGCCAGAGTAGAAGCGTTTGGAGACAGACCAGCGTCGATCATGTCGATCCAGCACTGAATACCTTCCTGAGTTTTGGGATCAGCGTAACCGGTTTCCGTCTTGTCATCGTTTAAGATCCAGCCGCCGTTTGCATAAACGGTCTGATAATACCAGGTCTGGAAGTCAACAGGGCAAGCGAACGGATAGATACCGTCAGGCAGCTTGTCTTTTAATTCGGTTGCCAGAGCAACGAGGTCTTCGTAAGACATATCGTCTGTAGGATATGCAACGCCGGCCTGATCGAACAGGTCTTTGTTGTACCACAGAGCGTTGGTATCGAAGTCCTTGGGAGTAGCGTAGTTCTTGCCGTCACGAACGAAGCTGTTTACCAGAGATTCCGGGAAGTTGTCTTTGATATCGGATGCAGCAACTGCATCTGTCATATCAGCCAGGATACCGCCGTCTGCATAGGAATCGATATGCAGAACGTTTAACCAGAATACGTCAGGAGCGGTGCCGCCGCCTGCGGATGCTTCCAGCTTGGTCCAGTACTCGCCGCCCTTGTAAGGTGTGATCTGGATGTCGATTTCAACATTAGGGTTCTCAGCTTCATAAGCATTGATCAGATCCTGAAGAACTTCAGGCTGGGATGTCCAGCTGCCCAGTGTCAGTTTTACCTTGTCGCCGGTAGAAGCGCTGGTATCTGCCGCTGCTGTATCGCCTGTGGATGCAGAGCTGTCAGTGCTTGTAGATGTGGAAGAAGAGCTTCCGCATCCTGCCAGGGCAGTTGCTGCCAAAACAGCAGACAGACCGAGTGCTGCAATGCGTTTCATGTTTTTCATACCATTGTCCTCGCTTTCTCTTTTTCTTCTTTTTCTGAAGATATGCAAATCCTCCGTTATGGGGGCGATTGCCGTGTTTTGTGGCAGGCCGTGTCTATTTGTGACAACAGAATGTCCGCGTAGGGTGTACTCTGTTGTTGTAGAAAAAAGCGGACTGTGCCCTTTCGTTTCTTGTGATGTGAAAGAGCATAGCCCGCTTTGGCCTCGAAAAATAACTATATAACTGTTTATTTATCAGGCAGAAATGGTGTAAGTCTGTTTTTCCAGGTCGACTGTAACCTTCGTGCCGTCTGCAAATACGGATTCCTGAATTTTCCAGTTGTCCGGATCAAAGCGGTGGGATATAAGCTCGCATTTTGCAATCCTGCTGTGGAGATCGGATACGACCTGACAGCGTGCAATCAGTTCCGGCATATGAGCTTCATCTTGGGCGAATGCGCCGTCCGTATTGGGGTAAGCACCATCGCGGAGCAGGTAAGGAGCGCCGCCGTTAATGAGAGCATACAGCATATAATCCTCTGCGCCTTCCGGCCGGTCCATCATCCAGGGCTGGATTACGCAGTCGTGATAAACAAGATTAAACAGCGGAACCGGGATGCCGTCCTTGGGGGTTCCGGGCTTTTTCAGCATAAAGGAGTACGGGGCGTAATGACAAAATACCAGGCTCTGGATTGCCCAGTCGCTGACTTCTTCAGAGCTGGATAAGATGCCCTGCGAAAGCAGCCAGGAGAAGCACTGCCCGCGGTATTCGTAGCAGTCGCGCCGTGTCATACGGTGTTCCGGATTGTTACATTCATCGCCCTCATTGCAGGTAAAGACGTCTAAGTAAGCACCGTCTAAGAAAATACCGTTCTGAGCGATTTTAGAAAAGTTCCGTTTTACATAGTAGGGAGCCTGGGAGGCGCACAGATAAGACTGCGGTCCGCCAGCCCAACGGCTGTGTCTCGGAATCGTGCCGTCTGTGAAACGGCAGGCGTAATTTTCGTCAAAACTGGGAGCTGCCTCGTAGAAGTCGCGGTACTGATCGTGAATTCCGAACATGTAACCGAACCTGTGCATCGTATCGGCAAGCTCTTTCATCCCTTCCCAGCCGCCTGCTTCTTTACATGCAGGAGAATAATCGGGATGCTGATTGTCATATCCGGGCTGTGCCCAGCCATCCAGATGCAGATAAAGTTTATCGACGCCGAGATCGTGAATCTGGCGGATCTGCTCTGTTCTGACGGAGAAAGGTGTCAGGTGGTTGTTTTTGTCCGGATTGGCGGGATCGTAAAAATCGGATTCCGGCTGTACGACTGTCTTAATGCCGGTGTGCATAAATTTGCATCCGATCAGATCGTTTACGGAAGGGTTCTGTGCAGCTTTTTCAGCGAGCGTGCGCAGATGTCCTTTTTCTCTGACATAACGGCGATATACTTTACAGAGATCGTTGTAATCGCAGTCAGAAACGAATGTATAACGGAGAACACGGCGGTAATCCATTTTACCAAGGCTGGGTTCGTAGTAAACGCTTACATGGGTGTAAGGGCCGTTTGCCGGATGGTCTGCCGTATAGCCGGCATTCCAGGGCGTTTCGCAGATCGCGATGTAACCGTCGCGGTCCTTTACCTGGCCAAACCACGGCATGTAGCCGCCGGAGGTTTCGAAAAATCCGTTGAACGGAAGCGGGGAGAGCGGTGTCTCCCAGGTGTTGGGTACCAACAGTCCCTGACCGGTTGTCAGAACAGTATACCAGTTTTTGGAGGGCGTTTCAAAGGAAAATTCACCGGGCCAGAAAACCTTTTCCACACAAAGACCGTCCTCCGTGACCGGAAGCCATTCGAAACGGACATCTTTGGTCGTCTGTTCTATCCAGATCAGAGTTTCAAATGTATAAGAAGTGCCGCAAAAACCGGAAAAGGTGCTGCGGATGCCGGTGCCGACGCCTGTTTGAAAAAGTTCATGGGAAACAGAAGCGGCAGAAGTAAAGGGGAAGATTCCTTCCTTGCACTGCAGGACAGGAATAAATCCATCCAGAGTCGACCATTCAGCATGTTTGTGTCTGACGGTGACCGAAAGTGTTTCTTCATTTAATAAAACAGTAAGCTCTCCGGCAGAAATTGTTTTCATAAATTTATTTAGGTTGCGGAAACCCACTACCTTCAGGTGGTGAGAGGAGCAACCTTCTTCTTTCTTAGTATATTAAAATGTGTTATACTATACTTAACATCAGTAATAAGAGAAAACCGTTAGTTGTGATGTTCAACAAAGGCACTCTTTGTACATTGAAAAGTATATATGAGGTTGCAGTCCGTAAAGACTTGGGGCTGCGTAAAATATACTCAAGCATCCGCTGTATTGTATGGGAAGCTCAGTACCTAATACAGTTGCAGCCGAGTAAACTCTGCTGTAAAGGGTGTTGTCAACCACCCTATGATGTAACGCCACTTTAGATAGCGATATCTATTGGGGTTAAAGGTCGGAGGCGCAAGCTGTTACTACGACTGGGCAGTTACAAGCCCACCACCTTTAGGTGGTGGGTAGTTGACAAAGCAACTGCTCCTTTAACACGTTCGAACATTCCTCTAGTAAAAATTGTATAATACATATATAAGATGCCAGGGTCAAAAGGTCTAAGCCCACGTGAGCTTGCTCATAGGTGGGTGAAAGACCTTTTGACCCGCCCTGATATGAGCATAAAAGTGGGATGATAATCCCACGATATGCGAATATTGGGTAGGATTGTGGGAGTGCGTAGCACGAAGCAATCCGTAGGCGTCAAAGTCGGGGGCTTTTGACCCCGACATCATATATAAAAATACATTATACAGCAAAACTCATTATATTTCATACGGGTGTTGCTGTGTTGACCTTTTGTGCAGTATTGTTGTACAATCCGACAACTTTTGATAAAATAGGCGTAGAAAAAATGACAGGATGAGAGCTATAGATGGTGGCAGACAGATGGAAATGATGAGCAAATGACATATGTGAAAACACAGCTGAAACGGGAAATTACGATCCCTGCGATTGTTACAATACATTATTTTGAATATATGAAGGATTTCGCTTTTAAGGGAGAAAGTCATGATTTCTGGGAATTTTTATATGTAGACAAAGGAAATATTCTTGTACGCGCAGGCGATCGGGAGCTGCAGATGGGAGCCGGGGATATCGTGTTCCATGAACCAAACGAATTTCATGCGTTTCGGGCGGTTGGAAAGTCGGCGATCAATCTGGTAGCGGTTTCTTTTGTGTCGGACAGCCCGGGAGTAGATTTTTTCCGAAAAAAAGTATTTACTTTAAATGAGAAAGAACGCCTGATTTTATCTGCACTGGTCAGCGCTGCCAGAGAGGCACTCAGCACACCGATCAATATTCCCTGGATCGAGCAGGTAGGACTTCGGGAGGATGCGCCCTACGGCGCGCAGCAGATGATTTTGCTGAATCTGGAGCTGTTTTTGCTGACGCTGCGCAGGGAGCGGGAAGAAAAGGCGGACGATTCCAAACGGTTTGAGCTGACGGAAGAGACAGCACATCTGAAAAGTTCCCGGCTGATTCAGGTCGTCCACTATATGCAGGAGCATGTTCAGGAGCAAATCGATATGAATACACTCTGTGATGTTTTTTATATGAGCCGGTCTACGCTGCAGCATCTTTTCCATAAGGAGTTCGGATGCGGACCAATGGAATATTTCAGCAGAATGAAGATCCGGCGTGCACGGGAAATGATGCGGGAAGAAAATTGTAACATCACAGAAATTGCTGCACGTCTGTCCTATGGATCGGTACAATATTTTTCCAGACAGTTTAAAAAAGAAATGGGAATGTCTCCAATGGAGTATTTGTCGTCGGTGAAGGGAATCACACAGGCACTTCGATGAAAAAATATGCAATTTGTATAGAATATACAAGTTCTTAAAAAACAAACATGCAATCTGAATAAATTGATATTGCCGCATGGTGTACCTCGTGGTAATATACAACCATAGCATCCGGAAACGTTTCCGGAAGCGTTCCCGGGAGCATTACCGGGACAACAACAGACAGGAATTGCGCTGAGAAAAGCGCCTGTCACCAATAAAAAAGAGAGGTAGAGCTATGAAAAAGAAACTGATCAGTGTATTACTGAGTGCGGCAATGGCAACAACGATGCTTGCAGGCTGCGGAAGCACTGCCGCAGATACCGGAGCTGCTCCGGCAGAAACGAAAGCAACTGAGGAAAAGACCGAGGCTGCAGATACCGAGGCAGAGACTGGAACGGAAGAGGCTGCTGCCACAGGCGAAGGCAAGGTTTATTACTTAAACTTCAAACCCGAGCAGGCAGATGACTGGGTAGATCTTGCAGCAGAGTACACCGCTGAAACCGGCGTACCGGTAACTGTTGTAACTGCAGCAAGCGGAACCTATGAATCTACTCTGAAGTCCGAAATGGCAAAGACAGAAGCACCTACCCTGTTTCAGGTAAATGGTCCCGTTGGTCTGGCTTCCTGGAAGGATTATTGCTATGACTTAAAGGACAGCGAGGTTTATAAGAACGTACTGTCAGACGATTATGTGTTAAAGGATGGCGACGCTGTTCAGGGTATTGCATATGTAATTGAAACATATGGTCTGATCTACAACAAGGCACTGTTAAATGACTATTTTGCATTGGATGATGCAGAGATCAAATCCATCGATGAGCTGAACAACTTCGAAGCACTGAAGAAAGTTGCAGATGGCATTCAGGCTCACAAGGATGACCTTGGCGTAGAAGGTGCATTCGCTTCAGCCGGTTTTGATTCCTCCTCTGACTGGAGATTTAAGACACATCTGGCAAACCTGCCTCTGTACTATGAATATAAGGCAGATGGAATTACCTCTTCTCCTGCTATCAAGGGAACCTATCTGGACAACTACAAACAGATCTTCGATCTTTACATCACAGATTCTACCTGTGATCCGGCTCTGCTGTCCGGTAAGACTGGTGAAGATGCTGCCAGCGAATTTGCACTTGGCGAAGCTGTCTTCTATCAGAATGGTACCTGGGCTTACAACGACATCAAGGATAACGAAGTAGCAGATGAAGATCTTGGCATGCTTCCTATCTATATTGGCGCAGAAGGCGAAGAAAATCAGGGCCTGTGCACCGGTTCCGAGAACTACTGGTGTGTAAACAAGAATGCAGATCCTGCTGATATCCAGGCAACTCTGGACTTCATGGAATGGGTTGTAACCAGCGATACCGGTCGTGACGCTCTGGCAAACACCATGGGCTTTGTAACACCTTTCAAGACCTTTGAAGACGGTTATCAGTCTCAGAACCCGCTGGTACTTGCAAATGATGAGTACACCAAAGCTGGTAAGACACCTGTATCATGGAACTTCACCACAATGCCTTCTGAAGAGTGGAAAAACGGCGTCGGCAGCGCACTGCTTGAGTATGCTCAGGGCACCGGCGACTGGGATGCTGTTGTAACCGCATTCGTAGATGGCTGGAAGACAGAGTATGACGCAGCACATGCGGAATAATTCAGCTGCATAAGAGTCCTGCATCAAAGCTCAGTATGCAGGCAAACAAAGAGGATCATAATCAGAGGGCGGGCTATGTGCCCGCCCTTTCCCTTTCACGCACGGGATTTTTGCTTTACGTGCGGTAATTACAGATGTTTTGAAACAATGCCGCCTGTGCGGATGCAGAGAACACGAAAGCGGCAGAATGAGAGGAAATTATGGAGAAAGCAATCAGACGGTATTGGCCGATTTTTGTTCTGCCCACATTTCTTGCATTTATCCTTGGATTTATTGCGCCTTTTGCGATGGGCGTATATTTGTCCTTCTGCAAGTTCACGACGGTAACAGATGCAAAGTTTATCGGTTTTTCAAACTATCTTAAAATTTTTACAGATGCTTCATTTGTACACGCCCTGTGGTATACCTGTCTCTTATACAC
>ENA-OZSG01000693-OZSG01000693.1-human-gut-metagenome-genome-assembly--contig:-NODE-693-length-11346-cov-6.836330_pt1 | contig 11346 bp, 8 predicted proteins | sample MGYA00243278_ERZ653965 | MGnify/ENA primary metagenome ERZ653965 (study PRJEB26926, sample SAMN06164714) | human gut metagenome | biome: ENVO:00009003; feature: ENVO:2100002; material: ENVO:00002003...
TTATCCTCCTTATTTACATTTTATATTACAAAAAATTCAATGTAAAGCGGACATTCGCAATCCGCTTTCGCTGCTTGCTCATAAACGCAGTCGCTTTGCGAACTGCGTTCAAATCAATACAATTTACCCCTTGACTGCACCTAACATGATACCCTTCTCAAAGTACTTCTGAAGGAAAGGATACACAAGAAGAATAGGTATGATTGTTACCATTGATACCGTATACTTGATAACCTTCATGTTCATCTGCTGCTGCATTGCCACGTTCGTTGCCGTCGTGTTGTTCATAATACTGTCGAGATTGCTTGACGAGTTGAGGTACACATACAGTCTGTGCTGCAAAGTGTAGAGCTTCGGGCTGTTCTGCATGTAGATAAGTGAGTCGGTAAATGAGTTCCAGTGACCTACGGCACCGAATATCGTGATTGTCGCGAGTATCGGTTTACATAGCGGGAATATAATTTTTCTGAACACTGTCATAAAGCCCGCACCGTCTATGTATGCACTCTCCTCAAGCTCCGCAGGTATCGACTCAATATAGGTCTTTACAAGGATGATATTGTACGGTGCTACAATTCCCGGAAGAATGTAGACAAGGTAGTTATCTGTAAGACCTAACATGAGAAAATTCAAGTATACGGGAATAATTCCTGCGTTGAAGTACATCGTCACAACGAGGAATCTGTACCAGAATTTTCTGTGCCACATCTCCTTCTTGGTTACAAGGTATCCTGCAAGAGCGGAAGCAAGCACCATCAGGAATGTTCCTATAAGTGTTCTTGATACAGATACAAGAAATGCGTTTCCGAGGTCGTTGACCTGAAGCATTGCAACGTAGTTGTGAAAATTGATTCCAACCGGGTAAAAATTAATCTTACCTGCACGAACTAAATCATTCGAGGATATGGTATTGATGAACAAATAATAAAACGGGAAGAAACATGACAGTGTAAACAATGCAAAAAATGCGTAATTAAATATGTTGAATACAATGTCTGAAGTTTTTAACCTGTACTGCTTCTTGTGCTTTCTGTAATAAGCTCTCTCTGCTTTGGCATCGAGTCTTTCCTGTGCTGTCTTTGCCATATTCCCACCTCCTATACGATACTTTCGCCACGGATTGCTTTTGATATTCCGTTAGCTACAAAGAGCAAGATTACACTCACGATTGTCTTTACCATACCTACAACCGTAGACAGAGGAATGAGTCCTCCGCTGATACCCAGCTTATATACAAAGAGATCCAACACCTCAATGGTGTTTGTGTTGTTGGCTGTCTCGAACACGAGGTACTGATCCATACCGTTGCTTAGAATACCTGCAACTGACATAAGAAGAAGTACACAGTATGTAGGAAGAAGTCCCGGAAGCGTTATGTACCACATCTTCTGGAAACGTCCCGCACCGTCAACCGTAGCCGCCTCATACAGCTGTACATCTATTCCGGATATAGCCGCTATGTAAATGATTGCGCTCCAACCAGTGCCCTTCCACATTCCCCAGGCGAGCATCTTAAACCAGGTTCCGGAGTCACCCATCAGATAGTTGGTTGCGTGGTTCGCTCCTGTTATCATCGTGAGGAAACCATTTAAGAAACCGTCTGTCGAGAAGATTGCATATGCAATAGCGTAAACTAAAACCCAGCTTATGAAGTTAGGAATTGTTGTAAATGTCTGTACAATCTTTCTGAACCATGAACACTTAATCTCGGATATGAATATGGCAAATGCCATAGGAAGCCAGCTTGTAGCAATTCCAAGTCCGCTCATTACAAGTGTATTTCTGAGAACTCTTACGATATCTCTTTTTGTTGCCGCATTGTTGAACAGATACTTAAACCACTTCATTCCGACAAAGTTGTCTGCCGAAAGCGTTCCGCCTGCCGAGTAATCGAAGAATGCATATCTCCATCCGAACAAAGGAAGATAGCAGAATATGAATGCAAGCATTGCAAACGGAAGGAACATAAGGAATAATCTGTACTTTGTCTGCATCTCCATCTTGTCGGCTTTATCTGCCTTAGGCAGAACCACAAGATTAAGTATTGAAAATACAAGCTGTATAAGTGCAGCCACAAGAAAGATTATAAAGCCTATCGCAAATCCCGGTACAACCTTCTCAGGTCTGCTGCATGCCATCATCTCATTGTAGCCAAGCATAAGAACCACAAGTCCTGCACTCTGTATAACTGCACCGACAAGCGAAACCTTATTGCTTAAATTCTTCATTTTAAGATTTCCAAGAGATACACAGGAGCCTGCCGCACACACCGCAATACCGATACATATAATCATACTTCCCATGAAAATAAATGTGTATGCCGACTGTGATACCCAGCCCTGACGTATTGCTCGTCCTGCTCCGCTCACAAGACTGCTGTATGACACGCCTGCCGTAAATACCGAAAGATTCTTGCTTATCAGTGCTGAAAAGCGTCCCGGATTGATTGCGGGAAGAAACATCATGAACACTGACAGAAGCGAAACCAGACGCGAAATATAGTAGAACTTATTAGCTTTTTTCTCTCTTTTGCTGATTATTTCGTTCATCTTGATACCTCCTTGCTTTATGCTTACATTATATATTTTTCATATTTTTTTAATACCGTCATTATAAGTTCAAAATTGCATTCACTTTTTGCGGTGCAGCTTTTTGTGTTTTGAATCTCCTATAAAGATGATGTCGAGGTCAAACAGGCATTAGTATTTTGAATGTATAAACGAATGTATTTATGCATTTTGCTTCCGATTGTGCGAAGCAAGGTGTTCTAAGGGCTCCGGCATACCTATTGATAATGTCCGCCACCGATGCAAAATCAGCCATCCATGGCTGTTTGCATCTATTCCGACATCCATGTCGGAATTGGCTGCGCTGTGAACGTAGTCCTAAGAACAACTAAGCTTCTTCCAAAAGTCACAAAATGCATAAATACATTCTTTTTACATTATGAAGATATTTTGCCTGTTTGACCTCAACATCATATACATACGGATGTCAAAACTTGCTCAATAAACTTAATAATGTGTGATGTGTTATATTTATGTATATCACGACTTTTGGAAGATGCATAGTTGTTCTTGGCACTCTGCTCACCATATAGCCAAAGTCAGCATGGATGCTGACTTAGATGCCATAGCCCATGGATGGGCATTTGGCATCGTTGGCGTATGTAAAAAACAACTTGGCAGAGTGCTTAGAACAACCCGCATCGGACAACGGAGTTGGTATACATAAATATAACACATCATACATATGTAAATTAAATTGGCATGTTTTGACATCTGAATCCTATTACGCAAAAAAACTGCCGCCTGACATTTCGTGTCATGGCGACAGTTTAATTTTTGATTGACCGTTATTCAGTTGCCGAAACTCTTTAAGCCCTAAGCTTACTTCTTCTTCTTAACAGCTACAACCACGATTGCTGCAACAACAACTACTGCTGCAACGATTGCGATGATAACACCCACGGATACACCACCCTGGGATGCCTCAGCGCTTGCTGTTGTAGTCGCCTCGCTTGCTGCCTTTGTTGTCTCTGCAGCCTGAGTTGTCTCAGTTGCCGATGTGTCACCGCTTGGAACTGCATCAGGGTTATCGTATGCAAAACCGGATACCGTGAATGTAACCTCTATATCCATACCTGCGGATAATGTATATGCGAACTCATTCTCGCCGTTGAAAGCATCGTTGTATGTATTGATGAGGAGAGTCTTGATATAATCCTTTGTATCGGGATCCTGATATGACTCCTCAAAATCATATACCTTCTTACCACCCATCTTAACCGTGATGTCTGTAATCTTTGCATCGCTGTCAAGAGGAATATCCGTTGAAAGGAATAAGAGGTTCAGTGTCTCTGCATCGTCTGCAAAATCAACACCTGTAAGAGAAACTGTGTATGTACCGTTGCCCTTGATTACGGCATCTGTGATTGTTCCTGTTCTTACTACCTCATCATTGCCGTTCCAGCCTGTAATCTGGTCGAACTCAGGAGTTCCGAGACCGTAGCTGTCATTCCAAGCGTTACGGAATGAGTAAGCCGCTGTCTGTACACCGAAGTATACGTTGTACTCGCCGTTAGGATCAAATGCACCGTCATTGCCTGCAGCCTCACCTGCCTCAGCCATCTTGCCGTAATCGGATACCGTAAATGTTACCTCTACAGACTGAACATCTGCAATGTCATCTGTTGACAGAAGGCGTGCTGTCGCATCTGCAAGATTGCCGTCTGCGATACGCTGGTCAAGGTGATTATCATCACCTGCTGTTGCTGTCGCATCAGGGTCATTGTACTCATTGTAAAGGTTAACTCTGGTATCTACACCTGCACCATCTGCTGAACATGTGTAGCTTGGTCCCTGAAGTGTAATCTCCTCACCGTTAATCTTGATGCTGTCGATTGTGAGCACACAGGCTGTACCCATAATTGCCTCACCGTTAGGAACCTGAAGTGCATTATAAGCTCCGAGGTTCTGTGCCTCAGCCGCTGTCATGGATACTGTGTATGTACCGTCTCCTGTGATTGTGGCATCAACATACTCAGCCTCGTAATCGCCCCAGCTCTCATTGTTGATTACAAGATGTGCCACTGCCTCTGTTGCGGCATCGGAATTATCTGCTGCCTCTGCAGGACCGCCTGCTGTTCCGAAGCCTGATACCGTGAAGTTGACAACGATTGATGTAACACCTGTAAGCTGTTCTGCTGTCCAGAGACATGCTGTGGCATCTGCCACATTTCCCTCTGCCACACGGCAGTCGGCATGCTTGTCATCTCCGGCTGTTGCAGTTGCATCCGGTGTATTCCACTCATTGTAAAGGTTAACTCTTGTTGTAACACCCAAGCCGTCTGCCGAGCATGTGTAGCTTGGACCCTGAAGCTCAATCTCTTCTCCGTTAAGCTCAATGGAATCCACGGTGATAACCGCACCTGTTCCGAGAACCTCCTCACCGTTGACAACCTCAAGTGCATTGAACTGTGCAAGGTTCTGTGCCTCTGCTGCCGTCATTGAAACCGTGTAGGAACCGTCTCCCGTAATCTCTGCATTAACCCACTCAGCGTCGAACGGCTGCCAGTCTGAATTGCTAATGTTTAAGTATGCTGTTCCGTCAGGAAGTGCCGATGCATCCTGTGCAGCAAGCACCGGAACCGCATTTGAAAGTACAAGTGTTCCGGCAAGAATACCTGCCAATACTTTTTTGAACTTTCTCATAGATAAAAACCTCCTTAATTTTTCTGCCAAGGGGTATACGAAACCCACCCTCAGCGTTTGATACAATTCTATGCCATGGGTGGGAATAAAAAAACATTGTCTTTTTTACATGTTTTACACGCTAATTTTTACTTTTACCATAACTTTTTATATACCTTGGCAGGCTCGCCGGAATAGCGCGGGAGAATCACCGTGACCTTCGTTCCCTCGCCCTCGGTGCTCTGTATGTCTATACCGTAGCCATCGCCGTAGCAAAGCTTAATCCTCTGGTCGATGTTAGACATTCCTATGCTCGAATGCTTCGATATACTGTCCTCAGTCATGCTCTTTTTGACACTTTCAAGCTGCTGTACCGTCATTCCATTGCCATTGTCGGTTACATCTATTATCAGATATTTTCCGGTTTCAATCACACCTTCTGCTTCTTTCTCCGATGTGCATCTCTCATACACATGTATCTGAATATATCCCGTGCCATCGACGCCCTCTAAACCATGGACAACCGCGTTCTCAACAATCGGCTGCAAAAGGAGAGGCAGAAGCATATACTTTTCGGTGTCTATGCCGTCGTCCACCGTCAGACTGTAGTTAACCCTGTCGTCAAATCTTATCTTCTGGATTTTTATGTAGGTTTCAATGTGCTCCAGCTCGTTTGCAAGTGTCGTGTAGGTCGTTCCGATATTCACGAGCACATACCTTAACATCTTTCCGAGGAGCTTAATTCCCGTGGCGACCTCCCTGTCACCCGCCGTGAACGCCTTCATTCTGAGAGTTTCAAGAGTATTGTAGAGAAAATGCGGGTTAATCTGGCTTGCAAGCATCTTAAACTCCATCTCCTGCTGCTCATTCTGAAGCTGTTTTTCATTGAGCATCGCCTCATACATTGCCACCTTCTGCTGCTCTATCGTGTCAACCATCACGAGCAGGTCGCCGTATGCCTGCTGTAATTCATGGCTTCCCGAAAAGCTCTTTAAGATGTCATAGTCCTCGTTGCTCGCCTTGTGCATCTCATCCCGCAGTGTATTTACCTGACTCACGAATGAGTGTGAGAACTTTATCATAAACACCGCCGGAACCACAAGTGCCACCATGACGGTCGACACTGCAACCAACAAGGTCTTGATGATGCTCCACAGCGCATTTTTGTCAATCGTTGTTATGTACAGATTGCTTTCCGACTGCTTAAGATCCAAGGAGCTTACCTCAACAAGGCTGTTCACTCCTTCAAACTCCTCCACAAACTTGCCCGAGTAGTAATCCGTGTCATAATCCACCTCAAACGGCAGCAAGGTTCCGTAATAATCACGCCTTGAACCGTAGAATACCTCCTTGTCGTCAAACGATACAAGTGTTATGTAATCACTGTCGCCTAAGCGCCCTTCAAGGTAATTCTCACTGATTTTGATAACCATGACCGCCTCGCTGCTGCTTCCGAGAACCGTTATTTTTCTCACAAGTGCATAGCTGTACTCGACATTCTTATATGCATTCGGCTCAACAATCAACTGATAGAACGGACTGTACTGGGCTATCGCGGTCTTATACCAGTCCTTCTCCTTTATCTCGTCCGTCACAGGTCTGAAATACTTAAAGCTTGAGGCGTATTGGGTTGTCGTATATATCGTTATGCTTCCAATCTGGCTGTAATTTTCCACGAAATTGTCTATAAGCGTATAACTTCTCGCCGCATCGCGAAACTCCCTCTCACTGCTGTACCCACCGCCCAGCATCTCAATCGTTCTGCTGTCGTAGGCAATACTGTCCGATATATTGTATATCTGGTCACTTATCTCCTTCATAATCTTCTTCGAGGAATTGTTGCTCCCGTGAACAAGATCCCTGTGATGAGTAAGGAGCATGCTGTATATATTTAATACAAGAAAAATACCAAGAGCAAGCACCGGAACAACAACAGCACACACATATACTATATTAAACTGTTTTCCTATCTTCATTCTGCTGAAACTGTTCATGCCGGCAAGCACTCCCTGTCTGTTAGTTATGTCATTAATATATCACACTCCCCGCTCCTTGCACAACCTCCAAAAGTTAAGGCAAAATAATGTAAAAAGTACAGTATTCATAAGACATCACCTCCTATATAATTATCCTTAATAAATCTTATTGTAACAGGAGGTATAAAATGAAATTCTCTAACGGCTGCTGGCTTGAGAAGGAGGGCTGTTCCTGCTTCTCACCACAGGAAGTATATTTTACAAAAATTGAAAAAAACAAGGTGACCTTATGTGCACCTACAATAAGAATAATCACAAGAGGCGATACCCTCGGAAGCATCAACCTCACGGTTGTAATCACCTCACCTGCCAAGGGCGTGATAAGGGTTCAGACCAGCCATCATCTCGGCATGGCGGCAAAAGGTCCTGGGTTCGAGCTTGTCACAAGCGAGGACAACATGAGCGTCACTGAGACTGACGAGCTCATCACCATCACAAGCGGTGATTTATCACTTGAGATTAACAAGCTGCCTTGGAGCATGACATATAAGCACAAGGGCAGAATTCTCTCTAAGAGTGGCAGAAAAGACCTCGCTCTTATGAAAACCGACTGGAAGGGTTATGCCTACGATAAAGGAGACTACACTGACACATACATCCGCCAGCAGTTATCACTTGGTGTCGGCGAGCTGTTATATGGCTTTGGCGAGCGCTTCACTCCATTTGTGAAGAACGGTCAGTCAATCGACATCTACAATCAGGACGGCGGAACAAGCACCGAGCAGTCCTACAAAAACATTCCTTTTTACATTTCCAACAAGGGCTACGGTGTGTTCGTAAATCACCCTGAGAAGGTATCCTTTGAGGTTGGCACAGAGATGGTTACGAAGGCAGAGTTCTCCGTTGAGGGAAGCTATCTTGACTATTTCTTCATCGACGGGCCTTCAATGAAGGACGTACTTGTAAAGTACACCGACCTCACAGGCAAGCCGTCACTTCCGGCTCCTTGGACTTTCGGACTGTGGCTTTCCACATCGTTTACAACAAACTACGACGAAAAGACCGTAATGAGCTTCATCGACGGCATGCTCGACCGCGGTATTCCTCTTCGTGTGTTCCACTTCGACTGCTTCTGGATGAAGGAATTCCACTGGTCAGATTTTGTATGGGATGAGCGAGTATTCCCTGATCCTGAGGGCATGTTAAAAAGAATCAAGGCTAAAGGACTCAATATCTGTGTATGGATTAACTCCTACATTGGACAGGAGTCAGTGCTCTTTACCGAGGGCGTTAAGAACGGTTACTTCGTAAAGAGAACCAACGGCGATGTATGGCAGTGGGATATGTGGCAGCCGGGAATGGCACTTGTCGACTTCACGAACCCTGACGCCTGCAAATGGTACCAGAGTAAACTCGAGGTACTCCTCGACATGGGCGTCGACTGCTTCAAGACGGATTTCGGTGAGAGAATCCCTACCGAGGATGTCGTATACTTCGATGGCTCAGACCCTAAGAAGATGCATAACTACTATACATACCTCTACAACAAGTGTGTGTATGAGCTTTTAGAGAAAAAGCGCGGCAAGGGTGAAGCCGTACTGTTCGCCCGTTCCGCAACCGCAGGCGGTCAGAAATTCCCTGTTCACTGGGGCGGCGACTGCTGGTCAGACTACGAGTCCATGGAAGAAAGCCTTCGCGGCGGTCTTTCGTTATGTATGTCGGGCTTCGGCTACTGGAGCCACGACATAGGCGGCTTCGAGAGCACCTCAACACCTGACGTATATAAAAGATGGGCTGCCTTCGGTCTGTTAAGCTCTCATTCCCGCCTGCACGGAAGTTCATCCTACCGTGTACCTTGGGTATATGATGACGAGGCTGTTGATGTTGTCCGCACCTTCACGCTTTTGAAGGCTTCCCTTATGCCTTACCTCTACCGCAATGCAATCTATGCATCACAGACCGGTATTCCTATGATGAGAAGCATGGTGCTTGAATTTACGGACGACCGCAACTGTGCATACCTTGACAAGCAGTACATGATGGGGGACAGTCTCCTCGTCGCACCGGTTTTCAACGACGAGAGCATAGCCGAGTACTATCTCCCTGCCGGCACATGGACTAACTACTTCACCGGAAAGAAATACACCGGCGGCTGCTGGTACTCCGAAAAATGCGGCTACCTTGAGATTCCTCTTTTCGTCAAAGAGAACACCATCGTGGCAGTCAATACTGACGCTGACCGTCCTGACTATGACTATGCTGACAATGTAACCTTCCGCGTATATGAGCCTGCTGACTGCTCGACAACCGTGTACGATATGAAAACCAACGCTGACACCACTATAAGTGTCAAGAAATCCGGAAACGAGCTCACAATCGTGATTACAGGAAGTAAGAAGTGCAATGTTGAATTAATCAACATGACCACCGATTCTAACCTGACAGGACTTGGTGCAGGAACATATAACGTAGCTGTGAGATAATCCACCGTCAAAATACTATAAAAGGAGATGTATGCAGTGCACGCATACATCTTCTTTTTATTGCCTGTCTTTCTATAAATCTTTCGATCTATTGATGCTAAAACCATTTATGCTGCCGCATTGGCATTTATTGTATCTATAACCTTTCTGATTCCCATCCACACGCTCACATCAGTAAATATTTCAACAATGCTTCCCTGATCTGTAAACGGAGATTCCTGCAGAGCCGAAAGATCCTTCATAATTCCATTATGAACGATATATTCTACTATCTGGTTCACAAAGTAAATTTGTCTGCTGTCAAGCATTTCAATTTAGTCATTATGCTTCAAAATGACTAAATTGAATTCATTATGACATAATTGATTTTTGCATTTTGCTAAATAAACAACTATTATCTCTATCATTTTATTTCATGACCATAAAGCCTCTCCAGCATCTTCTCAATATACTCCTCCACCTCATCAAGTGTGGTAGCGTCGGCGATGCTTGCATATGCCCATCTGCTGAACACAAGTCCTGAGTCGGTTTCAAGGAATGCATATCTTTCACCATCCACAAAGTCATAGTCCGCAAGGTCTCTTTTGTCCAAGCTTGCTCCGTTTTCCATCCACAAGGCACTCTCATCATCCAACACCATCGGCATGAATATTCCTGTCACACCTGCCTTCATCTCAGAAACAGTGCTCGTGTCTGTCACATGAATCCATCCCGATATAGGACACGGTAGCATTACCGAAACCGTATCTCCCTCGCTGCATGTACCTCGATAAACCTTCCCGACCTCGATTTGTGCAATCGCGCGGTACTCTTTTTCCCCGTTGAAGTCCACAACGATATTCTTGATTTCTTTTATGGTCCCCTTAAAAATGACCGTATCAAATTTCGTGAACAATTCCTCCTCAGTCAGTCCGATTAAACTTCCTGAATGTCGAAAGAAAATGAACGGATTACTTGTATAGCGCACGGCCACATTATATGATTTGTCCGACAGTTGTATCTTGTTCCTCTGCATGTTTATAATTGACACAACCATTAAAAATACCGTCGCAATACCTGCCGCAATAACGGCACGTCTGATTATGCGTGACTTTGCCACCTTTCTTTTATAGCTCACAGCCTCAACAATATATCTGTCATCAACATCTCCCATAGCTTCCGAAAATTTTTTGACATTCATATCAACACGCCCCTTTCCAGCAAATACTCCTTTAGATTTTTCCGCATACGGGTAAGTCTCACTGAAACATTTTTTTCCGAAAGTCCCACAAGCTCCGCAATATTCCTTAAACTATCCGCAAACCAATAGCGTCTCATAAAAATAACACGATTTTCAACCATAAGTGTGTCGAGAAACTGCTCAATGATTTGTGCTAACTCCTTCACCTCAATTTCTTCTTCCACACTCTTTTTGTCGGCTATGCAGGCTTCAATCTCCTCCAGTGCAACCGTATATTGTCCGCCCCTCTTCGCCGCCATCTTCTTCCAATAGCTGTTTAGCGAGATATTCCTGACTATCTTTAAAATGTAGGATAAAAGCGGATTCGGACGTGCAGGCGGGATTGCATTCCAAGCTCCGAGGTAAGCATCATTTACACACTCCTCCGCATCCTGTGTATTATTAACAATGTTGTATGACAGCCTGCTGCTGTCTCTTATACACATCTCCGAGCCCACGAGACCTCTCTACATCTC
>ENA-OZSG01000718-OZSG01000718.1-human-gut-metagenome-genome-assembly--contig:-NODE-718-length-11021-cov-5.819989_pt1 | contig 11021 bp, 8 predicted proteins | sample MGYA00243278_ERZ653965 | MGnify/ENA primary metagenome ERZ653965 (study PRJEB26926, sample SAMN06164714) | human gut metagenome | biome: ENVO:00009003; feature: ENVO:2100002; material: ENVO:00002003...
TACGAGATGTAGAGAGGTCTCGTGGGCTCGGAGATGTGTATAAGAGACAGAATCAAGGCTCGGCGAAGCCATTTCTCTTATCCCGGGAAAAAGCGAAGCTTGGCTTATGGTGAATATTCAGGATAATTGCAAGCTGTATTTTAAAGGGACAAACGACAAACCGACTGCATTTACCGACGTCAGTGTTTTCGGTTCTGCCGCAAAGTCCGATTGTGAAAATCTTACGGCGGCTGTTTGCGACATTTTGAGTGAAGAAGCAGGTGTACCGTCCGACAGATCTTACGTTAAATTTGAATTCTCCGATAAATGGGGATATGACGGGTATATGTTCTGATTTTTGTTAGATATGAAAAAAATTAAGTGGTTGTTTTTTGATCTCGGTCATACATTGGTCAATGAGGATGTGTCGCAGCGTAAACGCATAGAGAACGCTGTTTCGTATTTAAATTCTGTAAGTGTAAGTGTTACATACGAGCAATTTTATCATGAAGTGCAAAATGCTTCGCGAAATTTTAAGTCTCCTTTTATTACTGCATTTTCAAAATTTTCTCATGATGATGTTTTCATACCGTATCCTGCGGAATTTGAAGTGCTCTATGACGACACAGTACCTGTGCTGTCGGCACTCAAAAACAAATATGATTTGGCGGTTATAGCAAATCAGTTTGCGGGGACGGATAAAAGATTAAAGAATTTCGGTATATATGACGATTTCAAATTTGTCCTCGCCTCAAGCGATGTAGGCGTTTCAAAACCTAATCCGGTTATATTTAAAACGGCACTCGAAAAAGCCGGTTGCTACGCCTACGAGGCCTTTATGATAGGCGACAGAATTGATAATGATATCGCGCCTGCTAAATCTCTCGGTATAAATACTGTTTGGATAAGGCAAGGGTACGGTGGTTTGCAAAGCCCCGAGAAATTCGGTTGTATTCCGGATTTTATTGTGAATTCCCTTAATGAATTACTTGATATATTATAAATGGAGTGATCTTTTATGTTGTCTGAGATTTTCAAGCTTTTTTGGAAAACTGTCGAAAGGAAGGATAAGAGAAGAATAAATTCTCAAACTTCTCCTACCGAAATCGAACAATTCTGCGATATTCAATACATAGACGACGGGTTATGGCAACACAGACTTGATGTTTACTCTAAATCCGGTAAGCTCTCACATCGTCCTGTCATAATTGACATTCACGGCGGTGGGTGGATGTACGGGACGAAAGAAATAAATAAAAATTATTGTCTTGTCCTTGCACAAAAGGATTATGTTGTTGTCAATATTAATTACAGATTAGCTCCGGATTTTTCAGTGGCCGACCAACTCAGAGATTGCTTTTTCGCCTTTAAATGGGTAAGCACAAACATAGAGAAATACGGCGGTGATCTAAACAATGTCTTTGTAACCGGTGATTCGGCCGGTGGATTTTTGGCGGCATATTCCGCATTGTTAAATTCATCTGAAAAACTCAGAAAAATATTCGGAGTCACCGAAAGCGGCCTTGAGTTCAGAGCGTGTGGCTTAACTTCGCCTGTTTGTTTTATGAATACGCACACTTTTCAGGATGTGTATTACAGCCGTGTTAAGGGAAAGGAGTTTTCGGAGAGTACGCTGCGCGGATTTGAGAATTTTGATGCCGTTTTAAATAAGGGTTCAATGCCGCCGACGTTCCTTGTGACGAGCTCGGGCGATGCTGTCGGTAGATTGCCTACAATAAAGATGTATAATTTATTGTGCGGAGAGGGCGTTAAGTGTAAGCTTGAAAACCGCGATAAATATAACGGAAAAAATTTGCCTCACGTCTTTTCGGTTATAGACCCGTTTTCCGTCCCGGGTAAGGAAACAATTTCCGATATGCTTGGATTTTTTTCTGATTATGCAAAATCGCGGTGTAAATAGTGCTTGAAAATGCAGCTTCAATACAAGCGAGTGCGGCTGACGATTTATTTTACAGCATCAACGGTACTATGGCTCTGATGAGAGCCGATTTGCCGATGGTGCTTATTTTATGACCGATTCACAGCCTTATTTTAAATAATTTGGTTTACAATAATTATTGTATATGGTATAATTTTGGTAAACATTTGTTTGGTAAATACGAGGTGCGTATGGATCGTTTTGTGTTACATTCAAAATATAAACCGACAGGAGATCAGCCGGAAGCGATTGAAAAATTAACCGAGGGGATAAATGCCGGTTACAAGGAGCAAACATTACTCGGCGTTACGGGTTCCGGCAAAACATTTACAATGGCAAATATCATTGCAAACATAAACCGTCCTACGCTTGTACTCGCTCACAATAAAACCTTAGCCGCACAGCTTTGTTCTGAATTTCGCGAGTTTTTCCCGGAAAACGCGGTAGAGTATTTCGTATCATATTATGACTATTATCAGCCCGAAGCGTATATTCCTACTACCGATACCTATATCGAAAAAGATTCCGCTATTAACGATGAAATAGACAAGCTTCGTCATTCGGCAACATCGTCGCTTTCTGAGCGTAGAGATGTCATTATAGTCGCAAGCGTTTCATGCATATATTCGCTCGGTGACCCGATAGATTATCGAAATATGGTAATTTCGCTTAGGCAGGGTATGACGAAGTCCCGTGATGAGCTGCTTGCTAAGCTTGTTGACATACAGTATGAGCGCAACGATATTAACTTTATCCGTAATAAATTCCGTGTTCACGGCGATGTTGTGGATATTTTCCCGGTATATTCAAATGATACGGCAATAAGAGTTGAATTTTTCGGCGATGAGATTGACCGAATTTGTGAAATAAATGCTCTGACGGGGCAGGTTAAAAATACCGTGTCCCATGTTGCGATATATCCGGCTTCGCACTATGTTGTTGCACCCGAAAAGCTTGAGCGCGCCATTGATGAAATCTTAAAGGAAATGGAAGAGCGGGTAGAGGAGTTCACAAAACAGGGAAAGCTGTTGGAGGCACAGCGAATAAAGCAGCGCACCGAATATGATATGGAGATGCTCAAAGAAACGGGCTTTTGTAAGGGCATTGAAAATTACTCCCGTATTATGTCGGGCAGAGCACCGGGCTCGGCGCCGTTTACGCTCCTTGATTATTTCCCCAAGGACTTTGTGCTTTTTGTTGATGAATCGCACGTAACCTTGCCTCAGGTCAGAGCAATGTACGGCGGTGACCGTTCGCGCAAAGACGCGCTTATTGATTTCGGCTTCCGTCTCCCATCCGCATATGACAACCGACCGCTGACCTTCGATGAATTTTATTCCCGTGTCGGTCAAAAGATTTTTGTAAGTGCCACACCGGGTGATTTTGAACGGGAAAAGAGTTCGCAGATAGTTGAGCAGGTTATAAGGCCGACAGGGCTTTTAGACCCCGAAATTATCGTCAAGCCTACCGACGGTCAAATAGAGGACTTGATTTCAGAAATAAATATCCGTATCGAGCGTAAGGAACGTGTGCTTGTAACAACCTTGACCAAAAAAATGGCTGAGAGCCTGACTGAGTTTTTGGATACACACGGTATAAAGGTTCGCTATATGCATTACGATGTCGATACAATTGAGAGAATGGAGATAATTCGTGATCTTCGTCTCGGCGAATTTGACGTGCTCGTGGGAATAAACCTTTTACGTGAGGGACTTGATATTCCCGAGGTTTCGCTTGTGGCAATACTAGACGCCGATAAAGAGGGATTTTTACGTTCGGAAACGTCTCTTATACAAACCATAGGTCGTGCCGCGCGAAATGCCGACGGGCAGGTAATAATGTATGCCGATTCCGTAACTCCGTCTATGGAAAAAGCAATATCCGAAACGTATCGCAGGCGTGAGATACAAACGGCTTATAATAAGGAACATCATATAACTCCTAAAACGATTAAAAAAGACGTGCGCGATATTATTGAAATATCAACTCACGCTGATGATAAACCCAAAAAGCGTCTCAGCGCGCGTGAACGTGAGGCTCTTATAGTTAAATTGACGGCAGAGATGAAAGCGGCTGCAAAAATTCTTGAATTTGAACACGCCGCTATGCTGCGCGATAAGATACAAAAATTAAGAGAAGGTAAATAATGGCAAGTAATAAAATCATTATTAAAGGTGCAAAAGAGCACAACTTAAAAAATATTGACCTTGAAATACCGCGAGACAAGCTTGTGGTATTTACGGGGCTTTCGGGATCGGGCAAGTCATCGCTTGCGTTTGACACAATTTATGCCGAGGGTCAGCGCAGATACGTTGAATCACTTTCTTCATATGCGCGTATGTTTTTGGGACAGATGGAAAAACCAAATGTCGATTATATAGACGGTCTTTCTCCGGCTATATCCATAGACCAAAAAACCACTTCAAAAAACCCACGCTCAACAGTCGGCACGGTTACGGAGATTTATGATTACCTAAGGCTTTTATATGCCCGTATAGGTATTCCGCATTGTCCGATTTGCGGTAGGGAAATATCAAAGCAGAGCGTAGACGTTATAGTCGATAAGGTTATGGCGCTTGATGGCGGCACAAAAATACAGATTTTGGCACCTGTGGTAAAAGGACGAAAGGGCGAACATCAAAAAGAGCTTGATTCCGCAAGAAAGTCGGGATTTGTACGTGTGCGTATAGACGGTAATTTGTATGACCTTTCCGAGGATATTAAGCTTGAAAAAAATATAAAGCATAACATTGAAATAGTAGTTGACAGGCTTGTTATAAACGATGATATACGTAGTCGTCTTGCCGAGGCGATAGAGATGTCGTCAACTCTTACGGGCGGAAATGTCATTGTTGATGTTATCGGCGGAGATGAATTGCTGTTTTCACAGAATTTCGCGTGTCCAGAACATGGTGCTTGTATTGATGAGTTGTCGCCGCGTATGTTCTCGTTCAATAATCCTTTCGGTGCGTGTCCGACTTGTACCGGGCTCGGCATTTTTCTTAAGGTAGACCCTAATCTTATAATTCCGAATAAAAAGCTTTCCATAAGAGAAGGCGCTATAAGGGCAAGCGGATGGTCAAATGCCGACAGCGGCACAATAGCCGAAATGTACTATCAGGCACTCGGTAAGGAATACGGTTTTACTCTCGACACACCCATTTGCGACTTCTCCAATGAAGCGTATAATGCGCTTCTCTACGGAACCGGCGGCAAAAAGCTGAAAATGCAGCGTAAAAACGTTTACGGCACAGGTACCTACAATACCGAGTTTGAGGGCATCGTAAACAATATGGATCGCCGCTATAAAGAGAGTACAAGCGATTGGGCGCGTTGGGAGATAGAGCAGGTTATGACAGCCTGCGATTGTCCCGATTGTAAGGGCGCGAGATTAAAAAAAGAGTCTCTTTCCGTTACGGTGGGCGGACTTAATATCTACGAGCTTACAAAGCTGTCGGTGACAAAGGAACTTGATTTTATAAACACTTTGGTTTTGACCGACCGTGAGCAGATGATTGCGTCGTTGATTTTGAAAGAAATTAAAAGCCGTCTGAGCTTTCTTCAAAATGTCGGTCTTGATTATCTTACGCTGTCTCGTTCTGCAGGTACGCTTTCCGGAGGAGAGAGTCAGCGCATAAGACTTGCTACTCAAATAGGCTCGTCTCTTATGGGAGTGTTGTATATTCTTGACGAGCCGAGCATAGGACTTCATCAGCGCGATAACGATAAGCTTATCGGAACGCTTAAGCGTATGCGTGACCTCGGTAATACGCTCATAGTTGTTGAACACGATGAAGACACCATGCGCGCGGCCGATTATATAGTCGATATCGGCCCCGGAGCGGGCGTTCATGGCGGCGAGGTGGTTTGCGCGGGCTCGCTTGATGATATTTTGAAATGTGACCGTTCGCTTACAGGCCAGTATTTAAGCGGTAAGCGAAAAATCGAGGTCCCCGAAAAGAGACGCAGCGGAAACGGCAATGTACTGAAGGTAATCGGAGCTGCCGAAAATAACCTGAAAAATATAAACGTCTCTTTTCCTCTCGGCGAATTTATTTGCGTAACCGGCGTATCGGGTTCGGGCAAATCTTCACTTATAAATGAAATACTTTATAAACAGCTTGCGAATGATTTAAACGGCGCAAAAAAGCCGGCAGGCAAGCATAAATCAATAGAGGGTCTTGAGTTTTTAGATAAGGTAATAAATATTGACCAGTCGCCGATAGGCAGAACTCCGCGTTCGAATCCGGCTACCTATACGGGTGTTTTTACGGATATAAGAACACTGTTTGCGCAAACACAAGACGCTAAAATCCGCGGATTTACGTCGAGCAGATTTTCTTTCAATGTAAAAGGCGGCAGATGTGAGGCGTGTCAGGGCGACGGCATAGTAAAAATCGAAATGCATTTTTTGGCGGATGTGTACGTGCCGTGTGAAATATGCAAAGGCGCAAGATACAACCATGAAACTCTCGAGGTAAAGTACAAGGGTAAATCCATATATGACGTTCTTGAGATGACGGTTGAGGAGGGCCTTGAGTTCTTCCGTAATATGCCGAAAATTGCGCGTAAACTGCAAACTCTGTATGATGTCGGCTTAGGCTATATTAAGCTCGGTCAGCCTGCAACCACTCTTTCAGGCGGTGAAGCACAGCGCGTGAAGCTTGCTACCGAGCTTTCAAAAAGGCCGACCGGCAGAACTATATATATTCTCGACGAGCCTACCACCGGACTTCACACAGCCGATGTTCACAAGCTGATTGACGTTCTCCAGAAGCTTGTTGACGCAGGTAATACGGTTGTTGTAATCGAGCATAATCTCGATGTGATAAAGGTTGCCGACCATATTATAGATTTAGGACCGGAGGGCGGCGATAACGGCGGCAAAATTGTTGTTTGCGGAACGCCGGAAAAGGTTGCCGTCTGCAAAAAATCGTATACCGGAATGTATCTTAAAAAGATACTTAAATAAGAAAGAAGCACCTCAAGTATAAGCCTGAGGTGCTTCTTGAAATATAATGAATAACTGCAATCTATGTAAGAAGATTATTTTTTAAGATTTGTAACAATCTCTTTCGTGTCTCTTGCTATAACAAGCTCCTCGTTTGTCGGAAGAACGAAAACGCGAACCTTTGAGTCGGGTGTGGAAATTTCTCCTTCTTTGCCCTTTACAAGAGTCTTGTTGTATTCTTTGTCGATTTTAATGCCGAGGAAGGTGAGACCGTCGCAGACGGTAGCTCTCATATCGTCGGCATTTTCACCGATACCGCCTGTGAAAACTATTGCGTCAACGCCATCCATGGCAGCGGTGTAAGAACCGATATATTTCTTTATTTCGTATATCTGCATATCTCTTGCGAGCTTGGCTCTCTTGTTGCCCTCGGCGGCAGCTACTTTAACGTCTCTGTCATCGGAAGAGAGACCTGATACACCGAGAATACCGGACTTTTTGTTGAGAAGGTTGCTCATTTCATCGGGAGTCTTACCCTCTTTTTTCATAATGTAAAGAACGGCAGACGGGTCTATGCTGCCTGTTCTTGTTCCCATTATTTCGCCGTCGAGTGGGGTAAGACCCATAGATGTATCTATGCATTTACCGTATTTAACAGCCGTAATCGAAGAACCGTTCCCGAGATGGCATGTAACGATTTTAAGCTTTTTGATATCTTCGCCCATAACATCTGCGCAGCGAGCACTTACAAAACGGTGTGAAGTGCCGTGGAAACCGTATTTTCTGAGTGCGTATTTTTCATAATATTCATAGGGGAGGCCGAACATATATGCTTCCGGCGGCATGGTGCTGTGGAATGCGTTATCAAACACAACTACCTGCGGAACATCTTTGCCGAACAGCTCGATACTTGCTTTAATACCTTGAATATGCGCTGCGTTGTGAAGCGGAGCAAGGTCGCAAAGACTCTCAATGCCCTTAATAACGTCGTCATCTACTAAAACGCTGTGGTTGAAAAGAGCGCCGCCCTGTACTATTCTGTGGCCGACAGCAGCTATTTCCGAAATGTCGTTTATAACCTTGTATTCACCTTCGGTAAGAGCTTTCTTAACTTCGTTGAAAGCTTCGGTGTGATTTTTCATTACAACGGTCTTTTCAAACTTTTCCGATTTACCGTGAATCTTACCGCTGATGCAAGATCCCTCATTGCCTATTCTTTCGCAGATGCCTTTTGCAATAACACTCTCGTCGTCCATATCGATAAGCTGATATTTAAGCGATGAACTGCCTGCATTGATAACAAGAATTTTCAAAAATAATACCTCCCAAATAGCTAATAAAGTTATCGAAGATATTATATACTGTTTCGACAGATTTTTCAAGAAATAATATATGCCGAAGAGATTTGACTAAATTACGCCGATATTATAAAATATGTTTAATTTTAAGCGATTCAGGACTTGTTAGACACGTATTTTATGTTACGGAGATTGTTTATGAAGATTTACGGTATTGTGGCAGAGTATAACCCGTTCCATAATGGGCACAAATTTCAGATAGACGAAATACGCAAAAAGGCTGGGGACTGCGCGATAGTTTCGGTGATGAGCGGTAATTACGTTCAGAGAGCCGAAACGGCTGTGATGTCAAAGTACGCGAGGGCAAAAGCCGCCCTACTCGGCGGAGTTGACCTTGTGCTTGAGCTTCCGATGCCGTATGCCATATCATCTGCTGAGCGTTTTGCCTATTCTTCCGTGCATATTTTAAATTCCCTCGGAGCGGTTACTGATATTTCATTCGGCAGTGAATGCGGCAGTATAAGCCTTTTACAAAAAGCCGTTGAGGCTTTATACGATGAAAATGTCAATTTAAAGCTGAAAGCCGAACTTAAAAACGGTGTAAGCTATCCGGCGGCGAGGTTTGCCGCGGTAAGAGACGTGTTCGGAGCGGAAACAGCCGCAGTCCTTTCGGAGCCTAACAACATTTTGGCGGTAGAGTATATAAAAGCGCTTAAAGCGTTATCTTCGGATATGAAACCTCATACCGTAAAGCGAACCGGTGCGTCGCATGATTCGGACGAATACGTCGGTAATATCGCCTCCGCTTCTAAAATCAGAGAGCTGATACGCAGCAACGCGCATACCGGCTTGTTTTTGCCGTCTGACTCTCAAGCTGTTTTAACTAACGAAATCGCAATCGGAGCGGCACCGTCCGATATGAACAGAATAGGAAACGCCGTAATAGCGTCCTTAAAGCTTAAAACTCCGTCTGATTTTAATAATATTTACGGTATCGGCGAGGGAATAGAAAACCGTCTGCTCTCAGCAGCCGCATCCGCGCGAAACCTAACGGAGCTTTATGATTTTGCAAAAACAAAGCGCTTTACTCATTCGCGTATTCGGCGCGTCGTTCTAAATACGTTTTTCGGTATAACAAACGATATCACCTTGTCAGACCCTCCGTATATTCGTGTGCTCGGATTTACACACAAGGGCAAAGACATATTGCGAATTGCGAGGAAAAACGCATCCTTACCGATTGTTATGACTGTCGGCGACGTCAAAAAGTCAGGAGGTCTTTCTGAAAGATTATATTCCCTTGAATGCAGAACTACGGACATTTTCAATATGACATTGCCTAAAATTAGGCAAAGCGGAACTGATATGACGGATAATTTAGTCAGGATTGAATAATTTTGCAGCAAATCCTGCATTTTTGCTTGATTTTTGTATAATAGACATTATAATAATAGTGTTGCTGCATCGAATGCGGCATTATTATGTAAGATAAGGAAGCGCTGTACAAGTGAAGGGTTCTTTTCTTTCAAAGCTTGATTCAAACGTTAGAAAGCTCTCTAAGGGGCATAAGAAGATCGCCTCGTATATTAAAGAAAACTATGATAAAGCCGCATTTATGACAGCTTCTGCCCTCGGCCGAAAAGTCGGGGTCAGCGAGAGTACCGTCGTGCGGTTTGCAACGGAGCTTGGATTTAAGGGCTATCCGGAGCTTCAAAAAGAGCTTCAGCAGATGATAAAGTCAAAGCTGACAGCAGTTCAAAGAATGGAGGTTTCGGAAAGCCTTATAGGTGACAACGATATTGTCAGAACCGTTCTTAACGGGGATATTGATTTGATTCGCGAAACCTACGAGAAGACATCAAGGGAGGATTTTGCAAAGGCCGTATCTACCATAAATAAGGCTCGCAAAATATATATTCTCGGCGTCCGTTCTTCTGCGGCACTTGCAAGTTTTCTCGGTTTTTATTTTAATCTTGTCTTTGATTCGGTTGAGCTTATAGATACATCAAGCGCGTCCGAAATGTTTGAACAGATGTTCAGAATAGATAAAGAGGACGTGTGCATAGCCATAAGCTTTCCGAGGTATTCAAAGCAGACTGTAAATGCAATAAGATTTGTATCGGACAGAGGTGCCAAAATAGTGGCGATAACCGATTCGGACACGTCACCCATAGCGTCATATGCCGATTGCCTGCTTGTAGCGCGCTCCGATATGGCATCCGTAGTTGATTCTCTTGTTGCACCGCTTAGTCTTATAAATGCGCTTATTGTTGCTGTAACGCTGAGCAAGCGTGAAGAGGTAATCAACAATTTCAATAAGCTCGAGAGTATTTGGGACGAATACCAGGTATACGAAAAAGCAGAGGATATTTCCGAAAATGAATAAAAAAGTTATAGTTGTAGGAGCCGGAGCCTCAGGTCTTATGGCTGCTGGCACAGCGGCAAAAAACGGTAACGACGTAATTCTTTTTGAACGAAACGATAAGGTCGGCAGAAAAATAATGATAACCGGCAAAGGACGTTGTAACGTCACAAATGCCACCTTTGATACTAAAAGTCTCATTGATAATGTTCCGCGGAACGGCAGATTTTTATACAGCGCTTTTTCTGAGTTTTCCGCAAGAGACACAATGGATTTCTTCGAAGAGCTTGGGGTGCCTCTTAAAGTTGAAAGAGGAAACAGAGTCTTCCCGGTTTCAGATAAAGCGGTGGATATAGTCGATGCGCTCAATAAGTTTGTAACCGTAAACGGAGTTAAGCGAAAAACCTCGCGCGTTAAATCCTTGATGATTTCCGACGGAGAGGTAAGAGGTGTAAAAACCGAAGACGGTCTTATACATTATGCAGACTCCGT
>ENA-OZSG01000719-OZSG01000719.1-human-gut-metagenome-genome-assembly--contig:-NODE-719-length-11013-cov-4.466965_pt1 | contig 11013 bp, 8 predicted proteins | sample MGYA00243278_ERZ653965 | MGnify/ENA primary metagenome ERZ653965 (study PRJEB26926, sample SAMN06164714) | human gut metagenome | biome: ENVO:00009003; feature: ENVO:2100002; material: ENVO:00002003...
TCGTCGGCAGCGTCAGATGTGTATAAGAGACAGTTGCAACAATAATTTCAATTCCGGCAGCTTTTGCATGATTGATTGCTTCTACTGTCTGAGGCATTACTCCGTCGTCTGCCGCTACGACAAGAATGGCGATATCCGTAGAGCTTGCACCGCGCATACGCATTGCCGTAAACGCCTCATGTCCCGGCGTGTCGAGGAACGTAATTTTTTCTCCGTTTGCTTCCACAACATATGCTCCGATATGCTGAGTGATACCACCTGCTTCACGATCGATCACATTTGAGTGACGGATCGCATCAAGAAGAGATGTTTTACCATGGTCAACGTGTCCCATAACACATACGACCGGAGGACGTTTTACCATCATATTTTCATCTTCCTCTTCCTCTTTTAACAGTTCTTCGATCACATCTACGACTTCTTCTTTTTCGCAGAGAACTTCAAATTCCATTGCGATCTCTTCTGCAGTATCATAATCGATTTCCTGATTCACTGTTACAACTTTTCCTTGAAGGAACAGTTTTTTCACGATAACAGAAGGAACAATCTTCATTTTATCTGCAAGTTCTTTGATCGTAAGAACTTCCGGAATTACAATCTGTTTAATCTTTTCTTCTTTCTTCTCTTCTTTCGGCTGCGGTCTTTTCACTTCTGCTACCTGTTTTTGTTTTTTGCCTTTTTTGCCTTTTCCGTCAAAGGCTTCGTCTCTGTATTCTTTTTTCTTATTATCACGTTCTTTATCTTTCGCCTTATTACGCTGGCTCTTCTGCTGCTCCACGATCGGTGCCGCCACATCATCTCTTCGTGACTCTCTTTTCTCTCTGTCAGATCGACCATTTTGTCCTCCCGGTCTGCGGTCTCTGTCTCCGCCTCGGCTCTGTCTTCCGTCACCGAACTGACGATTTCCCTGTGGTCTTTCCTGGCGCGAACGATCATTGGATCCGCGATCGAATCTGCCTTGTCTGTCAGACGGTTTTCCGTCTCTTACCGGCTTTCCGTCTCTGTTTTCTCTTACCGGACGATCATTGGACTGTCTTGCTTCACGATTTTCTCTTGCCGGACGGTCATTCTCTGTTCTTTTCTCCTTTTCGGACTGTACCTGTACCGGTTTTTCCGCACGTGCCGGCTGTTGCTTTTCCTGACGTACTCCCTGCGGCTTTTCCGCTGCTGACTGCGCTTGCGTACCCGGTCGTTTTTCTGTAGTTGAATGTTCGGCAGCAGTTTCGGCTTTTACAGTTTGAGCAGGAACCGGCCGCGCAGCCTGTGACTTTTCTGCACCTGACTTTTCCGAACGTGCTCCCTGTGATGCCGGACGCGTCGTCGCTGCCTTTGCCTCGTTTTGACGCGCACTCTGCTGTGGACGCGCAGACTTTTGAGCCGGACGTTTTCCCTGTATGCGACTGCTGTTTTTAGAGTTTTGCGGACGAATCACAAATGCCAGATTTTTCTTTTTCGGAGCTTCTTCTCCCTCTGACTTTCCTTCTGATCTTGTGTTTTTTTCTTTTCGGATCTCATCTGCTATATTGTCCTCGATCGAACTCATATGATTTGACACCTCCACATTTTTCTTATGCAACAAATCGATGAGCTCTTTATTTTCCATTCCAAGCTCTTTCGCAAGTTCATGTACCCTCATTTTTGTCATATTAAAACTACCTCCTTATGCAATATCCTCTCGGTTTTTCAGCTCTCTTTGAATTCCATCTGCAAATCCTTCGTCAAGTATCGCCAGAGATGCACGGAACTCTTTTCCCATTGCATGCCCTAAGGTATCTTTATCTCCGTAGAAACAAAATGGAACTTTATAAAACTTACACATATCCCCGAATTTTTTCTTCGTGTTCTCCGATGCGTCACCGGCGACAATGACAAACTTCGCTTTTCCTGATTTCGTCTCGCTTTCTGTCATTGTCTCGCCGCTTACACATTTTCCGGCCTTCATCGCCAGTCCGATCAGGGAAAGGACCTTATCTCTCTTACTCAAGCTCTCCCATCTCCTTTTCCATTCTCTCATATACTTCCGGCGGTATTGCCTGCTTAAACGACCGTTCCAATCCACGGTTTTTCACAGCTTTCTGAAAGCATTCTACGCTCCGGCAAAGATAAGCGCCTCTGCCGTTTGCTTTTCCAAGTGCATCCACGACGAATTCTCCGGTTTCTGTCCTGAGTATTCGCAGCAATTCTTTTTTAGGTTTCATTTCTCCACACCCTACACATTTACGCATAGGAATTTTTTTATTAACTGCCAAATAACCCACTCCTTTAGATATTACTCATTCTCTGTCTCGATAAATTCAATTTCTTCCGACTCTTCGTTCTGATCTTCTGCCGCTTCATCATAAGACTCTTCACTGTATTCTTCGTTATACTCTTCCTCGTAATCTCCTGTATAACCTTCTTCACCGACAAGTCCCATCTCTTCCATATAATTTTCTGGAAGTTCTCCTGCCTCTATCGCCTGTGTCTCGCTCTTAATATCAATCTTATATCCTGTAAGTCTTGCAGCAAGACGTGCATTCTGCCCTTCTTTTCCGATTGCAAGTGAAAGCTGATAGTCGGGAACGATCACACTCGCGATTTTTTCTTCCGGATCTGCCATTACAGAAATCACTTTTGCAGGGCTAAGTGAATTTTCTATCAGAAGCGCCGGATTCTCATCCCAGTTGATAATATCGATTTTTTCACCGCGAAGTTCCTGAACAACTGCGTTTACTCGTGCTCCGTTCATTCCCACACAAGCGCCTACGGGATCTACATTCGGATCGTTTGACCATACAGCCATTTTTGTACGGGAACCTGCTTCTCTTGCAATGCTCTTAATTTCAACTGTACCGTCTCTTACTTCTGCCACCTCTGCTTCAAAAAGACGTTTCACAAGTTCGGGATGTGTACGGGATACAAGTATCTTCGGTCCTTTCGGAGTATTTTTCACTTCTACTACATACAGTTTAATACGTTCTGTAGGTTTAAAATGTTCCCCTTTCACCTGCTCGTTCTCAGTAAGCATTGCATCTGCTCTTCCAAGATTAATACTGATATTTTTCCCGACATATCGCTGAACAACACCTGTCACAATATCTTTTTCTTTTTCAAAATACTGGTCAAATACAACTTTTCTTTCTTCTTCACGGATCTTCTGAAGAATCAGGTTCTTTGCATTCTGAGTCGCAATACGCCCAAACTCTTTTGAGTGTACCGGAATCTGTGCGATATCGCCGACCTGTAATGCAGAATCCAGCTTTTCCGCTTCTTCGAGACTGATCTCCAACGCAGGATCTTCTACCTCTTCTACTACATTTTTCTCTGCATATACAGCATAATCGCAAGTATCACGATCCATGATTACTTTAATGTTATCCGATGTTCCGAAATGATTCTTACATGCGCTGATCAGCGAATTTTCAATCGCATCCATCATAACATCTTTACTGATATTTTTTTCTTTCTCAAGAATTGTCAACGCTTCCATTAACTCTGTGTTCATTTTGTCATTTCCTCCTAAATTTTAAAAATCCAAAGCAAGACGAATCAATGCAATTTCTGCTCTGTCAAATACTTGTTCTGTTTCATCTTCATATATAATGGTCACAGTGTTTTCATCAAACCCTTTCAAAATACCGGTAAATTCTTTCTGACGATCGATTGCCCGGTAAGTACGGATCTCTACTTCTTCTCCGATACTTCTCTTAAAATCTTTTTCTTTTTTTAACGGTCTGCCAAGCCCCGGTGAGCTCACCTCAAATACATAAGAATCCGGGATATAATCTTTTTCATCGAGAATATCCGAAAACTTTCTGCTGACCGCCTCACAGTCATCTACCGTAATCCCGCCCGGTTTATCGATATACGCACGAAGATACCATGTTCCGGCTTCCTTGACATATTCTACGTCAACCAGTTCAAATCCAAGTGCAGACACGATCGGTTCTAAAAGTTCTTCTGTTTTCTGTTCATATTCTTCTCTTTTTGACACGCTATACTTCCTTTCTTCTCATTTGGCAGAAGCTATCTGCCGCTTATGTTTCTTTTGTTATCGTGAATTTACAACTGAAAATATCTATAAGATATTTTTTGTCGTATGCATAGCAACAAAGAAGAGTGAACTTTCGTTCACTCTTCTGCCGGATTTCTATGTAACTATTTCATAGTATAGCACTGTTTTTTTTATATTGCAAGGCTTCTTCTCTATTTTCTTGCTTTTGTTCCTGCTCCATCACGTTTCGCCGTTTTCAATCGATTTAAAGAGACCTCTTTTTCATTATATAGAATCTTTGTTTCCGTTCCTTCTTCAAAAAGATATACCTTTTCCAGTTCATCTTTTTTCTGAAGACGGATACCTCTGACACCGACTGCAGCTTTTTTCTTTATAGGAACTTCCGTGGCCGGGAATCTCAAAAAGTACCCGTTCTTTGTCTGAAGAACGACATGCTTATTTTCATTAACAACCCGAACATCGACCAGAGAATCTTCTTCCTGAAGTTTTGTAGCCAGAATTGTTCGTTTTGCCACCTGAAATTCACTTCCGCTGACTTTTTTTACCATTCCCTGCGCCGTTGAAAACAAAAGCATGGCAAATCTCATCTGCTCGGAATCGTATACCGAGACAATCTGTTCATCAGAACTGGAGTAATTGCTGACATTGTCGATCGGAACTCCTTTATCCCTGAATTTTCCATAAGGAAGATCAATTACTTTCACCTGGTGCATTTTCCCGCTATTGGTAAAAATACATATTTTCCCCGTGTTCATACAATGGACAATATACTTATTCTCACTATCCGCCGCTTCCTTATTTCTTTCGTAAACGGCAACGTCTACTATTCTTGCATATCCGAACCGATCCATCAAAAATACGACTTCCTGTTCTTCGATCTTCTTCTCTTCAAAAACGGCTTCTTCAGCATTTTCAATGACTGTACGGCGCGCTTTTGCATATTCTTCTTTAAACGATTCAAGTTCTTCCACAATAACTTGCGCCATAGAATCATAATTATTGAGAATATCTTCATAACGCGCAATATTCTTCACCGTCTGTTCATGTTCCGCGATCAAAGCCTGTACTTCCAGACCGATGAGGCGATATAAGCGCATCTCGAGGATGGCAGCAGCCTGACGTTCTGTAAAGCGTAAAAGCACCGCCATCTTTTTGGAAATAGAAGATTTAAACTTAATATTATCTGTTACGCCATTTACAAGACATGCTTTTGCATCTTTTACAGATTTACTGCCTCGAAGGATTTCAATAATAAGATCGATCACATCACATGCTTTGATCAACCCCTCCTGCACCTCACTTTTTTCCTGTTCTTTTGCAAGAAGTGTTTTGTATTTTCTCGTCGCCAGTTCAAATCGAAAATCTACATGATGCTCAATGATCTTCTTAAGTCCGAGTGTTTCCGGTCTTCCGTCTGCAACTGCAAGCATATTCACGCCGAATGTGTCTTCAAGGCGCGTCTTTTTATAAAGCATATTTTTTAGATTTTCTACATCTGCGCCTTTTTTTAATTCCAACACAATCCGAATTCCTTCTTTGGAAGATTGGTTTGAAATATCTGTGATATCTGTTGTTTTCTTTGTCTCTACCAGACCGGCTACATCATTTAAAAACTTCCCTATTCCCGCTCCGATCATCGTGTATGGGATCTCACTGATCACAAGCTGCTTTTTGCCGCCTTTTAATTCTTCTGTCTCTACTTTTCCCCGGACTTTGATCTTTCCCTGTCCCGTTTCATATATATTGATCAGATCATCTTTATTAACAACAATTCCGCCTGTCGGAAAATCAGGCCCTTTTATGTATTTCATCAGTTGTTTTGTAGTGATCGAATCGTTTTTAATATATGCCTTTACCGCATCGATCACTTCTCCGAGATTATGAGGCGGTATACTTGTCGCCATACCTACCGCAATTCCTTCCGCTCCGTTTACGAGGAGGTTTGGCACACGCATCGGAAGTACAAGCGGTTCTTTTTCTGTTTCGTCAAAATTCGGTCCGAAATCTACCACATCTTTATCTAGATCTGCAAGGCAGACTTCCTGCGTGAATTTCGTCAGTCTTGCCTCAGTATAACGCATTGCCGCAGCGCCGTCACCTTCTATCGAACCGAAGTTTCCGTGACCGTCTACAAGTACCATTCCTTTTTTAAACTCCTGAGCCATAACAACAAGAGATTCGTAGATCGAACTGTCGCCGTGAGGATGATATTTACCCATCGTATCTCCGACAATACGCGCGCATTTTCTGTACGGCTTATCATAGCGGATTCCCAGTTCGTACATATCATAAAGCGTACGGCGCTGAACCGGCTTCAGTCCGTCTCTTACATCCGGAAGTGCCCTGGAAATAATTACGCTCATCGCATAATCAATATATGATTTTTTCATAAGATCCGAATATTCCGTTCTTATGATCTGTGATTCACTGTTCATTTCTCGTCTCCTTCATTTCATTTTGCTCATATGACACAAAGCAAGTCCATTTTCTGACACAAATCACGTCGACTCTGTTTCGTCATACAGATTATATATCAAGTTCCGCCTCTGTCGCATTTTCATAGATGAATGCCCGCCGCGGAGGCACTTCCGTTCCCATAAGCATCTCAGTCACACCGGAAGCCATTCTCGCATCTTCAATCTCAACAAGCTTTAAAAGACGTCTTTTAGGATCAAGTGTTGTTTCCCACAACTGTTCTGCATCCATCTCTCCAAGCCCTTTATACCTCTGAAGAGTAAACGGTCCTTTGTGTGTCCTTCGATATTTTTCAAGCGCCTTATCATCGTAAAGATATTCCTCTTCTCCGCTTTTCGGCATTGCCTTATAAAGCGGCGGCATTGCAATATACACGTGCCCCTCATAAATCAGTTCCGGCATAAACCGATAGAACAGCGTCAGCAAAAGTGTTGAAATATGAGCTCCGTCTACATCTGCATCTGCCATAATTATGATCTTATCGTATCGAAGCTTTGTAATATCGAAGTCATTGCCGTATCCTTCGGAAAATCCACATCCGAACGCATTGATCATCGTTTTTATTTCTGCATTCGCAAGGACTTTATCAATACTTGCTTTCTCCACGTTTAATATTTTCCCGCGAATAGGAAGAATCGCCTGAAAGTTTCTGTTTCTGGCCGTTTTTGCCGAACCTCCCGCCGAATCTCCCTCAACAATAAATATCTCGCACTTTTTCGGATCTCTGCTCTCGCAGTTTGCGAGTTTTCCGTTACTGTCAAACGAATATTTTTGCTTCGTCAAAAGATTCGTTTTCGCCTTTTCTTCTGTCTTACGGATTTTCGCCGCCTTTTCCGCACTTGACAATACCGTTTTTAAAACGTCCAGGTTACGGTCAAAATAAAGAACAATTTCATCTCCCGCAACTTTACCGACCGCTTTTGCCGCGTCGGGATTGTCCAGTTTTGTCTTTGTCTGCCCTTCAAATCTAGGATCCGGATGTTTGATCGAAATAATCGCTGTCATCCCGTTTCGGATATCAGCTCCCGTAAAGTTCGTATCCTTCTCTTTTAAAATACCGATTTCTCTTGCATACTGATTCATAACCGTCGTAAATGTCGTTTTAAATCCGGTTAAATGCGTTCCGCCCTCGGCATTGTAAATATTGTTGCAGAAACCGAGCACATTCTCATGAAATTCATTAACATACTGAAATGCCGCCTCCACTTCAATACCGTCTGCTTCCCCTTTAAAATAAACAGGCTCATGAAGCGCCTCTTTTTTCTTATTCAGATCTCTGATAAACCCGATGATTCCCTCCGGTTCATGATATTCGATATGCTCGGTCTGATCTCCTCTTTTATCTTCGAATATTATCGTCAGTTCCGGGTTAAGATATGCTGTTTCATGCAGCCTGCTTTTTACTTCCTCCGCCCGGAACTTCGTCTTTTCAAAAATCGTATCATCAGGCAGAAAATTAATTGTTGTTCCTGTCTTTTTTGTCTTTCCGATCTTAGGAAGAAGTCCGTTTTCCAGTTCAATGACAGGAACTCCGCGCTCATATCTGTCATGGTATACCGCCCCATCACGGCTGATCTTAACATCCATATATGTAGAAAGTGCATTTACAACAGAAGAACCGACGCCATGAAGACCTCCGCTTGTCTTATACGCCGAATCGTCAAATTTTCCCCCTGCATGAAGTGTGGTAAACACAAGCCTTGCCGCAGAAATTCCTTTTTGATGCATATCAACCGGAATTCCCCTCCCGTTATCGGTTACTGTTGCCGTTCCGTCTTTTTCTAAAACAACACGGATTTCCGTACAAAATCCTGCCAGATGTTCATCCACGGAATTGTCCACAATTTCATAAATAAGATGATTCAGACCTTTTGTCGATACACTTCCGATATACATTCCCGGGCGTTTTCGTACCGCCTCTAATCCTTCCAATACAGAAATACTCCCTGCATCATATGTATTATTTCCAGCCATTTACCTTCTCCTTTACCGGATCATTCCTTCTATTTTTCTCGACTTCTTTTCTTATGCCGCACTAATTTTGTTTCACGCTATAACGAGATTGTACCCTCAGATGCCGGATGTTGTTCCTTTCATCTGAGGGTATCATTTTCTATGATACCACCCGTTTTCGATCTTGTAAATAGAATCCTTGTCATTCCAGTATAACTTCACACAGCGTATCTGCCACGACCTCCATCGCATTTTTCATTTCTTCTACAGTATTTGTCTGCGCACCGGCTTCAATCAACAGAGACTTCGGCAGCAGATGCAGATTATATCTATATGCCCGCAGATAAATATGTCTTGCAAACCCGGGATACATTCGTTCTGACGCAAGCTGCATCTGAAGAGAAAACGCCAGATTATCCTGTATGTACGGATTATAAAGATAATCGATATCTCCGTTTGTGCGAGATCGGCTCAATCCATTAAAATACATGATCTTTGCAGTCGGCTTTCCGTTTATTTCTGTGACTAAGTGCGTTCCCTCGGCAACGCCATCCCTATGAAGGTCGATTGCCACCTCGATCGTTGGGTTTGCCTCCAGAATCGGTCTGACAGACGCTTCTGCGTTTTCATATGCATTACTCCTGTCGAGCTGTCCGTTAATAATATCATATACCCCTGTGTCATGGATTGTTTTGATTCCCCGCTTATTTAAAAGCTCTGTCAGATATTCCCCTATTCCGACAATACTTGTGGCAGGATCTCCCGGAATTGAATCGACAAATTCCTCCTGTGAATGAGTATGAAATATCAATACTTTCGGACCATCTTCCTTTTTATTGATCTTCATACTCCTCCCAAGAAGGTCATCTGCATTCAACTGTTCAGGACCAATCATCGTAGAGCTGTCTACCGTATAAAAATTACTAAGCAAATAATCAAAATCTCTTAACCTCTCAATAGACATATCGACAGAAGAAAGTGACGTTTCTCCCGACGGCTGCACATTTTGCGCCGTTTCAGGAGACTCTTTACTAATAAGATTTCCGTTTTCATCGATACAGTTCTCATCGTTTGCCTGCGCCTCTAAAATTTGAGCAACAGTTTCTTGATCTTCTGCCGTAAATTCCTCTCTCCTATGCTCCATCGCATACCCTGCTGTCGGAAGAAACAGATAAGATTGTTCTATAAAAAACTCGTGAACTGTTTTTTGCGGGCTTCTGTTCAAATATGCAAGCCGCGGCATGTACATCTCTTCCGCACCCGAAAAAATATGAGTTTGGAAACCATACATTCGAGCCGACCACATTCCTTCCGAAATCAAACAAATCATTGCCAGAAAGAAAAACAGAAACCGGATCATCCGCTTCTTCCGTTCTCGTTCTTTTTCTAATATCCGAAATCGATCCGCCATCAGACATCGTCCTTTCTATTACTTCTGACAGTGTATGCTTTGTTCTTTTCTCTTATGCTTCCGATCTGCCTGAACCGGCCGAAAAAAGCATATTGATCGCTTCCGATAAAGTATGACTGATATGATGAACCACTTCATCAACATCTTTAGGCGTGACAAACATTCCGTTTAAATGAGGAGAGATCAGCTCTTTTACAAATTCATATTTTTCTCCGGCGTTATAGGAACGCAGCACTTCCCCGACTCCTTTTAAAGAATCCGAAGATTCAAGAGCCCTTATAAAGTTTTCCATTGTATCATTTACAATCGTTGCTGCGTCTACAACTGTCGGCACACCGATTCCGATAACAGGTACTCCTAATGTTTCCATTGTCATCCCGTTTCTGTGATTCCCCACTCCACTTCCGGGATGAATCCCGGTATCTGCGATCTGAATCGTCCGGTTCAATCGCTTACTGTTTCTTGCTGCCAATGCATCAACTGCAATAATAACATCAGGATTCGTTTCCGATACAATCCCACGCACGATCTCCGCACTTTCCATTCCCGTTTGCCCCATCACTCCCGGCACGACAGCGCTGATCATCGGCGCGTCGTCGACTCCTATTGCATATTTTCCATATTCTTTTACAATATGCCGCGTCACGGATAAATGATCTGCCACGCAAGGTCCCAGTGAATCCGGAGTAACTTCTCTATTCCCCAGCCCTACTACAAGAATAGATAGATCTTTATCTTTTACTTCAAATTTTCGGATCAGTTCCTTTATAAAAGAACATACCTTTTCGGCAATCACGGTCTGACTTTTTTCATCAGGCATTGCCAAATTAGGAGTTTCTATCGTCAAATAAGTTCCTACAGGTTTTCCCATTGCCTTTGCTCCGTTTTCTGTTTTGATCTCCACTCTTGTAACACGAAGTTCTGATGCTTCATCATAATCTTCTTCAAGAACTACCCCTGATATTTCTACATGATCTGATTCAAACCTTTCTTTTTCTTCAAGCGCAAGATCTGTCCGCACACTATAATTTTTTATCATATCTCATCCTCGCTTTTTATGTTCTTATTATAGTATTCCTGCTGTTTTTATATTCAAACCGTCTTTTTAATGCAGATACTGTGTTTTTTTATTCCGGTTTTCCAAATAATGCAGTTTTTCTCTATATATGTTCCATAATTC
>ENA-OZSG01000721-OZSG01000721.1-human-gut-metagenome-genome-assembly--contig:-NODE-721-length-10980-cov-8.964760_pt1 | contig 10980 bp, 9 predicted proteins | sample MGYA00243278_ERZ653965 | MGnify/ENA primary metagenome ERZ653965 (study PRJEB26926, sample SAMN06164714) | human gut metagenome | biome: ENVO:00009003; feature: ENVO:2100002; material: ENVO:00002003...
CGATACCAAGGGCAATGTAAACCGCACGTTTTACAATACGTCCTTCACTGCGGACGTGATAGTGGATTGCATCCATAAATACTACAGCATACACTTCTTCCAAAGGGCGTTCCTGCCATTCTTTTACAATCGGCAGGATTTTGTCTGTGATCCGGCTGATTGTGCTGTCAGAAATATCAATATCGTATAATTCACGCATGTGGGATTCAATGTCTCCAGTTGTCATTCCCTTGGCATACATGGAAAGTATTTTTTCTTCCATGTCCTGAGTTACGGTATTCTGATATTTTTTAATCAGCTGTGGTTCATAATCACTATTACGATCCCTTGGGATTGCCACATCCATATCTCCATAACTGGTGTGCATGGTTTTGCTGGAATGTCCATTTCTACTATTGTCTGTTTCTTTGTTTCGATAGTCATACTTGGAATATCCTAATTCTTCATCCAGTTCTTCATCCAAAGCACCTTCCAAAATGACAGACATCATGTCACGCATGATGCTGTTCACATCGGTGCCATCTTTGATGCTGATATCATTATTTTTCAGATAGTCACGCATCATTTCTCTCATTGTTGCTTTTTGTGGGCTGTCTTTTCTTCTTGCCATAAAAATAACCTCCAAACTGAGTAATTTTATCTTACATCAGTTTGGAGGTTTACACAAACTTTGGGATGCTCCCAATTTTACATGTATATCATGTTATAGTTGTGCATATCAGCTCCGTTGTACGAAGCAAGTTGTTCTAATGACTCTGAAAAACTTTCTTCTGCTTCCGCCACCGCTGCAAAATCAGCCCTCCATGGCTGTTTGCAGCTCAGCCGGCATCCATGCCGTCTGTGGCTGTGCAGTAAACAGAGTCTTAAGAACAACTAAGCTTCTTCCAAAAGTCGTGATATGCATAAACAGAACCTGATATACATTTAAGGTTGTTAAAGAATGTTCTGGCACATGAATCATGTGTAAAGTCTTTTATTTGGATTCGTGGTAATTTTATGCTGTGGCGGAAGCGTTGCTGAGCAGTTCATATACCTTCCCGGCATCCAAGTCATCAGGCGTGGATGCCAGAATTTCATAGATAGGCTCTATGGTGTTAACCGATTCCTCAAGCATTTCCGCTGTCTGTTCGGCAGAGTAGCCCTTTTTGAATTTCTTGATTGTCAGGTCAATCAGCTTTAGGGCTGTGCCTTCTTTGAGACCTGACAGCCTGTGATCCTCCCAAGCATTTCCCATATTGATTTCCTCCTCGTTATCATTGATAGAAACATTAAATCTTGTAAATGTATTTACTGCTCGTATTGCTTCAATATCCATGTGGTCAAACCTAGGGTTTTCTTTAAGAAGTTTTCCCATGGCTGTCTCGTCGGATGCGTACTTTATGATTTCCAAAACCATACCGAGAGATGTCTTGAACTTAGAGAAGTCCGTGATTTCATGCGGTGCGATAAGGTTAAGCTTGTAATCCTGTACATATCTGTGAAGCGGGCGTGTGTCCGGGCTTAACATATCATGCAGGCTGCGTGGCGCATCCCATTCATCATCACCCCAGTACACGGTGAGCGTGATGACAGGTGTCAGAAAATCACTTTTCTTATAGCCGGAAAGAAATTCGGCGCGGTTGTGATAGTCCTTATTGAGCCGATGCTGCTTGTCAGCCTCGGCAGCCTGTCTGCTGTAGTTGATTGCGTCGTACAGCATATCTTTGATTGGCATTGCGTAATGTATTTCCGACTGATTTTCAATACCTATTATAACATACATACACTTGTCTGTGTATCTTATTATTGCGCGTTTCAAAATATCGCGCCATTTTTGAATGCTGAGATTCCTGTCATCAATGCCAAATGCCTTTTCGGTGGAGTTTACGGCATCAATGAACTCCGTGGTGTCCTGTTCTTTCAGGTCATCAGAATTTAATACCTGTTTTCCGTCAAACAGATAGTAGTTGCAAAGGTCTGCGAATCTGCGATTGTCAGCTAAGAAAGCCTTGGCAATATTGTCTTTTTTTCCCAAAGTACGTTGTCCTCCTTATAAAATTGTATACAGGGAGAACAACTATCCGTCTTAGAAATTCCCCCGAGGTTAACAGTGATTAAAAGCATTGAGATTCCTAAGAACACAGATGCTGAATACATACAGACAGGTATATGAAGTCAGCCCAAAGCGCAGATATGCGCAGTTAATGGAAATAAATCCTAAACATCGGATATATGCTTTGTCGCATTATAACACAGCCGCTTTTGACTGTCCAGAAGCAGGAGGGGAAGCGAATAAAATATATGCTGTAATTAAATTCAGAAACACAGAGAAGAAGATATGGCTAGAATTGTGCGAAAATTATATAAAATATGCTCAAATTGAACAACTTAAATAATTTTGTAAAAAATGCTTGCTTTTTTCGTGCAGCTAGTGTATATTAGGAAAGTACTCATTACGGCTCGATGGTCAAGCGGTTAAGACGCCGCCCTCTCACGGCGGAAACCGGGGTTCGATTCCCCGTCGAGCTGCTAGCTATTAATTGAATAGCCCAACCCAAAAGAGTATCGAAGACTTGTGCTTCGATATTTTTTTGCGTATAGAGATTCAGGTGCCAAAACATGCTGCGCTGCTTTTTATATGTATATGATGTTGTATTTATGCATATCAGCTCCGTTGAATGAAGCAAGTTGTTCTAACGACTCTGAAAAAAATATTTCTGCTTACGCCATCGTTGCAAAATCATCCATCCATGGCTGTTTGCAACTCAGCCGGCATCCATGCCGTCTGTGGCTGTGTGATAAACAGAGTCCTAAGAACAACTAAGCTTCTCCCAAAAGTCGTGATATGCATAATCATAACATGATATACATATTAAGGGTGTGAAAATATGTTTTGACACCATTTACACTTCAAGAATACTTCTTGATTTAGTGGTATTTCCAATCCGGACATACTACATTCATAATCAACACGACGAATTATTCAGGCTTTCTTAGTTGTATTTTTAGTTTGACCATATTTTATCTCCTGCATACTGCAAGCATTGCTTGCAGTACTGCCACCAATAAGTATCCACTGTCAGTTCAACAAAATAAAGTCATGGCAGTCCTGCGATTTAGCGTCAGCTTTAGCAGGATGTCATGACTTTATTTGTTGAACGTCCGGTTTACATTAATATATCTTATTCTTACTTCGCTTTCTGCCCATTATGCCTCTTTAAGAACTCCTTCGTCTCCACGATTACCACCCCGCTGAGTGCAAATATTGCTATCATGTTGGGAATTGCCATGAGTCCGTTGAAGATATCGGCAATCGTCCACACTGCCTTCACGGTCATGTACGGTCCGATAAACACGGCAAGTATGTAGAGCCAGCGGTATACCTTGACAGCCTTCATCCTTCCGCCCGTCAGATACTCAAGACATCTCTCGGAATAATAATCCCATCCGAGAATCGTGGTGAATGCAAAGAACACAAGGCATAGCATAAGAAGGAACGATGATACAACCTGCGGCATCGGAAGTCCCTGATTGAACGCATAGGTCGTAACCGCAACGCCCTCCAAGCCGTCAATCTGCCATGCACCTGTAATAACGATTGCAAGACCTGTCATCGTACATATAATGATTGTATCAATAAAAGTTCCCGTCATTGATACAAGTCCCTGTCTTACAGGCTCCTTGGTCTTAGCTGCCGCTGCCGCAATCGGTGCTGAGCCAAGTCCCGCTTCGTTGGAGAATATTCCTCTTGCGATACCGCTCTGCATGGCAACGATTATGCTTCCAGCGATACCTCCCGTGACTGCCCTTGGGTTAAATGCCCCTTTAACAATTGTCACAAATGCCACCGGAATCTCTTTCACATTGCACACGAGAAGAACCACGCTGATAACCACATAAATGATTGCCATAAAAGGCACGACAACCTGGGACACATTAGCTATTCTCTTGATTCCGCCGATTAACACGAGTGCCACACACAGGCTCAGTACAAGTGAAGCTATCACAACCGTCCATGAATATGTACCTATTCCCGGTATTGTAACTGCATACATCGTATCCGGGTCGAAAAAATTCTTGACAGCAGACGCAATACCGTTTACCTGCGAAAATGTTCCTATTCCGAAAAGACCTACACACACTCCGAAAAAGGCGAACACACATGCAAGCCACTTCCATTTCTTTCCCATGCCTCGCTCAATATAATAGAAAGGTCCTCCGAGCGAATGGTGATTCTCATCCACAACACGGTACTTTACTGCGAGAAGCCCCTCAGCGTACTTTGTCGCCATTCCGAAGAATGCCGCAACCTCCATCCAAAAGAGTGCTCCAGGTCCGCCCGCGCATATAGCCGTGGCGACACCTACTATATTACCTGTTCCAATAGTAGCCGATAATGCTGTACAAAGTGCTCCGAAGGATGTGACCTCTCCGTGTCCGTCCTCCTCGTTCTTAACCATCCACTTAAGCGCAAGCGGAAGCTTTCTTATCTGCAGAAGCCCCATTCTCACGGTCAGGTATATTCCACCCGCAAGAATAAGCACCATAAGCGGCACCCCCCAGACAACGCCGTCAAGCCATGTAAGTATCCTGTTGATTTCCTGTAGCATGTGATATCCTCTCTTGTTCAAAGTTTTTAGATTAATTTTATATCTCTTTAATAATTTAATCAACTAAAACTTTCTATGAAATATTTACTATAAAACCGAGTATACATAGACAGCTTTTCTGCCGGAAGCATTAAATTAATTTTATGCCTCAGTATAATACTGTGCCTGCGCATTGTAGAGCTCGTAATAGCTTCCGTGAAGCTTAAGAAGCTCCTCATGCGTTCCACTCTCCGCTATACCTCCATGTTCAAGCACCACAATCTTATCACAGAAACGGCAACTGCTCATCCTATGTGATATGTATATTGATGTCTTATCGCCCACAAGCTCATTGAAATTTTCATAGATTTCCGCCTCCGCAAGTGGGTCAAGTGCCGCCGTCGGTTCATCCAGTATGACAAACGGTGCATCCTTGTAAAGTGCTCTTGCTATAGCTGCCTTCTGTGCCTCACCTCCGGATAAGCTCTCACCGTTGGCACTCTCATGGTCTATACAGGTGTGAACTCCGTCACGCATGCCCGCCACACGTTCGGTGAGTCCGACCTTTTCAAGCACATCCTCTACCTTTTTATCATTGACCTTCTCAGAACCCGCAATATTCTCGTCCAAAGGAAAATTAAACAGCTTGAAATCCTGAAAAACAACCGCAAATATTCTCATGTACTCGTCATAGTCGTACTTTCCTATATCAATTCCGTTGAGAGTAATCTTTCCGGATGCCGGCTCATACATGCGGAGAAGCAGCTTCACAAGCGTAGTCTTTCCTGCTCCGTTTCTGCCGACAAGCGCAAGTTTTTCGCCCACAGTCAGCTTGAGGTTCAGATCTTTAATTATGAAATCTTCTGTCCCCGGATAGGCGAACGACACATTTTTAAACTCAAGCTCATACTCGTTGTCATCGCGCTTTTCAGTCGGAAGCGTGCCGTCATAGTGCATATTAGGTCTGTTTATGAACTCCTCATAATATTTGAGATATTCATTGCTGTACTCAATGCGTATTTTTTTGTCCAAAATATTTCTTATGCTGTCCATGAGCGTGATTATCGCACCCGCGTACATGAGAACGTCACCTACGGATACACTGCCGTAGACCGCTCTCATCGCAATATACGAATATATCACTCCCGCCAAAAGCTGTAATATGAATGCAAGCATACCGCGAAGCTTTCCGTTAGTCACAATCATCTTCACAATGGCAGGCGTTGTCCTTAACATTTCCTTGTTTCTTTTTATTACATAATCCGCAAGGTTATACATTCTGATGTCCTGCGCATTGTCCTCGATTGTCATGACACTGTCCCAGTATGCAGCCTGAGCATTTATCCTGTAATTATCCTCCTGAACTTTAAGATAGAGTTCTCCAAGATACTCCGATACCTTGCGGCAGACAATCAGTATTCCCGCAAATACCGCCACAAGCACCGCCGTGCTCACCAAGAGCACAATGGCATTCTCTTTTCCGAGGGCAGCCTTTGTGAGCATCACTCCAACAAAAATTACCGCAAACACCGCCTGCGAGACATAGATAAAAAATTCATAGATGTCCTGAAGCTGATAATATATTCCGCCGTTTGAGTTCCCGCTCTGCCTCACTCTCCTGAACGAATCCAAGGTATCCTTCTTTTCAAGTTCCTCGTATTCAAGTGCGAACGCTTTTTTTACCGTTCTTTTCCTGGTTTCAACCTCACTCGGGCGGCTGTAAAAATCAAATACCTGTCTTGAGAGCCTCGATGTAAGCGTGATGGCAAGAACAATCAGAACAAGTCTCACCACATATTTTTCCGCCAAATCATAGTTATTTATAAGAAGCGAGTCAATTATTCCCGCATACAAAAAGCTGTTGACGTATGCCACCGCTGCCGATCCCACGGTTCCTGCGACCAGCACAACCTTCATAAGCGGAAAGCCCTCCGACTGAAACATGCAGTAATTCCACATAGCCTTTAAGTTCATTCTCTCCGCTTTATTCCCTGATTTTCTGCTCATCTGTCCGCACCTCCGTTCTTCTCCTCATCGTGATAGTATCTGCTCTGCACTTCAAAGAGTTCTGCATAAATACCGTCTGCACGCATCAGCTCCTCATGCGTTCCCTGCTCCTTAATTCTGCCGTTCTCAAGCAGAATAATGTTGTCACAGAATCTTGTCGACGCAAGACGATGTGATATGAAAAGCATGCTTTTTTCCCTGAGCGTGGTATTGTAGGTTTCATACACTTCATTCTCGGCTATCGCATCAAGTGCCGCCGTAGGCTCATCGAGCAGAACAAGCTTCGGATTTCTGTAAAGCACCCTCGCAAGAAAAAGCTTCTGGTACTCTCCGCCGGACAGCTTTATTCCGTTCTCCGAAATATCCTTTCCCAGATAGGTTCTGCTTCCGTCCTTCAGCGAGGACACCTTATCACCAAGCCCCGCCTGTCTTATCACACTGTCAACTATCTCATAATCAACATCTTCGCTCAGTGCAATGTTGTCTGCGATTGTACATGAAAGCGCAAGCGGCTTCTGCGAGATGGCCGCAAGCTGTCGATTGTACGCTACAAGGTTAAGCTTTCTTGTGTCAACCCCGTTTATGTATACGGTTCCCTCCGTCGGGATATAGAGGCCTGCCATCAGCTTTGCAATTGTTGATTTTCCTGCACCATTAAGCCCTACAAGCGCGATATGCTCACCGTTTTTAATCTTAAACGATACATCGCTCAATACATTCTTTTCTGAACCGTGGTATCTGTAGCAGACATGGTCAAATATAACCTCTATACTGTCAAATCCATTATCCGGTATGATACCCTCGTCTTCCATTCCCTTTTTAAGCTCCAGTGCCTCCCTGTAGTTGTCGACCTTGTGGCTGTTAAGTCTCATGTCAGAATATGTCTTTGCAATCTGTGATATCCACGCGGCAAAACCGCCCACCAGCCCGAGATAGAACACGAACTCGCCTATCTGCATACCATGTCTTAACCTGTCTATGAGATAAATGTAACACACAAGGTCGCGCCCTGCCGCAGCAGCCGTGTCAATAACATCAGCAGCAATTCTCGCCGCATAGTATTTTCTCATTATTCTTTTATTGTCCTTAATCACCTTGTCGTACTTTCCCACAATCCAGTCCGACAGACCGAACACTCTTATATCCTTTCCCCCTGCCGTATCCTCGGCGAGACAGTCTATATATCTCTCAACGCGGTTATTCCTTGCAGCTCTCTCCTCCGTCTTTATATTCACTCTATTGGAGAGCTCCGATACAAGTGCACTGATTACGGGCATTCCCACCAGCATGAGCATCAGTCGTATATCAATCCTGCCTACAATGAGCGCATATACAATCAGCCCGAGTACATTTGTCGCAAAGGTCTGAAGATTTCTTATTATGCCCTCCGTGCCGCTAAAATCTCCTGAGACCGCATCGCGTCCCTTTCCAAGCACATTTCTGACATCATCATTTTCATAATCCTCAAGCGATATGTCCAGATACTTTCTGTTGATTTCAAACAGGTAATATTGAACCCTGATGAATCCCGGTATGTTGGTATTTAATTTCTGTATGAATGTATACAGCCATGCCGTAAGTCCGTACACGGCAAAAATGCTCATCGTCGTTGTGACTATGACAGGCAGCGACATTCCGCCGCCAAGCATTGACACCACAGCCGAGCCTGCCGCCGACGCAAATATCGGCATGATAACAACTGTAACCGACTCCAGAACCATCACAAGCGGATACACCGGATGTTTTTTTAATATGTCCGCGAGCAGAAAAACAAGATTTCCGAATATGCTGTGTCTCTTTTTTTCTTTCTTTGTTGTTTTAGTATTTTTATCCATAGTTTTTCTCCTAATCAGCTTTTCTGTCCACATAATACCGGTTATTTTTCCACATAACCAAAAAATGCACGAACTGTAAAAATTCGTGCATGAATTGCTGTGCTACAGCGGAAGCATTACCTCGGTAACAAACACTCCCGGCTCGTTCTTGCGGTTAATGTAACCGTCATATTTCTCCACAATATTGTTGATTCTTTTAAGTCCGTGTCCGTGGTCGCCGCGCTTGTTTGAAATATACTCCTCGTCAAGCTTGCGCACAACCTCATTCGTCGCATTAGTCACCGATATGTATAGCTGTTCCTTAAACGGAGCGATATACAGGCGCAAAAACTGCTCCTCGACAGGAAGCTTTCTGCAGGACTCGACGGCATTGTCGATAAGATTACCGATTAGAACACACAAATCAATGTCCGAAACAGTCAGGCTCTTAGGGATAACCGCCTTGTAATCGCACTTGATACCATTCTCCAGTGCAAGCGACACCTTGGCATTCAGTATAGCATCGACGTTAAGATTTCCCGTGTCAAAAAGCAGACGAATATCGTCAAGGTCAACCTCAAGATTATCAAGATATTTTTTGGCTTCCTCTATATTGTCCTTTGCAAGATATGCCTTAATCGACTGCATGTGGTTGTGGTAGTCATGCCTCCAGCCGCGCATCGTCATGTATATATTCTGAACCTCCTGCATCTCGTTGGACATAAGCTTATTCTGGTATTCGATAATTGTTCTCTCATAACGGCGCTTGGCAATCCGGCTCACAAAGAATGTCATGAGCAGCACGAAAAGAGCAGCCGCTGCTGTAACCGCAATAATGTATATGTTCATATGTTCCTTCTTCTCTGTCATAATCAGTGCTTCATATTGTGCCGTATGAATGCACGGTTGAGCTCCTCATACATTCCACGGCTGACCGCAAGCTCCTGCCCGCCTTTGAGTCTGCACAGCTCCCTGCCTATCCGCGTGACCTTATCAATATTGACCGCCGCACTTCGGTGGCATCTGTAAAAAATATTCACGTTGCTTCCGGTCTTATCCGCACTGTCTGTGTTGCCGTCCGCCCTGCGTGTGTTATCGCCCGCATTGAGCATTGCAAGCACGTCCTTAAAGCTATCCTTGACGGTGAACTCCCCGCTCTCACAATGGATGGTCGTGTAATGTCCGTCCACCTCAACATAGAGTATGTCCGACTTATCTATCTTGCGGCTCTGCCCGGAAACTTCAAGTATAACGTACTCTGCCATAGCTATGCCGCCCTGTGCACTGACACTGTTAAGCAGCTCATCAAGCTTCCCCTGTGTCACGGGCTTCATAATATACCTGAACGCCTCAACCTCATAGCCCCTGAACACAAAATCCGCATCCGCGGTTATGAATGCAAGCCTCACTTTCCTATCCGTGCTTCTTATTCTCTCGGCAAGCGAAAAGCCGTTCATGCCCTGCATCGAAATGTCGAGCAGTATCAAATCATATGCAAACAGCTCCGCCTCGTCCATCTCGAACAGGAACTCCTCCGCGCTCCCATACAAATCGACATCACAGGCGGCATTTCTTCTCTCACCCCAGTTTTTAATCATGTCCGACACATACTCCGCCTGTGCCGTCTCGTCCTCACAATATGCTATTCTCAATATTCTGCCCGTGCTTTCCATGTTATGCATTTCTCTATCCGATTCTATCTCCTCTTTCGCTGTAATATACCCAGGCAACTTCGAAACACAATTTAAAATGTCTGCTAATTGCTTATTCTGCGTTCACCAAATCATAGTGTCTGTCTATCGCTTTTTCCGCCAGCTCATAGTCCGCCGAAACGACGCCCTCATATATATGTCTGTGGCACTCCATAAGCTCGGCTCTCACCGATTCACCGGCATTGTATATGACGTGCTCGATGAACTCCTTATACACCTGCGTCACGGCATCCATAACCACCGCCATAAGGCTGTTTTCCGTGGCATTCACAAGCTCATTATGAAAAGCATCATCCGCGGTGGCAAGCCTGTCAAGGCAGGCTGTCATGTCTTTTTCGATACATTTTGCCAGCTCCGCCTCCGCGCACGCAAGGTCGTCAAGGCAGGCTTTAAGCAAAGCCTCATGCTCTGCATTGATTCCTTTTTTTATCGCTGCTCTGCACATAGTCTTTTCCATACACCGTCTGAACTCGCATATATCCTCGCGGTCTATCCGCTTTAATGCGAGCATCATGAGTATTATCTGCCCGATTGATTTCCCTGCATCACTTGATATATAGTTGCCGGAACCCTGACGCCGCTCGATTATCCCCATGCCGTGCAGTATGCTGAGTGCCTCCCTTGTGGAGTTGCGCCCTATTCCAAGCTGCTGTGCTATCGCACGTTCTGTCGGAAGCTTACTTCCCACTTCAAGCGTTCCGTCATTTACGAGCTCATATATATATCCTATAGCCTTAGTATACTCCTGCAAACCGTTTTCATCGTCCAACATAACTATAAGTCTCCATGTCGATTCATCACATATCATATTATGATGTTGGGGTCAAAACATGTGCTATAAACTTAGCATGTATAACGTATTATATTTATGCATATCAC
>ENA-OZSG01000726-OZSG01000726.1-human-gut-metagenome-genome-assembly--contig:-NODE-726-length-10945-cov-4.929568_pt1 | contig 10945 bp, 7 predicted proteins | sample MGYA00243278_ERZ653965 | MGnify/ENA primary metagenome ERZ653965 (study PRJEB26926, sample SAMN06164714) | human gut metagenome | biome: ENVO:00009003; feature: ENVO:2100002; material: ENVO:00002003...
CGCCATCTATCGCAAACGCGAAATGGATTTGCTTGAAAGTGATTTTGATAAAGAAATCAAAAGATTAAAGGACAAGAATGATAATAATCCAAACTAATCCACTACCTTTGCATTTGAAGTCAGCGTTCTTTGGGTTTAACAAGGCAGAATACAGAACTTCGCTCGTTTCTAAATCGTTACCTATCAAGAAGCCAATCTTTGCAACCCATTCAATTTGAGCGATAAAGACAATGCACAATGTCTTGCCACGTGGTAGGTCAAACGAACCTTGAAACCGCATTGTATGCCTATATCTTTGAGTATTTTGTTACAACTTCCGCGTCCACCGTGATACAACACATCAGAGGCAGGTTGCCGTTGGGTTTGGCACTGCCTTTCTTCACGTAGAATAACACTTTGAATGTACTTCGCTACGCTTTGCCCAAATTTACTTTTTGCTATGTGTTTATTTTACGATTGTTCCGACAAAGGTTTGTGCTCCTGCATTATTCAAGATATATACTGTATAGAATCCGCCGGGTAATGAGGCTATGGACATTTGGGGTGCATAAACAAAATATTTTATTTCTTCACCGGTAGCAGTAAATATTTTCACTGTCTTTGCCTCTTTTATTTCAGGCAGGGTGAGAATATCTCCGTCATTTAGTAAAGGCATGTCCGTTTCTGAAATTGCATTCAGTTCCAAGGGAGCACTTTCGTTTCCAAAACGGTCGGCAGCTGTTACGGCAAAATAACGTTTTTGTCGCCAAGGTGAAATAGGGGTATATTCGTATTCCGTATGGGTGAGATAGGTTTCCAGTAAGTTTCCGGCATCTGTGATATCTACCGGATAGGTATCCGAGGCATAAAGATGATAGGTGACAAGACCTCCGTTGTTATCTGTGGAAATCTGCCAGCTCATGTGCATTTTGCCGTCCGGCAACAGTTGCAGGGAAGGCATGGCCGGAGTGGATGGGGGGATGCTGTCCATCCAGGTCATTGGGGGAATCAATGCCGGAGTGGTATAGAAATTCTCTTGGAGTTCGTCCCAAATGCCTTTGGTGTTGTTCAATAGAAAACGATTGCGGAAGTAGGCTTGTCCGTTTAGTTTTATCTGACGGGTGAAATGAAGTTGGCGGACTATTTCGTCCAACGGCCAATTTTGTTCGTCGGGAGAGAGGAAATAAATGCCCAAACCTGGTACTATCCAGCGGTTACCGCAATTCTCTTTCCAATCCAATGCAAAAGGATAGAAATTATTTCCCTGAAAATACATCATCGGGAACAACGCATCATGAATACCTTCTTTTAGCCATTTCTGAGCATCTTGGTAAACTACATGATAAGCGTTCCATCCACGGGAGGGGTATCGGTTGGTATCTCGGTATTTGCCAATAGGGGAACTGCTGACTTTCACCCAGGGTTTGATAGTCTTGATGTCGGTATAGAGCCTATGCACAATATCTGTGATATTATCACGCCGCCATTGTTTCAACTCCTTACCTTTGCCGTATTTCCGGTAGGTGTCCTTGTCGGGAAAGTTGTCGGCTTGCTCAGGGTAGCGGATGTAATCGAAATGAATGCCGTCTATATCATAACGGGAAGTTATTTCTTTTACGATGCATGACAGATATTCTTTGGTTCCCGGATTTCCCGGGTCCAAGTACCAGTTACCTTTATAAAGTTTGCAAATAGTCCGGTTTTTCCGTACTACGGAGCTACGTCCTTGCAATTGTACTTGACGGGTGTTTCCGGCAGGAATCGTAACAATCCATGCATGTAGTTCCATGCCGCGTTTGTGGCATTCTCCGATGGCGAAAGCCAAAGGGTCATATCCGGGATTCCCTCCTGTGCTACCTGTCAGTGATTCGGCGAAAGTTTCTATGGCGGAAGGATAAATCATATCTCCGCGCAGACGGGTTTGCAACAATACCGTATTGAAATTGGCGGCTTTCAGGCGATCCAGTATATCACATAATTCTTTTTGCTGACGCCGGATGCCTGATGCGTTTACTGCCTTGTTACGAGGCCAGTCCATTCCTCCGAGCGTAGTGAGCCAGGTGGCACGGATTTCATATTTAGGTTGTGAGAAAACGGGTGATAAACTCACTATGACTAGTAATAAAGTTATAAAGAATGTTCGCATTTACTTTAATTTTAGGGCAAAGATACGAAGTAATCAATTAATTCGTTACTTTTGCCCCAACAAAACAAAAAATAGAATATGATAACCTTTATTATTGCATTATTGGTTCTTGTAGGCGGATACTTTTTGTATGGAAGTTATGTGGAACGTGTGTTCGGTCCTGACAAGATAAGGAAGACACCTGCCCTGACCATGGCGGATGGTGTTGACTTTATTCCACTTCCTACTTGGAAGATTTTCATGATTCAATTTTTGAATATAGCCGGCTTAGGACCTATTTTCGGTGCTATAATGGGAGCGAAGTTTGGTACGGCGTCTTATTTGTGGATTGTTTTAGGTACCATTTTTGCCGGGGCGGTACACGATTATTTGTCCGGAATGCTTTCCATTCGGCATGATGGCGAGAGTTTGCCGGAAATTATCGGTCGTTACTTGGGCCTTCCCACAAAGCAGTTGATGCGCGGTTTTACGGTTGTGCTGATGATATTAGTCGGAGCGGTTTTTGTGGCAGGACCTGCCGGATTGCTTGCCAAACTTACTCCGGAGTATATGGATGTTACTTTTTGGATTATAGTCGTATTTGTCTATTATATGTTGGCTACATTGTTGCCGGTAGATAAGATTATAGGAAAAATATATCCGTTGTTTGCCATTGCTTTATTGTTTATGGCGGTGGGGATTTTGGTGATGTTGTTATGGAATCATCCGGCATTGCCCGAAATTACGGACGGGCTGCATAATACCCACCCTGCCGGATTACCAATTTTTCCTATCATGTTTGTTTCTATTGCTTGTGGGGCAATCAGTGGCTTTCATGCCACACAATCTCCGTTGATGGCACGTTGTATGAAGAATGAGAAGTATGGCCGTCCTATTTTTTATGGAGCGATGGTGACCGAAGGGATCGTGGCATTGATTTGGGCTGCTGCCGCTACTTGTTTTTTTCATCAAAATGGTATGGAGGAGAGTAATGCTTCGATTATTGTGGACAGCATAACCAAGGAATGGTTGGGTACGATAGGAGGTTTATTGGCTGTACTGGGGGTAATTGCCGCTCCTATTACCAGTGGAGATACCGCTTTACGTTCAGCTCGTTTGATTGTTGCCGATTTTATGCATTTGGAACAAAAAAGTATAGCGAAACGTTTATTGATTTGTATTCCTATTTTTGCGGTAACTATCGGTATATTGTTGTACAGTCAGCGTGATGCGGCGGGATTTGATATGATATGGCGTTATTTTGCCTGGTGTAATCAGGCTTTGTCTGTGTTTACTTTGTGGGCGGTCACTGTTTTTCTGGTACGTGCGAAAAAGAATTATTATATTACCTTGTTTCCTGCCTTGTTTATGACGGCTGTATGTTCTACTTATATTTGCATTGCTCCCGAAGGATTGGCACTTTCTGATTATGTATCTTATATAATCGGTGGTCTTTGCACGTTGGTAGCCGCTATAGGGTTTGTAAGTTGGTATAGGAAACAAAACAGCATAGTTTATGAAAAAATATAGAAAATCGATTTGGTTGCCTGTCGCTTTGTTGGTTTATACTACAGCGATGGCCGTTTATTTTATTCCGCGTAATACGGAAATAAGTGATACGGAAAAGTATCTCACAGTAGGTTTATCCTATATGATAATAGCGTTGTTATGGATTGTCCTTCGTAAGAAAGAAAAGGCGGAGGAAAGACGTGAACGTGATTTGGAAAATAAAAAATAACTATTAAACGACAACATTATGAAGAAAATTTTAGTCAGCTTGATGCTGTTGGTAATGACTGCACTGAGTGCACATGCTCAATTTGAGAAGGAGGTATGGTATGTGAATGCTTCATTGACAGGGCTTGACCTATCTCATAGCAAGAATGAGGGTACAAATTTTGGTTTCGCTTTGACCGGTGGTGCGTTTGTAGCCGATAATGTGGCTGTATTGCTGAATTTTAAGGGCAATTATATAGAACATGGAATGGATGAAACCAGTATTGGTGCACAAGGACGTTATTATTTTTCCAGTTGCGGTATTTATGGAGGATTGGGAATGGCGTATAAGCACCTTTCTTGTGTAGGATTTAAAAAGAATCTGGTTTGTTTGACACCGGAAGTCGGATATGCTTTTTTCTTGGGCAGAAATGTGACTATTGAGCCGTCTGTATATTATGACTTGAGTTTTAGTGATATTTCAGAATTTAGTAAATTAGGCTTCAAGATAGGGTTCGGAGTTTACTTCTGATTGATGTAATTCCACCACAGATTACGCAGATTATTGAATGGGAGAATTCATTGAAATTCAATCTATGTAAATCTGTATAATCTGTGGTGGAAAAACTTTTTATGTGAGATTAATGCGCATAGAGATGCGTGAACGGAATTTCTTTACCATCACTACCTGTTACTTTTAATTTCAGTTGTCCTCCGTTTTGGTCGAAATAACGTAATTCCATTGGATGATATCCTTTCGCCAATGCCTTTTGTCCCACTATTTCTTTAGGTCCGTGAGGTCCGTCATTGTCTACTATCTGTTCACTGTCTATGGTCAATGTACTACCATCGTCGGACAGGAGTGCAAAAGTGTAGATATCGTCTTGAGGAGCATTGAAATATCCTTTGATAATCAGTCCGATATTTCCTTTTACTTTTTTAGGAATCATAACGTCTTCCACTGGATAAGTACCATTGACCGGAGCTTTTTCTATTTCACTGCATTTATTTCCTTTAAATTCGTGCCATGTAGCTTTCAAACCCGGATTGGAAGGAGCGGCAGTTACAGAGGGGGTATATTCACTTTTGATGAAACGTGTCTTGGCTATGTCACCTTTCTTTCCATTAGGGCGGAAGGTGCAGAAAGTAAAGTCTGTGGTTTCAGTCACTTTGATGGGACCTTCATATACGGGAGATTGTAAAGTAGGAGTACTGCCATCAGTGGTATAGTGAATTTCCGCAGTGGGGTCAAGGCAAGTTACATTAATGGTTCCTTCACCGATAAAGGCGTTGACGGCATTAAAGCCTTCCAAATCGGGTATACGGTAATTGATACCCATGATATTGAGACGTTCAAACTGATCAGACAGGCGTTGTTTGAAGGCATTCCAGTCTTTTTGCTCCGGTTTGCTCCAACCTAATTCGGCAATAGCCAGCAAACGTGGAATGGCCATATATTGCATACGTGCGTTGGAAGGAATCCATTCGCACCAAATATTTCCCTGCACTCCTAAAATCAGCGACTGCTGCTCGGGAGTCAGGTTGTCTGTCGTATCCAGATTATAAATGCTTGCCATAGAATTCTTGTCTTCTGCATAATCCAAATAAAATTGTCCGTTAGGAGTGAAAATGACAGGGTTGCCTTGTGCCGTTGCCTTGGTCGCTGCATCTTTTACCCAGCTGCGCCACCACATTACGGTAGCTGTTTTAGACAATCCGCCTTCAATGATTTCATCCCAGCCTATCATTTCTTTGCCTTTCCCGTTAAAGAATCTCTCCATGTCATGAATGAACCATGATTGCAGTTCTTCTTCGGTTTTCAGATTATTGTCATGCATACGTTTCTGGCAGTCCGGACATTTTTTCCAATTGGTTTTTTCTACTTCGTCACCTCCTATATGTACATACTTATAGGGGAAAAGGGCTATCAGTTCTGCATAAACATTCTTGCAGAACTCCAATGCAGAGTCTTTCCCCGGACAAACAGGTGAGGAGAAGACGCTTCCCCAACCGGTTTCGTTAAAACAGGAAACACCTTCATAGTTACTCACAGCTGCCAGCATGTGTCCCGGCATATCAATTTCGGGAATAATATCTATGCCTCGTATTTTGGCGTATGCTATGACATCCTTGATATCTTCCTGAGTGTAGTAGCCTCCATATAGGGTGTCACCTTCTACGATGCGTATCTTGTCTTCGGGAATTGCCATATCCGGATTGTTATCAGTCTTTGACTGACGTATGCATTCGCGGTCATGGGAATTGAATTTGCGCCAGGCTCCTTTTTCCGTCAGTAAAGGATATTTCTTGATTTCGATACGCCATCCTTGGTCATCGGTAAGATGCCAGTGGAATTTATTCATCTTGTAAAGGGCCATGACATCCAGTAATTCTTTCACCTCATCTATTGTGTAGAAATGGCGGGATACGTCCAGCATGATGCCTCTCCATTCAAAGCGGGGGGCATCTTGAATGTTAACGGCCGGTATGGCCCAGTCTGTACCTTTAACAATTTCTTTAGATTCTATTTGCGGGGGAAACAGCTGTCTGAGGGATTCGATACCTGCAATGACACCTCCGTAAGAGTTACCTGTAATGTTGACCTTATCGCTCTCGGCTGTCAGGGTATAGGCACCTTCTTTTCCTTGAACATCCCCCAAGGCAAGGGTGATGGTTCCTTCGCCTTCTTTTACTTTAAGGTCGTAGCCTGTGGCACTGGAAAGCATATCGGCCAAATACTCGGCTGCGGGAATTAGTTCGGCGTCAATAACACCGATGGAGGTATTACTTTTCAATACAAAAGCACCGTTTGTTTCCTCCAGATGGTTGGTTATGGGTACAATGGATACCTCTTTTGTTACAGGGGGAGTACTGGTACATGCTCCCAACATCAATGTGCCTGCTAACATACAGGCGGTCATTAACTGCTTATGTGTACATTTGGTCATAGGATAATAAATTAGGTTATTGGACAAAGATAACAGAAATATTGGGAAAAACGATATTATTTGGCGGGATATTGGAAAGTAACCAGTACTCCTTTATGGTCTGTAGGCCATACGCCCAATGGTTCTATAAACTTGTCTTTAGATGTTTCCTGAACACGCTGTGCACGGACTATGGAATTTTTCGGACCGAAAATGGCGGCGTCTTTCACTTTCAACCCCTTTTCGGGATAATACCAAATGTAATCTATACGGTCGCGTTCATCTGCTTTGGGAGCCCAGGTTATTTTGTCGGCGGGCTTTGCCGGATTATCCGAAGGATAAGTGAAGCCGGGATAGTTTAATACATCTGGATAGAATTCTCGATAGGCGTCTTTCAATCCGGCTTCGTCTAACAGGACAGGAACTGTCCAGGGGATTACAAAGCCATGATGGTCATACAGGTCTTTGGTCTCTTCAGTCCAATCTTGATGTGACGGTTCATTAAAATCTCCTCCTAAAATGATGGTGTAGCCGGCTGCACGATCTTTTTTTGCCTGTTCAATGAATAGTCTGATGGCGTCATCGCGTTGTGAGGCTACATTTCTCTTTAATACTTCTTCTACGGTAGTGGGGATAGGGATTTCTTCCCAAGTAGAGCCATCATATCCGCGTACATTATAATAGGCGTCATCCAAATAATCAAGATGAGCGGTGTAGACTGCTATTTTCTGTCCGTTTATATCGGCTGTAAGGCGATAGATACTGCCGTGGTCATTCTTTTCGGGAAAAACGGTTAATGAATCAGTGATGGGGTATCGGCTTAACAGACCTGTATCATAGGTATAGAAGGAGTAATAGGTTTCTCCTTTTTCCTTTAATGATTGCACTAGGCGGGCAGTGAAATTGGTGTTTTCGTAATTACGTACTTCGCTCAATGTGACGAAGTCCGGACGAAGACGGGCTATTTCATTCACAATAGCGTCGTAACCACCGGGAATTACAGTTCCTTCTTGCCAAATGTTCCATTGAAGAACGGTGAATTCTTTCTCTTTTTGTGAACATCCCAATAGGAAAGGGAACAGCAAGAGTAGTAAAAAAAGTTTTTTCATATTCTGTTGATTTATAAGGTTGTTAATTCAATTCTAAATTTACTCATATTTTCGTTTAGATTGACAATGCGGAAAACATTAAAACAGATTTTTAGTAAAATGATTCTGCAATCATACCACAAAATGCTAAACTTATAGAACGGAATAAATCACTTTTAAATTCCCATTTATCATCTAGTGGTATATTGCGTATAATCATATTTAATAATTTGTGTCAGTTTGGACAATCAACGGTGAATAAAAAATCAATCAGGAGAATCCATCGCCAGTTTTTCACGTAAAAACTGTCCCGTATAAGATGCCGCACATGCTGCAACCTCTTCCGGAGTGCCCGCAACTACCAGATTTCCTCCCATATTTCCTCCTTCGGGTCCTAGGTCAATCACATGGTCGGCACATTTTATCACATCCATATTATGCTCGATAATGATAATGGTATGTCCGCGGCTGATTAAGGCTTCAAATGCTTCCAGCAGTTTCTTGATATCATGAAAATGCAGACCTGTGGTTGGTTCATCGAATACAAAAATAGTGGGTTGTGCTTTCTCTATGCTCAGAAAATAAGCTAGTTTTACGCGTTGGTTCTCGCCGCCGGAAAGAGTGGAGGAGGCTTGTCCTAACTTTATATATCCCAATCCCACTTCTTGTAATGGAATTAGTTTCTTCACTATCTTTTTTTGATTGTATTCGGCAAAGAATTCAATGGCTTGATTCACTGTCATTTCCAGAATGTCATAGATGCTCTTGTCTTGGAATTTTATTTCCAGCGTGTCGCTCTTGAAACGTTTTCCATGACAAGACTCACATTCTAGTACCAAATCTGCCATAAATTGCATTTCAACGGTTACCGTACCGTCACCTTTGCATTCCTCACAGCGCCCGCCTTCGGTATTGAATGAGAAATATCCGGCAGTATATCCCATTTGCTTGGCAAGAGGCTGTTCGGCAAAGAGTTTTCGTATTTCGTCGTATGCTTTTACATAGGTTACCGGATTGCTGCGTGATGATTTTCCGATAGGATTCTGGTCTACAAATTCAATATCTTTCACCAGCTGTACATCTCCTTCCAAAGAGATGAACTCACCCGGCCGTTCGCTAGCTTCACTATATTCGCGTTTCAATGCCTTGTAAAAGACATCACGTACCAACGTACTCTTCCCCGAACCGCTGACTCCCGTAACTACCGTCATTACATTCAGTGGAAATTTTACGTCAATGCCTTTAAGGTTGTTTTCACGCGCACCTTTTATTTCTATATAATTGTTCCACGGACGATGGCATCGGGGAATCTCTATGTTTTCTTCTCCCAACAAATAGCGCACCGTATAACTGTTACTGTTTCTTTGAAGATCGTTCATGTTGCCTTGATATACTATTTGTCCTCCTAAACGTCCTGCTTGAGGACCGATATCAATGATATAATCGGCAGCACGGATTATTTCTTCATCATGTTCTACCACTACTACGGTGTTTCCCAGCTCCTGTAACTGACGAAGTACTTTTATCAGCCGGTCGGTGTCACGGCTGTGTAATCCGATACTGGGCTCGTCCAGGATATAGAGTGAACCTACCAAGCTGCTGCCTAATGAGGTGGCCAGATTGATGCGCTGGCTTTCACCGCCGGAGAGCGAGTTGCTGAGACGGTTCAGTGTAAGATATCCCAAACCCACATCCATGAGGAAGTTGATGCGGTTGGTAATTTCCGTTAAGATCCGTTTGGCGATGGCTGTGTCATGTGCATCTAGTTCTAGAGTGCGGAAGAATTCTTTTAAGTCGTGAATAGGTAAGTCAACCAGTTGAGAGATGGATTTTCCACCTACTTTTACATAACCGGCTTCTTTTTTCAAGCGTGTTCCGTGGCAGACAGGACAAATAGTTTTTCCCCTGTATCGTGCCAGCATCACACGATATTGTATTTTATATTGGTTTTCTTCCAGCATTTTGAAGAAAGAATCTATACAGGCCTTATTTCTAGGTCCATGCCATAAATAATCTTTTTGTTCCTGTGTCAGTTCATAATAAGGGGCGAAGATGGGGAAATCGTGGGCGGGAGCTTCATGAATGAATTCCTGTAGCCATTCCCCCATCTTTTCACCACGCCAGCAAAGGACAGCTCCGTCATATACACTCAGAGCACGGTTTGGAATCACCAGATGTTCATCTATACCTATCACTTTACCGAAGCCTTCGCATTCGGGACAAGCGCCGAGAGGGGAATTGAATGAAAACATTTGGTCATTCGGTTCTTCGAATTTAATTCCGTCGGCCTCGAATTTAGTGCTGAAAGAGAACAGCTGCGTACTTCCGTCAGCAGAGTAGAAGCGGAGGAGGCAATTCCCGTCTCCCTCGTACATGGCCGTTTCGGCAGAATCGGTGAGGCGGCTGATACTGTCTTTGCTATCATCGGCTGTCATGCGATCTACCAGCAGATAGATGTTTTGTTTTTTATCTTCGGCAGCTGTTTGTTGCAGAAAATCTTCTATACGGACTATTTCACGGTTCACCTCTATACGGGTAAATCCTTGTTTCAAGTCCATTTCCAGTTGCTGGAGCAGTGTACGGCCTTCACGGGGCATCATAGGAGTGAGAACCGTGTATTTCGTTCCTTTAGGAAAGGAAAGCATACAGTTTACAATATCTTCAATGCTATGTTTTTTCACCAGTTGCCCGCTAATGGGGGAATAAGTCTTCCCCATGCGTGCATAGAGCAGTCGCAGATACTCATATATTTCGGTGGAAGTACCCACGGTGGAACGAGGATTGCGGCTGTTCACTTTTTGCTCTATGGCGATAGCGGGTGGTATACCTTTGATGAAATCACACTCAGGCTTGCTCATGCGGCCCAGAAATTGACGGGCGTATGATGACAGGCTTTCTACATAGCGTCGCTGACCTTCAGCGTATAATGTATCAAAAGCCAAGGATGATTTTCCGGAACCGGATAGTCCCGTGATGACGACCAGCTTGTTGCGTGGAATGTTTACATCGATGTTTTTGAGGTTGTTTACCTTTGCTCCTTTTATGGATATATAGTTACTGTCTCTTATACACATCTCCGAGCCCACGAGACCTCTCTACATCTCGTATGC
>ENA-OZSG01000739-OZSG01000739.1-human-gut-metagenome-genome-assembly--contig:-NODE-739-length-10816-cov-4.660162_pt1 | contig 10816 bp, 9 predicted proteins | sample MGYA00243278_ERZ653965 | MGnify/ENA primary metagenome ERZ653965 (study PRJEB26926, sample SAMN06164714) | human gut metagenome | biome: ENVO:00009003; feature: ENVO:2100002; material: ENVO:00002003...
GTCTCGTGGGCTCGGAGATGTGTATAAGAGACAGTTATTATACAGAGCAGATCTGCCGCCCCAGCCGGGAAAGCCACACCTTCTCGGAAATCAGCCAGATGGGCCTGGAGTGCATCGGTGCGGTTGGCGCTGCCGAACAGGCCGAGGTTGTGCGCCTTGCGCTGGAAAGCCTGGCCAGTCTGGAAGTTCCCACCGTGCTGGAAGTCAGCCATATGGGCTTTGTGACCGCCCTGCTGGACACCCTGCATGTGGATGCCGCCGCCCGCCCGCGCCTGCTGGAGCTGCTGCGCGATAAAAACGCCCACGAGCTGCATGCCGCCGCGCTGCAAAGCGGGCTGGATGAAGCCGCCGCCAACGCGCTGACCGCTATTTTAAGCCTGCACGGTCCCTTTGGCACCACGCTGGCCGCCGCCCGCAGCCAGTGCCAGTGCGAAGCCCAGCAGGACGCCCTGCTGGAACTGCAGAGCCTGCAGAATGAACTGGGCGATGCCGGACGCGGCATGCAGCTGGATCTGAGCCTTGCCGGTGATATGGAATATTACAACGGCCTGGTGTTCAGCGGTTATGTGGCCGGGGTGCCCCGTGCTGTGCTGAAAGGTGGCCGGTATGACCTGCTGGCCCAGCGCTTTACCCCCGGTGCCTGCGCCCTGGGCTTTGCCCTTTACCTGGACGAGCTGGAGCGCCTGAGCGCTCCCCTGCCGCCGGTGCAGCAGCAGGGCACCGAGCGCCAGTGGCTGAACATCGCCCTGCCCAAAGGCCGCCTGGGCGATAAAGCCTATGGCCTGCTGGCCGCCGCCGGGTATGAAGCCAACGAAAACTACAACGAGACCCGCAAGCTGGTGGTGGAGAACCCCGAAGCCGGGGTGCGGTACTTCCTGGTCAAGCCCAGCGACGTTGCCATTTATGTAGAGCACGGCGCTGCCGACATTGGCATTGTGGGCAAGGATATCCTGACCGAATCCGGTGCCGATGTGTACGAGCTGCTGGATACCGGCATGGGCAAGTGCCGCATGTGCGTGGCAGGCCCCAGGAACTTTGTGGACGATGAAAGCCGCGCCCTGCGCGTTGCCACCAAGTTTGTGAACATTGCCCGCGCCCATTACGAGAGCATTGGCCGCGATATTGACATTATCAAGCTGAACGGCTCCATTGAGCTGGCTCCCATCCTGGGGCTTTCGGATGTGATCGTGGATATTGTGGAGACCGGCACCACCCTGAAAGAAAACAATCTGGCCGTACTGGAAGAGTTCATGCCCATTTCGGCACGGTTCATTGCCAACAAAGCCAGCTACAAATTCAAGTACGCGCAGCTGACCGAACTGCTGAACAAGATGAAGGAGGCGCTTGCCAAATGATCCGCATTTTTGAGTTTGACGCTTTGAAGCCTGAAGAAATCCTGAACCGTGATATCCGTGCGGAAGCCAGCGTGGAAGCAACCGTGGATGCCATTATCGCCGATGTGCGCGCCCGCGGTGATGCCGCCCTGAAAGATTACGCTCTGAAATTTGACCACGCCCAGCTGGACGAGCTGCGGGTGAGCCAGGCGGAAATTGACGAAGCCTTTGAAGCCGCCGGTGAGGATTTTGTGACTACCCTGAAGATGGCCGCCGCCAACATCCGCGCCTTCCATGAGCACCAGGTCCACAAGAACTTTGTGATGAACGATACCCCCGGCATTGTGCTGGGCCAGAAATATACCCCGATTGAAAAAGCCGGTGTGTATGTGCCGGGCGGTACTGCCGCTTACCCCAGCACCGTACTGATGGATGTGATCCCCGCCAAGGTGGCCGGTGTGAAGGAGATCGTGATGACCACCCCCGCCGGGCCGGATGGCAAGGTGAATCCCTCCATCCTGGCTGCTGCGGTGATTGCCGGTATTGACAAGATCTTCAAGACCGGCGGTGCCCAGGCCGTGGCCGCGCTGGCATACGGCACCGAGAGCATCCCCGCGGTGGATAAGATCGTCGGCCCCGGCAATATTTACGTTGCCACCGCCAAGCGCAAAGTGTTCGGCAAGGTTGGCATTGATATGATCGCCGGGCCTTCGGAGATTCTGGTGCTGGCGGATGGCAGCTGCAACCCCGCCTGGGTGGCAGCTGACCTGCTGAGCCAGGCCGAGCATGACAAGCTGGCCAGCCCCGTGCTGGTAACGGACAGCGCCGAGCTGGCCAAGGCCGTACAAGCCGAGCTGGAAGTGCAGATCCCACAGCTGCCCCGCGCCGCCATCGCCCGCGCCAGCGTGGACACCAACGGCAAGATCATTGTGACGGACGATATGAACAAGGCCATTGACGCCGTGAACATCATTGCCCCGGAGCATTTGGAAATTTGTGTGGACGACCCGTTCGCCGTTTTGAACAGCGTAAAGAACGCGGGCAGCATTTTCCTGGGCAAGAATGTGCCGGAAGCGTTGGGCGATTATTTTGCCGGCCCCAACCACACCCTGCCCACCAGCGGCACGGCACGTTTTTCCAGCCCGCTGGGCGTGGACGATTTTGTGAAAAAGTCCAGTTTCATTTATTACACCCGCGATGCCCTGGGCAAAGTTCAGTCCCGCATTGCCGATTTTGCCGAGCATGAGGGCCTGCACGCCCACGCCAAGAGCGTTACCATCCGTTTTGAAGACCAGTGAAGGATGGGGTACCGGAGCGGAAGGCCAACCGTTTAGCGACATATAATTACAGCCAATCCGGTGTGTATTTCGTTACGATTTGTTCCAAAAACAAGCGTTGCACCTTTGGAACGATTGTAGGGGGCGGCGTCCCCGACGCCCCGCGAACCCGATTGTCACCAACCGGTAAAATTGTTGCACGGCAGTTGGGGAATATGATTGCATTTTATCCCCATGTGCGGATTGAAAAATATGTTGTAATGCCCAATCACATCCATTTATTGATTGCCATTCAGCAAGGCCCATCCGGGGCGTCGAGGACGCCGCCCCCTACATCCGCCCGCGCAAGCCAGGTCATCCCGATGTTTATCTCCACTTTGAAACGGCTGACCAACAAAACTGCCGGGCATGCACTCTGGCAGCGCGGATATTACGACCACATCATCCGCTCCCCGGACGATTACAACACCATCTGGCACTACATCGACACCAACCCCGCCAAATGGGCGCAGGATACACGTTATGTCACGGACTTTCCTGATCCGGTGCGGCGGCCCGGCTGCTGCACCAACAAAGAGGTGACCCAAATGAGCCGTTATTTTACCAAAACGCTGGCTGCGCTGGAGCCTTATACCCCCGGCGAGCAGCTGAAACTGCCTGACCTTGTCAAGCTGAACGCCAACGAAAACCCCTACCCGCCTGCCCCCGGCGTGGCGGCGGCGGTGACCGGAGCAGTGCCGGGGCTGCGGCTGTATTCCGATTTGACCGAAGCCGCGCTCTGCGCCGCCATTGCCTGCCACTGCGGCGTGCAGCCGGAAAATATTTTGTGCGGCAACGGCAGCGATGAAAACCTGCTGCTGGCGCTGCGCGCTTTCTGCGATGAAACCCACCCGCTGGCATTTGCCGATATCACCTACAGCTTTTACCCGGTTTTGTGCGATTTGTTGCACATTCCGCAGCATGTGATCCTGGTGGAGGAAGATTTCTCGCTGGATTTGAGCAAGTACCACGGCCTGAATGAGACCATCGTGATTGCCAACCCCAACGCCCCCACCACCCTGCTGCAGCCGGTGGCCGCCATTGAGGAAGTGGTGCGCACCAACCCCGACAGCATTGTGATTGTGGACGAGGCGTACATTGATTTTGCCGGGCCAAACGCCAGCTGCGTTCCGCTGACCAAGAAATATGACAATGTGATTGTGGTGCAGACCTTCTCCAAATCCCACAATCTGGCCGGTGCCCGCGTGGGCTTCTGCGTGGCAAACCCGGAGTTGATTGCCGATATGAACCGCATCAAGTTCAGCTATAGCCCATACAACGTCAATTCCCTCTCCCAGGCTGCCGCCGTGGCCGCCATGGAGGATGAGAATTACTTCCGTGATACGGTGGGCAAGATCTGCGCCACCCGCGCCGACACAATGGCCAAGCTGCGGGAGCGCGGTTTTACCGGGCCGGATTCCGCCACCAACTTTTTGTTCGTTACCACCAGCCGCATGCCCTGCAAACAGATTTTTGAGCGCCTGCGGCAAAAAGGCGTGCTGATCCGCTATTTCAGCGCCCCGCGCCTTTCCGATTATCTGCGCATCACCATCGGTACCCCGGAACAGATGCAGCGATTCTTTGAGGAGCTGGATTTGATTTTGGGGTAAAGTGGCATGGGGACGGAATTACCAGACCGCAAAGGGAACCGGTTAAAGGGGTATGATTACAGTGCCCGCGGCGTGTATTTTGTTACCATATGCACCCAAAACCGTGTATGTAACCTTGATTCCGTTGTAGGGGCCGATGCTCGCATCGGCCCGCATGACGGGCTCAACCCTGATGTGCATATTGAATTATCACCGCTGGGCCGCATTGCTGAACAGGCATTATTGCAAATGGATGGTTTGCTGCATTATGTAATTATGCCAAACCATATTCATTTTTTGGTGGGCATCCAACCCAAAGCGGACGGGACGATGCAAGCATCGTCCCCTACAAATATTTCCCAGGTTGTCCGCATTTTCAAAGGGCGCGTTGCTCACAGGGCCGGGCATTCCGTATTCCAACGCTCTTTCTACGACCACATCATCCGCACTGAAACCGATTACTGGGCCATTGTGCAATAAAACCTGCTCAAATGGGTTTTGGACCCACTGTACCAGGAGGGAATGCCATGAACCTGTATGACAGAATTAAACCCGGCAAACGGCGGCGTGGCTGGGGCGGGGCGGTGTTCCTGGCGGCGGCCTGTGTGGTTCTGGTAATCTGCATTGGCACCATTGGCTGGGCGGCGCGTTACCACCAGCGCTACCGCAGGTTTTCCACCGATTTTGCCGCCAGCGTGGAAAACGCGGGCAAGATCGGCGCTGCGCTGACCCGCAACGGCGAAACCTCCTCCCTGGACCCGGATGCCAGCAGCCGGTTATGCCGGTTGATCTGCGCCGCCGGGGCGGGCAAAGTGCAGCCAAGCTGCCCGCAGGGGGAGCCGCTCACCGTCCGCTACCACAGCGGCGCGGTGCTGGACTTGTGGGAAGTGGAAATACCCGAAGAGACCGCCAAAAAACCCACCGGCGTTTTTGTGCGTTATACCTTTGCCGATGGAACGGTTTACCAATATGACACGGACCAGATCCAAATGAACGAGGTCCGGCTGGCCCTGGGGCTACATTAACCCCAGGTATTAAGAGGGGCGCTGCAACAGCAGCATACAAAAAGGGGGAACGTATATGATCGCAATTATTGATTACGGCGTGGGCAACTTGTTCAGTCTGGCTTCCAGCCTGAAAAGCCTGGGGCTGGAAACCAAAGTGACCCGCGACGCTGCCGCCATCCGCGCGGCGGACCACATCATTCTGCCCGGTGTGGGCGCGTTTGCCGATGCCATGGCCAAGCTGGAAGCCACCGGCCTGGTGCCCGTTATCAAGCAAGAAGTGGAGCACAAACCGCTTTTGGGCATCTGCCTGGGCATGCAGCTGCTGTTTGAAAAAAGCTATGAGTATGGCGAACACACCGGCCTTGGCCTGATTCCCGGCGAAGTGTGCCCGCTGGCAGACGATTTGAAAAACCCCAGCCTGAAAGTGCCGCACATCGGCTGGAACCGGCTGGACATTGTGCCGGAGCGGGAAAACGACCCGCTGTTCAAGTACACCAAGCCCGGTGAGTATGTGTATTATGTGCACAGCTTTTACGCCAAAAACTGTGCCGCCAACACGCTGGCTGCCAGTGAGTACAGCATCCCGGTAACGGGCGCTGTGAAAAACGGCTTGGTATACGGCACGCAGTTCCACCCCGAAAAATCCGGCGATACCGGCCTGCGCATGCTGCGGGCCTTTGCAGAATTGTGAGGTGCAGCCATGAAGTTATATCCTGCCATTGATCTGCGCGGCGGGCAGGCCGTGCGCCTGTATCAGGGCGATTACGACCAGATGACCGTTTATAATGCAGACCCCGCCGCCCAGGCACGGGAGTTTATTGCCGCCGGGGCCAAGTACCTGCATGTGGTGGACTTGGACGGCGCCAAGGATGACACTACCGCCAACATGACCACCATTGCCGCCATTGCTAAGCAGGGCGGGCTGTTTATCGAGGTCGGCGGCGGCATCCGTGACGAAGCCCGCATTGAACAGTATCTTTCCCTCGGCGTGGGGCGCTGCATCCTGGGCACCATTGCCGTAAAGGATTTTGATTTTACCGCCCGCATGGCGCAGAAATACGGCCCCAAAATTGCCGTTGGCGTGGACATGCGCGATGGCCTTGTGGCTGTGAACGGCTGGAAAGAAGTCACCCCCGAACCGGGCGTTGCTTTCTGCCGCCGCTGTGCCGAAGCTGGCGTGCAGGCGATCATCGCCACCGATATTTCCCGCGACGGCACAATGCAGGGCACCAACATGGACCTGTACCGTGAGCTGTTGCAGATTTCCGGCCTGGAGATCACGGCATCCGGCGGCATTGCCCGCATGGAAGAGCTGGCGGAGCTGCAGGCCATGGGCTGCCACGCCGCAATTTTGGGCAAATCCATCTACACCGGCGCCATCGACCTCAAACAGGCTGTGGCACTGTATCAGGAATAAGGGGGCTGGGCGCATGATTACCAAACGCATTATCCCGTGCTTGGATGTAAAAGACGGCCGTGTGGTCAAGGGTGTCAACTTTGCCGGATTACAGGATATGGCCGACCCGGTCGAGATGGCCCGCTATTACAACGCGGCCGGGGCTGATGAGCTGGTGTTTTATGATATCACCGCCAGCGTGGAGGGCCGCACGATTTTTACCGATATTCTGCGCCGCGTTGCCAGCGAAATTTTTATCCCGCTGACGGTCGGCGGCGGCATCGGCAGCCTGGAAGATTTTGACCGGGTGCTGAAATGCGGTGCCGACAAAGTAAGTGTCAACTCCGGTGCCATCAAGAACCCGGCCATTATTTCCGCCGCTGCCCAGCGTTACGGCAATCAGTGCGTGGTGCTTTCGGCGGACATCAAGCGGGTGGATGGCAAGTTCAAGCTGTTCACTAAAGGCGGGCGCGAAAACACCGGCATTGACGCGCTGGACTGGCTGGAGCATGGCGTAAAAAACGGCGCGGGCGAGCTGGTTGTCAACTCGATTGACACGGACGGCGTAAAGAACGGCTTTGACCTGGAGCTGCTGGACGCCGTGGCCCAGCGCTGTGCTGTGCCCATCATCGCTTCCGGCGGTGCTGGCAAGATGGATGACTTCAAGGAGCTGTTCTTGAACCACCCCCGCGTGGACGCCGGGCTGGCAGCCTCCATCTTCCACACGAAGCAGGTGGACATCCGCGATTTGAAGCTTTACCTGCGTGAAAACGGCGTGGAGATGCGGGTATAACAGGCAAAAGCAGCCCATATAATTGGGGCTTGCCAAACAACGCAAAACACGCTAAACTATACTTATAATTTTCTACTGAGAATGGGGAAACTTTTGGGAATCCGGCTGTGCGGTTCGCATGAATCTGCGGCCCGGCAGAGTGTACCCAGCCTTTCGCCGTTTTAGATAAGGAGTTCGCCATGGAAATCACCGAAAATTCCAAAACTCTGAAATTTGATGCCAACGGCCTGATTCCGGCCATTGTGCAGGATCACTACACCAAAGAGGTTCTGACCCTGGCTTATATGAACGCCGAAACCCTGGCTTTGACGATTGCCGAGGGCCGCACGGTGTTCTGGTCCCGCAGCCGCCAGGAGATCTGGCGCAAGGGCGAAACCAGCGGCAATGTGCAGCGCGTGGTTTCCATCACCGCAGACTGCGATAAGGACGCTTTGGTCGTGGATGTTATCAAGAGCGGCCCCGCCTGCCACACCGGCGCGGAAAGCTGCTTCTTTAACCCGGTCTATGTTTCCGATGAGCTGAAGCAGTTCACCTGGCAGGGGCTGTATGAGCTGATCGAAGGCCGCAAGACCAACCCCAAAGAGGGCAGTTACACCACCTACCTGTTTGACAAGGGTCTGGAAAAGATTCTGAAAAAGGTCGGCGAGGAATCCACCGAAGTGATCATTGCAGGCAGCAAGCGCGACAAAGAGGAAACCGTTTACGAGATCAGCGACCTTGCCTACCATGTGATGGTTTTGATGATTGAACTTGGCATTTCCGTAGAAGACATCACCAAAGAGCTGGAAAAGCGCCATGTTATTGACCATAAAGTGAAACAGGAGAGGATGCAGTAATGGCTAAGGAATATCTGCTCAGTTCGGTTCATGTTCACACCAAGCTGTGTGACGGCAAAAACACCCCGGAGGAGCTTGCCCTGAGCGCCTGGAAAGCCGGGCTGAAAACGCTGGGCTTCTCTGGCCACAGCCACACCCCGCACGACATTGAGTATTGCATGACCAATGCACGCACCCAGCTGTACCGCGCCCAGGTAGCCAAGCTGAAAGAGCGCTATGCCGGCAAGCTGGACATTTTGTGCGGCCTGGAATGGGATCTGTACAGCGATGACGACCCGGCTGCCTATGATTACTGGATCGGCAGCGCCCATTATGTCAAGGGCCCCAAGACCGGCAAATATTACGAGATTGACTGGCGCGAAGCGGACCTGGCTGCCTGCATCCAGGACGACTTTGACGGCGACGGCCTTGCTGTGGTGGAAGCGTATTTTGCCAACGTAGCCGCAGTTGCTGCCAAAAAGCCCACCATCCTGGGTCATTTTGACCTGATCAAAAAGGTGAACGGCAGCGGCAAGTTTTTTGATGAATCCGACCCGCGCTACACCGCCGCTGCCCACAAGGCACTGGAAGCTGCTGCACAGGCTGGCTGCGTGCTGGAAGTGAATACCAGCTCGGTTTATCGCGGCTTCCGCGAGGATTACTTTCCCTCCCCGGCCATCCTGAAAGAATGGCTGACCATGGGCGGCAATGTGACCATTACCGCCGATGCCCACGAAGCCAAGGCCCTGACCTTTGGCTTTGAGGAAGCCGCCGCACAGCTGAAGGAACTGGGCTATCCCCGTGTTCTGGTGCTGGGCAAGGACGGTTTTGCCCCCTGTGAGCTGTAAAACGCAAAACACACCGCATTTTGCCGGGTGCGCACTTGCCGCACCCGGCTTTTGCTGTTATAATGGGAAAAAGCGTTTTTTCGGGAAAGTCGGAAAGCCATATAAGACGTTAGATCCATTGAAATGTGCGGTATAATTATTGCCCATCCGGGGCGTCGGGGACGCCGCCCCTACAAGTAATTTGTGGATTAGTCACATATTTTCAATGTTCAATCCGACCTAAGTTCCGGCGGGGTCAGTGACCCCGCCCTACATATAAATTTATCATTCATTTCAATTTCTAATTTCTCATTCCTAATTAACTCCTCCCTCCTAACCCCTAACTAACACGAAAGGTGTACACTAATTTATGAACTTCACTGAACTTTCTTCCTCCGTGCGGCCGGAGATCATCCGGGCAACACAGGCAATGGGATATACCGAGATGACCGAAATCCAGCAGAAGGCCATTCCCCTGATGCTGGCCGGGCATGATATGATTGCCAAGGCCCCCACCGGCACCGGCAAAACCGTTGCGTTCGGCATTCCCATTCTGCAAAAGGCCGCTGGTTTCCCGGCAGGTGCGCCCAAGGCCGTTGTGCTCAGCCCCACGCGTGAGCTGGCACAGCAGATTGCACAGGATCTGACTAACCTGGCGCAGTTCCTGCCGGAGATCCGCGTGGTGTGCGTGTACGGCGGTGCCGGGCTGGAAAAGCAGCAGAAACAGCTGAAAGCCGGCTGCCAGATCGTAGTTGCCACCCCCGGCCGCCTGATGGACCACTACCGCCACCATGCGCTGGATCTTTCGCAGGTGACGACCATTGTGCTGGACGAAGCCGACGAAATGCTGAACATGGGCTTTTACAAGGATGTGCGCGGCATCATTGACCTGCTGAAAAGCAGAGAGTCCCTATCCATGTTCAGCGCCACCATCAGCCGCGAGGTACTGGATATCGGCTGGCTGTACCAGCACAACGCCGCCGAAGTAGACGTTCAGCCGGTGCAGGAATCCAGCCCCAAAATTGCCCAGTACAAGCTGCTGACCACCGGCCGCGACAAGCTGGCTGACCTGGCCCAGATCATCATCAGCAAGGATTACAAGCGCGTAATGGTGTTTTGCAACACCAAGTACAACACCGGCATGCTGGCAAACCAGCTGGCCCGGCTGCATTTTAATGTAGACTGCCTGCATGGCGATTTGAGCCAGGCGGAACGCAACCGCATCATGCAGCGCTTTAAGGCCGGCGAGATCAATGTGCTGGTTGCCACCGATGTGGCCGCCCGCGGCATCGATGTTTCGGATGTGGACGCTGTCATCAACTATGATGTGCCCGAAGAGAACGAGCATTACACCCACCGCATCGGCCGCACCGGCCGCGCCAAGCGCGAAGGCGCCAGCTACCTGTTCTATACCAAGGACGAGCAGAAGCGCGTGGACACCCTGCTGCGCCTGACCCGCAATACGGATGACTGCCGCAGCGTGCATTTTGACTTCAACCATGAAAAACTGGTGGTGGAAGAAAAGCAGAACGTGGATAAGTTCAACATCAAGTGCTATTTCTGATCTTATTTCTGCCAATATAAAATAACGTGGGGCGGTGCTTGTGCATCGTCCCACGTTTTGTACCTTTTTGTCGGCCAGCCCCGTACGCGCTTTCTATCCGGCGCTGGGGCAGCCCCAAACTAAAGGCAACACCGCACAATTCCCGCCTGACGGCTTAAGCACCGCTCCGGCGGCT
>ENA-OZSG01000740-OZSG01000740.1-human-gut-metagenome-genome-assembly--contig:-NODE-740-length-10815-cov-7.176115_pt1 | contig 10815 bp, 10 predicted proteins | sample MGYA00243278_ERZ653965 | MGnify/ENA primary metagenome ERZ653965 (study PRJEB26926, sample SAMN06164714) | human gut metagenome | biome: ENVO:00009003; feature: ENVO:2100002; material: ENVO:00002003...
TAATTTTATTTTTTTCTTTATTTTTTTCTTCTATTTTTTTCATGCCTTCTCTCACCTTACACACAATTGTGAGTTGTCTTTGCCCGTCAGTCATACAACTCCCCAAGCGTTGTCTCACCCCAGCTGTAATTGGTAAGATAGCTTCCTTTAAAGAGCTGTGAATACTTTTCATTTCCGGTAAGATAATCGTATAGATCGCAGTTGACCCGCTCACATATAATACGTCTTTTTCCGTCCACTGCCTCAACGACATCCGCAATCCCATATTCTTCAAGAAGATTTTTGAGCCGTAGTGCGACCTTGCGGTACCGTGAATATATAACCTGACTCGCAGGCTCATCTTCCCAGAGAAAGCTTATCGCCTCCTCCGAGGTCACAAATCCGCCGCGCCTGTCGACGAGCAGGGCAAAAAGCTCCTTTGATTTCTTATTTCTGAAGGCTATCGGTCTGCCATCAACAAACACGTCAAAATATCCGAATGTCCTTATCGTGACCTTATGACCGTCGCATGACAGCTTCTCTGTTACATTTTCAACCTCCATTTGAGAACTGCCTGACAGATATGCTTCATTTTCAGGCACTATATACAGCATAATGTATCTGGAGGATACATTATCCGAGGTCTTCTGTGTGCATACAGCCCGCACCTTCTTCACCTTCTTAGAACTTACATCCTTATAGGTGAATTCTTCCTCGCCATCCTTCAGGAGCCTCTCGAAGGCTTCATATTCTGTGGCACTGCGTTCGACAAAATTCTCAATCGGCGTACCCTTCTTCATAAGTTCGTTCCACTCATCAACCGAATATCCAAAAAATCCGCACACATTCTCGCTCGAATACAGCGGCAAAACATAGCCATCCGCAGTCACCTTAAATGCCGCAACGCCATCCGTAAACTGCCGCATAAGCTGTGTCATATTCTCCTTCAGGCTCTCGTTTTCATTTCTCAGCCGCTCTGTTTCTGCCAGATCAACAAGCCTGCGGCAACAATAAAAACTTATATTTTCATCTATTTTAAGAAAAATACCGCTATATGCCCTTATATGCCCATCTGACGATCTCGCATGATAATTGATAACTAACGGCTGTTCTGTATCCTGCAGCTGCCTTCTGTTATCAGAAAATTCTTCAAAAAATTTCTGAACCTTTTCCACATCTGCAGCATCAACTGTATCTTTTATCCACTTTTCGGTTGCTCCTGCAAGCTGCATGGGGATATTTTCAAGCCATGTGAACATTGGCGAATTATTGCTGTACAGGCACTTTACGGTATCTGCCGCAAAATTGTACTCAAAAATCTTATCATACACCTCAGACAACGCTTTAATATATCTTACATTCTCCCTGTCCTTTCTTGCAAGCTGTCTATCGGTGACATCCATACACACGCTCTGGAACTCCTCGGTGCCATCTTCATTTATCACCTTCGTAACCCATCCAAACACATGTGCCCTGCTGCCGTCGAATCTGAGCAAAGTCATCTCGCCCGCCACCGGAGCACCAGCCCTGTATACCTTATTAAGATATACCGAAAACCTGTGTCTCTCCTCTATCGGAATCAGTAGGAACAGATTATTCTTATACATTTCATAATAGTCTGCTTCGCCGTCCTTTTTCCCGGAAAAATGTAAAAAATCCAGCATATTTTTATTAATATATGTAATTCTGGGCTGCTTCTCACAGGTATATTTTATAAAGCCGCAAGGAACAGTGTCATTTAAGAAGCTTAGATTATTATTAGACACAATGCTCTTATCTTCACATGTAAAATCCGTATTTAATACTGTATGCTGCATGTCATCACAGGTATCTGTGATGTCAACAACCACGGAATACCCTATAAGTTTTCCGTCTTTCTCACGCTTTACATTCACGGAATCCTTCACAAAAATAGTATTTGCATCCTTCTTTTTGATATGATACTTCTCCGAATAATCTCTCTCATCGCCTCTCATCATCCTACGCAAAAAAGACAGGTATATATCCCTGTCATCCTCGCATAAAAGTCCTGCATATCCGCATTCACTATCCGTCAGCTCATTTTTTGAATATCCTGTCATGCGGCATAAGCTGTCACTTACAAATCTTAATTTACCAGTACCTGATAAATCATATTCGTGATATCCACTGATATTATCTAAAATTTCAAACGCTCCCACACTGTAACTCCAACACTGTTAATTATATAATGATGATATCAGGATCAAAAGGTCAGAAATCTGAAGTAAGCTTGCTTGCAAAAGGATTTTTGACCTTGGGTCCCGCCAAAAACATGAATAAGTAGCCATTTTTCGTAGAAAAATGAGCGAATTATGAATGTTTTTGAGGATTGCAAGAGTGCAAAGCACGAAGCAATCCGGTATCATTGGGGGCAAAATGTATTTTACCCATTGCATATCTACCATTATATACTCTCACCGTCATCATGGCTACCCTTTTCTTAGCTCCGTCTTTTTTATTTTTCCGCTTATTGTTTTAGGCATTGCCGACACAAACTCTACAAGACGCACCCACTTATATTCTGCAAGTCTCCTGTTGCAAAATTCTTTTATCGCAAGCTCAAGCTCCCGTGTGGGTTCGTAACCATGTCCCGGCACTATAACAGCTTTTATAGCCTGGCCTCGCAGCTTGTCCGGAACACCTATGACACTGCACTCTACAACAGCCGGATGCTCCATCAGAACATTCTCAATTTCATAAGGTCCCACCCGGAAGCCTCCCGTCTTTATTATGTCATCAAATCTGCCATGAAACCAGTAAAGTCCGTCACTGTCCCTATATGCCGCATCACCTGTATGATATACTCCACCCCTCCACACATACTTATACTGTTCCTCATTATCAAGATAGCCTGTAAATACTCCTGCCTGTTTTCCGCTTGCAGGCGGTATAATTACAACCTCCCCTATCTGTCCGTCAGGAACCTGTTTTCCATCTTTGTCACGCAGCTCTATGTTGTAAAATGGCGAAACCGTCCCCATTGCCCCCTCCTTAGGCTGTCTTCCCTTAAAATTAGCCATAAGAAGTGTTGTCTCCGTCTGTCCATAGCCTTCACAGAGCGGTATTCCCGTCTCCTGTGTGAATTTCCTGAACACCTCAGGTGCGAGCATTTCGCCCGCAGTGGAGGCATGCTTAAGCGTCGGCATGCTCTCAATTCCTTTGCGTACAAGGTATCTGTACACTGTCGGCGGCGCACAAAATGAGGTCACGCCATATCGGTTAATCACCGTGACAAGCTGCTTCGGGTCGAAATTATCAAAATCATATATCATAACCGCGCTTCCGATAAGCCACTGTCCATATATTTTCCCCCATGATGCCTTAGCCCAGCCGGTTTCCGCAACCGTAAAATGAAGTCCGTCATCCTGCGCCTGCTGCCAGTATTTTGCCGTGACTATATGCGCCAATGGATATGTAAAATCATGTATCACACCCTTAGGATAACCTGTCGTACCCGATGTGAAATACAGCATCATAGGGTCGGCCACACTCGTTTCAACTCTGTCGAAAGCATCGCCTGCTGTCTCCATCTGCGATGTCAGGTTAAAAAAACCTTCGACATCCTTTTGAACGCACCACAGCACAGGGTTTTTTTCTGATTTTCTGAGTGCCTGTTTTATGGTTGAAGGTACATCGTCCTGAGCAGTGCATACTATCGCCTTCACCTCGGATGCATTGATTCTGTAAACAAAATCATCGACCGTAAGCATATGTGTCGCAGGAATCATAACCGCGCCAAGCTTATGAAGCGCAACAGCCGCAAACCAATATTCATAATGGCGTTTCAGGACAAGCATTACCCTGTCCCCTCTTCCTATTCCGTATTCTCTGAACACATTTGCCATCTTGTTGCTGTATCTTTTCACGTCAAGAAAAGTAAATATGTGCTCCTCATTTTCCACATTGCACCATACCATAGCACGCTTATCAGGTGAAACAGCCGCATATTCATCCACCACATCATATCCAAAATTAAAATTATCCGGATAATTTAACGTCAATTTTTTTAAACCACCATTTTCATCCTTAATCTCAGTGCAAAACCTCTGATATATACTGCTCATATCTTTCCTCTCAACACATGCCGCTTTTTATATTTTTATACAATTGCTTGCAGTACTGCTGCCAATAAGTAGTTTGAAAATAAAATTTTCAAACTTTGTTATCTGATAACGTCCATCCCGATACTGCGGAACCTGTCATATCGTTTTCCTACTAATTCCGTATCTCTTGACAGTTCATCAAGTTCTTCTTTTATCAACCTTCCGATTCGGTCATAAAATTCTTTTTTTCCGATTTCCATTTCAGACAATATTCTCTCAACTACTCCAAGGCTCTTTGCATCCTCAGCCATAAGCTTAAGGCTTGCCGCCGCCTCTCCTGCCTTCTTTGCATCCTTCCACAGAATGCTGGCGCAGCCCTCCGGTGAAATAACCGAATACACCGCATTTTCAAGCATCCATACCCTGTCTGCCACTGCAAGTGCAAGTGCGCCTCCGCTTCCGCCCTCCCCTATAAGTATTGAGATGACGGGCACACACAGTGTTGTCATTTCTAAAATGTTTCTCGCTATTGCCTGACCCTGACCGCGCTCCTCAGCCTCAACTCCACAGTATGCACCTGAGGTATCTATAAAGCATACTATGGGTCTGCCGAATTTTTCCGCCTGCTTCATAAGACGGAGAGCTTTTCTGTAGCCCTCCGGATGCGGAGCGCCAAAGTTCCTGTAGCTTCTTTCCTTCGCCGTATGCCCTTTTTCAATTGCTATCACTGTCACAGGCATGCCATTAAGTCTGGCAATTCCACCGACTATTGCTTTGTCGTCCGCATAACAGCGGTCCCCATGAAATTCTATGAAATTTTTGAATATATTCTTTATATAATCTGTCCCTGTCGGTCTGCCGTTATCCCTTGCAATTTTCACCCTCTCATAAGGTATCTCATTCATACATTTACACTCCCTCATGCATCTTAAGCAGCTCCGTAAGAAGCTTTTTCTGCTTATTTCTGGCAGCTATTGCATCAACAAAGCCATGCTCTAACACAAATTCCGCCTTCTGGAAACCGTCCGGCAGGGCTTTTTTGGTAGTCTGCTCTATAACTCTAGCTCCGGCAAAGCCCACTATTGCACCCGGCTCTGCCAATATAATATCTCCATCCATCGCAAAGCTTGCCGTGACACCTCCCGTTGTCGGGTCAGTGAGCACGGTTATATATAAAAGTCCTGCATCACTATGGCGCTTCACGGCCGCACTCACTCTTGCCATCTGCATAAGTGACAGAAGCCCCTCCTGCATTCTCGCACCGCCCGATACCGTAAATCCTACTACTGCCAAATGTTTCCACGCAGCATACTCAAATAATCTTGTGAGCTTTTCTCCCACTGCACTTCCCATGCTTCCCATCATAAAAAAAGCATCCATCACAAAAATACAGCAGTGGCACCCTCCGATTCTTACGGTTCCGCATATCACCGCTTCCGTCTGTGAGCTTGCCGCCCTTACGGCATCCAGCTTTTCATCATATCCCGGAAAGCCTAACGGATTGTCCGCTCTCACATCCTTATACATCTCAACAAAGCTTCCTTCATCCGCTATAAGCTTTATTCTCTGTCCTGCACGCATACGGAAGTGATATCCGCAGCCGCATACCATATTGTCAGCCATCAGTCTGCTCAAAGGAATTTCTCTATGACAGTTCGGACATTTCTGCTCCGGCTCACCTTCATCCTGCATTACGGGAACTGAGCATCTTCCACCCTCTTCCAATTTATTTTTAGGTTTCAAAAAGTTCATAAGTGCCATATCAATCCCCTATCACAATATTTTATATACTAACGGCCACACATTTGCGCCGATACACAGCGTACAAGCATTATCCTTCTGACAAAATTATCTGTTTCCCATAAAAGTCAGGTCGTAATTGCCGGAGGAAAATCTGTCATCCTCTACTATACATAGCTGCTCCTCAACATTGGTTTTAATACCGTCGATGACCAGCTCGCATAGAGAAGCCCTCATTTTTCTGAGTGTCTCCTCCCTTGTCTTGGCATATACGATAAGCTTACCCAACAGTGAATCATAGAACGGAACAACTCTCATTCCTTCAACAAGAAAGGTATCAAACCTCACTGAGGGTCCTCCCGGAATATGTAAGAATTCAAGCTTTCCACAATTCTGTGCATTTATACGGCATTCTATCGCAGAACCCATTATCCGTATATCCGCCTGGGTGAAATTAAGCTCAATCCCGGCGGCTATCCTTATCTGCCACTTAACAATATCAATTCCCGTCAATATCTCTGTTACGCAATGTTCCACCTGAAGTCTCACATTCATTTCCATAAACCAGAAATTTCCCGCTCCATCTAAAAGGAACTCCAGTGTACCGGCACCTACATATCCTATCTGCTTTACGGCATCAGTGATAACCCTAATCATATTTTCTCTCTGCTTTTCCGATACGGCAGGCGATGGTGTCTCCTCCACAAGCTTCTGATTTCTTCTCTGCAATGAACAATCTCTTTCACCCAGACACACAACATTTCCAAATTCATCCGCAAGAACCTGAAATTCCACATGTCTTGCAGGGAAAATGTATTTTTCAAGATACATGTTTCCATCACCGAATGCATTTAAAGCCTCACTGACCGCCTGAACATATGCCTCATCCAGCTCATCTGCCGACTCTATAAGTCGTATTCCTCTTCCACCTCCGCCTGCACATGCCTTAAGCATAACAGGATAACCGATTTTCCCGGCGACACTCTTAGCTTCATCGAGTGACTGTACCGCTCTGCTCCCCGGAATTACTGTAAGCCTTGTTTTTCCGACAAGCTCCTTTAAAACCGCCTTATCACTTAATCTCTCCATGCTCTCAGGCTCAGGTCCTATAAAAACCAGCCCATTTTTTCTGCACAATCTGGCAAAATGTGCATTTTCGGACAGAAATCCATATCCGGGATGTATTGCCTGCGCTCCGGTAAGAATTGCAGCACTGATTATCTGTTTTTCATTGAGATAGCTCTGTGCTGCCTGCGCTCCCCCGATGCATACACTCTGGTCAGCCAGCGCGACATGAAGAGCATTTTTATCCGCCTCCGAATACACCGCCACAGTCGATACACCCATTTCCTTGCAGGCTCGTATTATTCTGACCGCTATCTCACCTCGATTGGCAACTAGAATCTTTGAAAACATAATCTACTCCACTTCTGTTATCGCAAACGAAAAGTCTGCCGATACGCAGTTTCTTTCTCCTACCATGACAGTGCCCTGTGCAAAATAAAACGGATGCTTTGACCTTACAATACTGCACCTTGTCTCTATTACATCACCGGGGCGGACAGGTGAACGGAATTTCACATTGTTGAGTCCTGTGTATACCGGAAGCTTTCCGTCTGTCATAACCGTTTTCATGAGTACACACGCGGACTGAGCAAGTATTTCGCACAAAATCACGCCCGGCACAACCGGATTTCCCGGAAAATGTCCATCAAGAAAAAATTCATCTCCGCGGACTCTGTAATGTCCTACCGCAACACCGCCGCTTTCCTCTACCTCATCTAATAAGAGCATACTGTTTCTGTGAGGAAGTATGTCCATAATCTCTTTTTTATCCATTTCCGCTCTGCCTCCAATATACCGATATACCCAAAATATTTATCACCTTTATATTCAACAGCCTCTTTCTGCAAACACTGCATCAGCACTCTATTTTAAACAGCTCTGTCCCATACTCAATCATCTGGCCGTCGGATACACATACCTGTGAAATAACTCCATCCGCTTCAGCAGTAATCTCATTCATAAGCTTCATCGCCTCAACAATGCAAAGTGTCTGTCCCTTCTTTACATGCGACCCGACTTTCACATATGGTTCTGCATTTTCCGCCGGTGCAGCATAGAATACTCCCACCATCGGAGATTTTATGCTCATATACGGCATCGTACCGCCTTCATTGTTCTTTCCACTGTTATGTGCGTTATTATCCAATGATTTTTTGGCATTGTCATCGCTATAAATTACATTCGCAGAAATATTTCTCTCTAATCGTACAATCTTATCTCCTTCGGTAAGCTCAAGCCCCGTAAGCTCAAGCTCCTTCATAAGTGCCGCATATTTTCTTATATCAGCCTCATTCATAATTATCACCCTGCATAAAATTTTACCTTAAAGCGGACATTCGCAATCCGCTTTCGCTGCTTGCTCATGAACGCAGTCGCTTTGCTTATTCTGCGTTCACACTATACCTTCGTTAAATGGCTAAATTTTATTGTCCGTAACTATTCCATATATTATAATACATATTATTATTACGGTCAAAAACTTTTTTTATTTAGGAGAAAAGCTATGGATGATAAAAAAATTAAGGTAGAACACTACAGATTTGAAAACAAAACCGCTCTTAAGGGACAGATTGTATTTACCGGCTCATCACTTATGGAAATGTTTCCTATCAATAAACTGCTCACAGAGCACAATGACAGCACCGTAATCTACAACCGCGGTGTCGGCGGCTTCATGTCCGATGAGCTGTTAAGAGTTATTGATGTCTGTGCCACCGACCTGATGCCGTCTAAGGTATTTATAAATATCGGCACCAACGACCTCAGTTGGTCAAGCATCCCGATAAGTCAGCTCATGGACAATTACAGCAAAATCCTGTCCGCCATCGAGACTGCCGTTCCCGGTGTCCGCATCTATCTCATGGCTTACTATCCCGTCAACTACGAGGCAGCCGCCGAGGAGATGAAGGAATGCCTGAAAATACGCACCAATGAAAAAATCAACGCTGCCAACATTGAGGTGGAAAAGCTCGCCGCCGGGCACCATCAACGCTACATTGACATTAACCGCAATCTGAAGGACGAGCTTGGCAGGCTTAAAGCGGAGTACACAATCGAAGGCATGCATATCAATGAGGACGGCTACCGCGCAATATACGATGACATCATGAAATATGTAAAGGAGTAAAAAATGCCCCATATCATACTGATTTATCCTCTTAAAAAGGGACATATCAATTTGATATGGGGCATTTCTTACGCAAGGTGCAGCACATCTATGAGCAGTATCCACACAAGTCCGTAGTAAGCGATAACCGCAACAAGGTCATTCACCGTTGTTATGAGCGGTCCCGACGCTACGGCAGGATCAATCTTAATCTTGTGGAAAAGCATCGGCACAAGCGTACCGACAAGGCTCGATATGACCATCGCCGCCATGAGTGCCAATCCGACGCATCCGGAAATCATAAACGAGTATCCCACCGGATTGTGCTTAAAGAACCGAATGTACACTCCGATAAACGCAAAAGACAGCACTCCCAGAATCATTCCGTTCGAAAATCCCACGCGCGCCTCTTTCCCGACAAGCTTCAATTTTTCACCCGCCGAGAGATTCTCATCCATGAGCACACGGATTGTCACCGCAAGCGACTGTGTTCCGACATTTCCCGCCATATCAAGGATTAATGACTGAAAACATATTACAATAGGAAGAACCGCCACAACAGTCTCAAATATTCCGACAACCGAGGACACTCCAATGCCTAAGAACAGCAGAATTATGAGCCATGGAAGTCTCTTTTTTACACTTGTAAAGGTCGACTCCTCCAAATCCTCCTGCTCGGTGAGACCTCCGAGCTTTGCATAGTCCTCACCCATCTCATCATCGACAGCCTCAACTACATCCTGTGCCGTGATTACACCGATAAGCTCGCCCTCGTCCGTCAGAACCGGAATCGAGTCCTCGGCGTAGTCCTTCAAACGCTCGATGCAGTCGCTTATCTTTTCATGGTCGGTCACATACGGGTAGGACACGCTTATGATGTCCTCAAGCGGTGTGTTCTCCCGCGCTATTATTAAATCCTTCAAATCTATCGCGCCACAGAACTTATCGTTCCCATCAAGCACATACACGGTAGAGATATTGTCGTTCTCCCCCGCCTGCTTCACAAGCTCCCGCATAGCCTGACGAACCGTAAGGTTGTTGTGTATGACGATATAGTTCGTCGTCATTCTGCTTCCCGCCTCGTCATCCTCATAGGAGAGAATCATCTTGATGTCGTGGCTTGAATCCTCATCAAGAAGCTTAACAAGCTTCTCCTGTGTCGAATCATCGAATTCATCAAGAACGTCTACCGCGTCGTCCGAATCCATGTAGGAAATGACCTTCGCAGCCCTGTCTATGCCAATCTCCTTCAGGTACTCATCAGGATCCTCAATGTAGCTTATAATCTCCGCCACGCGCTCCGCACCGAGAATCGGATACAGCTTCTTTCTCTCCTCCTCGGATAACTCCTCGAACGCCTCCGCTATATCATTCTCATGGTAATCCGACAATTTATCAAGCAGCTCCGCCTGCTTCATCGGTGTGCGGAACAGCTTTAAAATTTCATCCACAAAATTGTGTTCACTCAAAATTTTCTTTGTCATCACACTGCCTCCCTTTGAAAATATTTTCTCCGGTATTCCGTCCGCCTAAACCTATCCGAATTTAAGCACAAAAATACCGCCACATATTCTGCGGCGGCAAAAAGGCAATATGAAACAGACGCAGTTCAGTGTCCACACCTGACAAGCTGCGTCATGATATTCATATGTCTGCCACCGCAGATAATACTTCGACCAATACTGTCGCAACTGTCCATGCAGTCCACCTCCTGATAATTTTTACTTCTGATACGGAAATCCTTCCGTGTACGGATTCTTACTCCGTATGATATTGTACTTCCTTTCATGCAAATACGTCAACCTTTTAAACTGTCTCTTATACACATCTCCGAGCCCACGAGACCTCTCTACATCTCGT
>ENA-OZSG01000755-OZSG01000755.1-human-gut-metagenome-genome-assembly--contig:-NODE-755-length-10706-cov-6.474416_pt1 | contig 10706 bp, 14 predicted proteins | sample MGYA00243278_ERZ653965 | MGnify/ENA primary metagenome ERZ653965 (study PRJEB26926, sample SAMN06164714) | human gut metagenome | biome: ENVO:00009003; feature: ENVO:2100002; material: ENVO:00002003...
TTTTTTATCAAGCCGTGAAATTTTACCGCATGGGGCTTGCACTCCCGTTCAGCTGCATTTTAAACGTTGTTTACTGTAACGGTGTGTTATCATATTAACAGAATGTATTAAAAACGTCAATAAAAAGCAGACGATATGTGTCGATTTTTGGTTACAGAGCTTTTACTCGCTGCCGGAGACGATATTTAACCTTAAATAAATATCACCAAAAAATCGGCCGCGATTTTTCACGGTGCGTTTTGTATTAAGAGTGAGCTGCACGGCAATAATCCTAATGACAATAGTTATAGGAGAGAGCGCCATGCAGTACAGCAAGGTTGAGATTTGCGGTGTCGATACTTCTAAGCTCAGGGTCCTTAAGGAAAAGGAAAAGCTTGAGCTTCTCAAGAAAATCAGGGAAGGTGATAAGTCTGCGCGTGAAAAACTGATAAACGGCAATTTGCGCCTTGTGTTAAGTGTGATACAGCGTTTTACAAACCGCGGAGAAAACCTTGACGATCTTTTTCAGGTCGGCGTAATAGGACTTATAAAGGCGATTGATAACTTCGACGTGTCGTTAAAAGTACGCTTTTCCACTTATGCGGTACCCATGATCATCGGTGAAATACGGCGATACCTCAGGGACAACAACACGGTGCGCGTCAGCCGCTCTGTAAGAGATACGGCATACCACGCCCTCGGGGCAAAAGAAAAATTACAGGCAAAGCTCGGCAGAGACCCGACGGTTGACGAAATAGCAAAAGAGCTTGGCACGAGCCGTTCTGACGTAGTATTAGCGCTTGAGGCGATAGTGGAGCCGGTTTCGCTCTTTGAGCCTGTATACTCCGACGGCGGAGACACCATATATGTTATGGATCAGGTCGGAGGAAGTGAGACGGATACCGATTGGCTTGACGAAATATCCATTAAGGAGAGCATAAAGGAATTGTCACCGCGCGAAAAAAAGATACTGGCACTTAGATTTATGCAGGGAAAAACGCAAATGGAGGTGGCGTCTGAAATCGGTATTTCACAGGCACAGGTATCAAGGCTTGAGAAGGGGGCTATCAGGAAAATCAAAGAATAGTGTTATTTTTCCGCCCTTTGCGTCATACGTATTTACGGCGGAGGTGTTTTTATGGTTTGCAGTGTGCAGGATTTGAGAGAACGTGAAATTATAAATTTAAAGGACGGCGCAAGGCTCGGCTCTGTCTGTGACGTTGAGATTGATACCCTGAGCGGCTCAATCGTTTCAATAGTCATATACGGCAAGGGCAGATTTCCGTTTAAGAGCGGCAAGCCGAAGGACATCAAAATAAAATGGGACGAAATAGAGGTCATAGGCGACGACACCATACTTGTAAATTTTGACTGTCCTAAAGAGCTTATGCCGCAAAAGCCGAAAAATCCCATAGATACGCTTTTCAGACTTTGAATTTGAGGGGATATTATCATATAACGCAAAAGGGACTGTAATAGCTTTATGCTTTACAGTCCCTTTTGTGTTTGAATATGGGTTATTATTTTGTTGTTGCACGGTGCTCTTTAAGTATTTCCGCAAGGCACAAAAGGCTCTCTGCAATAATGCCGGCCGCTATACCCGATGCGGCGGAGTACACTTTAAAGACAAACATAATGATTGCCGTCAAAAGTGATACCGCGCAAACGAGCCGACATATTCTGCGATAAGCCGTTATCCTGCCGTCCTCATATCCCGTTCCTGTCGGAGCAAGAATAAAAAGAACTACAGTACCGGCTGCCGCCGCAAGCAGCATGAAAAAAGAAGCCTTTTGTACGGCGGTCATTTTTACCGCAATTATGAACGCCGTTATTATTGCGAGAGACGTTATCTGACATTTTAGTTCCGTATCCATGTGAAAGCCTCCGCCGAAAAGACGCAGCAAAAGAAAGGATATAAAAAATGCGAGCGCTCCCGGTAAAATCCTTAAGACCGTGCCGAGAATGACCGAAACAAGCAAAAACTCTATTATATTGAGCAGCCAAAAGATGCCGTATCCGCAGACATCGACATCCTCGGCCTCAATAATTTTTTTGCTTTTCAGCCATTTTGCGATCTGTTCCGATAAAGAACCGATCATTTACCGAGCTTTGAGAATTTCTCAAGACCTTCGGGCTTTTTCGGCTGATACATAAATGTGGTAGCCGCCGAATTGGCACTGCCCTTAACCGATGCCGTGATGAGAGCTTTGGCAAAGCTCTTCATGGTTTTTCCTGTCTTTTTCATTTGGTACTTCCTCCCTGTGTTTTTTTTGGATTGAGGTGTTGACCCTCTTTCCAAACACGATTATATGTGCTATAATAACACAAGTCAATGCAAATTGCTAAAGTGTTAAATCGTTGAAACTAAAATGCTTAAAATTAAAGTGAAAGGGTAAATTACACTAAAAAGAGGGACTAAACAATGAATATTGACTACAAAGCAGCGGGAAAAATGATGGGTTCTTATCGCAGAAAGGAGAAGATCAGCCAAAAAGAACTTGCTAAAGCTGTGGGGATAAGTAACAACTATTTATCTAATATCGAAAACGGGTATACCATACCGAGCTTGGAAACCTTTACGGAGCTAAGCGTTACATTGGGCAAAACGCCCGACTTTTTCCTGCTCGGACACATCAGAGAAGATATTGTCGGAAATATCGAAGATTCTCTAAAGCTTTGCTCAAAGGAAAGGCTAAACCTTATCTATAAGATTGTCGAACTTCTTAAAGATTGAAATTAATCGGATTATGTAATATAATACAATATCGGTAAAGGCAAAGCGATATACCTTATTTTTTATTCGGAGGGGGAGCTAAATGAATATTGCAATATGCGACGACGAGCAGATTTATGCGGACGAGATAAAAAAGCACGTCGAATGTTATTTTACGCGCAGAGAGGTTCCGCACAAAATATATGTGTTTACCGACGGGCAAGCGGCTGCTCGGAGCGAAGTGAAATTCGACATTGCCTTTCTTGATATAGAGATAGGGCCTGTCAGCGGGCTCGATGTGGGAAAGGCGATGCGAAAAAACAATCCGAATATCGTTTTTATAGTTGTTACGGCGTTTTCAAAGTATCTCGACGACGCGTTGGATTTAAAGGTTCTGCGATTTCTCGAAAAGCCGATAAACAGCGAAAGGCTATATGCCGGTATAGACCGTGCCATAGACACTTTAAACGATACCACGGTAGGCTTTTACCTGCGTGACGGCGATATGGACTATAAAAAGGTATTGCTTTGCGACCTTATTATGATAGAAACGGACAGGCGCAGAACAAAGGTCTATACCGATGCGGAAGTTTTCCGCACAAAGAAAACGCTTTCCGAGTGGCAAAGAGAGCTGACCGAGCCGTTCTTTATGATGCCGCATAACAGCTTTATCATAAATATGAATAAAATAGTAAAATTCTCAAGAACGGAAATCGAACTTGAGGGCGGCAAAAAGCATTATATCGTGTCGGTGGCACCCAAGCGTCAGGCGGAGACAAAGCGTATACTTATGAGTTATTTTGAAAGCAGGCGATGAACTATGCTCGGCGAGGTCACAACCGTATATGTTTTTCTGATAGAGCTCGGTTCTCTTCTTTTGTATTGCTACCGAGTGTTCGGAGTAAGACGTCGGATACCCTCGACGCTGCTTATGGGCATAGCCTGTTTTGCCGTTTATTATGCCGTAAATAAGCTTGCCGATAACAATGTGGCGGTAAATATTATCTTTGGCTTCTTGGTAAATTACGTGATATTGAAGCTCGGCTTCAAGGCGAATGTCAAGACGGCGGTTTTTCACAGCGTCTTGCTTGCCGGCGTACTTACGGCAACGGAATTTATAGGTATACTGTTGATTTCGGGCTTCTTCGGCATAAATATAGCCGATTACAGGTCAAACGATGTGCTGTATGCCATGGCGGCGGTAATCGCCAAAACATTGTACCTTATTTCCTGCCTTGTGATTTCCAATTTCACCTCGCGTGAAAAACAGCATATAGACCACGGCCATTCCTGGTATCTGTTGATTTCTCCTTTTTCAAGTGTGTATATCATAGTTCTTATAGCGAAATTGTCACTGCTCGTTGACATAAGCGGCACTCTTGCTTATGCCTGTATAGGCGGCAGTGTTTTGCTCTTCATATCTGATATAATGGTATTTGCGGTATACGAAAATATGCAGCGCAAATCCGAAGAAATAATGAAGGTCAATATGGAACGCCAGAGAGAGGATATAAACAGAGATTATTACGCCGTGCTTGACAAGCAAAATGAGAATATGCATATTATGGTTCACGATATAAAGAATCATCTCGGCGTAATAGAGAGCATAGCGGATAATGACAAGGTTACGGCTTATATAGGTGAGCTTTGCAGTAATATCGGTAAATACTACGCGGTATCACAGCTTACCGGAAATAAGATGCTTGATATTATCATAGGCAAATATACGGCTCTTTGCAGTAAAAACGGCCTTGATTTTAATGCCAAGGCTTTAACCTCGAATCTGTCCTTTGTGCATGACAGCGATATTTCGGCAATGGTGGGCAATCTGCTTGACAACGCTTTTGAGGCGGCGAAGCAAACAGAAAACGGTAAAATTGAGTTTTCTCTTTATACTATTGACGGTAAGAGCTGCGTGGTCAGCGTCATAAATACAGCCTTGACAGCACCAAAATGCGAAAACGAAACTCTTGTGAGCGCCAAGCCGGACGCACAGTCTCACGGATACGGAATAAAAAGTATTAAAAAGACAGCTGAGAAATACGGCGGCAGCTATTCGTGGTTCTATGATGATAAAAACAGGGAATTTCACGCTATGGTTATGCTCCCGATATCGTCTGCAAGCTGTTAAAGCAATCAGCTTTACATATTGTTTTGACTGAAATGACTGTAAAACTCCGATAGGCACTCTGGTGCCGGTCGGAGTTTTTTGTTTTAATGACGCAATACTTGACGCTGTTTATTTTGACATAAAACAACGTTATTGTTATTTATTTGCTTAAAAAGTACGCTTCTGTTCATATTCCGTTCACAAATAGACTGTATTATATTTATCAACAATTGTCTATAAAGGGGAATGGCTTATGGAGAAAAAGAGGCTCGACAAGGAAAAAATAAAAAACGCAAATCAAAATTTTAAAAAGAATTTTTTTGAAACAGATGACGATAATCATCTCAGCGGCTATGAGGTTTTCTATATCTTTATGATATGTAACGTTATAGGCTACTGTGTGGAGATGGTGTTTTGCTATCTGAAGCACGGATATTGGGAGAGTCGCCAATCTCTTATCTACGGGCCCTTCGGCCTTGCCTACGGTCTCGGAGGCGTGCTTTTGAGTTATCTTTTGTTTAAGGATACAAAAAAGGCTTGGTGGAAGGTATTTATCAAGTCATATATTTGGGGCACCGTTGCCGAATATATCTGCTCTCTCGGTGAAGAGCTGGTGTTCGGTCACGTATCTTGGGATTACAGCAAAATGCCGCTTAATATCAACGGCAGAGTTTGCGCTCTTTATTCGGTATTCTGGGGGATTATGGGTCTTGTATGGGTTAAACTCATATATCCGCTGTTTATGAAGCTGATACATAAAATACCGCTTAAAATAGGTAAGGTGCTTTTCTGGATAATGTTTATTCTTATTCTTATAGATATTATTCTGTCCTGTGAAGCCGTATCCCGCAGAAATGCTCGTGACAAGGGAGTGGCGCCGCAAAATCGCTTTGAGCAGTTTATGGATAAGCACTATACGGATGAATTTCTCGACAAGGTTTACGCAAATGCCGTTGCAACGTCATGACGATGCCGCGAAGCAAGCACGGTTGCCGATACCCCATTTGCTGCATAGTATATACTGTGCAGCCCGATATTAAGTCTTGAGCAAGCGGCGGCGAGATGCGCACTCCGGAGACATCGCGCAGCATTGTGCTCCGGCTTTTCTAAGAGAGCAATTAAATATAGCTTACACAAACGCCGAAGTGACGGCTGAGCGTTCCTTTTGAACGTATACCGTCTCTTCGGCAATTTTCATATTCCGCAGCGGCAATATATGTAAAGCAATATACATTTACACGTCATCGTTCGTTATATTTAACAAATAAGGATATCTTGTTTTTTACGTGAATTTAACATTATATTGTGGTACTCTTTATATTTTTATGTTAAAATTAGATAAATTTATGATTGGGAGGAAGACAATGGAAAACAAGATGCTTGATGACCCTAACAGGAAATACGTTCCTAAAAAAGAATTTATAACATATTCCGTTTCAGCACTCGGTCAGGGCATGATATATGCGATAATGTCGTCGTACATATCCGATTTCTATTTGAATGTGCTTCGAGTAACCCCTATATTCGTATTGCTTTTAATGTTTTTGGCAAGAATATGGGACGCAATCAATGACCCTCTTATGGGTATGATAATGGACGCCCACGAGCCGAAGCACGGCAAAATGCTGACTTATATTATCGCAACGCCTATTCCGATAGCTTTGCTTACGCTCTCGCTGTTTTACGCTCCCGATATTTCAATGACCGCAAAGATGATATATGCGTCGGTTACGTATGTTTTATGGGGAATGATATACACAATGTCCGATGTCCCGTTCTGGAGTCTCCCGAATGCGATGACTCCGAATCCTTCGGAGCGCGGCAGTATACTGTCAATAGCGAGAACAACTAACGGTATAGGCTCGGCCGTTCCCATGGCCATATTTATGATACTCGGCTTTGTACTGCCGTCTCTTACGGGACTCTCGGGACTTGCGCTTGAAAAGACAAAGTATATGTCGATTGCTTTGGTGGCGTCTATAATAGGTAATTTGCTTTTTGTAATGACGTATTTCAAGGTTAAGGAGCGCGTCAAAATACCCAAGCCGCCGAAGCGTAAAAAGGGTGAGCCGTCCTCTTTAAAGCTCATATTTAAATGCAAACCGCTTATGCTTGTTGTTATAATGGGCATATTGGCGTCGGGCAGATATATGTATCAGGCGGCGGCAATACACGTTGCAAGATATTCGTTCTATATCGGAAAGGATATTACCGGCCTGTCGCCGGAGGAGACTGAGCAGGCTTTACAGTCGAGTATATCGCTTGTAAATACGGTGTTTGCCGTAGCAACGGCTGTCGGTATGTTCGGGGCAATGCTTATAGTTCCGAAGCTTATCAAAAGAGTGTCCTACAAAAAGCTTATAGTCGTTTCCTGCATACTCGGCTTTGTTTCGAGTTTTATCACATTCTTTATAGGCTACAATCATTTCTGGGCGTGTATACCGTTTGTTATTCTTTCTTGCGTTCCGTGCGGAGTTATAAACTGCGTATCTTCCGCAATGGTCGGCGATTGCCTTGACTATATGGAGCTGACCACGGGCCGCAGGCAGAATGGGCTCGGAAATGCCTGCCAGTCCTTTGTAAATAAGCTCGGGAATGCGGTTTCAACAAGCGTCATAGTGCTTATGTACATCCTGACCGAGCTTGACCTTAACAAAATCGGAACCTCTTATACGGTAAATCCGCTCACCATGTCGCACGGCATAAGAGTGGGTATGTTCTCGCTTATTTCGATAGTTCCGGGCATATCGCTTCTTCTTTGTATGATACCGATGTTCTTCTATGACCTCACCGGCGACAAAAAAGAGCGCGTGACAAAAGAGCTCGCCGAGAAGCGCGTAAAAGAGGGTATGGTAATAAGCGAATAATGCCTACTGCCGCTGTAAGCCTTAAAAACGCAAGGAATATCAAACTTTAATTTATTTTTAATAATTTTACTCTTTACAATCCTTTCGAATGTGTTATCCTATAAGAAAAGATTTGACACAATTTTAAAATGTGTTGAAAAAGAATCGGAGGGGTAAATACGAAGGCTTATATAAATCGTATATTGCACGGTGAAAACAAGGCGAAAAAATGGGAAATAATATATTGGTGGGTTCTCAGAGCCGTTATGGTTGCGGCGTTCATTGATTCGGTTTTTGTGAGAAAGGACGTTCAGCAGAGCTTGCAAACGGCGGCCAATTTGCTGCTTATGTTCCTGTGGGAAATATTTATGATTTTTCCGGAAAAACGGTGGATGCATTATGTTCCGTCGTATATTCAGGACTTTTTGGCAGCAGGGCTGTTTATGGGGTCGTTCGGCGGCGCATATATGGACCTTTATTACAGCTTCCCTGCGTATGACCTTGTAATGCACAGCGTAGGCGGAGTCCTTTGCACATTTGTCGGATACGAAATACTGGTATGTATGCAAAAGCGCGACAAGGTTAAGGTCGATTTGCCGATTGTGATTTTCGGAGCGTTCGGTATATCGTTTTTTGCCGGTACCGCATGGGAACTTTTCGAGTTTGTGTTCGACTAGGTGGCTCCGCAGATAGGCGACGCTCAGCATTGGTCGCTTGCTCTTGCCGAAAAGGCGGCGGAAGAGCACGGCATAGGCCTGCCGAATGTCATAGCTGCAAGAGATCCAATGCGCTATGCACTTATTGATACCATGGAGGATACTGTGTGTAATACGGTAGGTGCTGTTGTGGGCTGGATAATTTTAAAGCTTCGCCCGTATCACCACACAGGTAAGCACAATGTAAACGACCTTTTTAATACATATGAGCCTGAAAGCAAAGAAAAAGTGAAAAGCTAAACCAAAAAGGCAAATAAAAAATCCGATACGGCGTATACCGTATCGGATTTTTGCATATCGGGGCTTTGTCGGCACAAAATACTGAATGCAATAAAAAGTGTCGGGGTGCTCATATGAAAAAGCTGTTTAAAATGTCGGCTGTGACTTTGTTTGTACTTATTGTTTTTTCGGCGTGCGGAAGAAACGAAAGCGTCAGCGGAAAAATCACATCATTTCCGCCGTACGGCGAGCGAGTCGTTACCGCAATAGGCGATTCGATAGCCGCAGGCTACGGACTGGATTCACAGGAGGATAATTATTTGACGCTGTTTTCCGATAATATCGGAGCGGTATTGAATAATGACGCCGTCAGCGGTTATGACAGCGGTGAGGTGCTGAAAAGCCTGTCGGACGAAAAGACTGCGGCAGATATAAAAAATGCCGATGCGATTGTTGTATCCGTAGGCGGGAATGATTTTTTCCACCGCAAGGACATTATGATAGACGCACTTAAAAACGCCCTGCTGCACGGCGAGGGCTTCTTCCCGGAGGAAGTGACAAATATATACGATGAATACGAAAAAAATCTTTCGCGCATAATCGATGAAATAAAAAATATGAATCCCGATGCCTATATCATAGTGCAAACGGTTTACAACCCGTTCCTAAAGCAAACGCTCAATTTTTCATATATAAACGTCGGGAAAACGGCAAACAGGTATGTTACGAGACTTAATGACTCGATAAAAAATGTTTGCAAAACAAAAAACAGGGTTTTTGTATTTGATGTTGCTCCGGAGATGAATGAGGATGCCGAAAACTTTTACGGCACGGATGAAAAGCTTGATATTCACCCCACAAAGCACGGGCACGCTACGCTGGCAAGGGTGTTTACCGAAAAATTCAACGGGCTTTTAAAGGATTGAGCGGCAGCGTTTTCGGGAGCCGAAAATTTAATATCTGAAGCCCTCGCCGATTATTTCGTCAGCGCCCGTAATTACGGAAAAAGCCTTTGGGTCGGTCTCCTTGACTGCCGCCGTAATAAATGCTGCCTCCTGTATTTTTACGGCGGTTATTAAAACGCTCTTTTCTTTATCCGTGTATCCTCCGCGTGCGTTTAATACGCTCACGCCGCGGCGAAAATCCTTTGTTATTTTTTCTTTTATTTCCTCGCTATGCTCCGTAACTATGAATATCAGCTTGCCGTCGCCTGTACCGTAGAGCAGGTAGTCAATGGTTTTTGAACTTAGATATATTACGATTATTGAATAAAGCAGGTTTTCGACGCTTCTGTACACGAAGAATGACGAGCCGACGACCAAAATATCGAAAAATAAAATGATCCGTCCCATAGACAGGTGCGGATGCTTCAGCTTTATAAGCTTTGCCGCCGTATCAACTCCGCCCGTGGTTGCGTTGCGGGCAAAGACAAGCGCGAGCCCTGCGCCTCCGGTAACCGCGCCGAAAAGGGACGAGAGAAGTCGGTCGCCCGAATATACCGGCAAAAAAGCAGAGGTGTAATCTATTATAAACGATACTGTAAATGTTGCGAAAACCGTTTTGACTATAAAGCCTTTGCCGAGCTTTTTGTATGCCAAAAAGAAAAGCGGTATGTTCATAATGAATACCGCTGTGCCGATAGGCAACGAAAAAAGCCTGTTGAGTATGGTGGCTATCCCTGTAAAGCCTCCGTTTATTATGCCGTTTGGCGCAAGAAAGCTGTTTACGGATACGGCATACAAAATGCCTCCGCCCAAAAAATAAAATATGCTGACTGTAAATTCTCTTGCGATTTTATAAGTTATTTTCTCTGTCCGCGTTTTCTTCGCCGCCTTCGCATATCATACGGAACAGCTCTTCAAGACGATTTTCTTCGCCCTTTAAAAACAGCCATCCGAATAAGCTTTCAAGTCCGGTGGCATAGTGATAATCACCCTCGGATTGGTTTTTAGGTGTGTGGTTGGTGTGAGCGTTTCTGCCGCGCTTTAAAACCGACAGCTCGTCGTCGGTCAAATGCGGCATTATAAGCTTTGCCGCATTTGCCTGAGCAGCGGCGTTAACCGTCTTAACCGAAAGCTTATGTAATTTATCGGCTGTCTCTTATACACATCTCCGAGCCCACG
>ENA-OZSG01000764-OZSG01000764.1-human-gut-metagenome-genome-assembly--contig:-NODE-764-length-10619-cov-6.560772_pt1 | contig 10619 bp, 9 predicted proteins | sample MGYA00243278_ERZ653965 | MGnify/ENA primary metagenome ERZ653965 (study PRJEB26926, sample SAMN06164714) | human gut metagenome | biome: ENVO:00009003; feature: ENVO:2100002; material: ENVO:00002003...
ACGAGATGTAGAGAGGTCTCGTGGGCTCGGAGATGTGTATAAGAGACAGTTATAAGCGATTTAATAAGTTTTGGAGGAATTTAATAATATTATGTACGAATTATTGACAACGGACGGAATGGCAAAGAGAGGAACATTTCAGACTGTTCACGGAACGGTGCAGACACCGCTTTTTATGAATGTCGGTACGGCTGCAGCCATCAAGGGAGCAGTTGCGACAACGGATCTTAGGGAGATAGGAACTCAGGTGGAGCTGTCGAATACATATCATCTTCATGTAAGACCGGGAGATAAGATAGTCAGGCAGATGGGAGGACTTCATAAGTTCATGAACTGGGACAGACCGATTTTGACCGATTCGGGCGGATTTCAGGTATTCTCACTTGCGAGCTTGAGAAAGATTAAGGAGGAGGGCGTATACTTTAACTCACACATTGACGGAAGAAAGATTTTCATGGGACCTGAGGAGAGTATGCAGATACAGTCTAATCTTGCATCGACTATCGCGATGGCATTTGACGAGTGCCCTCCGCATCCTGCAACCAGAGAGTATATGCAGAATTCCGTTGACAGAACGACGAGATGGCTTCACAGATGTAAGGCTGAGATGAATCGCCTGAACGGACTTGATGATACAATCAACAAGCACCAGATGCTCTTTGGAATCAATCAGGGTGGTACCTTCGAGGATATAAGAATAGAACATGCAAAGGTTATTTCTGAGCTTGACCTTGACGGATATGCGCTTGGCGGACTTGCCGTTGGCGAGAGCCATGCCGAGATGTACAATATTATCGAAAAGACAACACCATATCTGCCTAAGAACAAGCCGACATATCTTATGGGTGTCGGAACACCCGCTAACATTCTTGAGGCGGTTGACAGGGGAGTTGATTTCTTCGACTGTGTATATCCGTCAAGAAACGGAAGACATGGTCATGTCTATACCCACAGAGGAAAGATTAATCTTTTCAATGCACAGTACGAGCTTGACAATGAGCCTATAGAGGAGGGCTGTGGCTGTCCTGCATGTAAGAATTACAGCAAGGCATATATAAGACATCTCCTAAAAGCCAAGGAGATGCTTGGAATGCGTCTGTGTGTGCTCCATAATCTGTATTTTTATAATCACCTTATGGAGGATATCAGGACGGCTATTGAGGAGCACAGATACAGTGAGTTCAAGCGTCAGACTCTCTATGGACTTCAGGAGTTAGACGGAGATATTTATCTTTAGGAAGGTGTATTATGTTAGGTTCAACGAAACAGCGTGTCGTCGATTCACTGCTCAAGCTTTTAGACGAGAAGCCTATGGAGGATATAACTATATCTGAGCTTACACAGATGGCAGGAATTTCAAGAATGACGTTTTACAGGAATTACCGTGGCAAGGAGGACATTTTGTCCGAATATTTTAAAGATGTGCTTATTCAATACAAAAAGGATACAGGTGAGGCACATGGTCAGGGTAATTACTATGATAAAAAGAATATAATACACTGCTTTGAGTACTTTTATGAGCAGAGGGAATTCCTTGAATCGGTAATGCGCAGAGGATTTGATTATATATTTTTGTCGGTGGTGGATAAATATGTCATGACGACATGGTGGAAGCGCGGTGACGGACGGGAGAAAGAGTACTGTCTTCATGCTTTTGCCGGGGCGTTGTACAACCTGTATATAAGCTGGGCACTTAAAGGTTACAAGGAGACTCCGGAGGAGATGGCAGATATTCTTGTATCAATGAGACTGGCAAGATAATAGAATGCAGAATAAAAGAGAGAACACATTACCGCTTAGTGATGGGTTCTCTCTTTTATTTTATACAGGCAGCGAAGCAGATTGCGGATATCATTGACTTTAAGCGTTGAAAATCAGTTAATTATATCTCGCGGAATAATCCTGCTTTCTTGAGTGCCGGGCGGAGTGCAAGGTAGACAATTGATGCAACCACAACCGCGATGATCGCGTTCACAAGTGTTGTGATTGAATTAATCTTTGCGAGTGCCTTAGCGAGATCCTGAGGTACACCGAGAAGATATGTCTTATAGAAGTAGCCGACAACCGGGTCTGCAACGACATTAAATGCCATACCTGCTACACATGAAAGAACGACTGCAAGAGGGAGCTTCTTTGCGGAGAAGCCTTCCTTGGTAATCTTGAATATCTTGTGAGCCACAAGACCTACGATAAGTCCGATGCAGAGCTTAAGGAGAAATGTCTTAGGAGCACTTGTCACATAACCTGTCATGAGGTCTGAGAGTGTCATTCCGACTGCTCCCGCAAGACCGCCCCACATACCGCCGAGAAGTAATGCGGCGAGTACACAGAATACATTTCCGAGGTGGAACATGGTCTTTTCAGTTCCGACAGGGATATCAATTTTTAAGTAACCGGCACCTACATAACACAGAGCGGCAAGAAGTGCTGCCTGGGCGAGAACTACAATAGGAACTTTTTTAGCTTCCGCAGGGGCAGTTAGCGCGGTGATGAGTATTACTATACCGATGATGGCAAGCACGAGTCCGATTGCGTAGAGCATATCCACGGAACCGTTGGTTCCTGCCTCCTTGAGTGCGGCATAGCTGTCCGACATTCTTTTGGTGTAGCCGTTGATGCCGAGAACAAGTCCTGCGATGAATACAACAGCGGCGATAACGATTCTGATTAATTTCATGTTCTTTTTCATAATGTAATCTCCATTTCTTAATGGTTATTTTTTGCGCCTGGTTGGCATCTGTGTGCCGTCAGCATACAGAGCATATCCTCGAATGCAACCCCGTCGGTAAGCGGTATTTCGTAAGCATCACTCACCGTAATGCATTGTCCGATAAAGCGTGCAGCAAGCACTACTGCATCCTTGAGACTGTCCCCGTTTACGAGACAAGCACTTATTATTGAAGAGAATATATCACCGGTTCCGCATCTTGAAGGTCCTGTTTTTTTCATTCTTATGAGTTCATGAAAATCATGGTCATAGATGTAATTTCCTATGTAATGCTGCGACTCAATTCCGGAGATGACAACACGTCCGCCGCCTTTGTTCATGTGCTCTGACAGCTTTGCAGATATATCACGGAGCCTGTCGGTCAGAGCCTTTCCTCTGAGCTGTTTTACGGCATCATAAGAGGTGCCGGTCAGAAAACAGCTTTCCGTGAGGTTCGGGGTAAGTACATCGCTGATCTTGGTGAGTTCCTTCATTCTTTCAAGCATGGTGCCCGCGTAGGCCTGATAAAGCTTTCCGTTGTCTCCCATAACAGGGTCTAATATAAAGACACCGCCGGATTTCTGAAATTCGTGCACAAATGCGGTTGTGATGTCAATCTGTTCGGGGGATGCAAGGTAGCCTGCAAGTACTGCATCAAAGCTGAGTGAAAGCTTGCGCCATTCTGCAATATAACTGTCCAAAGCATCTGTCATGTCATGCTTGTAGAAGCTTCTGTAAGCAGTATGGTTTGAAAATACCGCGGTCGGGACGGGGCATGCCTGAATGCCGAGTGCTGATACGATAGGGAGCGATACAGTCAGTGAACATCTGCCAAAGCCGCATAAATCGTTGATTAGTGCGATTTTTTTCTGCCTTGTATTCTGGTTATCGCTGTGTCTGTTCATAAATAAGATACTCCTTGTCTCAGTGCTTTCATATACAATATCATTCAATGTGGTTATATAAAACTGCCAGTTTTATATAATTTGACCATACCAGTTGCAATAAAGTTATATGAAATATGGTAAATTAGTTTCACACAATTACTTTTTACCACATTAAAGTATTGACTTATTAATGCCAATGAGTTAGAATTCAGTTTAACATCTTGTGAATATTTTGACATTATTCGCATATAAGTAGGAAGATGTTATACAAATACAACGCGCCGCATGAGGTGACAATAGGAGGCAATGATATGGGAAGAGTGTATAATTTTTCTGCAGGACCTGCTGTATTACCGGAGGAGGTCTTAAGAGAAGCTGCTGACGAGATGCTTGATTACAACGGAACCGGAATGTCCGTTATGGAGATGAGTCACCGATCTAAGGCTTATGAGACAATTATTAAGGAAGCTGAGGCTGACATCAGGGAGCTTATGAATATCCCTGACAATTACAAGGTATTGTTCTTACAGGGCGGTGCCTCACAGCAGTTCGCCATGATACCTATGAATCTTATGAAAAATAAGAAGGCAGCCTACATTGTGACAGGACAGTGGGCTAAGAAAGCTTACCAGGAGGCAAAGCTTTACGGCGATGCCGTTGAGGTAGCTTCATCAGCAGATAAGACCTTCTCATACATACCTGACTGCTCCGACCTTGACATTCCTGAGGACGCGGATTATGTATACATCTGTGAGAACAACACAATCTACGGAACAAAGTTCAAGGAGTTACCTGATACGAAGGGACATACGCTTGTAGCTGACGTGTCATCCTGCTTTTTATCTGAGCCTGTCGATGTCACAAAATACGGTGTAATCTATGGCGGTGTACAGAAGAATATCGGACCTGCCGGAGTCGTAATTGTTATAATAAGAGAAGATTTGATAACAGAGGATGTGCTTCCGGGTACGCCTACAATGTTAAGATACAAGATTCATGCGGACAACGGCTCTCTCTACAACACACCTCCTGCATACGGCATATACATCTGCGGCAAGGTGTTCAAGTGGTTAAAGAAGCAGGGCGGTCTTGCGGCAATGAAGGAGCGCAATGAGAAAAAGGCAAAGATTCTCTATGATTTCCTCGATCAGAGCAAGCTGTTTAAGGGAACGGTGGTTCCTAAGGACCGTTCGCTCATGAATGTTCCTTTTGTAACCGGAAATGAGGAGCTTGATGCAAAGTTCGTAAAGGAGGCTGCGGCAGCAGGCTTCGTGAACTTAAAGGGACACAGGACAGTCGGCGGAATGAGAGCGAGCATCTACAATGCGATGCCGATTGAGGGCGTTGAGAAGCTTGTCGAGTTCATGAAGAAGTTCGAGGAGGAGAATGCATAATGGTCAAGGTTAATTGTCTTAATAAAATATCCAAGGCGGGAATGAAGCTTTTTACGGATAATTATGAGATAGTGGAAGATTTTTCACAGGCGGATGCAGCACTTGTAAGAAGTGCTGCCATGCACGATATGGAACTTCCCGACGGTCTGCTTGCGGTCGCAAGAGCAGGTGCCGGAACGAACAATATTCCGCTTGATAAATGCGCCGAGAAGGGTATTGTGGTATTCAATACACCGGGGGCAAATGCCAACGGTGTGAAGGAACTCGTAGTTGCGGGACTTCTCATGGGCTCAAGAGATCTTGTAGGCGGCATGAAGTGGGTTGAGGACAACAAGACGGATGAGAATATCGGAAAGACCATGGAGAAGGCTAAGTCTGCATTTGCAGGTAATGAGATAAAGGGAAAGAAGCTCGGTGTAATCGGTCTTGGTGCCATCGGTGTCCTTGTGGCGGATGCTGCCATTTCGCTCGGCATGGAAGTATACGGATGCGACCCGTTCCTTTCCGTGGAGCATGCACTTAATCTTTCAAGGGAGGTTAAGCTCGTAAAGACAAGGGATGAGATATTCGAACAGTGCGACTATATAACTGTTCATGTGCCGCTTCTTGATGACACTAAGGGTATGATTAACAGCCTTACAGTCGAGAAGATGAAGGACGGCGTGGTTATTCTCAACTTCGCGCGTGACCTTCTTGTGAACGATGATGCAATACTCGCCGGTATCGCATCGGGGAAGATTGCACGCTATGTTACAGACTTCCCTACAGCCAAGCTTGCAGGACAGCCGAAGGTTGTTGCATTCCCTCATCTCGGAGCTTCGACGGAGGAGTCAGAGGATAACTGTGCAGCGATGGCAGTGCGCGAACTTATGGATTATGTTGAGAACGGAAACATCAAGAATTCCGTCAACTATCCTGCTTGTGATATGGGTGTGTGCAAGAGCACGGCGAGAATACTTATCAATCACAAGAATATCCCTGCAATGATAAGCAGCTTTACCACAATCGTAGGTGAGGCGGGAATCAACATCGACAATATGATAAGCAAGAGTAAGGGTGATTACGCTTACACAATGTTCGATGTTGCGAGTGTACCTTCAGCCGACGTAATCGATAAGATGAAGGGCATGGAGGGCGTTGTAAAGGTAAGAGTGCTGGCATAATAGTTTTAGTACATCAGGTTCAGATTCGAGTCTTTGGTGTTGTAAAGTAGGATATTTATAATGCGGCAGGCTTCTTCATAATTAATATAACCGTATTTATTTCGGATTATTTCAATTATGAAGGGGACTGCTGCTTTTTTTTTTCTTCATTTGTCATGGTGTATTGAAAGGGTTGGAATATAATTAAATCAGCTGAAATGTAAATAAAATATGGAGTTACTCAATGAAGCACTGGTTATACCTGAGGAGACAACAAAAGAATTTCACCGGATTGTCTGGGGGGATGTATTAAAAATTATGCATTAACTAAAAAAAGAAGTTGTGGTTCGTGCAAAAGTTTGTCATCAGCATATGATTTAATGTTGCAGTCTTTTTAGCCGGTAAGTTTGGAATTATTGTGACACATAGATTGGGGGGAGTAAGGCTGGCAGATAAAATAGTAGTTCTTTCTAATGGACGATTGGTAGAGGAGGGAACTCATGACGAATTAGTGAAAAATGATGGTTTATATGCCAAAATGTGGAAAGAACAAGCAGGTGCGTATATGATGTAGATAGGAGTTGGAAAAAATGATCTGAATATAGTATAATAAACACATAATATGGTCGCAAAGGAGCAACGGATAATATTGTGTGATACATACGAAAATTATATAGGCAGGACTATAAGAAATGGACGTCTCCGTCTTGGACTTAACGTAAATGATGTGTGTTATGGGATATGCAGTGTGGCAGTGTATTCTAAGATTGAATGTGGGGAATATGCCGGGGGAATTCATGTGCTCAGGGCACTGTCTGAGAGAATTGGAATTAATAATGACAGATGTGGCACATATCTTGCACAGGCGGAATATGATGAGATGATGGACAGGCTTTACATTCTTGAAGATATCAGGGACGGCATGACAGACCGTGCTCGGGAACGTCTGGCATGCTACGAAAAAATGTATAAGGATATTCCTCTCAACAGGCAGTATGTCTCATTTATGAGAGGTCGGCTTGCGGAGCTTAGAGGAAGTGACACAGAGGCACTTGAATATTATGAGAATGCCATTCATCAGACCATGCCGGGATATGAAAAAAGAGAACGTATTTTCTGCATGACAATCTATGAGGCGTACATGATGTTCGGCGTGGCGAGGATAAAGAGAAAGCTTGGAGATGAAGCAGAGGCTTATAAGCTGTATAAGTTGCTTCTTATGTATTGCATGGGTTCAAAAGTCGAGAAATGGAATCTTGTCTGCATATATCCTAAGACAATATGTGAGATGACAGATATTATCGGAATTGACAAGGTGGGTATCAGGGGAGTAAATGACATGTTGGAGCACTGCGAAAAAGCACTTAACATGCTCGTAGATACATCAAGACTTTATTATATCCGGCCTATACTTAGAAACATCATCAGTTTTAAGTGCAGACTTGGTAATAATGATGACGATATCAAGGATTACAAGGAGCTGTTGGCTGCTATAGAAAAGCTGTTTCATAAGTATGGACATGAACGTGAATTGTTTGAGTGGTATCCTTATTATGTTGACTGTGGATTCTACTGCGTGAATGAACTTATCGCTGAGCGAAGAAACATGAGAGGCATGTCTATAGAGGAACTCGCAGGTAATATTCAAAGTTCAAGAAATGTCCAGAGAATTGTAATGGGGCAGGTCTCACCAAGCTATAACACTTCAAAGGAGCTTTTGGACAGATTGGGCTTGAAAGGAGTCCTGAGAAGTGATTTGATTGTGGGACGCGGGATTGCGGCGTATGACACATTGGATAAAATTTTTGATTATATTGCCATGAGAAAATTTGAAGATGCGGAAAGGCTGATTTCACAATTACGGACGATGCTTTATTCAAATGTAGAAATCAATAACATTGTGTTGGAGTATCTTGAAATATGGCTTCAAATGTTGAAAGGTGAAACAAAAGCCTCAGAGGCGGTGCAGAAATTGGAAAGACTGCTTCCATTTAAATATAGTGAAATAGGGAAGTACAAATATTTTATTAAACATGAGAGAATGATTCTTATGGTATATATTGATTGCCTTTGTAAGATGGAAAAATACGAAGCTATACCTGATTACGATAAAATGACCTTATGGATAACGGATGAGCTTTCAAAAAAACAATTTGCAAGTGCTGTTGAGAGCTTAGATATGAGATATGCAAATTGGTATGGGAATGCCGGACGTTATGAGGAGTCGGATAAAATTGCCGAAGAGGGCATCGGAATCGAGGTAGAATGCGAAAGAATGCACTGCCTTAATACATTGCTGTACTGCCGTGCATGGAATGATGGAGAGAGAGGTAATGTTTCGGAGAGTGATAAAGAACTTTGTCGGTGTGCATACGAAATTGCAAAATTAAAAAAACAAAATGCAAGAATGGAGTTATATTGTAAATGGCTGGAAAAACAATAACTACTTTTTAACGGTCTCTTCATATGTAGCATCATCCGAACATACGCTGATTGAATAGTTATTCGATTCACCATCGGTGTTGCTGCTGTTACCTGTAATACCCGTTAAATTAAGGATGTTAAGCAGTAATGTAATTCCTGTTGCAAAGGCTAAAAGAGTTTTTTTGAACTTCATAATGTGTCCTCCTTGGTTTTCTAATAGTTATATTGTAAGTGACAAAAAAACATTTTACCATGACAAATGAGGAAAATGTTTATTTTCCTCATTTGTCATGGTGCGATATAAAAAACGACTTATAATGGAGTCATACTATTAATAGTAAAAGATATAAGACACATGGGTAAATCAAAAAAGGGAAAGAGAGGACACTATGGGTGATAATTATGAAAAAAAATAAGATTGTACTGTGGTGTGCATTTTTTGCCGTCACAATAACCGGGCTTACGGCGTGCAGCGCAAATCAGGGTAACGATGATGGCACGCAGACAACTGTTGAGAGTACAGAGGTAATGCAGTCAGAAACAAGCATACCTGAACAGCCGGAATACAAAAACACGGTACTCTCAATCGGTAGCGGAGAAAAGCCTGACGTTTCTTACAGATATAATGAGGAACACAACAGTTGGGACGAGGTGTACGGTCTTGAAAATGTATCTATGATATATGATACCGCAGACAACAAAGTCTATCTTGAATTTGGTGACAGCCGCGAGGAGGTTTTGTGGGCGGTCCAGCGTTTCGGCGGCGGAATGGGAATGAGCATGGGCTTGCTCGACATGACAGAGGACGGCAGCGATGATTTGGTCGTGGAGGTTCATGACAGGGAGCTGACGCTGTATTTTGTGTATGATTTGAAGAATAAGAAGGATTTATCACCGTTCTATTGTACTGACGCCTCCAACATTTTCAGTGCCTATATGTATCCTCAATATGCCGAGGAACTGGTGGATGCCGTGAATGAGAATTTTTCCGAAACGCCTGAGTTAGAGGGAAAAAGTGTGGCGGCAGAGGATGACGGAAGCTTGAAAGCGGACTGCATGTATTTGAGGAATGATGCTGACGGCGTGGAGATGTATCAGAATGTAATTGATGACAAGGTTTTATGTTATCACTGGTATGAACCGATTGCTCAGGGAACAATGTGGAACTGCGATTTTGACTTCAGCTTTGAGGGTGGAGAGGGCAGAATATCGGGCATTGAGACGGCTAACGGATACCAAAAATATGCCGAGCTGATTGACGTTTCGGACAACAATGCGATTGAGGGACACATTGAGTATAGCGAAGGGCATTTTTACATGGTGTTTGACGGAGAAAACATCAATATAAAGGTGTTGGCACTCGGGAAATACTCGACATTTGAAGTGTATTACCATGGAATAAAGCTTGATACCGACGAGCTTACGATAGATATGGAAAATGCGGAAAAGCTTTATTTTGAGGTGGCGGATGAGGACGGGGACGGCACGGATGATTCGCTTGTAATCAATAAGAAGATGGGTGGAGAATGGGGGCGCACCGTGCTCGATATTTTGTAAACTTTTATAAAGGGTATTAAAGATTAAAAAGTTAAGGGATTTTATCTGTATTTTTCTTATTTGTCATGATACAATGTAAAAAACGAATTATAATGAAGTTATACTATTATATCGGATTTATCCGGTATGACAAAGAGTATGGCATGGGTTCATTGACATGATTTTAATAAAGATTATCATGCCGGGAACTCATGCCTTATGTTATATTGAGGAGGCAGATAATGAATAAAAAAGGAATATTAAAGTTAGTAGTGGTTATTGTTTTTACGGCAATGTTTTTATCGGGCTGTAAATCGGATGGAAGCACTGACAATGGAAAAATATCAGAAATAACCGATAATAAGGATGAAGATTATTGGGATAACAGCGATTCATATAAATGGGTGAGCACTGATAAAAGTGAAAAATGGGAATTGCCTGAGAACTATGATATGGATTTTGGATTTAGAGATTCCAAGGACTGTCTCTTATACACATCTCCGAGCCCACGAGACCTCTCTACATCTCG
>ENA-OZSG01000787-OZSG01000787.1-human-gut-metagenome-genome-assembly--contig:-NODE-787-length-10415-cov-5.518726_pt1 | contig 10415 bp, 9 predicted proteins | sample MGYA00243278_ERZ653965 | MGnify/ENA primary metagenome ERZ653965 (study PRJEB26926, sample SAMN06164714) | human gut metagenome | biome: ENVO:00009003; feature: ENVO:2100002; material: ENVO:00002003...
AGATGTAGAGAGGTCTCGTGGGCTCGGAGATGTGTATAAGAGACAGGTTTAACACATTTGAGAGGTGATATTCTCAAACAATACTTACATAAAGGAGAGATTCGCCATGGTATATTTAGTAACAGGCCCGAGAGGCAGCGGAAAAACTCAGCAGATGATCGATCTTGCTAACGAAAAAGTAAAAACATCTAACGGTAATGTAGTATTTATCAAAAAAAGCCATAAAGATACTTACACGGTTGACTTCAATATCCGTGTAATCCGCATGGCTGATTATCCGGACGTTCTAACGCTCGAAGAATTCGTAGGTTTCCTTTACGGTATGGCAGCCGGAAACCATGATATCGAAGCAGTCTTTATTGACAGTGTTTTAAAACAGGCTAACATCACTCTTGAAAGTCTTGCCGCTTTCCTTCACAAATTAAACAAGATTTCAACAGAAAACAATATTGATTTTTATCTCAGCATCAGCGCGGATAAAAAAGATATTCCCGGAATCGATTCATCTGATTGTACAGTTGTCAGCTAACTGCTGCATCTATATTTTATCGACAGTCACCTGTACAGCAAAACGGTTCACAGCGCTATTGACTGTGAACCGTTTTTTAATTCTTTTATTGTATTGTTTTCACTTCGGTAAGCGACAGAACCGTATTGCTCTTTTCGCCTTCTTTATATTCTATCGTCACCTGATCTCCCACGTTATAGCGGATAATGTCAATAAAATCAACAACCGACACATCAAATATATCGTCAGATCCTTCCACCATAATATAGTAATGTGAGTTTCCTTCCACTACTCCCTGAGCAATTTTCGTAATCGGAGCCGTAATCGTCTGTACTTCCCTTACGTCTTCCTCTTCTTCTTTAATACCGTTTTCATACATTAAATCTGTATAAACGCTTTCACACTCGCTTACAGTATCGCCGATCGCAACGATCTGATATTTCTGAACATTTACCATCGCATACTTTTTCACAAGTCCCGCATCATCTTTAAGTGCAATAAAATATGTCGGTTCTCCTGAAATATTTAACAGTAAAGGAAACGTCGCAACATATTTCAAGTTCTGTACCTGTCCTTCTGCAGAAGACATCGCAGACGCCTCTGTCGCACCTTCAACTTCGTAAAATTTAGTTTCCATCGTACGCTGATTCATCAGAACAAACCCGACATTCGACTGATCGCCTGTGATCGAAGTAACTCCTGTATAAACCCATACATCATCGTTGATCGCCAGATAATTATATCCGTCCGTTGTGGCAAGACAGTCTTTCTGTCCGAGCACGCTGTTAAAATATCCATGCTTCAATGTTCCGTAATAATCGTATAATTGAACAAGAAGATCTGCCGAATATACGCGATCTACCCACTGCGGAACGTCTTTGACTTTATAATCTACCGTTTCTCCGGTAACTGCGTTGCAAAGCACAACCCGATCCACTGTCACACCGCCGAAAAGACCGATATTATATTTTTTCACAGGGCAAACCCAATACGGCGTACCTTCTTCGTCTACTTCAAAGCTTAAATCATTAAAAATATATGTCGGATACTTAAATCTCAAATGACGATAAATATTTCTGTTAAAATGATCGCTTGTCGTATATTTCATCCCTTTTTCAAGTTTCACAAGCTCCGTATTCTGTGTTGCCATATCAATCTTGATATACGCCGGTATTCCATCTGACTGATTCGTAAACCATTTGATGACGCTTGCGTATTTCAGCGGAGAAACACGTACAGGACGATCCTGGTAATTGATCTGTGAATAGAGCTCATCCACTTCAAACTGAGAAACCATATCAACCATACTTCCCATCTTTCTGTTACCCAGAAGCGTCGCAGAATCACGGTCAAGAAGCGGAATCTGATCAAAAGAAAGTTCCTCTATATCCTTTGTAAACTCTCCGGTCTCCACTTTCATAAGCTTTTGATATTTCTTTGCGTTCACTATCGGAGAGGAAAGAAGAGATCCCAACAGATATACCGCTACGATCACTACAAGAACCGTAAGAATCGCTTTTAATCCTTTCGATTCCTTCATCTCGTATCTGTTTAACTTTTTCTTCCTGACATAGATCAGCGCTGCCAAAACAACAAGAATCACAAGGAAGATCCAAAATTCTGTCGCATGAATGTTAACTGCAGGAAGAGCTACGTAATAGTAAACACCAAGCAACGCGATCACCGCCAGTACAACCGCTATCTTTCCACCTATTTTTTTCATATACTTTTCTTACCTTTCTGGAATCCCATTTTAAAGCTTCTCTCTAAAACCTCTTTCGCCAAAGATCAGGTGACAGTATCAGAAGATAAGGGAATATTTCCAATCTTCCGAATAGCATATCAAAACTAAACACAATCTTCGACAGCGCAGAAAACGCATGGAAATTATCGGTAGGGCCTACTTGTGAAATTCCCGGTCCTACGTTGTTTATTGTTGTCAAAACTCCGCTGAATGATGTGGCAAAATCAAAATTATCAAGCGAAACAAGCAGCACTGACACAATAATGATAAATACATATGCCGAAAAATAAATATTAATGCTGCGCATCGTATCTGCGCCTACTTTCTTTCCGTTCATCCTAACCATCGTCACCGCATTCGGATGAAGCATCTTATGAATTTCCTGACGGATCGATTTGCAAAGGATCATAAAACGACTTACTTTAATACCGCCTCCCGTTGATCCCCCGCATGCTCCGATCACCATAAGCATCATCAGTATCGTTTTAGATAACTCGGGCCACTGTTCAAAATCGGCCGTATAAAATCCCGTTGTCGTAATGATCGCCCCTACCTGGAACGAGGCATAGCGAAACGCGTGCGCCACTGTTTCATACATACTCAATATATTGATCGTAATCGTTACGATCGCCGCGGCAACTACTCCGAGATACACTCTAAGCTCTTCATTTTTCAACACGCTCTTCCAGTCTTTAAGCAACAGCAGAAAGTAGAGATTAAAGTTGATTCCGAACAAGATCATAAACACGGTGATCACGCCGTCAATATATGCGCTGTCATAAAATGCAACGCTCGCATTTCTGTTGGAGAATCCTCCTGTTCCCGCCGTACTGAACGAATGAACGACAGCATCATACAAATTCATTCCGCCAAACATAAGGAAGATCACTTCCGCGATCGTCAGAACAAAATACATCTGATACAACAGTTTTGCCGTATGACGAACTTTCGGAACGAGTTTATCCATCTCCGGTCCCGGCACTTCGGCCCGCATAAGCGACATAGAATTATCCGTATCAAGAGAAGTGATCATCATCACAAAAACGAGCACTCCCATTCCGCCGATCCAATGTGTAAAGCACCGCCAGAAATTCATTCCTTTCGGAAGAGCCTCTATATTCTGCAAAATAGTAGATCCGGTCGTCGTAAAACCGGAAACCGTTTCAAAAACCGCATCAATATAATTCGGAATACAATCCGACAAAAAGAACGGAAGCGCTCCGAACAACGACCATAAAATCCACGCAAGTCCGACGATCACAAAGCCTTCCTTCCCGTAGATCTGTTTGTTCTCCGGCTTTTTCCTTCCCAATCCAAGATAAAGAGCAAATAATACCGCCGCCACTACAAGAAAATAAACTCCCGTTTTTTCTTTGTAAAGGAGAGACACCACCGCCGGTATAAGAAGCAAAAGCCCTTCCGTACCAAGCATTTTCCCCAGTATATACACTATCATCTTTTTATTCATCTTACTGTACCTGCGCTATAATATCCGAAAGATCTTCCAGATGTTTTTCCATCGTAACAACAATCACGCTGTCTCCTGCCTCTATGCTGTCATTTCCATTCGGTATGATAATCTGACGCTTTCTTACGATACATGCGATCAGATTATTCGGTTTCACTTTCAAATCTTTCAACGTTATACCTGTATAATTCGTTTCATTTTTCACAATGAACTCCAATGCTTCTACTTTTTCGTCCACAAGTTGGTACATCGTCTCTACATTTGCGCTCTTTTGGGAGTTCTTTCTCGCTCTGACGTAACTTAAAATCGCATCTGCCGTTGCCGTTTTCGCCGAAACGATACTGTCGATACCGAAATCCGCTACCATTCTCGCCCTTCTGTCTTCATTCACTTTGGCAATAATCTTTCCCGCGCCCTGGCTTTTCGCATAAAGCGAAAGAATAATGTTTTCTTCATCGATTCCTGTCAGCGCAACAAATGCATCTACATTCTCCACGCCTTCTTCACTTAAAAGATCATGATCTGTCGCATCTCCGTGGATCACTGTTACTTTCGGAAGACAATCGCATAATTCTTCACACCGATTTTCGTCTTTTTCGATGATCTTTACATGCATTCCGATCTTACAAAGTCTCGCCGCCAGATAATAGGCCACCCGGCCTCCTCCGCAAATAAGAACTTTCTTGATCTTTGTCTGAAGCTGACGTTTTCCATGCATTTTGAAAAACGCTTCCATCGCCTCATGCGCACCGGTAATATGAAGTTTATCCCCTGCCTGAAGTACATATTCCCCATCCGGTATAAATACTTTTCCCTCATGTTCTACCGCGCAAACAAGGATTTTGATCTGAAACTTTTTATAGATTGCCGCAAGAGACATTCCTACAAGACGATTGTCCTCCGAAACAGTAAACTCTATCAATTCAACTCTTCCTTTTACAAACGTCTCAATCTTACTCGCAACCGGAAACAGAAGCAGACGACTGATATCATTCGCCACAATCAATTCCGGATTCACCGCCATACTAAGATGAAGCTCTTCTTTTAAAAGACCGATCTGTTTAAAATAAATCGGATTACGCACGCGGGCGATCGTATGACGAGCTCCGAGCTTTCTTGCAATAAGACAGCTCAACATATTACATTCATCTGCCGATGTACATGCGATCACCAGATCTGCATGCGGCACATCCGCCGCTTTTTGCACGTCGGCATCCACCCCGTTTCCGTGGACGCAGAAAATATCAAGTCTGTCGATAGCAAACCGAAGTTTTCTTTCGTTACTGTCGATCATCACAATGTCATAATCATCCGCCGAAAGCTGACGGGCCAGTTTATATCCGACTTTCCCATCACCTATAATCACAATCTTCATTCTCTTTCCCTCTAACTGATTCTCTTAAATATCATTTTATAATTTTAAATTTTATGTCTGTATTTCTTGACAGTAGAGCAATTATAGCACCTTTACACATAAAGTACAATGATCTTTGCAAATTCTTAACGAACCGCCGTCATAAGAAAAGCAGAATACCGCACACCATAAAAGATGCGCGGTATTTGATCCTTTTTATAACAGAAATACCTGCCGGTCCGCAAACTGAGCATACCGTTCTTTTCTGTTCTTTTTTTTCTGTTTTACTCTTCCGCTCTTGCTGCGATCTCTTTCTCCTGTACATCAGACGGAGCCTGCTCATATCTTGCAAATTCATATGCGTATGTTCCTCTTCCGCCTGTCATGGAGCGAAGCACCGTACAATACCCGAACAATCCTGTCATCGGAATGTCCGCTTCGATCACTTGCTTTCCACCTGCGATCGGAGTCATGCCAAGCACTCGTCCGCGTCTCTTATTCAGATCTCCCATCACATCTCCCGTATAATCGTCCGGAACAGTCACTTTCAAAGAAGCGATCGGCTCAAGAAGTACCGGAGATGCCTCAAGAAATCCTTTCTTAAACGCCTGGGTTGTAGCTGTTTTGAACGCCATTTCCGAAGAATCTACCGGATGATAAGATCCGTCATACAAAGTCGCTTTTACACCGACCACCGGATATCCGGCAAGAGGCCCTTTAAGAACCGATTCCTGCAATCCTTTTTCTACAGCCGGGAAATAGTTTTTCGGAACTGCTCCGCCGACTACGCACTCTTCAAATACATACGGTGTATCAAGATCGTGAGACGGTTCAAATTTCATCTTAACGTGTCCGTACTGTCCGTGGCCGCCGGTCTGTTTCTTATATTTCATATCTACATCCGAATTTTTGCGGATCGTTTCGCGGAATGCAACTTTCGGTGTCTCAAGCGTGATCTCCACTTTATATCTCGCCGCAAGTTTGCTTGCTGCGATCTCGAGATGCTGATCTCCCATTCCATAGAGAAGCGTCTGACGGTTCTCACTGTCATTTACCGACTTCAGAGTAACATCCTCTGCCGTCATTTTTGCAAGCGCCTGTGAAACCTTATCTTCATCGCCCTTTGTTTTCACCGTATACTTCATATATGTGTAAGGAACAGAATAATCTGTTTTCGCATAAGATACCGGATTTGCCTTTGTAGAAAGCGTATCGCCCGTGCGTGTACTGCCGAGTTTTGCGATAGCCCCGATATCTCCTGCAAACAGTTCGGAAACTTCCGCCGGTTTATTTCCGCACATTGTGTAAATCTTTCCGGGTTTCTCTTCTGCGTCTGCGTCTGCATTATATAAAATATCATCGCCTTTCAACACTCCGGAGCATACTTTTACGAATGAATATTTTCCAATGAACGGATCGACCATCGTCTTAAATACATATGCGGTCTTTGCTTTTGAGAATTCATAATTGCCTTCAAAAATCTCGTTTGTTCTGCGATTAATACCTGCGCATTTTCTTTTATCCGGACTCGGGAAGAATCTTACAATGTCAGAAAGCAGATTCGCAACGCCTTGCGCCTGCACGTTTGATCCCATAGCGACAGGAACGATATCTCCGTCCATCACTTCCGTACGCATTGCAGAGCGTATCTCTTCTACCGAAAATTCTTCGCCGTTGAAATAACGCTCCATAAACTCTTCACTTGTCTCTGCGACAGCTTCCATAAGAGAGTCTCTCAAAATCTCAAGATTCGGTTTACAGTAATCAGGAATCTCGCACTCTTCTCTTTGCCCGATCTCCGTATATCTTCTTCCTGCATTTTTAATAACATTGATATATCCGACAAGTTTTTCGTTCTCGCGGATCGGCTGGAAATGCGGCGCGATCTTTTTGCCGTAACGGGTAGTCAGATCTTCTACTACCTGACGGAAACTTGCATCGTCAACGTCCATCTCTGTCACATAGATCATTCGCGGAAGGTTATACTTATCACACAGCTCCCAGGCTTTCTCCGTGCCTACCTGAACTCCCGCTTTGCCGGAAACAACGATGACCGCTGCGTCCGCCGCGCTTACCGCTTCTTCCACTTCTCCCACAAAATCAAAATATCCCGGTGTATCAAGAATGTTGATCTTCGCCTTTTCCCATTCGATCGGAACAAGACTTGTGCTGATCGAAAAACCACGTTTCTGTTCTTCTTTATCAAAATCACTGACCGTGTTAGATTCTGTCACTTTCCCCATTCGGTTCGTAACGCCTGATACATACAGCATCGCTTCAACAAGACTCGTCTTTCCGCTTCCGCCGTGTCCGAGCAATACCACATTTCTAATTTCGTCTGTTCTGTAAACTTTCATGCTGCCGCCTCCTTGATATGTAGTTATTTTGCATGTATTTCTTTCCTCTCGCCATGCACATCATAGGTATATTGTACTAAATTTTTTTATAAATTACAACTATTTTATATATTTTTCACATATTTCTTGTGCAGTTCAACATTGCAGTTCTCTTCCTGTTTCTGAGGAAAACAGTGTCGTCATACACGATAAGCATACGGTGCGGTTTTACGAACCGGATCGGCTTAACTATTACCATTACTTTGTTTACTTTTACAAGTCAGCGTGTTAAAATACCTCTATATTATAATAAGGAAAGGATTTTACTTTTATGTTTTCAGACATCACTCCTGCAAAAATCGGCTTTATCGGGCTCGGACTTATCGGCGGTTCTGTCGCAAAGGCGATCCGCACATACTTCCCCGATTATGAGCTGATTGCATTCGATAAAAATAAAGAAACTCTCGCTCTCGCAGTCCAGGAAAACATCATCGACACTTCCTGTTCTGCGATCGATGACAATTTTAAAGGCTGCAGCTATATTTTCTTATGCGCCCCCGTTTCATACAACACCGCCTGCCTTACCCAGCTAAAATCTCTGATCGATCCAGACTGTATTTTAACAGATGTAGGAAGCGTTAAAACTTCAATCCACGAAGAAATAATCTCGCTTGGTATGGAAGAAAATTTTATAGGCGGTCATCCGATGGCAGGTTCGGAGAAAAACGGATTCGCCAACTCAAAAGCTCATTTGATCGAGAACGCTTACTATATTCTCACCCCTTCAGCTAAAGTATCCGAAGAAAAAATCAATGCTTACCGGAACTTTGTTTCTTCTTTAAAAGCGCTGCCTATTGTCCTCGACTACAGGCAGCACGACTGCATAACCGGAACGATCAGCCATCTGCCTCACATCATTGCTTCTACACTTGTAAACTTCGTCCGGGATACCGATACGAAAGAAGAACTGATGAAAGCGCTTGCCGCCGGCGGTTTCAAAGACATTACGAGGATCGCATCCTCGTCCCCGGTTATGTGGCAGCAAATCTGTCTGAAAAACGGAAAAAATATCTCGCATATTTTAGGACAGTATATCGAAGCACTCATACAAGCTAAACTTTCTATAGATACGGAAGATGAAAATGCGCTTTATACTTTATTTGAATCTTCCCGCGATTATCGTAATTCTATGCCTAACACCTCGGCAGGGCCGATCAAAAAACAGTTTGCCGTATACTGTGATATTATTGATGAAACCGGAGGAATCGCGACGATCGCAACTATATTGGCAAGCAATAATATCAGTATTAAAAATATCGGCATTATCCACAACCGCGAATTTGAAGAAGGCGTACTCCGAATCGAATTTTATGATGAATCCTCCTCTTCCAAAGCTTCTGCGCTGCTGAAAAAATACCGATATATCGTATACGAAGTCTAAGAAAGAAACAATAATTTAAACAGGAGGAAAAAGCAATGGAATTAGCCGGTATTCAAGGATTAAAGGGAACAGTTTCCGTTCCCGGAGATAAATCAATTTCCCACCGATGCATCATGTTCGGATCGATTGCAAACGGAACGACGGAAATCCACAATTTTCTGAAAGGCGCGGACTGTCTTGCCACGATCCGCTGCTTTCAGTCTATGGGCATTAATATAGAAGAAACAGATCATACGATCACGGTCCACGGGAAAGGATTACACGGACTATCCGCTCCCTTAAATATCCTCGACGTCGGAAACAGCGGCACTACAACCCGCCTTTTGTCTGGCATTCTCGCGGGACAGAAGTTTGAATCAAAACTTTCGGGAGACGAGTCTTTAAACTCCCGCCCTATGAAACGGATCATCGAACCGCTTACAATGATGGGCGCAAATATTTCAAGTATTCTCAGAAACGGATGCGCTCCGCTGTACATCGCTCCGGGAAATCTGCACGGAATCCACTACGATTCCCCCGTCTCTTCCGCACAGGTGAAATCATGTATCCTGCTTGCCGGATTGTACGCAGAAGGAGAAACTTCGGTTACAGAACCGTCGCTTTCCAGGAACCACACTGAACTGATGCTGAAAGAATTCGGCGCTGACATACGGACTCTTCACTCGCTGTCAGGAACAGAAGCAACCGCATATATTAAACCGTACCCAAAACTATACGGTCAAAAAATCGTTGTTCCGGGAGATATTTCTTCTGCGGCATATTTTATCGCAGCAGGACTGATCGTTCCCGATTCGGAAATATTGATCGAACATGTGGGGATCAACCCGACCAGATCCGGTATTTTGAAAGTATGCGAAGATATGGGCGGCGATATCACACTTCTTAACGAACGATGTGAGGCCGGCGAAAAAATTGCCGACATCCTCGTCCGCACGAGCAGTCTGCACGGAATTACGATCGAAGGCGATATTATCCCGACATTGATCGACGAAATTCCGATCATCGCAGTCATGGCTGCCGTCGCAGACGGAACAACTGTCATCAAAGACGCCGCTGAACTGAAAGTAAAAGAAACTGACCGCATCGAAACTGTGACAGATAATTTAAAAGCGATGGGATGTAACGTCACCCCCACAGAAGACGGAATGATCATCACAGGCGGAACACTTCACGGCGCTTCGATCCACACCCTTCTCGATCACAGGATTGCAATGGCGTTCAGCATCGCGGCTCTTGTCGCTGACGGAACAACGAAAATCCTTGACAGTAAATGTGTGGACGTATCGTATCCTACTTTTTATGATACATTTTTACAATTATTATAATCGTATCCGAATTCATATAACTTCAAAAAAGTTATTTAACTTCCTTATTTTCAATGGTAAAAATCACGTTTTTGCTATATTGGAATTGAATAATATCAGTTTCTTAATAGAAAAAGGAGGGTACAATTTATGATTAAAAAGCTAATAAAAAAAGAAAAGAAGCAGCTTATCGCCCTATTCATATCCTGTCTCTTATACACATCTGACGCTGCCGACGAATAGCCTTGTGTAGATCTCGG
>ENA-OZSG01000802-OZSG01000802.1-human-gut-metagenome-genome-assembly--contig:-NODE-802-length-10300-cov-4.182626_pt1 | contig 10300 bp, 8 predicted proteins | sample MGYA00243278_ERZ653965 | MGnify/ENA primary metagenome ERZ653965 (study PRJEB26926, sample SAMN06164714) | human gut metagenome | biome: ENVO:00009003; feature: ENVO:2100002; material: ENVO:00002003...
ACACCCCACTTGTTAGATAGTATATCATACTGTCTAACAAATGGGGTGCAGTTCAGAATTGGGGCTGCCTGATTACTAAATGCTTATTGTGATGATTTCTGGGGCTGACTTCTTTTCGCTTCTTTTCTCTATTACTTTAACGATTCTTCAATACAAACTAAAAAGCGTGGGCCTGCCAACCGACAGGCCCACGCTTTTGCACACCCAACATATTTATTATACCACATTCGTCAAGGCAATATCTATCCATAACATGCACGAATAATTCATATTTTGTTTGGGATATCTGCGAATAGACAAATTCCTTAGGGTATTGTATAGTATAGTTACAGAAAGAAAACAGCCGGAGATAAGGAGCTAAAAGCTCCAAGCAAAAGCCACTTTCAATAGCATCGGAACAAGGCACGGCGGTTTTCCCGACAGCTTCAAGCAGATTTCGCAAAGGCTTCCAGTAAGAGGTCTAAATGGGAACACTTGAAGAGCTCCGGGAAAGCAGGGACCGGGAGGCTACCGAAGGACTTGAAAGTAAGATGGCAAAGTCGGCAGGATTCGTAAGGAAGGAGGCTCAAGTCCAATGGCTAATTTCAAAGATCCCATTCATCACCGGCGGGCCTGGGCCTGCTGAAAGCAAACGAACCTCATTAACAGCCGCAGGTCATTACCTGTAAAAGATATGAAAGTTAAGATGCAAGGTTCGTAGCTTGCTTAAAATGCAGTGCTCAGGAAATCCCGTCAGAAAAAGTTCCCCGCGTTTACATAGATTAGATGAAGAACTGACGACAGGATTCTAAATAGAAAATTACAGGTTCAAAACCTGGTACGCAAAAGCGTAAATAGAACCCCAGAATCACCGGTGATTGTTATGAAAGATCTAACTCCGCCGAACAAATAATGCTTCACCTGATCTGGCTGGTGCAAGCGCACCGCCCCCAAAAGGAGAAACTCCGATGTACTAGAGCAAAGAGGAATCAACCTCTGGCATCAAATTCAGGTACCCTGCACAAAATTATTGAAGTTCACTTCCCCGTTCCACAGATGCACCAAGAATCGTTTTCCTTGCAAAATGTTTCCAGGCAGCAAATAACGAACCAAAGGGAATCAGAAATTTCAATCAAACGCAAAATCATCGAACAACAGCGAATGAAACCCGTTTCCGATTTGCAAAACAAAGAAAACCAGGTTTAAAAACATTCGATCAAAGTTAAAGGATGAGGTTGCCATGAAAATGTGCAAACGGTCCGAAAAATAATACAATCGGGTATGAGGCTATGACTCCAATCAAGTAAGTTCGCTCCAGCGCCATAAGGGTAGAAGGCGCTGGAGCTTTTTTGTTGTGTTGTGCCGGATGTTTCCGGTCTGCTTATCTCCTCTCGTTTACTTTTGTCTGCATCATTTTTGTTTTGCTGCCGCGCTCTAACGCAGCAAATCACTCTAAACACGGCTGTCCCTCCGCCCACAACATTGCACTGTGCGGCGGAGAGTTTTTATGTTTGCGGGCTTTTGTGGAGTATTACGGTACCGGTATTCCATCGCAATTTCTGTTTTCTGAATTTTATTGTTGACATTTCTGTAATATTGCGTTATGATAGCCACAAGGTCCAGAATTTTACAGAATACTGGAATGATAGGTTTTTCGCTATCTTTTTATTGTTCTGTATAATGCCCAAATCGGCGGCTGCCGGGCTGCGTTTTACGTTTAGGATTTCTTTTTCCAATATCGTTCACCTGCCTTAAAGTGTATTTGAAAACAAGAAAAAGATAGACTAAATTTTTGACTTTTCAGATACACCCTAGGATTCCGGTATTTCCGCTGTAAGTTTTGTTTGGCGTTCCCTTGGCAGAGGGTACACCAAAATTCTCTTGTTCACCTTTTTTCTTCGTGAAGTGTGCAGCAGCGCTTCACCATTTTTTAACTATTTTGATTACAGATTTCTGTTACATTAAAGGAGGCTTTATGGAACAACTTACGATTGATACCGGCCTGCGCGAATACGCGGTCAATGGCGGGCCGGAGCACGGCGGCGGAGTGCTGCGCTTTAACCCCAGCGACCCCAATGTTTACAGCCGTTTTTGCACCCTGCAAAATCAGCTGCAAGAGCTGGAACAGCAGGTGCAGGCGCAAAGCCCCACTGGGACCGATGCCATACAGCTGCTGGCCCAGGCGGATCAGCGCGCCAAGGGGCTGCTGGCGGAAGTATTTGGCCCCGGCAATGATTTTGACGCCATGCTGGGCGGCACCAATCTGCTGGCGGTTGCCGGCAACGGCGAGCGGGTCATCACCAATCTGTTTGCGGCATTGCAGCCCATTCTGGAAGCCGGTGCCCGCCAGTGCGCGGATGCCAAAGTCACGCTGGCCGTGCAGCAGGCCCAGGCAGCGCGCACCGCGCGCGGGGTGCAGGTATGAGCAGCTGGCGGCTGCCCACCCGGCTGGAGGTTGACGGAAAAGCATATCCGATTCATTCGGATTACCGCGATATTCTGGATATTCTGCATCGGTTGAACGATGCCAGCGAGCCGGAATTCATCCGCTGGCGGGTAGCACTGGCCCTATTTTATGAGGGCGATCTGCCGCGCAGCGACTATCCGGAGGCCATGCAGAAGCTGGCAGATTTTTTGAACTGCGGGCAAACGCTGCCCCGCTCCCCTGCCCCGCCGCTGTTGGACTGGGAACAGGACGCCCCGCTGATTGCCGCCGACATCAACAAAGCCGCCGGGTGCGAAGTGCGCGCCCTGCCTTATCTGCACTGGTGGACCTTTATGGCCTGGTTCAACAGCATTGGGGACGGCCAGCTGGCTACCCTGCTGCGGGTGCGCAGCAAGCTGCGCCACGGCCAAAAATTGCAGCCGTGGGAACAGGACTACTACCGCAAAAACAAAGCCATGGTTGACCTGCGCCCCCGCCTGAATCCGGCAGAGATAGCGGAACGCCAGCGGCTGCAGCGCCTGTTGGCCAATTAAGTCCCCATAAGGAGGTAGATGCTTTTGCCAAAATCCTATGCAGGCAGCCTTCAGGTTGCCCTGTCTACACAAACAACTACCCACACCGCGCAGCAGCCGCTGAACGGCCTGCGCACTGCCCTGAAAAAAATAAGCCGCAGTGTAAACGCTGCGTTCTCCGCCGTGCCGGTGGCAAAGTTTGAGCAGCAGACCGCAGCAGCAGCAGTCAGCGCCAACAAAGCCGCCAAAGCCCAGGCCAAACTTGCCAGTGGCACCACCAAAGCAGCCAAGGCCGCCAAACGCAGCGTTGCGGAATTTGATGAACTGGACCGGCTGCAGGCTTCCCTTGCCGAAAGTGCCGGAGCTGCGGCGGCTTCCACCACCCGCAAAAGCAGCAGCGCTGCAACAATCAAAGCCGCAGATGCCGAACCGCCACAGTCAAGCCCGCCGGCTCTATTAAACCAGCAGCTGCAAAATTTCTGGGCCACATTACAGGCTGTGCTTGCCCCCGCCGCCGTGCTGTGGGATGCAGCCTGGCAGCAGATGAAAACCGCTGCCCTGACCGTTTGGCAGGATCTTTTGGGCGGCGTTCAGCTGACCTGGGCCGAGTACGGCCAGCCCATTGCCCAGAGTGCCGCCCTGGCGCTGGAAAACCTGCAAGGCATTTTTACCACCCTGTGGCAGAACGTTTTGCAGCCGATCCTTACTAACCTGATGCAGATTTTGTCTACCCTCTGGTCCTCCCACCTCAAGCCCCTGTGGGACGACATTCTTTTGCTGGTAGCAAGCGTTGCCAACTGCCTGCTGGACCTGTGGAACAACCTGCTGGCCCCGGTGGCCAAGTGGATCATCGCCACATTCGGCCCCGCGTTTGCTGAGGTATTCAACGCCATTGCGGACGTTGTTGGCGTGGCCGTTGGGGCTATTGCGGATGCCATCGATCTGGCCGTTGTTGTGCTGCGCGGGCTGACGGACTTTTTAAGCGCCGTGTTCCGCGGCAACTGGGATGCTGCCTGGCAGGCCATCGGCAACACAGTCAACACCGTCTGGGATAAGATGACGAACGCCATCAAAACCGCCGTCAATGGCATCATCGGCTTCATCAATCGGATGATCTCCGCCGTTGTCACCGGCATCAACACGGTCATCAACGCGCTGAACGGGTTGTCGTTCGACCTGCCGGACATATTCGGCGGCGGGCATGTTGGGTTTCATATCAGCACCCTGACTGCCCCGCAAATTCCCTACCTGGCACAAGGCGCGGTCATCCCGGCGAACCGGGAGTTCCTCGCCGTGCTGGGCGACCAGAGCCACGGCACCAACGTAGAAGCTCCGCTGGACACCATCAAGCAGGCTGTGGCCGAAGTCATGGAAGATTTGCAGGCGGGCCAGATGGCGGGCTTTGAAGCCGTGGTTTCCGTGCTGCGGGAGATCCTCTCCGCCGTGTACGGCATTGAGCTGACCGACGAGGACGTAGGCCGCGCCGTACAGCGCTGGCAGCGCAAACAGCTGACTGCCACAGGAGGTGTGTGACGTGACCCTGACCAATCTGTTCCAGATCGATGGCAAATCCCTGTACGCACCGGACTGCGACATTGAACCGAGCTATTCCGACCTGGATTCCAGCGATTCCGGGCGCGACGAAGCCGGGTACATGCACCGCGAAGTGGTGCGGGAAAAGGTTGCCACCTGGCCCATCGCCTACAGCTGCCTGACGGATGACGAGTACAAGTACACCATCGGGCTGTTTGCAGGCAAGGCAACGTTTCAGTTCACCCATCCCAAAGCCGGCTCTTCCACCGAGACCGAAACCACTACCTGCTACTGCAGCAAATACGGCATCGCCTGGCATAACGCCAAGACGAAACAGTGGAAGAATTTGAAGTTTAACATTATCGAATGCTGACCGGAGGTGAATTATGTACTATTCCGTTTTGCGGCTGCCAAACGGCACTGAGCTGAAAGGCGGAGAGGCTGGCAGCACCCTTAAAGCTCTTACCCTGCACGCTGCGGTGAACGCCGGGCAGGAGTTCACCATCGGCTCTGCGTTTTCGGACTACATTGAAGCCGAAATCTGGGCGGATCCGGGCGGCAGCCTGCAAATTACTGCCGGGGACGCCCTGACCTATTACCGGCAGGATGATGCCGGGAACCGCACCAAGGTGGGTGTTTTCTATGCTGAAAAGCCCACCCGCACCAAGCGCAACAGCTACAAGGTCACGGCGTATGACACCATGTCCAAGCTGGATGCGGACTTCTCCGGCTGGCTGCACGCCAATCAGGCACAGTTCCCCAAAACCATCTGGCAGCTGGTACAGCTGGCCTGCCAGCGGGCAGGGGTCACGCTTGCCAGCAGCAGACTGCCCATCAACGGCAGCTACAGCGTGCAGGCGTTCTATGCGGATGATTTAACCTGCCGACAGATCATCTCCTGGGCGGCGGAAGCGGCAGGCTGCTACGCCCACATGAATGCAGACGGCAAGCTGCAATTTTTGACCTACACAGACAAGCGCAGCACTGCTAAAATCACCCCGGACGGTGCCAGCAACAGCACCGCCTACTATGCTGACAGCCTGAGCTACGAGGACTACACGGTCAAGGCCATTGAGAAAGTCCAGATCCGGCAGTCGGACAGTGACGTGGGGGTCATCTACCCCGACAGCACCACTGCCACCAACACCTATGCAGTGCAGGGCAACCTGCTGCTGACAACCGGCACCGAAGCCAACCTGAAAAGCGTTGTCCAAAACCTGTACAACGTGCTGAAAAACGTGACCTACACCCCCTGCAAAGTGGCCGTGCCCAGCAGCTCCGGCCTTGCCTGCGGGCAGATCGTGCACGTTAAGGACGCACGCGGGCGGGAGTTTGATACCTACCTGATGAGCGCCACAATCTCCTCCGGCAAAGCCAGCTTTGAGAGCGTGGGCAGTGCCAGCCGGGAAAGTTCCAGCGCCGTGAACAGCCAGAGCTACAAGAACCTGACCGGCAAGATGCTGGAGATCAAGACCAGCGTGGACGGCCTGGAAGTAAAGGCCAGCGACCTGACCGGAAAGTACACCGACCTGAAAGCAACGGTGGACGGGCTTTCCTCTGAGGTGAAAAAAGACACCAAAATCACCGGCGGCGGCAACCTGATCCTGGGCAGTGAGAGCTTCAAGAACGCTGCTCTCCAAGGCGGTGGCACTGTTGAATACAATGATGATGGCAGTGCAACGGTAACAAATTCCAATAGCCTTAAAATATTTGATTTTAACACTACTAGCACGCGCATTGTCAAGGGTGTAACGCTGTGCATATCCGTTATGTACAAGCAAGTTTCGGGCGAGGATGCTTTTTATCTGGACATCCATTATTCGCATGCTAACGGCAGCAGATATTACACCAGCATAAAGCCTGCTGACCAAATCAAAATTGAGCAATCGGACGGTTGGGTGTTACGGTATGGCACATGGACACCGAAGGACAACTATATTTTGACCGGCGTTAGATTTGGTCTGCAGTCGGGTTCGGTTACAAACAAGTACATGGCATTGCACCCCATGCTGCAATACGGCAACGCGCCGACCGCGTGGACAGCTAGTAGCGGGGACTACATAACAGAGAAAAGCGCCAAAAGCCTGATCTCCCAATCGGCGGATGAGATCAAGACCGAGGTCACCAAGTCCGTGACGGAATCTGTAACAGGGACGGTAAAGGATACCGCTACCAGCGCTGCCAACAATGCGGTTGACAGCAAATTGCAGGATTATGCCACCACCGCAACAGTGAACAGCCTGAAAGAGGATGTTTCCAGCATCAGCCAAAAGGCGGATAGCATCAGCACCAAAGTCAGCAGTCTGGAAAAGACCACCACAACCATTTCCAACGATTTAGACAGCACCAAGCAGGAATTCAAAACCGTTAAAAAATCAGTATCCGCGATTGACCAGAAAGCCGACAGCATTACCCAGACGGTAACGCAGCGGATCACCGGCGGCAACAATATTATTGCGGGCACCGATAACTGGAACAATGCGACCCTGGATGCAGGCGGCAATGACCTGAGCAAAAAGGGCAGCTACACCATTGATGGCGAATCCGTCCATGCGACCAATAGGGCGCAGAACACCCGCTTCCATTTTGGTGCGGACAAAACGCTGGTGATTGCCAAGGGCATGACCTATTGCGCCAGCGTGCTGTACAAGCTCAACTCTGGCACGGACAGCCTGTTTTTGCAGTTTGAAACCAAATCCTCCCGCGGCACAAAAAGCTATTACGGCTCTGCGTTCAAGCAGGCCAAGCAGGACATTGCGCTGGACAACGGCTGGAAGCTGCGATGGGCGGCCTTTACGGCGACCGCGGACGGCTATGCAGACGGTCTGTTTGTAAGCACAGCCGACGACAACGCCACCGTTACCAACGATCTGACCATCATGCACCCCATGGTGCAGATGGGCAATGCCCCTACCGCCTGGACGGCCAGCACCGGCGACTATCTGACCGCCAACGAAACCAAAACCGAGATCAAGCAGACGGTGAACGAAATTAAGCTGACGGCCAGCACAAGCGGAACCAGCAGCACCATCAAGCTGACGGCAGGCGGAACAGAGATCACCAGCGCACAGATCAACCTATCCGGCGTGGTGACATTTTCGGATTTGAGTACCTGGAACCAGGACAAGACCATTATCAACGGCGGCAACATTACCACCGGGCAGATTCACAATAAGGCGCGCACAACCACTTATGACCTGGACAATGCCTGGATTCGTATGGGCAAAGATACTGGCACTCGTGTGGACATTGACACGGGGCGCATCCGCTGGTACTGGGAAAACAACCTGACCGGTGTGTTAAGCAGCCGGTACGGCAAATCTTATATTGGCGATAACTCCCGCTACACGTTTTTAGGCTGGTTCTCCACCGGCGACCCCAGCTTTGATTATTCCACCGGCGGGGCCACCAGCGAGTTTGTGGGCATTGCCATTGACCAGGTAGATAAGGTCATCCACTGCAATGCCAGCAAGTTTGAAATCCCCGGCAGAATTGAATGCGGTTCTTTGAGCGTGAACGGGAGGGAGATTTAATGCAGAAATTCATGCAGATTTTGGCCACGTTGGCTTTGCTGTTGGTGCTTGCATTGGTCATCCCGCTTACGCTGGCAGCCTGCGGCGGCACGCGAACCGAAGATACAAGCTATCCGCGCCCGGAATATTCCGGCTCCCCGATGGCAGAAAGGGTGATGAAATGACCACAACCGCAAAAATTGAAGAACTCCAAAAGTCCGTCATCAACGCCATCAACAACAGCTGCCTGCACCCCGCTGTGGTGCGGCTGGTGCTGCTGAACGTGATCTCGATGGTGGAAGCCAGCGAGAGAGAGGTAAACAAAAGAGAAAAAGAGACAGAATCCTGAAAATCTGTTTTTTGTTCCTGCATAATCCACACAAAATATAACACATAAAAACAAGACACCGGGCCAATTACAGGTTCGGTGCCTTGTGGTATTTATGGTGTCAGGATGCCGATCAATCTGCCATCGGCTGATGGTCCGTGATGGTGTGCTCCTGCTGGTACTTGAGCGCAGCAGCGATAAAGCCCTTGAACAGGGGATGTGCGCGGTTGGGGCGGCTCTTGAATTCGGGGTGGAACTGTACGCCCACATGGAAATCACGGCCGGGCAGCTCAACAGCTTCCACCAGGCGGCCATCCGGGCTGGTACCGGAGATCACAAGGCCGTGGTTCTGCATCTCTGCACGGTAGTCGTTGTTGAACTCATAGCGGTGGCGGTGGCGTTCGTCAATTTCTTCTTTGCCATAGCACTCACGCAGCTTGGTGCCCTCGGCGGTAATGCAGGGGTACTTGCCCAGGCGCATGGTGCCGCCCTTCGGGATGTTCCCCTGCTGGTCCGGCATCAAAGCAATAACATTGTGCTCGCCGTCCGGCGTAAACTCGCTGGAGTTGGCATCGGCATAGCCCAGCACATCGCGGGCATATTCCATAACCATAATCTGCATACCCAAGCAGATGCCAAAATACGGGATGTTCTGTTCCCGTGCATAGCGGGCGGCCTGGATCATGCCCTCAATGCCGCGGTCGCCAAAGCCGCCGGGCAGGATGATGCCATCCACACCGGAAAGCTCTTCAGCGCAGCGCTCCTGATCCAGCAGGTTTTCGCTGTCCACCCAGTGGATCTCCACTTTGGACTCATTCTCAAAGCCGGCGTGATACAGGGACTCCATTACACTCAGGTATGCGTCATGCAGCTTGACATATTTGCCAACCAGGGCAATGGTGCAGGTCTTGCTGCGGGTGGCAATGCGGGAGATCAGCTCTTTCCACTCGGTCAGGTCGCTGGCCGGAGTTTCCAAGTGCAGCTGACGGCAAACAACGTTGGTCAGGCCGGCAGCTTCCAGCATCAGCGGGCACTCGTACAGGCTGGGCATGGTCAGGTTTTCAATCACGCAATCAGGGCGCACATTGCAGAACATGCTGATCTTGCGCTTGATATCGCTGCCAACGCGGCCATCGGCACGCAGCACGATGACGTTGGGGGCGATGCCCATGCCCTGCAGTTCCTTGCAGGAATGCTGGGCGGGCTTGGATTTATATTCGTCCGAGCCGGAAATATAGGGCACCAGAACCACATGGATGTAGCAGCAGTTTTCCATGCCCTGCTCAATGCCAACCTGGCGGATGGCCTCCAGGAAAGGCTGGCTCTCAATATCACCGGTGGTACCGCCGATTTCGGTGATGACAACATCGGCTTCGGTGCTTTTGGCAAGATTGTAGATATAGCTCTTGATTTCGTTGGTAATGTGGGGAATGATCTGCACCGTCTGGCCCAGATAAGCGCCCTGGCGTTCCTTGTTCAGCACGTTCCAATAGACCTTGCCCGTCGTCAGGTTCGAGTACTTGTTCAGGTTTTCATCAATAAAGCGCTCATAATGACCCAGATCCAGGTCGGTTTCGGTTCCGTCATCAGTCACGAACACCTCGCCGTGCTGTAGCGGGCTCATGGTGCCGGGATCCACGTTGATATAAGGATCCAGCTTTTGAGAAGCCACCTTCAGGCCGCGGGTTTTCAGCAAACGGCCCAGGCTGGCTGCTGTGATGCCCTTGCCCAAGCCGGAGACCACGCCGCCAGTAACAAAAACGTACTTTGTCGCCATATATACCATCCTCTCCACAACTACCACAAATAAATGGACGCTTTATTATACATCACTTTTATTTCTAAAAGCAAGAGTCTTTTTTCCTGTTTGGTGCAAATTCTCTTGCGCACCATCGTACAATCCCCTATAATAAATAAGATAGTATTTAAGGCAACACCGCATAATTCTAAGTGCCGATACGGCGAGCGAGGTGCGGCAGCTGCTAAGCCA
>ENA-OZSG01000809-OZSG01000809.1-human-gut-metagenome-genome-assembly--contig:-NODE-809-length-10200-cov-6.886447_pt1 | contig 10200 bp, 7 predicted proteins | sample MGYA00243278_ERZ653965 | MGnify/ENA primary metagenome ERZ653965 (study PRJEB26926, sample SAMN06164714) | human gut metagenome | biome: ENVO:00009003; feature: ENVO:2100002; material: ENVO:00002003...
GGTAACCCTAACTGCGGTAAAACAACATTGTTCAATGCGCTTACAGGTTCTAACCAGTTCGTAGGCAACTGGCCTGGCGTTACGGTTGAAAAGAAGGAAGGTAAGCTTAAGGGAAACAAGGATGTTATAATCACTGACCTTCCGGGTATATATTCTCTCTCTCCATACACACTTGAGGAGGTTGTAGCAAGAAACTACCTTATAACTGAGAAGCCGGATGCCATCATCAATATTGTGGATGGTACTAACATAGAGAGAAATCTTTATCTCTCAACACAGATTCTTGAGCTTGGCATTCCTGTAATCATGGCAGTTAACATGATTGATATTATTGAAAAGACAGGAGATAAGGTACATCTTGATAAGCTCTCCAAGAAGCTCGGCTGTGAGGTTGTTGCAATATCTGCTCTCAAGGGAACAGGTATCACAGAGGCAGCCGACAAGGCTGTTGCTCTTGCAAAGAGCAGGAAGGCGGCTCAGGTTGTTCATGAATTCCAGCCAAATGTTGAGGCTGCCATCAAGGCTGTTGAGGATAAGCTGGGCGCACAGGTGGCTGATGAGCAGAAGAGATTCTTCGCAATCAAGCTCCTTGAGAAGGACGACAAGATCGGCGCAAGGCTTCAGACTGTTCCTGATGTATCTGCTGAGGTTGCGGCTCTTGAGAAGGAGCTCGACGATGATACGGAGAGTATCATCACAAATGAAAGATATGTATACATTTCATCGATTATCGGTGAGTGCGTAACCAAAAATGCCAAGAGAAAGCTCACAACCTCAGACAAGATTGATAAGGTTGTAACCAACAGATGGCTTGCTCTTCCTATATTTGCGGTAGTTATGTTTATCGTTTACTATGTATCTGTAACAACGGTCGGTACATGGGCTACGGACTGGGCTAATGACGGTGTGTTCGGTGACGGATGGCATCTCTTCGCAATCGGTTCTTCCGCATTTGCAGATGACGACGAGCCTTATGTTGACGCAATGAATGTTGTATCAGGCTACCTTGAGAGTGTAGGTGCAGACAATGTGCTTGATGCAATCGACAGCGAAGCTGATGATTATGATGCGGCAGCAGCACAGGCAGCAGTTGACGAGGCACTCGCTTCGCTTGATGATTCATACACATTTACATACGGTGTTGAGGATGAAGAGACACTCAATGTCGAGGAGTTCGAAGCTACAGGCGCAGACGTAAAGGAAGCGGCAACGGTTCTCGCAGCAGCAGGCTATGAGGAGCCGGATCCTGCCGATTACGGTGTATGGGTACCCGGTATCCCTGCACTCCTTGAGTCGGGACTTGATGCCATCGGATGCGCAGACTGGTTAAAGGGACTTATTCTTGACGGTATTGTAGCCGGTGTCGGTGCGGTACTTGGTTTCGTTCCTCAGATGCTTGTGCTCTTTATATTCCTTGCATTCCTTGAGTCCTGTGGATATATGGCACGTATCGCATTCATCATGGATAGAATTTTCCGTAAGTTCGGTCTTTCAGGTAAGTCATTCATTCCAATGCTTATCGGTTCGGGATGCGGTGTTCCGGGTATCATGGCTTCACGTACAATCGAGAACGACAGAGACCGTAAGATGACAATCATGACAACAACATTTATTCCTTGTGGAGCTAAGCTTCCATTCATCGCAATGGTTGCAGGTGCAATCTTCGGCGGTGCTCCTTGGGTAGCTCCATCAGCTTACTTCCTTGGAATATTTGCAATTATCTGTTCAGGTATTATTTTAAAGAAAACTAAGATTTTTGAGGGCGATCCTGCTCCTTTCGTTATGGAGCTTCCTGCATACCATATGCCTACAGTCGGAACAGTACTCAGAAGCATGTGGGAGCGTGGCTGGTCATTCATCAAGAAAGCAGGTACAATCATCCTTCTTTCAACAATTATTGTTTGGTTTACAACATACTTCGGATTCACAGAGGACGGCTTCAGAATGCTCTCTGAGGATGAGATTGATATGAGCATTCTCGGCAAGGTTGGTCAGGCAATCGCCTGGATTTTTGTACCACAGGGCTTCGGCAACTGGCAGGCAACAGTCGCTTCCATCACAGGACTTGTTGCAAAGGAGAACATCGTTGGTACTATGGGTATCCTCTACAGTGTAGGAGAGGGCTCCGTATATGCTAACATGGCAGCAACCTTCACACTTGCAAGCGGTTATGCATTCCTTGCATTCAACCTTCTCTGTGCTCCTTGCTTTGCAGCCATGGGTGCAATAAAGAGAGAAATGAACTCAACAAAGTGGTTTTGGATTGCAGTAGGTTATCAGTGCGGTCTTGCTTACCTCGTATCACTTGTAATCAACAATGTTGTCGGTCTTTTCACAGGTGAGTCACCATTCTCATTCTGGACAGTTGCTGCATTTGTTATAATCGTCGGATTTGTATATCTCCTTGTAAGACCATATAAGAAGAGTATGACACTCAAGGTAGATAAGAAGATTGCATAAACAGCTTTTTCTCACTTTCCATAATGTGTTTTTGGACCCCGCCGCATATGCGGCGGGGTTCTTTTTGCGTAATAAGCATTGAAACAAGTCTTGGATTTCGATATAATTAAAGCTCAGAATATTATGAACAGAGGTAGATGGCTTGAAGGAAGAATGGCGCGTATACACAAAAAAGGCAGATTTTAAGGCTATAGGCGATAAGTATAAAATTGATCAGGTTGTGGCAAGAATTATAAGAAACAGGGATATAATAACTCCTGAACAGTACGAGGAATATATTAACGGGGATCTGACAAGTCTCCATTCACCATGGCTTTTAAAGGATATGGAAAGAGCGGCGGATATTGTAAGGTCAGCGGTTGACGATGGAAAAGCCATAAGAATAGTCGGTGATTATGATATAGACGGAATTAATTCAATATATATTCTGTACAGCGGATTAAGGCGGCTTGGGGCTGATGTTGACTATGTGGTTCCACATAGGGTGACGGATGGTTATGGAATAAATGAACGGCTTATAGATGAGGCACATGCTGCGGGCAGGAGAGTAATAATAACCTGTGATAACGGAATTGCCGCTTACAGTCAGATAGAACATGCCAAGACTCTCGGTCTGACGGTTGTGGTGACGGATCATCATGGTGTGCCGTTTGAGGAGAAAGATGGCGGTAGGAGGGAAATACTGCCTCCGGCAGATGCGGTCGTAGACCCGGCGAGAGCCGACTGCACATATCCATGGAAAAGAATATGCGGTGCGGTTGTTGCGATGAAGCTTGTTCAGGCTTTATTTGAGCTTTACGGCAGACCTGCTGATGAAATCTATGATTTCCTTGAGTTCGCGGCGGTTGCGACGGTGGGGGATGTCGTAGACCTGCAGGGGGAGAACAGGACAATAGTAAGGCTTGGTCTTAAAAAACTTAAGAATTCAACAAATGCAGGGTTAAATGCACTCATAGATGTGAATAAGCTTGACAGGGCAAATATCTCATCATATCATGTCGGATTTGTCCTCGGACCGTGTCTTAATGCGAGCGGACGTCTGGAATCTGCGATGCTTGCCATTCAACTGCTTTTGTCAGACACCAAGAAGGAAGCAGAACATCTTGCAGGTGAGCTTTTAGCACTTAATGAGGAGAGAAAAGAGCTCACGAGACGGGGGGTTGAGAAAGCATTTGACATGATAGAGAACAGTGAACTAAAGGACGACAAGGTGCTTGTCGTGTATCTTCCGGGATGTCATGAGAGCATAGTCGGAATAATTGCCGGAAAGATAAGAGAGCGCTATAACAAGCCGGTTATAGTATTCGCTGATGGTGAGGGATGCTTAAAGGGCTCAGGACGCTCGATAGAGAGCTACAATATGTTTGAAAAGCTGACGCAGTGCAAAGCACTTTTGATGAAGTTCGGAGGTCATCCGATGGCGGCGGGAATGTCCATTGCGCCTGACAAGCTGGATGAACTCAGAAGAAAGCTTAACGAGTACAGCGGGCTTACGGAGGATGACCTGACGCTTAAGGTATGGATAGATGTGCCTATGCCGCTTGAATATATATCGGAGAAGGTTATAGGTGATTTGTCGGTGCTTGAACCATTCGGAAAAGGTAATGAGAAGCCCGTGTTTGCGGACAAAGAGTTACATATAAAATATCTGTCGCACATGGGAAAGGAAAATCAGTTTACAAGGCTTACCCTGGAAAAACAGGCACGGTTTAAGGATGTACAGGGGAATATACATACCGCTCCTTGTACAATGGAGGCTGTAATGTTCTCGATAGACGATGTGCTTGAGAGGGCATACGCTGAAGGTGCTTGTGTTAACATAATCTATTATCCGTCCGTCAATGAATATAACGGAAGGAGAAAGCTTCAGCTTGTGGTAAATTCGGTTATGCTTTCGTGAGCTGTAAGGACAGAGAAAGCATGGTTAATAAATATAATTGAGATTGAAATATAACCCCGTTGATGGTAAAATATTTTTATATGTGATTATGGCAATATGTGCGTTTATTACAAATTACATAATAATATACATAATAATGTGGAAAAGGAGATTAACATGAGAATAGGTGTAAGAGGACATGATGTTGAACACAGCAGTCTTGAAAATCTTTTTGAGAATATACATAAGCAGGGATTTCACTGCACGCAGCTTGCTTTATCTAAGGCAGTGAAAGAGTTCAAGGTGAACAATGGAGTTATGACACCGGGACTTGCATTTTATATAAGAGAGTTATGCGCTGAGAATAAGGTGGACGTATCGGTTCTCGGATGCTACCTCAATCTTGCCAATCCTAACAAGGAGAGCCTTAGAAAGACTCAGGAGACATATAAGGCACATATCCGTTTTGCAAGCCTTGTGGGAGCTGGAATGGTAGGTACGGAGACAGGAGCGGTGAACGAGGAATATTCCTTCACTCCGGATAACCACACGGATGAGGCACTTGACGTGTTCATAGAGGGATTAAGACCGGTTGTCGAGTATGCTGAGAAGATGGGCGTAATTATCGCAATAGAGCCGGTGTATAAGCATATAGTATGCAATTTTGAGCGTGCGAGAAAGGTGCTTGATACAATCAACTCGCCTAATCTTCAGCTTATTTTCGACCCGGTGAATGTAATCTATGCTGGAAATTATGAGAAACAGGATGAGATTATACGCACAGCGTTTGAGCTTTGCGGTGATGATATATGCTGTATGCATCTTAAGGATTTTGTCGTGGAGAACGGCGAGGTGAAGTCGGTTATTTCGGGAAGAGGACTTCTTAACTATCCGCTTCTTATGAGCTATGTTAAGACCTGCAAGCCATTTGTACACTGCCTTCTTGAAGACACCAAGCCTGACAATGCGGCTGAGGCTAAGAGGTTTGTTGAGGAGCAGTACGAGAAGGCGGCATTGTTAAATTAACGGTTTAGGACACTGCGGAGCAGTGGCATGGAGGATTATTATGCCTAAGTTTTATGAGCCGGAGCAGCTTAAACATCTGCAAAAGCTTGAGATGGAAATTCTTACTGATTTTAAGAAAATATGTGATGAGAATAATCTTGTCTATTTCGGTTATGCCGGAACAGGCATAGGTGCATTGAGACATAAGGGGTATATACCTTGGGATGACGACATAGACATTTCGATGCCGAGAAAAGATTATGAACGATTTATGGAACTTGTGACAGAGCAGATGGGCGATAAGTATGAAGTTTTAAATACCGAGACGGATATCAATTATCCGCTTGCGACCACGAGACTTGTGCTTAAAGGTACCAAATTCAGGGAATACTCTATGAAGGATGTGGACTGCAACTGGGGAATATTTCTTGATTTATATGCCCTTGACAATGCTGCTGACGGTAAGCTTGCTTACTGGTGGCAGATGTGGACGGCATGGTTCTGGGGCAAGCTTCTCATATTGAGAAGCATTCCGAGACCGTATCTGTATGTGCACGGCATCACGGCGAAGCTTGTCACGGCGGCCTGTGTTGCGGGACATCATGTGATGAACCGGCTCGGAATATCCAAGGAATGGCTATACATGAAGCGTGAGAAGGCGAACAGACGTTATGAGAATGTTGAAACTAAGAGGATAGCATATTTCTGCGACCCGCTTCCATATACGAATACTTTTTCGGTTGATGATATATATCCGTTAAGGGAGCTTCCTTACGAGGATACCACACTTCCTTTTCCGAATCATCTTGAAGAGCTTCTCACTAAGATGTACGGTGATTATATGACACCGCCTCCGGTTGAGAAGAGAAAGACACATTTCCCGTATGAACTGGATTTCGGGCCATATAAAGATCAGCAATAAAAACAGATTGGAGACATGATTATGTCCTATGAGTATGAACTTACAATTCTCATGCCTTGTCTTAACGAGGCGGAGACGTTGGAGACATGTATAAGAAAGGCTCAGACCTTTCTAAGAGAAAATGACGTGAACGGAGAAGTGCTCATTGCGGATAACGGAAGCACTGACGGTTCAAGAGAGATTGCGGTAAAGGCGGGCGCGCGAGTGGTACCTATCGAACAGAGAGGCTACGGTGCCGCACTTATCGGAGGCTGTGAAGCTGCCAAGGGTGAGTATGTCATTATGGGTGATGCGGATGACAGCTATGATTTTCTTAATCTGATGCCTTTTTTAAGCAAGCTGAGGGAAGGCTATGACCTTGTAATGGGCAACCGCTTCAAAGGAGGAATTGCTAAGGGCGCGATGCCGCCACTGCATAGATACATCGGTAATCCGGTGTTATCCTTTATCGGAAGATTATTTTACAAGAGTGATATAAGGGATTTCCACTGCGGACTGCGCGGTTATAAGAGAGATTCCATCATGAAGCTCGGACTTCAGACAATAGGTATGGAATATGCAAGTGAGATGGTTGTGAAGGCAACCCTCTATAAGCTTAAGATTACGGAGGTACCTACAACGCTTTCGCCTGATGGAAGAAGCAGGGCACCGCATCTTAGAAGCTTTCATGACGGCTGGAGACATTTAAAGTTCCTGCTCATGCACAGTCCGAGCTGGCTGTTCCTCTATCCGGGAATATTTTTCACGGCTGTCGGTGCAGTGCTCATGTGCATTCTTGCGGCCAACACCATAACGATAGGGGCTGTCGGATTTGATATCAATACATTGCTGTATACGGCGGCTATGCTCATGATTGGCGTTAATCTTATATTATTCAATGCATTCACAAGAACTTACGCGAGAATGACGGGCTTTATACCTGTGCAGAAAAATCATGAAAAGAAGTTCTTCACGGTTGACAAGGGAATTTTTGTCGGTGCGGTGCTGTTCATTATCGGAATTGTTCTCACTATAATGGCACTTGTGGGCTGGAACAGTAAGAATTTCGGTCAGTTAGACCCGCAGCAGATGATGAGACTTACAATACCTGCGGTTACATTTATGGTGACGGGCGTTCAGGTACTTTTCGGAAGCTTTTTTATAGGTATTCTTGAGATTAAGCACAAGTAGGAACTGCACTGTGAGAGGAATGGGAATTTTATGAAAAAAGATTATTCGGATAAGCATACCTTTGTAATATGTGCTTATAAGGAGAGCAGTTTTCTTGAGGATTGTATCGAGTCGCTTGAGAACCAGACCGTAAAAAGTACAATAATTATGGCTACATCCACTCCGTGTGATTATATAAAAAACATTGCCGATAAGCACGGAATCGAACTTTTTGTAAATGACGGGGAGCATGGAATAAGTGCCGACTGGAATTTTGGAATAAGTAAGGCAAAGACTAAATATGTCACTGTGGCACATCAGGATGACACATACAGAAGAAATTATACGGCAGAGTGTATTCATGCCATGGAAAGTGACAAAAAGCCGCTTATATTTTTTACAAATTACGGCGAACTCCGCAATGGAACAGTATGTGAAAAAAATAAGCTCCTTTCAGTCAAGAGACTTATGCTCTTTCCTCTGGGAATAGGAACTAAGGAGCATAAGCTGTTTTCACATTCCGTGTGGATGAGAAGAAGAATACTGTCGATGGGAAATCCGGTCTGTTGTCCTTCCGTGACATTCAATATGGAAGAGATGCCCGGAAAGATATTCACGGTCGGAATGAAGAGCAATGTTGACTGGGAGGCCTGGGAAAAGCTCTCGAGGCTTAAGGGAGGTTTCCTGTATAATAAGAACATGTTATGCTTCCACCGTATTCATCAGGATTCCACAACATCGGAGCTTATAGCCGATAACAGCAGAACACAGGAAGACTACTACATGTTTTGCAAATTTTGGCCAAAATGGATTGCAAGAATCCTTATACATTGGTATACTGATAGTCAGAAAAGTAATTCGTTATAAATTTAACGACTTTTTGTAAAGTAATTCAATATTGAATTGTTAGGGAGGGTTAAGCTATGTCAATTCTTGTTACAGGTGGTGCGGGCTTTATCGGAAGCCACACGGTTGTTGAGCTTATGAATGCAGGTTATGATGTTGTTGTAGTGGATAATCTTGTCAATGCCAGCGAGAAGTCAATCGAGAGAGTAGAGCAGATTGTTGGAAAGAAGGTTAAGTTCTACAAGGTGGATATCGCCGACAGAGATGGACTTAATGAAGTATTTGACAAGGAGCAGATTGACTCCTGCATTCATTTCGCGGGACTCAAGGCAGTAGGCGAGTCGGTTGTAAAGCCGCTTGAGTACTATACCAATAATATTTCAGGTACGCTTGTGCTTCTTGATGTCATGAGAAAGCACAATGTGAAGAATATAGTATTCTCATCATCAGCCACGGTTTATGGCAATCCTGCATTTATTCCTATTACAGAGGAGTGCCCTAAGGGACAGTGTACGAACCCTTACGGCTGGACAAAATCCATGCTTGAGCAGATTTTATCAGATCTCTACAGAGCAGATAACGAGTGGAATGTAATACTTCTTCGCTATTTCAATCCTATCGGTGCACATGAGAGCGGACTTATCGGTGAGAATCCTAACGGAATTCCTAATAACCTTATGCCTTACATCACACAGGTTGCAGTCGGCAGACTTAAGGAACTTTCTGTGTTCGGAAATGATTATGATACACCGGATGGAACCGGTGTAAGAGATTATATTCATGTTGTGGACCTCGCTGTAGGACATGTCAGAGCCATGGAGAAGATTAAGGAGAATCCGGGACTTAAGATATATAACCTTGGAACAGGCAGGGGCAGCTCGGTTCTTGATATAGTTAAGAATTTCGAAGCCGCAACCGGCATTAAGATTCCTTATGTGATTAAGCCGAGACGTGCCGGAGATATCGCAACATGCTATGCTGATGTTTCACTCGCTGAGAAGGAGCTTCACTGGAAGGCAGAGAGAGACTTAAAGAAGATGTGTGAGGATTCATGGAGATTCCAGAAAAATAATCCTAATGGCTATTAAAATTTGTTGACTACATGGTTAAGTGCTGATAGAATATATCGGTCATTCATGTTTACATTGAACAGAAATTTTGGAGGATATACTAAGCTATGAAGAAACTTGAAGATTATGTAAGAAGTATACCGGATTTTCCTGAACCGGGAATTATTTTCCGTGATGTAACAAGTGTACTGCAGGAGGCTGACGGACTTCAGCTTTCAATTGACGGAATCATGGACAAGCTCAAGGGAGTTGATTTTGACGTTGTTGTAGGTCCTGAGTCAAGAGGATTTATCTTCGGTGTTCCTGTAGCATACAATATGAAGAAGGGGTTTGTACCTGTTCGTAAGAAGGGTAAGCTTCCTTGTGAGACGGTATCCATGGAATATGATTTGGAGTACGGAAGTGCGGTTATTGAGATGCACAAGGATTCTATTAAGCCGGGGCAGAAGGTTGTAATTATTGATGACCTCATTGCTACGGGTGGTACAATTGAAGCCATCACTAAGCTTGTTGAGCAGCTTGGCGGAGAGGTTGTCAAGATTGTGTTCCTCATGGAGCTTGCCGGTCTTGACGGACGCAGAAAGCTTGCAAAGTATGATGTTGATTCGGTTATCCGTTACGAGGGTAAGTAGTCAGTTAAGGGAATTATGAGGCACCGTTGCCATGTGGATATGGCGATGGTGCCGTTTTTGTGTAATAGGGTTTGGGTGTCAAAACGTGCGGATCTGATCTTTATGTGTATAGCATGTTTTGACACCTGAATAGTAATAGAAAACTTCGTTGTTATATAATTTCTACATGGTATCATAAGATTTGAATAATATCTGTCTCTTATACACATCTCCGAGCCCACGAGACCTCTCTACATC
>ENA-OZSG01000821-OZSG01000821.1-human-gut-metagenome-genome-assembly--contig:-NODE-821-length-10105-cov-4.461294_pt1 | contig 10105 bp, 10 predicted proteins | sample MGYA00243278_ERZ653965 | MGnify/ENA primary metagenome ERZ653965 (study PRJEB26926, sample SAMN06164714) | human gut metagenome | biome: ENVO:00009003; feature: ENVO:2100002; material: ENVO:00002003...
GTGCGCATCCGGGTGCTGCCGCCCATCCAGACGGCGGGCATGAGCCGCGCTGAGCAGAAGGAACTGCCCGCCGCCGTCCGCCAGACCATTCTGGCACAGCTGTAACACAAAAACTGGGAGGACACTGCCGCATGGCAAGCTACCGTTACGAGCGCGACATCGACCCGAAGGACATCGCCCCCCGCAGGGAAAAACAGTACACCCGCAAGGAGCGCTGGGCCAACTGGTGGGACTATAACCTCAAGTGGGTCATCCTCATCGGCATCGCCGTGGTCTTTGTGGCCTACAACTTTATCGGGCAGTACTTCTTCGTCACCAAGCCCGACTACAACGTGGCCGTGGTGGCCCCCTACTACCTGCCCGAGGACACCGTGAACGCCTTGCAGGAAGCTCTGGCGGACTACGGCGAGGACCGCAACGGCGACGGCAAGGTGGTCGTGACCCTGAACGTCTACACCCTCGATTACGCCGAGGGCGAGACCCAGACCGAGAGCGACGCATACCTGACCATGGCGGGCACCACCAAGCTTGCCACCGATGTGCAGGGTGGCCTTAGCTCCGTCTTTCTGCTCTGGGACCCGGCAGGGTTTGAGGAGAGCACCGGCTCGCTGCGGTATCTGGACGGCAGCCTGCCCGCCGCTGACAGCGACGAGGACTGGTGGAACATGGTCTATAAGTGGAGCGACTGCCCCGTGCTGGCGGGCCTCGACCTCGGCAGCTACGGCCCCGACACCACCCAGAGCCGCAGTGGGTCCAGTCAGGAGTATATGTCCCAGTTCTACGTCGGGATGCGGGGCGCATGGAACAGCGGCACCGCCGACAACCTCGCCGGAGGCGAGGAGCTGTGGCAGAAGCTGACGGCGGGGGCTGTCTCCACCGTTGCGCCGGAGGGCTGAGCCATGCGGTTCCGCGTTCGGCGCAAGGGCAGGGCGGGGCACATCAGCATCCCCGAAAAGCCCGAGAAAAAGGCAACGCCGTTAAAAGCCGCCGACCTCGACAACCCCTATGGCCGGGTGTTTGGCACCCCCCGCAGCAGGGAAGACCTGCGCAAACAGGACAGATCAGCGAAATGACCCTCTCCGACCGCCTCGGAGAGGGCTTTTTTGTTGCAATCTCTTCGCGTTGGCGGCCCCGGATTTGAAATATTCTCCACCCTCAAAGGGAGTGGCGCTTGTTGTTTCCTCGTCCGGGTTATGGTATACTTACTAGGTATCGTCCCAACAGGAGCTGAAATTTTACCCGAAGGATGTGGAACAGATGGACACACTGGAACAGGCCCGCGCTGAGATCGACGCGGTGGACGCGCAGCTGGCCGCCCTGTTTGAGCGGCGGATGGCCGCCGTGCTCAGCGTCGCCCAATACAAGCAGGCCCACGGCCTGCCGGTCTATGACGCCGCACGGGAGGCGGTGGTGCTGGAAAAGGCTGCGGCCCGCATTCAGGATCCCGCCCTCCGGCCCTACTACAGAGATCATGTCCAGAACATGATGGACGTCGCCAAGCAGTACGAGGCGGAGGTGCTGGGCGAGAATCGCGCCGCCTATCAGGGCGTGGAGGGCGCTTTTGCCCACATCGCGCTGCGGGCGCTCTTCCCCCACGCGGAGGCAGTGAGCTACCCGACGTGGGACGAGGTCTTCGAGGCCGTCCGGCGGGGGGATGCCGCCCACGGCGTCGTGCCCTTCGAGAACAGCCACGCAGGCGATGTCTCCGCCGTGCTGGACCTGTGCTATAACTACCCGGAGCTGTGGGTGGTGGACGTCTATGACCTGCCCATCTCCCAGAACCTGCTGGTCCTGCCCGGCACCCAGCTGGCCCAGCTCCGGCACGTCTACAGCCACCAACAGGCCATCGCCCAGAGCGAGACGTTCTTAAAGCAGTTCCATCTGCCCGCCACAGCCATGCCGAATACGGCCATGGCGGCAAAGTTTGTGGCAGAGTCCGGCGACCCGTCCCAAGCCGCCATCGCCAGCGCGGAGACCGCTGCCCTCTACGGGCTGGAGGTCCTTGTGCCCAGCATCAACACCGACGGCGACAACACCACCCGCTTCATCGTCCTCAGCCGCGAAAAGCCCACGGGGGGCAACCGCTTCTCGCTGCTCTTCACGCTGGACAACAAGCCCGGCAAGCTGGCCGAGGTCATTCAGGTCATCGGCCGGTTCGGTTATGACATGGAATCCATCAAGAGCCGTCCGCTGCCCCATGTTCCCTTCGATTACTATTTTTACGTCGAGCTGGTGGGAGACCCTGCCGACGACGAGACCGCCGCGCTGCTGCGCGAGCTGGATCATACCTGCCGCACCGTGCGGCTGTTAGGAGTGTATACGAAATGAGTGGATTTATCGGCACAAAGCTCACCATGAATCTGGGTGAGCGCAGCTATGACATCATCCTGAAAAACGGCGCACTGGAGAACCTGTACCAGTTCGCCCGCCTCGACCGCCGTGTGGCGGTGGTGACGGACGCAGGCGTTCCGGCAGAGTATGCCCAGCGGGTGGCCGACCAGTGCCGCGACGCAAAGATCATCACCGTGCCGCAGGGTGAGGCCAGCAAGAGCATGAAGATTCTGGAAAGTGTCCTGCGCCAGATGCTGGAGTTCAATATGGGCCGCGGCGACCTCGTCATCGCCGTGGGCGGCGGCGTCGTGGGCGATCTGGCGGGCTTTGCCGCCTCCATCTATATGCGGGGCATCGACTTCATCAACTGCCCCACCACCACTCTCTCCATGATCGACTCCTCCATCGGCGGCAAGACGGCGGTGGACCTGGGCGAGACGAAAAACATCGTCGGCTCCTTCTGGCAGCCCAAGCTGGTCATCGTGGACCCCAGCACCCTCGCCACCCTGCCCCGCCGCCAGTACATCAACGGTCTGGCCGAGTCGGTGAAGGCGAGCCTTCTGGCCGACCCGGAGCTGTTCGCTATCTTTGAAAAGGGCGACATCGACGAGCAGATCGGAGAGATCATCTACCGCAGCCTCCGCTTCAAGAAGAGCATCGTGGAGCAGGATGAGACCGAGCGCGGGATGCGCAAGGCCCTCAACTTCGGCCACACCATCGGCCACGGCATCGAGGCCGTCAAGGGCGTCAAGGGACGCCGCACCGTGGGCCTCTACCACGGCGAATGCGTGGCGCTGGGGATGCTGCCCATGATCGAATCCAAAGCATTGCAGAAGCGCGTCCGGGCGGTCTACCGCCGTCTGGGCCTGCCCCTGCGCACCGCCTACAATAAGGATAAAGTCTACGCCGAGATGCTCCACGACAAGAAGGCGCAGGGCGGACAGATCACCGTCATCAAGGTGCCGGGTCTGGGCTGCTGGCGTGCCGAGACCATCCCGGTGGAGGGCCTGCGCACCCTGCTGGGCATGGAGGACTGAGCCATGAAAAACACCTTTGGCAGCGCATTGGCGCTGACCATCTTCGGCGAGAGCCATGGCCGGGCCATCGGCGGCGTGCTGGACGGCATGGCCGCAGGGGTGCCGGTGGACGAGGCGTTCATCGCCGCCTGCATGGACAGACGCCGCGCCCGGGGTGACGGCCTCTCCACCCCCCGGGTGGAGGCCGACCGGGTCCAGCTGCTCTCCGGCGTCGTGAACGGCCACACCACCGGCACGGCCATCGCCCTCATGATCGAAAATCAGAACACCCGCAGCGGCGACTACGCCAAGACCGCCGACCTGCTCCGCCCCGGCCATGCGGACTACACCGCCTATGCCAAATACCACGGCTTTCAGGACGCCCGGGGCGGCGGGCACTTCTCGGGCCGGATCACCGCTGCGCTGGTGGCGGGCGGGGCCATCGTGCTGGGGGCGCTGGGCCGCGCAGGCATCGACATCACCACCCACATCGCCCGCTGTGCCGGCCTCTCCGACACCCCCTTTGCGCTGGACGATACCGCTGCGCTGGCCGCGCAGGTCGGCGTGCTGGAAAATAAGGGCGAAGGCTTCGCGCTGCTGGATGCCTCTGTCGAAGAGCCGATGAAGGCGGCCATCCGCGCCGCCGGGGCGGAGGGCGACAGCGTGGGCGGCATCCTTGAGACGGCGATCCTCGGCCTGCCTGCCGGTGTGGGCGAGCCGTACTTTGACAGCGTGGAGAGCCTGCTTTCCCACATGGCCTTCTCCGTGCCTGCCGTCAAGGGCATCGAGTTCGGCACCGGCTTCGGCTTCGCCGACCTGAAAGGCTCGGAGGCCAACGACGCCTTCCGGATGAAGGGGAACACCATCGTTACCGCCACCAACCACAACGCTGGGGTCAACGGCGGCATCTCCAATGGGATGCCCGTGGTCTTCCGCACCGCCGTCAAGCCGACGCCCAGCATCTACAAGGAACAGGAGACGGTGGACTATCTTGCAAAGCAGGATGCACCCCTCTCCATTCAGGGCCGCCATGACCCCTGCATCGTGCCCCGTGCCGCCATCGTTCAGACCTGCGCTGCCGCGCTGGCTGTGGGCGACCTGCTGACGGCCCGCTACGGCACGGCATGGATGGAGCGGCCCACCAGCTACCGCAGGGAGGGACTGTGATGGAATACGGACTCATCGGCTCGAAGCTGGGCCACTCCTACTCGAAGCTCATCCACGAGATGCTCTGCGGCTACCGCTACGACCTCTGCCCCCTGCCCACGGAGGAGGAGGCCCGGGCCTTCCTCACCAAGCGGCAGTTCAAGGCCATCAATGTCACCATCCCCTATAAGCGGCTGGTGATGGAGTACTGCACCTACATCGACCCCCGGGCCAAGGCCATCGGCGCGGTGAACACCGTCGTCAACAAGAACGGCCTGCTCTACGGCTACAACACCGACTATCTCGGTTTTGCCCATCTGTGTGACGCCCACGGCGTCGATTTCGCGGGCAGGACCGTCCTCATCCTCGGCACCGGCGGCACCCACAATACCACCAGTGCCGTCGCCCGGGACAAGGGCGCGGCAAAGGTGCTGACCGTCAGCCGGACGCCCGACGCCGCCAAGGGCCAGCTCTCCTATGAGGAAGCTGTGTCCAGCGGCGCACAGATCGTCATCAACACCACCCCCGCCGGGATGTACCCCAACGTAGGGGTGTGCAGTCTGGACGTTGCCCGAATGCCCGGGCTGGAAGCGGTGCTGGACGTGGTGTATAACCCGGACAAGACCGAACTCATCCTGCGGGCCGAGGAGGCCGGCGTCCCGGTGGCCGTGGGAGGCCTCGAGATGCTGGTGGCGCAGGCGGTGTACGCCGCCGAATACTTCCTCAGCCGGAAGTTCGACGATGCGGCGGGGGAGATCCGCCGCGTCACTGCGGCGCTCCGCCGCGATATGCTGAATGTGGCCCTCATCGGGATGCCCTCCAGCGGCAAGTCCACGGTGGGCCGTCTGCTGGCAGACAAGCTGGGCAAGCGGTTCATCGACCTTGACGAGGAGATCGTGAAGGCCGACGGCTGCAGCATCCCGGACATCTTCGCCGCCGAGGGCGAGGACGGCTTCCGGGCGAGGGAGTCGGCCCAGACCGCCCGCTTTGCAAAAGAGGGCCGTCAGCTGCTCTCCTGCGGCGGCGGCATCATCAAGCGGGGCGAAAATCTGCGCGCCCTGCACCAGAACGGCGTCGTGCTCTTTATCGACCGGCCTCTGGATGCGCTGACGGTGGGCGGCGGACGGCCTCTCTCGTCCAGCCCCGAGGCGCTCAGGCAGATGGAGGCGGAGCGCCGCCCCCTGTATCTCGCGGCGGCAGATGCCGTCATCCCCAACAGCGGCACGGTGGAGGACGCCGTGGCCGCCGCAATGGAGGCTCTGGATGAAATTTTTAGTCATTAACGGCCCCAACCTCAATATGATGCACTTCACCGAGCCGGGCGTGGCCGGCCAGCTGGACTACAACGGCCTGCTGGATTATCTCGAGCTGTGCTGCACCCAGATGGGCCTCGAGGTGGAGTTTTTTCAGTCCAACCACGAGGGCGACCTCATCGATGAGATCCAGTCTGCCGCAGGCCGGGCAGACGGCATCATCCTGAACCCCGGCGGATACGCCCACTACAGCGTCGCCATCCTCGACGCGCTGCGGCTCTGCGGCGTGCCTGCCGTGGAGGTGCTGCTGAGCGAGCCGGACGAGCATGAGCCGTTCCGCAAGACGGACATCGTCTCCTTCGGCTGTCAGGGACACTTCATCGGTGAGGGCATCAGCGGCTATCTGCACGCTGCGGCCTATCTGACCCAGCTGCTTCGTCTGGACGGCAGCGCACACACCCATCTGGTCATGTGAGCGGAAAAGAAAGAGTGAAAGGAACGAAATTCTATGATCATCTCCACAAAAAAGGGCACCCCCAAGGAAGAACTGGAAAAGATCGTGGACCGCTTTGAAAAGCAGGGCCTCGACGTCACCCTCATCACCGGCAAGGACTACAATGTCTTCGGCCTCGTGGGCGACACGACGAAGATCGACGAGCGGGACGTCCTCGCCAACCCCTGGATCGACAACGTCACCCGCGTCTCTGCCCCCTATAAGCGGGCCAACCGCCTCTTCCACCCGGCAGACTCCGTCATCGACTGCGGCGGCGTCAAGATCGGCAGCAAGGAGAAGATCGCGGTCATGGCAGGCCCGTGCAGCATCGAGAGCGCGGAGCAGGCCCTCCGCATCGCGCAGGGCGTCAAGGCGGGCGGTGCGACCCTCTTCCGGGGCGGCGCATACAAGCCCCGCACCTCGCCCTACTCCTTTCAGGGCCTCGAGACCGAGGGCATCCTTGACATGGTGAAGGCCCGGGAGGCCACCGGTATGCCCATCGTCTCCGAGCTGATGAGCGAGGACCGCATCCCCGAGTTCGAGGAGTATGTGGACGTGGTGCAGATCGGTGCCCGCAATATGCAGAACTTCCAGCTGCTCAAGGCCGTGGGCAAGATGCATAAGCCCGTCCTGCTCAAGCGCGGCCTCTGCAACACCATCGAGGAGTGGATCATGAGCGCCGAGTACATCATGGCCGGAGGCAACGAGCAGGTCATCCTCTGCGAGAGGGGCATCCGTACCTTTGAGAAGTACACCCGCAACACCCTCGACCTCTCCGCGGTGCCCATCATCCACGAAAAGACCCACCTGCCCGTCATCGTGGATCCCAGCCACGCCACCGGCAAGGCGAACCTTGTGGAGCCGATGATGATCGCCGCCGTGGCCGCCGGTGCTGACGGCCTCGAGGTGGAGGTGCATTATGATCCCCGCCACGCATGGAGCGACGGCGCACAGTGCCTGACTCCGGAGGCCTTTGCGCAGGCCATGGCAAAGTGCCGTCAGGTCGCATGGGCCATCGGAAGGGATATGTAAGAGAAGCGGGCAAGCCGCCTGAAGGATCGACTATGATAGTAACGATAAAGCAAGCCCCCGGCGGCATCGGCGGGGCCATCACTGCGCCGCCCAGCAAGAGCATGGCCCACCGGGCGGTGCTCTGCGCTGCGCTGGCGAAGGGCACTTCTCACATCGGGAATCTCGAGTTCAGCAAGGACATCTCGGCCACCCTCTCCGCCGCCGGACAGCTCTGCGCCAAGGTGCGCACCGGCCCGGACAGCGCCGTGGTAGAGGGCCTGGGACAGTTCCTCCCCGTCGAAGCCCCGGTGGACTGCTGCGAGAGCGGCAGCACCCTCCGCTTCCTCATCCCCATCGCCAGCCTCACCGGGCAGACCGTGACCTTCGTGGGCCGGGGCCGACTGATGGAACGGCCCCAGTCGGTGTACGAGGCGTTATATCATGAGCAGTCTCTCCGCTTTGAGACATCCCCGGCGGGCCTGACCGTCGAGGGCGCTCTGAAAAGCGGCGAGTACGAGCTGGCGGGCAATGTGTCGAGCCAGTTCATCAGCGGGCTGCTGTTCGCCCTGCCCCTGCTGGCAGGGGACAGCACCCTCCATCTCATCCCTCCGGTGGAGAGCCGCAGCTACATCGAGATGACCCGGGCGGCACAGCGCCGTTTTGGCGTCGAGAGCCGCTGGCAGGACGAGAACACCCTCTTCCTCCCGGGCGGGCAGCAGTATGCCCCCTGCGACTACACGGTGGAGGGAGATTACAGTCAGGCGGCGTTCCCGGCGGTGCTGGGGGCGGTGCAGGGCGGCGTGACCCTCAAGGGCCTGTCCGCCGACACCTTACAGGGGGATGCGGCCATCCTCGGCATCCTGCGCCGCTGCGGGGCAGAGCTGTCCGTCACCGATGAGGGCATCCGGCTCGGGAAAGCTCCCCTGCGCGGCACCGACATCGACCTTGCCGACTGTCCCGACCTTGGCCCCGTGCTGATGGTGCTGGGCCTGCTCTGCGAGGGGACCACCACCATCCGCAACGCCGAGCGCCTCCGCATCAAGGAGAGCGACCGCATCGCGGCCATGGAAGCCGAGCTGCGGGCCTGCGGCGGCGTGCTGGAAAGCGAGGGCGGGACCATCACCATCCACGGCTGCGCAGGGAAGCTCCACACCCCCGCCGCACCCCTCCATGGCCACAATGACCACCGGGTGGTCATGAGCCTCACGGTGCTGGCGCTGGCCGCCGGGCTGCCCCTCTCCATTGACGACGCGGAGGCCGTGCAGAAGAGCTGGCCCCATTTCTTTGAAGCCATCAAGCCGTTAGGCGCGGAGGTAGAATATGCTGGATAAATCGAAGCGTTATCTCGTGGTGGGCCTCGGCCTGCTGGGCGGCAAATACGCCCTCGAGCTTTCCAAGGCCGGGTTCCATGTGGACGGCATCAACCGCAGCGAGGGACATTTACAATACGCCCTCGACCACGGCTATATCGCCAGCGGCAAGACCCACGATTTCGAGGATCTCGTCGCGCAGGCCGACCACATCATCTTCGGCCTGTACCCCACGGCCCTCATCGACTGGTTCAGGACGTACGGCTCTCTTCTCAAGCCCGGCTGCATCTTTACCGATGTCTCCGGCGTCAAGACCGGCCTTGTGGAGCCGGTGCAGGCGATGTGCCCGGCAGGGGTGGAGTTCATCGCCAGCCACCCGATGGCGGGCCGTGAGACCTCCAGCGTCGAGCACGCGGCGGAGGTCAACTTTGCCCCTGCCAACTTCATCATCACCCCCACCGAGAAGAACACCCCCGAGGCGGTCCAGTGGGCGAAGGAGCTGGCCGAGGTGCTGGGCTTCCGCCACATCTGCACCCTGACCGTGCAGGAGCACGATAAGATGATCGGCTACGTCAGCCAGCTCTGCCATGCCATCGCCGTCAGCCTCATGTGCGCCAACGACAACTCCTCGCTCTGCGAGTACACAGGCGATTCCTTCCGGGACCTGACCCGCATCGCCCGCATCAACGAAAAGATGTGGGCTGAGCTGTTCCTCTGGAACAAGGAGAACCTCATCTCCGAGATCGACCAGTTCGACGCGGCCCTCGCCCAGCTGCGGGACGCCCTCGTGGCCGACGACCGGGACAAACTGGAAGAGATGTTCCGCCTGTCCACCCAGCGCCGCGCCGCATTCGACAAGAAGGACTCGTGACCGAAAGGAGGCCGCCCATGCCCAAGCAGGAGGGACAAAAATCCAAACTCCTGGCGCTGCTGCGCATCTTTGAGCAGCAGACCGATGAGGAACATCTGCTCAATGTGCCCCAGCTGGTGGAGCTGCTGGCCCGGCAGGGCATCCTCTGTGAGCGCAAGAGCGTCTACAGCGACATCGACGCGCTGAATGCGCTGGGTTACGACATCCGGCTGCGCCGGGGCCGCAGCGGCGGCTACTGGATGGCGACGAGGCCCTTCGAGCTGGCCGAACTGAAGCTTCTGGTGGACGCCGTCCAGTCCAGCCGGGTCATCTCCAAGACCTCCAGCGACAAGCTCATCCATAAGCTGGAAGGGCTGGCCTCCCGGTATCAGGGCACCCAGCTCCAGCGTCAGGTCTACGTCGATGGCCGCCCCAAAAGCGACAACAAGGACCTGCCCTACAGCGTTGATGCTCTCTTCGCGGCCATCAACACCGGAAAAATGGTGCGATTCCGCTACAAAAAGGCGGGACGTCCCGCCCCCTACACCATCAGCCCGTGGCAGATGGCGTGGGAGAACGGCTGCTACTATCTCATCGCCTATCAGGATGAGAAGGAGCCGGTGGGCATCCGCCATTACCGGGTGGATAAGATGGCCGGGGTGACGGTGCTGGACGAGCCGCGCCGGGGCAGGGAG
>ENA-OZSG01000858-OZSG01000858.1-human-gut-metagenome-genome-assembly--contig:-NODE-858-length-9817-cov-5.703544_pt1 | contig 9817 bp, 10 predicted proteins | sample MGYA00243278_ERZ653965 | MGnify/ENA primary metagenome ERZ653965 (study PRJEB26926, sample SAMN06164714) | human gut metagenome | biome: ENVO:00009003; feature: ENVO:2100002; material: ENVO:00002003...
GAGAGGTCTCGTGGGCTCGGAGATGTGTATAAGAGACAGATATTATTGACATAAGGAGAATGCACTATGCCTAAGAAATCAATTATATTATTACCTGAAACAGAAGAAATACTTGAACAGATGGGATTACAAATAAAATATGCAAGATTGAGGAGAAAGCTGACAGCGGAACTGGTTGCCGAAAGAGCTGGAATAAGCAGAGCAACCTTGGTTTCGATTGAGAAGGGAGCACCATCGGTGGCTATCGGGTGTTATGCGGCTGTGCTTCATGCACTCAATTATATGGACAAGGATTTGCTGCTGGTTGCAAAGGATGATGAGCTTGGAAGAAAATTACAGGATTTGGAGCTGCCTGTGAGAAAACGTATATCTAAGAGGGAGTAGATTTATGGAGAAAGAAAAAATTATATATGTATTTGCCGATTTTCCGCCTTTTCATAATGAATTAATCGGCACGATTTATGTTTCTCAGATGCGGGGAAAGGAGTTTTATTCATTTGAATATCAGCAGAGCTGGCTTGAAAACGGATATATGATGTTAGATCCTGATTTGCATTTGTATAAGGGCAGACAATATATAAATGACGATAAGAACATTTTCGGTGTATTTGCTGATTCATGTCCGGACAAATGGGGCAGAAGATTGATGAACAGAAAAGAGGAGCTTCGTGCAAAGGCGGCTGGAGAAAAGCCACGAAAGCTGTCAGAGAGCGATTATCTGCTGGGGGTGCAAGACCAAAAGCATCAGTTATGGCACCTGATGGTTCGCTGTGGATAGCTAAGTTTCCGTCGAGACACGATGATTTTAACTCAGGGGCATGGGAGATGGTTGTTCATGACTTGGCAGCTATGTGTGGATTGAATGTCCCGAAAGCGGAAGCTGTGAAATTTTCTAAACTGGGAACCACATTTTTGATAAAACGATTTGACAGGGATGGAGAGAAGCGCATTCACTTCTCGTCTGCCATGACGATGTTGGGAAAGAGGGACGGAGCAAGTGCAGCAGATGGAAGCAGCTATCTTGAGATGGTATCTTTTCTGAAAGCAAATGGGGCGAAGCCACAGCGCGATTTACAGGAGCTTTGGAAGCGGATTGTGTTCAGCATGTCAGTGTCTAATACGGATGACCATTTTAGAAATCATGGTTTTATATTGTCTGATACAGGCTGGAAGTTGTCTCCGCTTTATGATGTGAACCCCGATATATATGGTGAGTATTTGTCATTGAATGTAGACAAAGACAATTCAAGTATCGATTTCAGTCTCGCAATATCGGCGGCACCGTTTTACGGAGTGGAGGAAAAAAAGGCTGTTGAGACGGTGAGAAGCATAGCGAGTACAGTCAAAGAGAATTGGCAGCAGCTTGCAAGGAAATATGAAATCAGCCGTGGTGAGATTGAGAGAATGCGTCCCGCATTCAGCGAATGTGAGAAAATTTAGAAAAAAAGGGGATTGTGCCCGTAAATAGCATGACATTTCAACTCTAATGAATCACAGTGAATATAGGAGCTCTAACGCGTTAGAGCAATATGCTGTATTTACAATAATTCAGGGAGGGGGGCACGAAATGAGTGGACTTCCGAACAGAGCGGAAGAAAGCGTGTCGTACCTTGTGCTCAGCAACACCAAGAACATCAGGTTTGAGCAGGCGTTAAAGGCGAGCGGGTTAAGCAGTGACAGCAGCGATTATTTTACCCCGGATTATGCGGTCATTGTGGGATACAAATAGATTATTATATGGAGTAAAAATATGGCTTCATTACTGATTGCAGTTATATATCTTATTTTCATAAGTCTGGGACTCCCGGATTCACTGCTTGGCTCGGGCTGGCCGACCATGCAGGTGTACTTTGGCGTGCCGTCATCGTATGCGGGATATGTCTCAATGACGATATCATTTATGACAATCATATCGGCACTCATGAGCCCGAAGCTTATAAGCAGGATACATACGAAATGGATTGTGATATGTTCGATTCTGCTCACAATTTTCGGGCTTTGCGGATTTTCAATATCATCAAAATATTGGATGCTTTTTATTTTTGCCATACCATACGGGCTCGGAGCGGGCGCGATTGATTCGGCGATTAACCACTATGTGGCGAGCAATTACTCGGGCTCGGTGATGAATTTCCTGCACTGCTTTTACGGCGTGGGAGCGGTCATAAGCCCGAACATCATGGCTGCGGCACTTAAAAGTGCACGCTGGAACGAGGGGTATCGCTGGACGGCGTACCTCCAGATTGCAATACTGCTTGTCTGCATAATTTCACTTCCGCTCTGGAAAAAGAATGAGGTGCAGGAAGATGAGAAGGAAGAACACAGCGCGGGTATCGCAGAGAGCCTGAAGGTTCCGGGGGTTGTTCTGACGCTCATAGCGTTCTTTGCGTACTGTTCCGGCGAGGCAACCTGCTTTCTGTGGACATCGAGCTATTTTGCGGGGACAAAATCGGGCATGACCGACGGGCTCATCGCAGCGTTCGGCTCACTTATATTTGGCGGACTTATGTTTGGCAGGCTGCTTGCGGGCTTTGTCTCGAATAAGCTCGGTGACAAGCGGCTTATACGCATCGGCGCGGCAGTCGAGCTTGTTGGAATTATTCTCGTGTTCCTGCCGGTAGACGGATATATTGCGGCGGCGGTCGGCTTTGTCATAATCGGAACCGGAATGGGACCGATATATCCCGCGATACAGCACATGGCACCGAACAACTTCGGAAAAAAATACAGTGCCGCGGTTATAGGGCTTCAGATGGCTTCAGCTTATGTCGGGAGCACCTTTATGCCGATGCTCTTCGGCAAGCTGCAGCAGGGCATAGGGATATGGATAATGCCGATATATCTTCTTATTTTTGCAGTGTTTAATACAGCATTTCTTGAGCTGTCATATATTGCCGAAAACAAAGCAAAGGCGGAATAATTTACACACCCTGTTACAGACTCTAATGTCAGTAATGGGGTGTTCTTGCATCTTACATGGCGTTTTTGTCATGTCACGGGGCAAAGCATAGACATAATCACAAAAATCATATATAGAAATATGAGAGAAACGAACGGTAGTATGCGGAGGTGATAGCAGTGAAGCTCGAGGTGGAGCAGATTGACATGGAAAATGAAGAGGAGGTTATTGTGCGCTGTCATGACGTGGGGGCTGACTGGGTGGGGAATGTAAAGGATGGCGAGTATTGAGGCGGCAAGAGCGGGAGAGCACGGGAGAGGTTTTGCGGTGGTTGCCGAGGTGGTTCGAGTTCTCGCTGAAAGTCAGGGAATGGAAAAACTTCCAAGCGGTCAGAAGGTAAAGCTCTTAAACGATGATGAAATGTATCTTGGAAATCAGCTCGAAAACGTGTATGATGAGAGCAGCGAGCGGTGTTACGGAGTTGTGGTGTGCGCATCCTTTCTGCTGGTATGTGAATACGGGGAGGGCACAAGCAATCCGGAAATCGTGATTTTTAAGAGAAGATAGCGCGAGGGCACGAATGGATAAATACAAAGCAGACTTGGAGTATCTTTTCAAGGCACTTATAAAGCATCCGATGTTTATAAGAGAACCTGAAAAGTTAAACGAATTTAAAGAGTTTTATAAGCAAATGCTTTCTGAAACAGACGAAGATAATTTTGACGATTTTGTCATGATGGCAACGGCGATGACGGTTTATTTTAAGGACGGACATACCAACATTGAAATACCCTACGCAGAGAATGATTTTTGTCTTTTTCTTCCATGTGACTGGAAAGATTCATACACGGACGGTCTCGTGATGAGTGAGAGCTGTCATGGTATTCCTCGTGGAGCCGGGATTGTCGCGGTAGAAGGTATGTCGATAACGGAGCTGGTCGATAAAATGGCGGAAGTGATTCCGCATGAGAACAGGTATCTGGTAAAGAGCAGAATGCTTCACTACCCGTATATCAATTACCATGTCTTTAGTGAAATGAATTTGCATAGGTTGTTTGACAGGAAGAATAAATATACGGTTGAGTTTTTGGCTGACGGGCAGATTATACGGAGGGAAATTGCTCTGACATCGTACAACAATTATCCTGCGTTTTCGGATGATAAATGTCCATTTTACTATGAGCTTGATGAGGAGGGCAGCAGGATAACAGTGCATATAGACGCCTGCATCTGCAATCGGGAGTACGAGAATTTTCTGAAAGAGGCTGCGTGTATTTGTGAGGAAAAACACATTGAAGCAATGCTTCTTGATTTGAGCCAAAATATGGGCGGGACAACGGATGTCATCGACAGATTTATCGCCTACACCCACGCGGAAAAATACAGGCAGTACGCGGTGTTCGATTATTCGGAGGGCTATGAAAAAATATTGTCCGTCAGAAATGTGGAGCTTATAAATCATCGAAATGACAAGCTGTTTCCTACAGATATAAGATTGAAGGTATCCTATGATACCTTCAGCAGTGCGAGAACCTTTGCGGTGACGCTCCTTGACAACAGGATTGCCATTTTGGAGGAGGGATGTTCAGGCGGAAAGCCTGATTCATACGGGGCACCGATAAGGGGAGTGATGCCTGAGAGTGGTATCAGGTTCAGGGTGTCGACGCGTTATTTTATGAGACCTGATGGGACGAGGGATGAGGAGGAGAGTGTGTTATCATAGCAATTGAGAGTCAATATTAAATTACATTTTGGAGCCGCAAGGCTCCTTTTTTAAGTCTTGACAAAAGTTGTCTAATGCGTTAGAATAAACTTGTTGAACGTGTTAGACAAGGACGTGGTGAGGGTTAATACATTAGAAATTTATTTGTGCGAAAGGAGGATTATCATGTCCACACCTAAAATTTTTGAGAGCGAATATCGTTTCTGCCTGATACTGTGGCGATGCGAGCCGATTAAGTGCGCGAAGCTTGCCGCGATATGCAAGGAGGAGCTTGGCTGGAGCAGGACGACCACATATACGGTGATAAAGCGTCTGTGTGAGAGAGGGGTGCTCAACAATTCAGATTCAGTTGTCACATCGTTGGTCAGCAAGCAGGAGGTGCAGGTATCGGAGATTGACGAGATGATGGAAAAGACATTTGAGGGTTCGCTGCCTGCTTTCATAGCTGCGTTTGCGAAGAGACAGGATTTGACGGAGAAGGAAGTGGAAGAAATCAGGCGTATAATTGAGAAATAGGAGGGTGCGTATGGAAAATATTTTTCTTGGGATTGTCAATCAAAGCCTTGTGGCGGGGTGGCTCGTTATCGCGGTAATTATTTTGAGGGTGATATTGCAGAAAATAAATGCGCCAAGGAGCATTATATGTCTTATGTGGGTGTTTGTTGCAGTCAGACTTGTCCTGCCGATTTCAATTGAGAGCGGTTTAAGCCTGATACCGAGCGCAAAGCCTCTGCCGGATGATTTTATCTATATGGATAAGCCGTATATTGACAGCGGAATATCATATGTTGACAGGGCGGCAGATTCAGTGCTGTCCGTTATACCCGGAAAAAGTGAGGTGGGTGCAAGTGCGAACCGCACGCAGATATGGTCATTCGTGTGTTCAAGAATCTGGATTGCCGGAGCTGTGGTGATGCTTGTATATGCGGCAGTCAGTGCACTGCTTCTTAAGCACAGGCTTGCCATGGCGACATTACTTCAAAAGGGAGTAAAGCAGAGTGAGAATATAGACAGCCCGTTTGTGTTGGGAGTCTTTAAGCCTGTCGTGTATCTGCCGTATGCTGTGGAGGCTTGTGACCTTCCGTATGTGCTTGCACATGAACAGACGCATATAAAGAGAAGGGATTATCTGTGGAAAATTCTCGGATTTGTGCTGCTTTGTGTGTATTGGTTCAATCCGCTTATGTGGGTGGCATATATCCTCTTTTGCAGGGATATTGAGGCAGCATGCGATGAGAGGGTTATTAAGGATATGGAGAAGGATGACAGAAGAGCATATTCCACGGCACTCTTAAACAGCAGTGTGAAAAACAAACGAATCAACGCATGTCCGATAGCCTTCGGTGAGAACGGAGTGAAGTCAAGAGTAAGGAATGTCATGAACTATAAGAAGCCCGCATTTTGGATTGTGATTGCGGCAGCGGCGGCATGTGTTGTGCTTGTGGTCTGCTTTATGACAAATCCCATCAGGAAAAAAGATGTAAATGGTACTTCGGCGGTGAGATGGTTCGACTGCCTTGAGGATGACGAGTATCCTTTTGCAGGAGTAAGAGAGACTGTACTTGACGAATATGAAGGAGTCGTATTCAGATGCGATTCTGATAAGCTTGAGGCGTTATATGCTGACAGGACTGAGGTGTTGTTCACGGGAATGCCGATATGGAATGTGTATTTTTGTGATGTGACCGGCGACGGTAATCCGGATATATGTGCAACAATCAGTGTGGGCTCCGGAATAATCGATGAGAGAATACTGGTGTATGATTTTGCAGACGGCAGCCTCTATGAGCTTTCTGACAGGGGGAAGTATGACTATGAGCTGTATATTCAGGATGATATTTTGTATGTGGCAAAAAGCGAATATAATGTCGATGATAACCAAGGGAAGGTTGTGGAAAGTAAGCCGTTGAGTTCATATACGGACAGCTTTAAAAGGACTGTTCAGTGAATCGGGAATTAACTTTTACATTTTTTGCTAAACAGCCTTAATTGTATTGACTTAAAGTAAGGTTTAGGTGTTATAATTTACTTATATATTCCATTAAATTTGGTGTAAATGTATTATAAGGAGGAACCTGAAATGTCGAACAAGAATGCAGTGCCGGGAACTGACGGCAATCTTTATGTTCCTTATGAAAAAAGAACCGGTGAGAAGTCGGTAGTATATTTCACAAGGGATTTATCGCCTGAAGGACTTAAGAAGATTTATGACCGTGTGTCTAAGGGCATTGAGGGCAGGATTGCCATCAAGCTCCACACAGGTGAGGCGGAGGGACCTAACATCATCCCTCGTCCGTGGGTGAAAGAGTTATATGCAGACAGACTTCCGGATGCAACTGTTGTCGAGACTAACACATACTATGAGGGAAGCCGTTATACAACCGAGGCTCACAGAAAGACACTTGAGACTAACGGCTGGACATTCTGCCCTGTTGACATCTTAGATGAGGATGGTGCGACGACATTCCCTGTCAAGGGAGGTAAGTGGCTTGATGAGATTCATGTCGGAAAGAATCTTCCGAATTATGATTCACTGCTTGTACTCACACACTTTAAAGGACATACAATGGGAGGCTTCGGAGGTTCTAACAAGAACATCGGAATCGGCTGTGCGGATGGCAGAATCGGCAAGGGAGAGGTTCACGCGATACCGGGCTCCGACAATATGTGGTCTGCCGGAAAAGAAATGCTGATGGAGAGAATGACAGAGTCAACCAAGGGCACAATCGACCACTTTGCGGGACATGTCTCATATATCAATGTCATGAGAAATATGTCCGTATCCTGCGACTGCGAGGGGTGTGAGGCTGAGCCTGTTGTGACTCCGGATGTCGGAATTCTTGCAGGCTTCGATATTCTTGCTGTTGACAATGCCTGCGTGGATGTTATCTACAATCTTCCTGAGGGTGGCGGAAAGGCGATGATTGAGCGTGTGGAGACAAGGCATGGCTTAAGACAGCTTTCCTACATGAAGGAGCTTGGAATGGGTAATGACCTCTATACAATCATTGATATTGATAACAATGATGCCGAGATTACGGCGGAGGATATCACAAAGGGGATTGAGCCTGTATGGATGCCGGACAAGTTCAATACATTCCCGGGAAGAAATAAGCTGAGATAATAAATAACACGCTCTGGAAGCCTGCATTTTAATATGAGGTATCAAGCAGTGAAAACAGAATGCGGTTAATTAATCTTTCTTTAAAATGCTGTGCTGATTATTTATCAAATTTTTATTTGACAATTGCAGTTTCTTTGCTAAAATTATATACAATATCATAGTAAGGAACTATTTTGGAGGAGAAACAGGCATGAAGGAAAAACTTAAAAAGATGAAGCTGAGCAAGAGACTTAATTACGGATATGCGGTTGTTATTGCCATAATGGTGTTATCCGGAATCATGAGTATCATAGGCTTAGGAGTGATTTTCGGCAATTTCAAGAGCTATGTAAGCACGGTCAACATGGCAGATTCAGCGGCAAAGCAGAGTATAATTGATATAAATATTGCAGCGAGAAACATCAGGGAGATGGCAATGAATCCGGATACCTCGACATACAGCGGCTATAGGGAGACTGTTGAGGCAAATATAACCGATATCGGAAATCAGCTTAATATTTTAAAGCAGGCTGCTGTTCTTGATGATTCAATCTACAATGAGTATTCAGATGTGCTGACATCATGGGGTGATGTAGCTTATTCAATTATGAAGAAAATTGAAAACGGTGAAGAGGATGAGGCTCAGCACATGATTTTAGAGCAGTGTGCACCTGCACTCAACGAAGTTTTATCAATCTCAGATGAGATAGATAAGATTACGGATGGTTTGACGGATGATGCATTAAAGGGGATATTTATATCGTTTATCGGCAGCATTGTGGTTATCATTTTATTTATTGTGGGAGCTATAATTGTTTCAATTAAACTCGGAAAGGCGGTTGTTGAGTCGATAGTCACGCCGCTTAAGATACTTGACAATACGGCAGTTGAGCTGTCTAAGGGAAATCTCCACAGTGAGATAGAGATTGAAGCTGACGATGAGATAGGCAGGCTTGGCGGAGCACTTAAGGAATCCTTGGATACACTCGCACAGTATGTCGACGATATAGGACGCGCAATGAAGGAATTCTCCGACGGTAATTTTGACGTTCAGCCACAGGTTGAGTGGAAGGGCGATTTCATAGGAATTCTTGATTCGTTTATGAAGTTTGAGAGAAGCATGGCAGATACGGTTAAGGGCATTCAGAGAGCGGCGAATCAGGTTAAGGCAGGTTCGGATCAGGTTGCACAGGGAGCGACAGACCTTGCACAGGGAGCAACGGATCAGGCTGGTGTTACTGAGGAGCTTACCGCAACAGTAGAGACACTTGCCGACAGAGTATCAGGCAATGCACAGAGTGTCAAGGCGATAAGTGCCAAGGTTGAGAATGTGGGAAGCAGCATAATGGACGGCAATGAGAAGATGGAGAAGATGGTTGCCTCAATGGATGAGATTGAGAAGTCATCCAAGGAGATTGGCAAGATTATTGAGACCATCAATGATATTGCATCACAGACCAATCTTTTGGCTCTCAATGCCTCAATTGAGGCGGCAAGAGCGGGAGATGCGGGACGAGGATTCGCTGTTGTGGCTGATCAGGTATCAGTGCTTGCGGCACAGAGTGCTAATGCGGCAAAGGAATCGACAGCACTTATTGAGACTTCAGTAAGAGCGGTTGAGAATGGTATTATTGCCGCTGACGAGGCTGCCAAGCAGCTTTCGGATGTAGTGAACGGGTCTAAGATTATAACAAAAGAGGTTAATGAGGTTGCAGAGGAGCTTGCAAATGAGAATGAAGCATTTGAGCAGATTAAGCAGGGAGTTGAACAGATTAACGATGTTGTTCAGACTAACTCAGCTACTTCACAGGAATGTGCTGCTTCAAGCCAGCAGATGAATTCACAGGCAGTGGCACTTGAGGAGCTTATCAGAAGACCTGAGCTGGATTATGACAAGCTCGCTCCGATAGATCCCGACAGACCTATGCTATCTGATGACACAAGAGAACAGATTAATATTCTTATTAAGTACGCAGGGTATATTTCAAGACAGATCAAGCAGGTCTCTCATTTTAAGAAGCTTGAGAAAAAACTGTTACCTACTGATTTTGATTATAATACTATTTCGGGTCTGAGAATTGAAGCACAGCAG
>ENA-OZSG01000862-OZSG01000862.1-human-gut-metagenome-genome-assembly--contig:-NODE-862-length-9799-cov-3.461515_pt1 | contig 9799 bp, 7 predicted proteins | sample MGYA00243278_ERZ653965 | MGnify/ENA primary metagenome ERZ653965 (study PRJEB26926, sample SAMN06164714) | human gut metagenome | biome: ENVO:00009003; feature: ENVO:2100002; material: ENVO:00002003...
AAGGCTATTCGTCGGCAGCGTCAGATGTGTATAAGAGACAGCATGTCATCTGCTCTGCCTTCACAAGCAAGAATTCATCCTCATTTAAAAGTCTGTTGTAAAAATCATCCTTGCCCTGATGCCAAAAAAGCTTCCAACGAATCTCCTTCTTCTCACCTGGCTCAAATACACCAAGTTTTGGATAAAAGAGAAAATCACCGCGATCTTCGCTTCTAGCTGAAAAATCACGTTCCACACCATAGCCTATGATGCTTCCCTTTGTTAATACAAGTCCCAGATGTGGCGCTCTTCCTCCCTGGCGAAGTGCCATCACATAAGTAGCATTTTCGCCGATAAACAGATGTGCATTACAGCGCTTCTCAAGACCAACCTCTGCCTTTTCATAGCTGTCATTAAATGGCACATAGATATATGCATCCTTCTCCTTGATAAAAAGAGGTTCCCCTGATACATTTTCAAATGTGTAGCATTCCTCTAATTCTCCATTTTCCAAAACAGACAATGTTCTTGTCACATTCAATCCCATTGGAACTTTTACACTTCCCCAGCACTTTTCACCTTCAACCCAGTTCATCTGCGATGGGTCATCCTTATGGCTTAAAAACCATAAGCCTCGCTCATCATTTCCAATAATCGATTCACCTACACATCCAACTGTTGGCATATTCATTTTGTCTCTCCTCCATTCTCATCTTCTTACTTTTATTATTTCTCGCACACTTCAATGATGGTCTGTGCCTGACGCAGTCCATCTCCGAACGCATGCACACTTACTCTTCCTGGCTTGCAATAAAGTTCAAGCATTACGCTTGCACAGCCATGATACAAATGAACGCTATTCTCCTGATATGGCTCATTGCTGCAAATATCGCCATTATCAACACCAACTATCTTCGCTGCTCCCTCTACTGCAAAGTGAACCTTGCCGCTCTCACGGAAACACGAATTGCCATTTTCATCAACAGCACGAACTGTCAGCAATAAGTGCTGTTTCTTCTCTGGTATACCCAAATTTACCATACTTACGCATTCCTTATGATCACACTCCTGGTCAAATGCCAGTGCGACTGCCATACACGGTGTCACCACTTCATGACGGCAAACTTCCTTACCGTCTTTATAACCAACGACCGTAACCGTTCCCGGTTGCCATGGCAAAAATCCTGTAATGATACCGTTTTTGCACTCAGATGGGCGCGGAATGAAAAACTGCTTTCCATTCAAGAACAAATGAACCTCATCACAATTTGACGCAATCATATACGGAATCAATGTCTTTCTGAATTGTGGAAAATGCCAATGATCTGCATAGATTGGACTGTCCCAATGCTCCTTTACTCCTTCATCGTCAAGGGAGTAATCCATAACAGAAAAATGAACAACAGGTTCTTCACTCCAGATGCTCTTTAACATATAAGCAACTGGACGATACTCATTGTTTGTGCGAATCAGTGCACCACTCCAACCCTTTGCAGGATACCCCATAGACTCGCCTAGATAATCATATCCTGTCCAGATAAAGCTTCCTATACAATAATCGTACTCAAAAGGAATTGCTGACGGAATCTGTTCTGTAAAGTTTTGCATTTGATCATAATGACCGCAAAAATATTCATATACCTCGGTTCCTAAAATCAACTTATTTGGAATCTGTTCATGAATCAGCTCATACCACTGCTCCTGATAATTACATGAAATGATATCGACAATTTCTGCGATCTTTGCAATGCGGCTGACACGCTCCTTAGCATCGTAAATCTCTGTGTCGCTGACTTCGTCAACAAACTGCTGAATATCTTTGATCTTACTCAAATCAACATTGCTCTCCCGCTTAAAATGAGGATTCATTGCATATGTGATTGGACGCGATGAGTCGAGGCTGCGAACCTTATCGTACAGCTGTTTTAAAATCGCAAGCATAGAATCCTGTCCCTGGTTTTCAACTTCATTTCCAACACCCCATATCACGATGCAGGCGCGGTTACGGTCACGCTTTACCATTGCTTCAACATCTGATTCCCAGTTTTTGTCAAAGTAGCGTCCATACAGTCCGCCCTTCCATTTATCAAAACATTCCTCATATACATAAAAGCCAATCTCATCGCACAGATCAAGAAATTCCTCTGAGTAGGTGTGATGTGCTGCACGTATTGCATTGCAGCCAAGCTTCTTTAAATGAGTAAGACGCTCTCTCCAAATTTCTTTTGTCACAGCTGTTCCAAGGCATCCTGCCTCTTGATGAAGACATACACCCTTTAACTTAGTCGAAACACCATTTACAAGTAGTCCTTTCTTTGTATCAAATATCACCTCTCTAAGACCTATTACAAGTGATACACTATCGCTTTCTGTAGAAACAGTCAAACGATAAAGATTCGGATTTTCTGCTGACCAAAGCTTTGCATCTTTAATATAGAAGGTAAGCATTCCATTCGCTCCCTCTGCAATGAAAACTGATTGTTTTGAGTCTTGTGTAATTGGACACATAATTCCCTGAACAGCACTGCTCTGTCCAGTCTCGACATGAATGACGGCAGTGAATTTTGCAGCACTCTCTGTTTCTTTTGAATCCTTTGCACATTCTGTTTCTGCGATTTTTTCTATTTTGCTATGTACTTGAATATTCCACAAATCAAGATGATTTTCTGGAACAATACGAAGTGTCACGTCGCGGTAAATTCCGCATCCGCTGTACCAGCGGTCTGCCGGTGAAACAGAATTATCCACACGCATCAACAGCTCATTGTCACCACTCTGCACAGCATCTGTAATATCCATCTTAAATGAACTGTAGCCATATTTGTGACTGCCAATTTTCATACCATTTACCCAAAGCACTGCGTTTTCATACACACCGCCAAAATAAAGAAGATAACGTTTGCCTTTCTTCTTTTCCTCAATATTCAGAGTCTTCTTATACCAGCCAATTCCCCAGCGGTCACGAAAGCCCTGTGACATTCCATCTTCCATTACTTTATTAAATGGCCTGCTTACTGCCCAGTCATGTGGAAGGTCAACTTCTGCAAATTGCAGGTTTTCCAACTCTGTGCAAACATCTTCCCCTGACTGTTTTCTTTGTAATTCTTTTTTCTTTGCTGTCTTTGCATCAATTGGTGTGCATGGTAAAAGTGCAAACTGCCATCCACGATTGATTAGCTTTTCTTCTCTCATTATTCTGCATCTTCCCTTCTGGTTTTGATATTTGTAACTGTTTGAAACTATGCTAAATTACTTTCTGCGAATGATGTTCTTAATTATATATATTAAAAGTTCAGAGACACATCCTCACATCGCTTAATTGAAATATGACCAGCAGTATCTGATTTTTCTTTTCCAAAACGAATATTAGAGAACTTAACATGCTTAATCTCATGTCCAATCTTATCAAAACCACATAGTTCAATTGCATCGCACTCATGCCATTTTGCTTCGTGATCCTGATAGATGCCAGTCAATCGAAGATTATCAAATGTACAGTCACTAAAATATGGCTGATCTGGTCCTGCTATGCCATCATCATTGTAGCCCACACTATGCATCAGTACACGCGGAAATACACTGTCATAAACATGAATTTCTTTTACATATCCACCGCGCTTCGCTGTACCCTTGATCTCAAAACCACACAGCGCTGCCTCCATATCGCAGTCCCAGATTTTTACATCCTCTACACCACCTGACATTTCACTTCCGATCGTGATGCCATGACCCATCGTACAGCGACAGTCAAACACACGAACACCTTTTGTCGGAATATTCACTTCATTTCCCTGCGGATTCTTTCCTGACTTAATTGAAACTGAATCGTCTCCAGTGTTAAATACACAATTGAAAATCACACAGTCCGATGAAGAATCCGGATCCCAGCCATCTCCATTCCAAATGCCATGTGAATAGAAGGTGCATCCATGTGTTACGACATGATCGCAATAAATCATATGAATATTCCAGCATGCACCATCACGAAGCGTAACACCAGCTAACTCTACATTCTGGCAGTTACTCATATTAATCAGACGCGGGCGCACTCTTGCCGGAATTGTCTCTGGCTTCTCGCACTCCTTGATCTTATCACCAAGTGATGCCAGATAATCTTTTAGATTTTCTGTCTCAGAGGCTATGATTCGCTCTGCTAACACGCGACCGCCGCTTGCAATCGTTCCCTTTCCACGGATGGCAACATTTTTGCAGGCAAATGTACTGTCATAATCAGCACGATGCATTCCCTCTGGGTCAAGTGCGCCTAAGTTTAACAAACTACTGTAGCACTCCATCTCAGTTCCCTCAAAACGACTCCAAATTCGTGGAAGATAATCTTCTGGATTAGCAGTTCCCTGAAGAACGGCGCCCTCAGCTAAATAAAATTCCATATTGCTGTGAAGACGCAGCTCACCTGTCATAAAAGTACCACTTGGAATCAGCACGCAGCCATCTTTTGGACAATCATCAATCGCTGACTGAATTGCTTTTGTATTTAATGTTTTTCCATCTCCAACTGCATTGTATGGTGCCTTTGTGATATCAATTACAACGCTTCTGTTAAATGTATGCATTATAATCGTCTGCTGTTTAATTTCCTTCTCAGTCTGCACCGACTTGCTTCCATCTTCAATAAGCGCCATATCAACTTGATAAATTCCTTTTACTAAAATCTCATACTCCGTATTTGTCTGTAAATTTTCTATTGTGTAATGCGTCTTTTGCGTGCTGCCAATTAATGTAAAATCAGCCTCCGTCTGATTCGCACCTTTCAAAAAGATTTCGTATGTTGTTCCAAATCTTCCCTGTGGACGCTCCCAATAAAGTGTAATACTGTCTGTTGCTGCCTCAGCGCGCAGCATTGAAAAATTCTCTCCCATAAAAATCGCCTTTCCAATAATATTTTTATCTTGTTAGCATCATTATATGGCAATTTTTATGATATTTCTATAGCCTAAAATTTTGACATTATGCACTTTCGACTATTTTCCCCTTATCTGCAAAAATAGGTGCACAACCAGATTTTTTCTGACTATACACCTATTAAACAATTTTATTTATTTTTGATTTTTACTTAAACTCCGCAGTATCCTGATAACTCATTTCAAGTCCATCTTCTGTTTCCTTTAATGGATAAACAACATAACCAGACTCAAAATATTTGTCACCATCACCGCCCCAACGGTCTCCTACATACAAAAGCTTTCCATTTACGTTTAAAAGGAATGCGGACTGACTGTCATATGTTGTCTCGTCACCGATTTCTTTTAATGAACTCCAGCGTCCCTCGATTGAATCAGCCCATGCATATTTGCCCTGGTTTGGCGCCCATCCGGTACAGAAAGATGAAATCATATAATAATGATATTTTCCCTTAATTACAGCTGGTGCCTCACGATACTCGCCCTGCCACAGACGATGAACAAGACAATCTACATTCATATAATCATCTGATAAACGATACACATGAAGATCGGCATTATCTCTCGATGCAGAAATAAAATATGCAGTTCCATCCTCTTCCTGATAAAGTGTGCAGTCTCTTGACATATAACCATATGGATTGAAATGACCATGATAAGTAAAATCACCATCTGGTGTATCACATGTTGCAATAGCAACTGCTGCATCAAGATAATTTTTTCCATTTTCAAAATGAGCCCACATAACAAATTTGTTTGTCTTCTTATTATATAGTACCTTTGGACGCTCCAGATTTACCTTTTTTCCATCCTCGTTGATCAGCTTTAGCGTAGTACGCACGCGATAGCCTTCCATCTTCGAATTTGTCGTCAGAATATGATTTCTAAACTCCCAATCTGTCAAATTCTGTGAGCAATAGCAGCTAACATAGAAATTATTTCTTCTATCCTCACCGTACCAATAATAATAGCCCTCATGGAAAATCATATATCCTCCATGTGCGTGAAGCGGATTTCCCTGTGTATCCTTCCATACAATTCCATTCTTTAACATCTTTTTCCCCTCTTTCCTCTTAATTATAAATTAGAATACAAAATTTCCGTGATCAAATACAGTTACTGTACTTCCATCCTGGCAAATACCTTCGATATGCATCTGTCTTGATCCAAACATGAAATCTACATGAGTCATAGATTTATTTGCACCTGCTGCAGCTAATTCCTCATCTGTCATCTCAGTTCCACCCTTTACATTCATAGGATAAGCATCCCCTAATGCCAGATGACAAGATGCATTCTCATCAAATAAGGTATTGTAGAATAAAATTCCAGTATTTTTGATTGGAGAGTCATAGCTGATCAATGCAACCTCGCCTAAATAGCAGCTTCCTTCATCAAATTCAACAAGACTCTTTAATACATCCTGTTCCTTCTTTGCACCGTAATTAATAACCTTGCCATCCTTAAACTCCAGCCAAAAATCTTCAATTAATTTTCCCTGATAGCTAAGAGGCATTGATGCATATACCTTTCCATTTACGCCTGTCTTAAGCGGCATACAGAAGTTTTCCTCAGTCGGCATATTCGGGTTGAATAACACACCCTTTGTGGAATACTCACAGCCGCCGCCCCAGATATGATTTTTAACAAGCTCTACTGTCAAATCAGTTCCAAGCTCATTTGTAAAATGAAGTGCCTTGAAATTATAATCATTTAACATCTTTGAATGACCAAGAATCTCTGCATTATGTTTATTCCACTCTTCTACTGGATCATTCTCCTCATTTACACGCACACTCATTAAAATAGCATCCATGAGTGCTTCAACTGCTTCGTCTTCTTTTTTGTCTGGAAATACCTTATTAGCCCAACCTGCAGATGGCAATGCCACGATACTCCACTGACCGTCATTGTTCATCGTGTATTTCTTTAACGGTGCATTCTTTTTGCTATATGCAGCCTGAACTCGCTGAATCTTAGTTGGATCAATATCCTTCATTAGCCCCGGCGTATCAGAAATGACATGAAGATAGCAACATCCTTTTTTATGTTCCCAATCCGTCATATCGTACTTCCACTGAGGAGTCTCCTCTAATGTCTCTGTACTTGCATACTGATAATTCATCAGATTATCCTGCTCATCATGCCAGTTTATTTTAACATATCCGGCACCAGCCTCATATGCTGCCTTTACGCACATTCTTACAAACTCATAATCAGTTACGGATGCACTGATTACAAGCATCTGTCCTGGCTGAACATTTACGCCGCTCACTACTGCCAGCTTTGCGTACTTTTCCATTACTGCCTTACTAGCCATTTTTTCTAACCTCCCTATTTTGCCTCGTAAAGAGACATTCGCAATCCATTTTCAGTATACCAGATATAGAAAGAATTTGGAAGATTACAGAAAAATTTTGGAGGAAATTTGTAAACTATGTTACAGTTCATGGATAAGCCAATATTGCGGCAAAGTCCTAAGGTGAATGGATTTCACGAGCCGGACACTTGAAGCAGGTCTTTCAAAGTAATGTATAATAAGAAAGAACATAAAAGGAGCCTGCTGAGTTTGGTCCGGCGACGAAACCATTACACCGAATGGCTTTCGTAGCATGACGCATGAACTGTAACTAAACTTTCATCATTTTGATAAGAATACGCATTGACTTCAAGCGACCTTTAAGCAGTATAATAAAGATACCAATTATTGAAAGGATGGATTTTTTATGAACACAATTTCTCCAGAAGTAAAAACTGCACTTGTAACAGGAACTGATCATGGTGTTGGATTTTCTCTTGCCAAAAAGCTTCTCTCGCGCGGCTATTTTGTAATCGCAGTTCGTGTAGATGAAACAGAAAAGCAAATTGATGCTTTACAATCTTTATATCCCAATCAAATGGCAATTGTCTGTGCCGATATCGGAAGTGATGAGAGTGTTTTTAAGGCTTCAAATGATATCAAAAACATGACTGATCACATTGACCTGTTAATCAACTGTGCCGGAATCCTTGGTGACATGAACAAAAATCTCGGTGATGATCTTGACTTTGATGAAATAATGCGCGTGATAAATGTAAATGCCATCGGCACGCTTCGCGTAACTAATGCTCTTTCTTCGCTTGTATTAAACAGTACTGAAAAAACGATTGTAAACATCTCTTCTGAGGCTGGAAGCATTGCCGATTGTGAACGCACTGGATGGTTTGGCTATTGTATGTCTAAGGCAGCCAATAACATGCAGTCTGCTCTTGTTCACAATAATATAAGAAAGCTTGGAGGCAAGGTCTTTGCGATTCATCCAGGTCATGTCGCTACATATATGCGCGGTCATCTTGACACGACTGCAAAGATCACACCAGATGTTTCTGCAGAAGGAATTTTACATGTTGTTTTGGATATGCCTCATCCAATTAACTCGCGCCCACTTTATCTGGATTACACTGGAAAAGAACTTCCTTGGTAAGGCAAACATTTATTATAATCAACTGAAAGGATAACAAACTTATGAAAAAGAAAATTCTTGTAATAGGAAATTACAATGACGCAATCTATCATGGCTTAGCAGGTGTTGATGAACGCCTGACATCCATTTTATCAAACTACGAACTCATTTGTACCGACGATACATCAAAACTTCTTAGCTTAGAAGAAGATCAGATTTCAGGTATCATCTCTTATCTTGATATCTGGCAATCAAAGCTTTGTGATGACGAAGCTAACGCTTTCGAGCACTTCGTAGCAAACGGCGGCGGTGCACTTTTATTTCATAATGGAATTAGTATTCAAAGTCAGGATCGTCTTCTAACACTTGCTGGCGCAAAATTTCTTGGTCACCCACATCATGAAGTTATCCGCTTTGAGCCGTCTGCTCATCCCGTCACAGAAGGCTGCAAAAGCTTTTCTCTTGATGAAGAACCTTATCAATTTGAGCTTGTTCCAGATAACAAAGAAATAATCCTTACCTACCAGTACAAAAATCAGAAATATCCTGCCGGATGGTGTAAAAATTCAGGTAAAGGACGTCTGATTTATCTTTGTCCTGGTCACACGCCTGAAATTTTTGACTGCCCACAATATCAGCAGCTTATCCGCCAAAGTATGGATTGGACGCTTGGCAACTGAAATTGGTTAAAATAGATCAAGCGTTTTTTGGCATTTTTGCACAAAAACAGTTTTTTAAATATTTTCGTCACTTGTAAAGAATAACATTCCATGATATGATAGTTCAAGGTTCTTAACCAATATTACTATTTTATATTAGGGGTGTATTATGCAACAAAAAAAGAATAGCTTCAGCGGCTCGATTGGTTTTGTCCTTGCAGCCGCCGGAAGCGCAGTCGGTGTCGGAAATATTTGGCGCTTTCCTTATCTTTGTGCCAAGGATGGTGGAGGATTATTTTTAATCATTTATCTAGTTTTAGTTCTCACATTCGGTTTCGTCCTTCTGACAACTGATATCGCTATCGGACGAAAAACAAAGAAAAATGCACTGAATGCCTATGCCGCAATAAGTAGCAAATGGAAATTTCTTGGATATCTTACTTTCCTTGTTCCTGCACTGATCATGACCTACTACTCTGTAATTGGAGGCTGGATCGTCAAATATTTAACTGCTTATGTAGTTTCTGGAACCGAGGCTCCTGCACAGGATGGCTATTTTACTTCCTTTATCACATCAACTGCAGCGCCTATTGTATTTATGTTTATTTTTCTTGCGTTAACTGCATGGGTTGTTTATCTTGGTGTTGAAAAAGGAATTGAAAAGTATTCTCGTATTTTAATGCCAATTCTGCTTATTTTGATTATCGGTATTGCAATCTTTTCCTTAACGCTTTCTTATGAAACTGAAGATGGCACAGTCCGTACTGGTCTTCATGGTTTAGCAGTCTACCTGATT
>ENA-OZSG01000875-OZSG01000875.1-human-gut-metagenome-genome-assembly--contig:-NODE-875-length-9696-cov-3.619127_pt1 | contig 9696 bp, 7 predicted proteins | sample MGYA00243278_ERZ653965 | MGnify/ENA primary metagenome ERZ653965 (study PRJEB26926, sample SAMN06164714) | human gut metagenome | biome: ENVO:00009003; feature: ENVO:2100002; material: ENVO:00002003...
GGGCTCGGAGATGTGTATAAGAGACAGACCCAGGACCCGTCGCTGTTTATCATTGAGATGCGGATGTTTTCCATGCCGGACGAGGAATGGGAGGATACGATGGTATTCACGCGCGGAGTGACAGATAACCTGAAATATTCAAAAAACCGTGTGGATGCAATCAATGCGCTCGTCAGCGACAGGAGCGAACGCTACACCTACTATTTTGATATTTTCAAATATCATTCCAACTGGAAAACGCTTTTTTTGCCGGATCAGCTGGCGTGCTGGCGCTATGAAAAGAAAAATCTGTTAAAGGGTCTGGAAATCAAAACGGGAGTGGGCCCGGTGGACTGGACGGATTATTCTGATGTGACAGAAAAAATGGAGCCTGCCAAAGAGCAGTTAGTGGTTTTGGATGATCTGCTTTCCTATATCGATTCGACCGGCAAGGACGCGCTGTTTATCCTGTCGCCGTATGGGATGGAAAAAGAGGCGCGGATGAAGTTCAACGACCTGACAGAACGGATTGAAGCCGCCGGCTATCCGGTACTGGATTTCAATCAGCATATTGATGAGATTGGGCTGGATTTTTCGACGGATTTTTATGATTACGGCGGACATGTAAACGCCCTCGGCGAAGGAAAGTGCACGGAGTTTTTGCGACAGTATCTGGACAGTCATTACGAGCTGCCGGACAGACGCAGCGTGCAGGGCTACGAAAGCTGGGACAGCGCCTGGGAGCTGTATCAGCAGAAGCAGAGCGAGGCAGAGGCAAGCTGCCGGAAGGATATCGAAGAAGAAAACTGGGCACCGGAGGTCGCAGACTGAAAGAAAGGAGGCTGTCCCGATGTGCGGAATTGCAGGATTTTGCAACCGTCAGAAAACCTGGCGGGAGGATATGGAACGGATGAAAGAGCAGCTGATAAGCCGCGGACCTGATGCAGAGGGCAGCTGGTGTAACGACAGTCAGGACGTGACGTTGGGACATCGGAGACTTTCAATTCTGGATCTGTCGCCGGGCGGTGCACAGCCCATGGTTTCCCATAGCGGACGGTTTGTGATTTCCTACAATGGCGAAATCTATAACTGCCGGGAGGTAGAAAAAAAGCTGCGCAGGGAAGGACTTTTGGGAGCGCTGCATGGAAGCTCGGATACGGAGATTTTACTCGAAGCTTTGGAAGCCTATGGCGTAAAAGAGGGGATCTGTCTGTGCAAGGGTATGTTTGCCATCGCACTTTATGACAGGAAAGAAGAACAGCTCTGGCTTTTACGGGACAGAGTTGGGGAAAAACCGCTGTATTATGGGCTGGTAAACGGAAGCTTTGTGTTTGCCTCTGAGCTGACGGCCATCGCAGCGCTGCCTGATTTCTGCGGGAAAATAAATAAAGACGTGTTGGATTTGTATCTGATCCACGGATATATTCCGGCACCGTATTCGATTTATGAGGGCATTTATAAGTTAGAGCCGGGAAAAATCCTGCGTCTGGAAAAGCCCTATCGGGACTGGAGGATCGAAACCTACTGGTCAATGGCAGAAACTGCAAAAAAAGGACAGGAGCAGCCCTTTACCGGAAGCAGGCAGGAAGCATCGGAAGAGCTGGAACGGCTTTTGACGGAGAGCATCCGCGGTCAGATGATGGCAGACGTGCCGCTGGGAGCATTTTTGTCAGCAGGAATCGACAGCTCTACTGTCGTTTCCCTGATGCAGTCGATTTCTGACCGGAAGGTTAAAACCTTCACAATTGGGATGGAGGATGCCGCCTACAATGAAGCGGAGGCTGCTGCTGCCATCGCTGCGCATCTGGGGACAGAGCATACGCAGCTGACGATTACGGAGCAGGATGCAAAAGCAGTTTTGTCCAAATTGAGCCACATGTTTGGGGAACCCTTTGCGGATTCCTCCCAGATCCCGACCTATCTGGTCAGTAAACTGACGCGGGAGCATGTGACGGTTTCCTTGAGCGGCGATGGCGGGGACGAGCTGTTTTGCGGATATGGAACCTATCAGTCGATCACGAACGCGTGGAATAAAATCCGGAAAATTCCGCAGCCTGTGCGCAGTGCGGCAGGATATTTTCTGACGGACGGACCATTTTCCAAAAAGGAAACGAACCAGATCCGGGGCATGTTATTATCGGCGCATAATGCAGAAGAGCTGTATGCGCGCTCTGATCTTTCCGAGCCGTTTCTTGGAAAGATTGCAAAAGAAAGAGGAAGCGCGAGGAGCATTTTTGAAACCTACGAAAGCGGATACCTGGCGGATGTGCAGCACAATCTGATGCTGATGGATCTGCTGATGTACCATCCGGATGATATTCTGGTAAAGGTGGATCGGACGGCAATGGCAGTCTCACTGGAAAGCCGTGTGCCGATGCTGGACAAGGACGTTGTGGAGTTTGCATGGAGTCTGCCGGTGTGGATGAAATGGGAAAACGGCAGAGGCAAGCTTGTATTGCGGGACGTTTTATACCGCCATGTGCCCAGGGAGCTGATGGAACGTCCGAAAAAGGGGTTTTCGATCCCGATCCAGAAATGGTTAAAGGAGCCGGAGCTCTACGCCTGGGCAGAGAGTCTGTTAAAGGAGGATAAAATCCGTCAGGAAGGTTATTTTGACCCGGAAATGGTGACGCGGCTGTGGAAGGATTTTACACAGCGTGGAATCTGGCGTAAGCAGATCTGGCACATTCTGCGGTTTGAGGACTGGCTGAAGCAGGAATATAGGAAACCGTAAGGCAGGGAACTGAGAAACAGCGCTGCTGCGATCAAAAGGGACAGCAACCGTCGGAGCAGAGACATTTTTGGAGCAAGGAGAAGGAAGGAGAAGGAAGGAGGAACAAGAACCCATGCGCAAATTGGAACAGTATCAGCCGGAAAAGCAAAAGAAAGGCGAGCAGACCGGGCTGATTTCGGTCATTGTGACGGTTTACAATATCCGGGAATATCTGCCCAAAGCGGTGGATTCGATTCTTTCTTCGACCTATCAAAATCTCGAAGTCCTTTTGATAGATGACGGTTCAACGGATGGAAGTGAACGCATCTGCGATGAATATGCAAAAAAGGATGGGCGGGTGCGGGTTGTCCATCAAAGAAACGGCGGAGCCTACAGCGCGCGCAACACCGGACTTTTGGAGGCAAAAGGCGATTACCTGACCTTTGTGGACGGCGACGACTGGATTGAGCCGCAGATGTATGAGACACTGCTGGCGGCGATGATGGAGCAGGACGCCGATCTTGCGGTTTGCCGGTATCGGAAAATTTACGAAAACCGAAGGGTGGATTTGTCCACGCCGATGGCAGCGGTGTTTGAAGGGCAGGAGCTTTTGGCAAAATATCTGGAAGAGGACGAAGCGTGGCTGATTCAGACGGCGGTCTGGAACAAGCTTTGGAAACGTTCGTTGAGCGACGGACTGAGATTCCCAAAAAGCCTGTATGAGGATATGTATTTTACCATCCGACTGTTGGCAAAATCGAAGCGCAGCGTGTATCTGGACTGGGCGATGTACAATTATGTGTGCAGTCGGACGACGAGCACCACGAATATCGGCCTGAACGAGAAGACCTTCAATGATCTGATTCCGAATTTTTATGAGCGCAGTGCGTTTTTACGGGAGATCGGTAGGGAGGATCTGGCACTTTTGCAGGATTATTTTTTATATAAAAGACTGCTGTTATTCTATACGGCGGTCTGCAGAAGCCAGGATCCAAAGAAAAAAGAACATAAGGCATTTTTGCAGCAGAAAATAGAAGCAGGAAAAGACTGCTATGCAGCAGTCTATGGGATTCCCCAGGCGAGCAGTCAGGAATACCGGAAAATGAAGCTGTTTTTGAAGTCACCGATATTGTACCGGGCAGCGATGAGACTGAATGATTCTTTCCTGATTCCGATCAAGGTTGCGATGGCGAATCGGAGACAGAGGTAGAAAATTTTATTCAAAGGAACAGAAACTATGGTAGGAGTGCAGCTTTCGGGTGGCCTGGGCAATCAGATGTTTGAGTATGCCCTGTATTTAAAATTGAAATCAATGGGAAAAGACGTCAGAATCGACGACGTAACCTGTTATGGCGCACAGGAAAAGCAGCGGGTCAATCAGCTTTCTGTATTCGGTGTTTCCTATGAGCGCATGACAAAACAGGAGTATGAGCAGATCACCGATTCCAGTATGAGTCCCCTCCATCGTGCCAGGCGGCTGCTGTGCGGCAGGAAGGATTTGTCCTACCGGGAAGCGTCGTGCAATTACGATCCGGAGATACTGCGGCGCGAGCCAGTCCTGCTGTTGGGATATTTTCAGACGGAACGGTATTTTGCCGATATCAAAGATCAGGTGCGGGAAGCATTCACATTCCGAAATCTTACTCTGACAAAAGAATCGGCAGCGATGGAGCAGCAGATGAAGGAATGTGAGTCAGTGAGTGTCCACATTCGACGGGGCGATTACCTCACACCCGCCAATCAGGCGCTGTTTGGCGGAATCTGCGATCTGGATTACTACCATCGCGCGGTCGCAGAGATCCGAAAAAGAAAGCCGGATGTGAAATTTTTCCTGTTTTCCAATGATATGGAGTGGACGAAGGAGCATTTTTGCGGCTCGGAATTTGTCCCGGTGGAGGGAAACAGCGAGCAGGCGGGAGAGCAGGATTTGTACCTGATGAGCTGCTGTAAAAACCACATTCTGGCGAACAGCTCCTTTTCCTGGTGGGGCGCGTGGCTGGATAATGGCAAGGACAAGCTCGTGATTGCACCGGAAAAATGGATGAACGGGCGCGACTGCTGCGATATTTATACGGATGAAATGATTCGAGTGTAATATCCGGGATTTATGCAGTAAATCAGCGATGATTTTGGGCGATAGGTTGTCTGATGGCATCGTTTGGAAAATAGAGAGGAATGTTATGATAGGAACGCAGATCCTGCAGGGGCAGGGGCTTGGCAACCGGCTGTTTTGTTATGTGACAGCCCGCAGTATTGCGGAACAGAAAAAAACTTCATTCGGCGTACCCGGAAAGGAAATCCTGTTAAACGGTCTGACCGGAAACAATTCCGAGCCCTTTCTGGATCTCTGGATGGGAGAAGAAGCAAAACCGGAAGATTTTACACACGTTTATGAGGAAAAAGAAGAACGGATCTACACGGGCGCCTGCCGGCATGATCTGGAGCACGGCTGCTATGTGGCGGGAGAAGACCGGGGCGTTTTCGATGTAGAAGACGGCACGCTCCTGATGGGAAATCTGCAGGCAGAAAGCTATTTTGCAACGAACCGGGAGCAGTTAAAGGAATGGCTGAAGGTAAAGCCGGAGTTTGATTCCTACGAATATACGAGGGATAACCTGTGCGTGCTGAACCTGCGCGGCGGGGAATATGCGTCCGAACCGGCATTGTTTTTACGGAAAAAATACTGGACGGATGGGATGGCACAGATGAAAAAAATCCGCAGTGACATGGAATTTATGATCGTGACGGACGATGTGACGATGGCACATAAGCTTTTACCAGGTATTCCGGCATATCATTTTCCGGTGCACGGGGATTATGTGACAGTCAAAAACGCACGTTACCTGATTATTTCCAACTCTTCCTTTGCCTGCTTCCCGGCGTTTACGTCGGAGACGGTACAGAAGGTGATTGCGCCGAAATACTGGGCGCGCCACAATGTTTCGAATGGCTACTGGGCTTCGGAGCAGAATATTTATACAGGATTTGAGTATCTTGGCAGGGACGGAAAGCTCTACGATGCGCAGGCGTGCCGGGAGGAGCTGGAAACCTACCGTAGGCAGAGCGAATTTTTTGCAAAACATCATGAAAAGCCGGACGGCATGGCGTATCGTCTGGGAGAAATCCAGGCAAAAGCAGCCTATACGGCGTATTTTGGCGGGCGCGCGGTCAGAAGTCTGAAAAGACGGCTGACCGGTCAGCAGAAGTGAGAAAAGGAGAGCTTGGCGTGCAGATTTTGAAGCAATGGAAAACAGAGCCTGAGAAATGGCTTTTTCGAATACTACTGGTCGTTTTTATCGCAAGCATGGTGCCGGTTTTATACCTGTCCCGCTATGGGTTCCCGAACTGCGATGACTTCACTTATGGCCTTGAGACGCATAGGGTATGGAATGCGACCCATTCCTTTGGGGAAGTGCTTAGAACAGCGCTTGCCGTGACAAAGGAAACCTGGCAGCTGTGGCAGGGAACCTGGTTCTCCATTTTCCTCATGACCCTGACGCCCGGAGTTTTCGGGGAAAAATGGTATTTCCTGACGACTCTTCTTATGGCAGGAATGCTCGGCGGCAGTATCTGTGTGCTGATGCATACGGTGCTTTGCCGGTACATTAGCCGGGCAAAAGAAAACCGTTATCTGCGTGGAATCTGTACGCTGACTGTTTTATTCCTGACCTTTCAGACCTTCGTTTCGCCGGTGCTTGCGCTGTACTGGTATAACGGCTCGCTGCATTATGTATTCATGGAGGCTGTTCTGTTCTTTGCAGTGTCTGCCCTGCTTTGCCTGGAAACATCGGAACAGAAATCAAAGAAAATCCTCTGGATGATCCTTTCTGCAGTGCTGTGCGCACTGTTAGGCGGGGCGAACCTGTTGACCGGCTTACAGTCGGTGATCCTGATTGTACTGCTGACGGCGTGGGAGTTTTTCCGGAAAAAGAAAAACCGTTTCTGGTTTTTGTTTCCGCTTGTCTGCAGCCTGGTCGGTTTTGCGTTTAACGTGCTGGCACCAGGAAATTTGATTCGGGAAGATACGGCGGAGAGTATGGGAGCGGTAAAAGCGATTGTCATGTCATTTTACTGGGGAATTGTGTATGTGACGGAATGGCTGACACCGATGGTGCTGGTTGGCTTTGCAATGCTGATTCCTGCGATTTACCGGCTGGCAAAGCAGGCAGAAGGAAAGTTTTTTAAACCCTTGTATGCAGTCTTTTTAAGCTTTTGCGTTTTCTGCGCGATGTTCACGCCAACGTTGTATGCGACGTCCAGCGAGGGACCCGATCGCTGCAAAAATGTGATGCGCGTGGTGCTGTATTTGCTGGTGTTCTTTAATTTGCTCAATGGATGTGGTTGGGCATGGCAGCTAAAGCAGCCAGGACAGCGAAAGCAGTCCGAGCAGCTTTCGCAGTCCCGGCCGGGATTTTTTTACAGGCTGCTGGAGCTTCTGGAAGAAACAAAGAGCGCGTTTTATGCCGTGACGTTGATTGCGATGGGTGTGTTTTTCCTCTTTGCGGCGGATAAAAATACGTATACGTCCGTTTCTGCCGTGCGTTCTATTTTAAATGGTGAGGCGGCGGAGTATGCGGCGGAAAACAACGCGCGCCTGGAATTGTATACAAATGGGGAACCGGAAATCACGATCACACCCCTTTCCGTGGAACCGTATTTATTGTATATCGACGATGTGACCAATGAGGGCGACCGGGGCTACTGGCTGAATCTGGCGCTGATGGATTATTACGGAAAAGACAGAATTACCGTGTCCGAACCGGAAGAATAAAGGAGAGATATTATGGTATACGATTGTTTTCAGTTTTTCAACGAGCTCGATATTTTAAAGCTGCGTATGCATGTTTTAAACGATGTTGTGGACAAATTTGTCATCAGCGAGGCGACGGTAACCTTTTCCGGCGAGAAAAAGCCGTTATATTTCCAGGAAAACCGGGAAATGTTCAAGGAGTTTGAAGACAAAATCATTCACAAGGTTGTGGATGATACACCGATGGATACGAGTGCTTTTATGCGTGACAGCCACCAGAAGTGTGCAGTAGCGCGCGGTTTGGAGGGTGCAAAGGACGATGATATCGTCATTTTCTCTGACGTCGATGAAATCCCGAATCCGGAAGCAGTAAAAAAGGTTCTGGCAGATTTTGACGGCAGCAAAATCTATGCGCTGGCGCAGCGGAATTTTTACTGTTATCTGAATATGGAAGAAACCTCCGGAAGCCTGCTGTCCATTACGGGTGAGTTTGAGGGCTTTACCGGAAAAGACAGAAGATGGCTTGGAACAAAGATCTGTAATTATGGAATGTTAAAACGGTTTACGACGGAGCAGCTGCGGGACAGCAAGCAAAAGGAGCTGATGGTGCGCGTTGCGGACGGCGGCTGGCATTTTTCCTATATGGGCGGCGGTAAGGACGAGTCTGTGGAGGATCGTGTAAAATACAAGATCAAGAGCGCGGCACATCAGGAGTATAATAATCGGGCAACGCTGTCGAAGGTGAAGAAGAAGATCCGGAATCATGAGGATATTCTGGGGCGGAGTACGGATTTTCAGATTGTGCCGGTGGATGAGAGTTATCCGGTGTATTTGAGAGAGCATCTGGAGGAGTACCAGTATTTGATGTATCCGGAGAAGAAGTCCTTTTTTGACCGCATCCTGGGTCGTTGAGGGAGGGCTCTTGTCCGCCCGCATGCAGTTTTGCGGGCGGTTCCCTGGTCTGCGTGCTGTGTCCGGCATTTGGTCTGGTGCAGCAGCGGACTCGCTTTCGCTCGGTTCAAAACGCAGCGGGTGCGTAGGGCTGCAAAGTACGCAGCCCAAGCACCGGCGTTTTGAGACGGTCCGCTTGTCTGCATCCAGACCAAGTGCCGGTCGCAGCACGCAGTCTCCGGGAACGTCCGCAAAACTGCTGCATGGGCGGACAAGAGGCGCTGTGTCGGGCGGATGGAAGGTCAAGGTCAAGGGCGTGAAGGTCAAGGTCAAGGGCTGAATTTGTGGGATTGCGTGGAGGACGGCAAAGCGCTCCTGCGGAGCTGTTGCCTGTGCGTGGAGGAGGGCAAGGCGTTTCTGTGGAGCTGTTGCCTGTGCGTGAAGGACGGCAAGGCGCTCCTGCGGAGCTGTTGCCTGTGTGTGGAGGACGGCAGGGTGCTCCTGTGGAGCTGTAGGCTGTGTAGTGTAGAGCGATTGGGGCGTTTGGATAGGGCAGTTAGGAGTTTTGGATGGTGAAGGTTTCGATTTGTGTGCCGGCGTATAAGAATCCGGTTGGTGTAGAGCGGCTTTTGGAGTCGATAAAGGTGCAGTCTTTTACGGATTACGAGGTGGTTGTGACGGATGATTCTCCGGACGGTTCTGTGGAGGAGGTTGTACGTAGGGCAGAGGTTCCGGGGATAGTTTATGTTCGGAATACAGTTCGCAAAGGTGCAACAGGGAACTGGAACGAGGCGGTGCGGCATGCTTCGGGTGAGTATATCAAGATCATGCACCACGATGACTGGTTCACGGATCGGGATTGTCTGGCGCGGTTTGTAGAGATGCTGGAGGAGCATCCGGAGGCGGATCTTGCGTTTTGCGGGAGTCGGCAGGTGATGTTGGATGGTGTCGGAAACCGGACGGGAGAGGAGTTTGACCGGGCGATCAGCGACGAGCATTTGAAGATGATCTCGGAGGATTGGCGGGATCTTTATATCGGGGATTATATTGGGGCGCCGAGTGCGACGATTTACCGGAAGGGCGCGCCGGAGTATGAGGAGAAGCTGACGTGGATTGTGGATGTGGAATTTTATATGCGTCTGCTTCAGAGGAATCCGAGGTTTGTGGTGAGTAAGGAGCCGCTTGTCAGTATCGGGGTCAGCGAGAATCAGCTGACGGAGAGCTGTCGGACGGACGGAAAGTTAAATATTTTCGAGTATGGATTTGTGATGCAGGAGTTTTCCCTGCTTTCAGAAGAAAAATATCGGCAGAAGTTTATTCAGATCGCATTGAAATATAACTGTCTCTTATACACATCTCCGAG
>ENA-OZSG01000877-OZSG01000877.1-human-gut-metagenome-genome-assembly--contig:-NODE-877-length-9690-cov-5.150597_pt1 | contig 9690 bp, 8 predicted proteins | sample MGYA00243278_ERZ653965 | MGnify/ENA primary metagenome ERZ653965 (study PRJEB26926, sample SAMN06164714) | human gut metagenome | biome: ENVO:00009003; feature: ENVO:2100002; material: ENVO:00002003...
TCTCGTGGGCTCGGAGATGTGTATAAGAGACAGGATTCTGGATATGATGAAATAATATAAAATGTAATAATTTGCGAAAATGTGAAAAAAGTATGTCCAAAAGTGTGTCCACACCTTTACAAATGAGTAGAAATGGGATAAAATACTCAGGATAAAGAAAAAAATGGTTCTGTATTCGTCACAGAAGATATTACAAATGCATAGTACCAGAAAAAATGAGAAGTTTTTAGTGAAAATGGTAATATAAAAGCTAGAAAAACTATGCGAAACAAGAGAGTGTTATGAGTACGGCGAAAAAAATACGACAGGGGAGAAAGGTATGTACAAAAAATTATCCACAGGATGGCTGAAGCATCTGGATTTTATGGTTCTTGATATTATCTGTCTTCAGCTCGCTTTCGTCATGGGTTATTTCTTAAGACATCACAGTTTTAATCCATATGGAAGCCCAATTTACCGAAATGAGGCTATCGTATTCGCTCTGATCCAGCTGATGATCATGTTTTTTGACGATTCCTTCAAAAACGTCATGAAGCGCGGATATCTCGTGGAAATCGGAATGACTGTAAAAAATATGGTATACATCATCGTTCTTGGTGTATTCTACCTGTTCCTGATTCAGGAGGGAGATCAGTTCTCCAGAGCAACCATTATGCTGACCGGTGCTCTGTACGGAATGCTTTCCTATCTGATGCGCACCGGATGGAAGGTTGTGGTAAAGAAACGCAGCAGCCGTTCGCTTCTGATCATCACGACCGAAAAACAGTCACAGTCCGTTGTAAAGAGCATGCTGGATTTCGATTACATCGGCGTTCGTCCGACTGGCGTTGTTCTCGTAGACCAGGACAGAACCGGACACAAAATCCACGGCGTACCGGTGGTATCGAACCTTGCAGATGCAACTGAGTATGTCTGCCGTGAGTGGTTCGACGAAGTGCTGATCGTTCTGCCGGAAGGCAGAGAAATCCCGCAGAAAGTATTCGACGCATTCGCCGAGATGGGCATTACGATCCACGTAAAAATTGCGGACGTGAACGAAATGCAGGGAAAAAATCAGACTGTAGAGCGCATGGGCAACTATACCGTGGTCACCACCTGCATCAATATGGCAAGCGCAGGCCAGCTTATTCTGAAACGAATCATGGATATCTGTGGTGGTCTCGTAGGATGTATCCTGACAGGAATCATCTTTTTGTTTGTCGCTCCTGCAATCTATATCAAATCGCCGGGGCCGATCTTCTTTTCACAGTACCGTGTTGGAAAGAACGGAAGAAAATTCAAAATCTACAAATTCCGCAGTATGTACATGGATGCGGAGGAACGGAAAAAAGAACTGATGAAACAGAATCGTGTCAGCGACGGTCTGATGTTCAAAATGGAGAACGATCCGCGCGTTATCGGCAGCGAAAAGGGCCCTGGCAAGGGAATTGGAAATTTCATCCGCAAAACTTCACTGGATGAGTTCCCGCAGTTCTTCAATGTATTAAAAGGTGATATGAGCCTCATCGGAACCCGTCCGCCGACAGTAGACGAGTGGGAAAAATACGAACTGCACCACAGAGCCCGTCTGGCTATTAAACCAGGTCTTACCGGTATGTGGCAGGTAAGCGGACGAAGTGATATTACAGACTTCGAGGAAGTTGTAAGACTGGATACCCAGTATATTGCAGAATGGTCGTTTATGCTGGATATCAAAATTTTGTTCAGAACCGTACTGATTGTATTAGGACAGAAAGGTTCCATGTAAAAAAAGTCTGATCTGAAAAAAATTACATTTAACTATACTATAAAAAACGGCAGATATGTTGCGGGTGAGAGAACAGTGTGGTACAATAAAAGTAAATTTGTAAAGATTGGCGAAATAAGGATTTTGGAAGAGAAGAAGCTGTGAATGAGAATTTGTTCATGGCTTCTGTAATGCAAAATAGACTTCTGGAAGGATACACGTTATGAAGAAAGATTATAAAATCGCTGTAGCCGGTACCGGTCTTGCTGCGTTAGCGCATCGGCTTTTGCAACACTCTATAAAATAGACAAATTTGGTGTGTGTACCCCTATTTATAGACACATTTTTAGTGATGTACTTATGTTTATGGACAAAGGGTTGTGCGAGATGGTGCGTGCACCAGAACCGCGGGAGCGGCTGAGCGGTTATGGCCACAGTGTGGAATAGCCGCAGTGTGAATTTATAGACGACGAATGCGAGCAAATACGAAAGAGGAAAAAACATAAACACGAGGGAGAATTAAGTTATGTACGATTATCTGGTGGTTGGCTCTGGTCTATACGGAGCTACGTTCGCGCATGAAGCGCATCAACATGGGAAATCTGTTCTGGTCATCGATAAGAGGCCAAACATTGCCGGTAATATCTATACTGAAAAAGTAGAAGGTATCAATTTCCACAAGTATGGTGCGCACATCTTTCACACGAATAATAAGACTGTGTGGGATTACCTCCAAAACTTTACGGTATTCAACCGTTTCACAAACTCTCCGGTGGCTAACTACAAAGGTGAGTTATATTCCATGCCTTTTAATATGTACACATTCAACAAGATGTGGGGTGTGGTGACACCGGAAGAAGCGCAAGCCAAGATTGATGAGCAGCGGAAAGAAATCTCCGGTGAACCGAAGAATCTGGAAGAGCAAGCCATCAGTCTGGTCGGTAGAGATATCTACGAAAAGCTGGTTAAAGGTTATACGGAGAAACAGTGGGGACGTGACTGCAAAGACCTGCCGGCGTTTATTATTAAGCGTCTGCCTGTACGCCTGACTTTTGACAACAACTATTTCAATGCTCTATATCAAGGCATCCCAGTCGGCGGTTATACACAGATGGTCGAGCATATGCTTGATGGTATAGAGGTAAGGCTCGGCGTGGATTATCTGGAGCATAAAGCGGAACTGGATGCGCTGGCAGAGAAGGTTGTTTACACCGGACCGATTGATGCTTACTTCCAGTATTCCCGTGGCTATCTGGAGTACCGTAGTGTGAGATTTGAAAACGAGATTCTGGACAAGCCAAATTTCCAGGGCAACGCAGCTGTGAATTATACTGACCGCGAAACGCCGTGGACGCGCATCATCGAACACAAGTGGTTCGAGTTCGGAAAAGACGAGAACGGAAATGAATTGCCGAAGACAATTATTTCTCGTGAGTACAGTTCAGAGTGGAAACCGGGTGACGAACCGTACTATCCGGTAAACGACGCAAAGAATGGTGCGCTATATGCCGAATATAAGAAGCTGGCGGATGCTGAGGATAAGGTGATTTTCGGCGGCAGACTTGGCGAGTACAAGTACTACGACATGGATGCTGTGGTAGCATCGGCGTTAGAGATGAGCAAAAAGGAACTGGGCTGATGTCCGGTGTATAAAGGGGAAAGAAGGACAAGAAGTTATGAGTCAGCCGAATAAACTTAATAAGCCGGATTCTTTAAATATAAAAATCATCATTGCGGCTCACAAGAAATACCGTATGCCACAGGATGACATATACTTGCCGATTCATGTAGGCGCAGAGGGCAAAGCGCCTATTGGATATCAGGGCGATAACACAGGCAATAATATCTCCACCCTCAATCCATACTTCTGTGAGCTTACCGGAATGTATTGGATGTGGAAGAACCTCAAGGCGGATTACCTAGGACTTGCACATTACAGACGGCATTTCTGCTTTAGAAAGAAGCATGGAGAAAATTCCGAGGACAGCAAGTGGAAGTCTGTATTGACCTCAAAAGAAGCCCAGCTTCTCTGTAAGCGGAATGATGTTATTGTCCCAGAAAAGCGCCACTATGTGATTGAGACCTTAGAGTCTCATTATGAGCACACGCATTACAAGGAGCATCTTGAAAAGAGCAGACAAATCATAAGGGGACGGTATCCACAGTATCTGGAGAGCTATGATCGGGTTCTCAAACAGAAGAGCGGGTACATGTTTAATATGTTCATCATGAGAGCGGATCTTGTTGATGAGTATTGCACATTCCTTTTTGACATACTTTTTGAGTTGGATAAGCAGGTAGATACGAGTGAATATTCTGCATTCCAAGCACGGTATCCTGGGCGAGTCGGAGAGATTCTCTTTAATGTTTGGCTGGATAAGCGGAGCAAGGAAAAGGCTCTAAAGGTAAAAGAAATAAGCCATATCCACATGGAGAAGATCAACTGGTGGAACAAGGGCACGGCCTTTCTGAAGGCTAAGTTCCTTGGGAAGCGGTATGAGCATGGATTTTGAGATTGCAGGTTAGACAAAAAACACCGAAATTCGAAGGAAAAGGATTTGACACATGGAAGAGATGACGACACAATCGCTTAGCAAACAAGCAAACAAGCAAGCAAGCGGATAGAATGGTTAGATGCTCTTAAGGGTGTAGCTATTATAGCAGTTGTCTTCGGACACTCCCTTTTGGGATATACAGAAAATAATGCTTTTGGAGAATACAACGATTTCTTTTTCCAATTGAAGAATTGGATTTATATATGGCATATGCCGTTCTTTATGTGTCTAAGTGGATTTTCCTTTAGCTTGGCATATTATCGTGACAACAAGGTGGATACACTAAAGGTAAGAAAGCAGATTCTGAACTTGCTTTTATTATATATCATGTTCAGTGTTCTTTTGTATGGTTTGAAGATTCCGCTGGCGATGTTTACGGATAATAAGATGTCGCTGGGAGACGCTTTGCTGAATTTGTTCTTTCCGAATACGATAATGTGGTATTTGTGGGTTCTTGCAGCATATTATTTTATACTCATTTGCTGTGGAAAATTAGTGAATGTAATTGCTGCCAAGCCGTGGATTATACTAGGATTTTTATTCTTTGTGGCTGTTGTTCAGAAGACGAGCGAGAACATTGTCAGCTGGCGGTTGTGCTTTGGCAATTTTAATCGACTGGCATTTTACTTTTGCCTTGGCATAGTGCTCAGCATTAATAGGGACAAGCTGAAATCCAGAAGAAAAGGCCTTGTGGCAGCAGGAATTGCTGCTGTAGCGGTACATTGCATATACTATGTGAAATGGACAGGAACATATAGAGTTTTTGATTCAGTGACTAACGAATTTATAGCAACTTTGATTGTGCTTTTAATGTTCGAGGCCGCAAGCGTGTATCATGGAAGACGTGGACTAACTCCTGCTATTGGTAGGGCATCGCTTGTCATATATCTTCTGCACACATATATGGTGACAGCTATGAAGGTCGTATGTATAAGGATGGGCCTTTGCAGTAGCCTGTTGATGGATGTTGTGGTAGTGGTTCTGAGTGCGGTTGTGCCGATAGCTATTTGCTACTTTGTAGATTTTGTCAGAAGGAAGAACCGAGTAATTGGAATGATATTTTCGCCAGTTGGATTTGTACAAATAAAATAAAATGGACTAAGAGCTATTTCACTTGGGAAAATGTTATGACCGTCGCAATAATTAGATATAAAGGAGTATAAGGGAAGGTGATAATGTGAGTGATACTAAATTCAATATACTGCTTTCATTTATAATCCCTGCACATAACAGCGAGAGAACCTTAAGCAATTGTGTTGAAAGCATAGAAAATGATGTGCATTTGTCGGATATATCTTGTGAGCTAATTATTATCGAAAATGGATCTGAAGATAATACATTAAACATAGCTAAAACACTGCAAAAGAAATTTGCAAACGTTCTCTTAGAAGTATCAGAAAAAGGTGTTTCTAAGGCAAGAAATCGCGGATTGGAAGTTGCTACAGGCCGAAAGATTGTTTTTGTTGATTCTGATGATGTTTGGGTGAATGGTTCGATTGAGGCTATAGCAAAACAATTGGCTGCTGCTGATGCTGACTTGTTTATGTATGGCTACTATAAAGAAAATAAAGAAGTAATCCACGATTATGGTCGAATGGAGGAGATATTTTCCGAGAATATAGATGATTTTAAAGCGTGGTTGTTAGTTCGTCCAACACTACGTATGCAGGTATGGGCAAAAGTCTTTGATGATGGTGTGATTAAAGACAAGACCTTACGTTTTAATGAGGAATTATCTTATTCGGAAGATTCGGAATTCCTTCTCAGATATGTACAGTCATGTAATACAGTGGGGATTTTTAGCAAGCCGATATATAGATATTTATGCAGTGGAGTTTCTGCTGTGAGAACATATAATCCACAGCGGATGCAGGGATACATTAAGTCACTTGAAGTGACGGCAATCGAAGTGGCAAATGAAGCGGCTCCTGTAAGAGAGGCATATTTGGAATATATATTGGCACATTTTAATCTGATCGCAGTACACGACATATTTGATATGCAGATACAAGGCTCTTTTATAAAAAAATTACGAAAGATGAAGCAATTGAAAAATGAACCCCTGTTTAGAAGTGCATTGGACAAAATTTCTTTGAATAGGTGTTTGACGGTGCAGCTGTCACCGGAAGCGTTTATAAAATGTCATCTCAACTTAATGGCTGGTTTGGTGTGTTACATGAAAGCGTTTCTTAATTACAGGAAGCAAAGAAAAGTCTCTATTGCGGAGACCTAAATTATTATAATCGGTATGCGTGGATATATTGGAGGGATAATAGAAAATGCAGGCTGTCCTAGTAATAGCACACAAGAATATAGAACATGTTATAGAATTATCTCAACTGCTAAGAAAGCAATTTGAGGTCTATATCCATATAGATAAAAAGTGTAATGTTTCCGGGCTCCAGATGAACGAGCTATTCAATATAGGCGCCCATGTCTACCAAAGCGTGGATGTTAGATGGGGAGGGTGGAGCATTGCGGAAGCTGCTCGTATTCTGTTTAGAGAAGCCCTAAAAAATAAGGAAATCACATATATGCATGTAATTTCTGGTGAGGATTACCCTGTAAAACCATTGAAGACGATATATGAATTCTATGAAAATAACGATCAGATTTACATACAGTGTGAGCCAGCTGAAGGATCTGTAAAGTCGGGAGAGTCGCAGGTGCTTTGGCAGAAGTATTATTTTGATTATGATAAAATCAACAGAAGAACAACATTTGGAAAGATATATCATAGATATACTCTTCTGAAACAGACACTGTTGCATGTTGATAAATTCAAAGAGTTAGGCGTGAATTTGAAGCTGTATCAAGGTGCAAATTGGATGGATATTCCAAGAGATGCTGTCAGCTATTTCATGGATTATTTTGATGAGCATGAGAATGTTAGAAAGCTCTTTATGACAGGATATTGTTCGGATGAATTTTGGATCCAGACCATTTTGAAAAATTCTGAGTTCGAATCTAGAATAGACGGAGATATACACAGGTACATCAAGTGGGAAAAGCAATATGATAATTATCCTGCTGTGTTAGATGAACGTGAGTTTCCTAAGATCAAGGCTGGAAATTATCAATTCGCTAGAAAGTTCAATCCGCAGTATTCGGCTGCGTTGAAGAGAATGATCGATGATGAATTGCATCTATAAATTACAATAAATAGAGGGGACAAAAGGCAATGAGAATCTTAGTGTTTGGTATGACGGAGAACCCTGGAGGCGTTGAGAGTTTCCTGGTCAATTATTATCGTCATATAGACAGAAATAAAATACAGTGGGACTTCCTGTGCAATTCGCACAATCCGGTTGCGTACGAGGATGAGTTGATAAGCCTTGGCGGTCGGTGCTTCCATATCTCGGCCAGAAGCGCAGACAGGCAGAAATATCGGCAGGAGCTTGACTCTGTTTTTAAGGAACATGCGAAAGAGTGGAGCGCAATCTGGGTGAACGTGTGTAGCCTTGCCAACATTGATTATTTGAAGGTTGCAAAAGAATACGGGATCGAAAAGCGAATCATACACAGTCATAACTCGCAGAATATGGATAATTGGCTGCGCGGACTGTTACATAAATGGAACAAGCGACAGATCGGGAAAATTGCCACGGATTTCTGGGCTTGCTCCGAGGACGCGGCAAAGTGGTTTTACAGTGGTGAGACACTGAAAAAGGCCGTGGTGATCCACAACGCAATTGATGTGGAACGTATGCGTTTTGACGAGGAAAAAAGAAAAGCCATCCGCACAAAATACGGATGGAAGGATAAGTATATTATCGGAAATGTTGGAAGACTTCATTTCCAGAAAAATCAAAGCTTCGCACTTGATATTTTTGTGGAATATCTGAAAAAGAACAAGAATGTACTTCTTGTTCTGGTCGGGCAGGGTGAAGACGAGCGGATGCTGAAAGAGAAGGTTGATAAGCTGGGCATAGCGGATAGAGTATTCTTCGCCGGGTTGCAAAGCGACATTCAAGCGTGGCTGAGCTGTTTTGATTTGTTTCTGTTCCCATCAAAGTTCGAAGGCTTAAGTATAGTAGCTTTGGAGGCACAAGCCAATGGCTTGACCACAATTTCTTCAAAAAAAGTTATTCCGGCTGAGGTCAAAATGAATGATAACTTCTATTTCATGGATTTGGAGGCCGGAGCCGAAGCGTGGAGCAAACAGATTGAAGAGATAAGTGGATACGAGCGCGCTGAGTACAGCGAGGTGAAGAAACGTTTCGCTGAAAAGGGCTACGACATAGACACAGAGACAGGCAAGCTGGAAACACTGTTGATGGGCTAAGACGATGAAAGAGGAAGCAGTTTTATGGATAAATATCAAATTGTAGAGACGACCGAACAATTCAATCATGCCGGAACAAAAGCCACCGCAGATATTTCGGTGGTCGCCGAGAAAATGGGCTTTCAAAAGCTCTATCTGAAGATGCGCACCACAAAGTCGGGCTATCTTGCAAAGGCGCAGCGTCAGGTGGGGTATTATATTGACTGGAACAACTGTTATCAGGCGATAACATATGGTAGCGTTGTGTTGTTGCAGCATCCGTTCCATTATTCGCAACTCACAAGAGAGAAGTTGCTCTACAAGCTGAAAAAGGAGAAGAAAGTCAAGTTTATCTCGGTTGTGCATGATGTGGAGCTATTGAGAGCGTTCCGCTACAACGACTACTACAAAAGAGAGTTTGAGGTCATGCTTGATATTGCGGATGTTATCATCGTCCACAATCAGGTGATGCTTGATTGGTTTGTGGGGCGCGGTGTGCCAAGAGAAAAGCTCGTCAATTTGAAGTTGTTTGATTATTTGATCGACGCTCCGGTACCCAAGACGGTTGCTTTTGAAAAAAGCATCAATATCGCCGGCAATCTGGATGTGACAAAATGCGGCTATATCAGTCAATTGGGTCAGCTTGAAGGCGTAAAGGTGAATCTATACGGCCCGAATTTCGACGAGAAAATGCGCCAATGTAGCAATATTGACTATCATGGCTCCTTTCCTATTGACGAGATACCAAACCAGCTTAATAAGGGCTTTGGACTTGTCTGGGATGGAGAAAGTATTGATGGCTGCAAGGGGCTTCCAGGGCAGTATTTGAGATACAACAATCCGCATAAGATGTCGCTTTACATAGCCTCGGGGCTTCCAATAGTTATCTGGAAAGAGGCTGCGCAGGCTAGATTTGTTGAAGAAAATGGGATTGGGATATGCGTGGGTAGCCTTGAAGAAATAGGTGGTACTTTATCACGCATGTCTGAAAACGAGTATTGTGGTCTTATCGAGAATGTAAATAAAATAAACAATGAAGTTACAACTGGAAAATATGCGGAGAACGCGCTTTATTTGAGCATTAAAATGCTTTAAATCAATAACCTGTCTCTTATACACATCTCCGAGCCCACGAGACCTCTCTA
>ENA-OZSG01000879-OZSG01000879.1-human-gut-metagenome-genome-assembly--contig:-NODE-879-length-9657-cov-4.445011_pt1 | contig 9657 bp, 9 predicted proteins | sample MGYA00243278_ERZ653965 | MGnify/ENA primary metagenome ERZ653965 (study PRJEB26926, sample SAMN06164714) | human gut metagenome | biome: ENVO:00009003; feature: ENVO:2100002; material: ENVO:00002003...
GGATGTAGGCGAGCGGGAGATCACCGCACTCATCGGCCCCTCCGGCTGCGGCAAATCCACCTTTTTAAAGACCCTGAACCGCATGAACGACCTTGTGCCGGGTGTGCGTATCGAGGGCGATGTGCGGCTGAAGGGCGAGGACATCTTTGCCCGCGAGATGGAGCTGACCGACCTGCGCCGCCGCGTGGGCATGGTATTCCAGAAGGCAAACCCCTTCCCCATGAGCATCTACGACAACATTACCTACGGCCCCAAGCTGCACGGCGTGCGCAATAAGGCCGAGCTGGACGAACTGGTGGAAACCTCTCTGCGGGGTGCAGCCCTGTGGGACGAGGTGAAGGATCGCCTGAAAAAGAGCGCCCTCGGCCTTTCCGGCGGGCAGCAGCAGCGTCTTTGCATCGCCCGCGCTCTGGCGGTCAAGCCCGAGGTGCTGCTGATGGACGAGCCCACCAGCGCACTGGACCCCGGCTCTACCATGAAGGTGGAGGAGCTGATGAACGAGCTGAAAAAGAACTACACCGTGGTCATCGTCACCCACAATATGCAGCAGGCAGCCCGTATCAGCGACCGCACGGCCTTCTTCCTGCTGGGCGAGCTGGTGGAGTGCGGCCCCACGAGTGAGATCTTCAGTACCCCGAAGGACAAGCGCACCGAGGACTACATCTCGGGCCGCTTCGGTTAAAAAGGAGGGTTTGCGATATGAGCACACGCACACAGTACGACGCCGACCTCGCGGCCCTGAAGGCTTTGCTGGCCAAGATGGGCCAGCTGTCCGCCGACGCGGTGGAGGATGCGCTGGAGTCCCTCTGCACGGCTGACGCCGAGGGGGCAAAGGAGATCATCGAGGGCGACTCTGAGGTCAACCGGATGGAACGGGACATCGAGCACCGCTGCATGACCCTGCTGCTCCGCCAGCAGCCGGTGGCCAGCGACCTGCGCTTTATCTCCGCAGCCATGAAAGTAGTGACGGACGTGGAGCGCATCGGCGACCACGCCGCCGACATCGCGGAGATCGTGCCCCATCTGGCCGGTGTCCGCAAGGCGGGCGACCCCGCCGTGAGCAAGAGCATCGAGATGGGCCGGAAAGCCCACAAGATGCTGAACGACGCCATGGCCGCCTTTGCGGCAGAGGACGAGGCGGCGGCAAAGGCCGTCATCGAGGCCGACGATGCCGTGGACTACGACTTCAACAGCATCAAGCGGATGCTGGCAGCGGAGATCGCTGCCGACCCCGGGAAGATCGACGCCGCCCTCGATGTGCTGATGGTCATCAAGTACCTTGAGCGCATTGGCGACCACGCTGTGAACGTCGCCGAGTGGGTGGAATTCCTGCGCACCGGCCGGTATCACCACGAGAATATGTTCTGAGTTCTGTTTTCCTCTTTTTCTTTTCCTGAAAAGCTGCTGCTCAGGTGTGGGCGGCAGCTTTTGTTTGTGCGCCGAAACTCCGTCTGAAAAATTTTGGGGATTTTTTTCCTCTGGTGCAATTTCCGGCCGCGCTGTGTCGTATTATAAGCAGAAGCCTCCCAAAGGGGGCGCTTGTGAGACCTGAGCGCGGCCCGGCTCCGACATCCCCTTGTCTCCCGGCGGGCCGCGCCGCAACGGAGGATACCTATGGACACCAAGAAATTCCCGCTGGAAGCCCACGGTGTGGCCGTCAGCCGCGCCGAGCTGGTGCAGGCGGCTTTGGATGAGATCACCCAGAATTACCGCGAGGCCAGCCTTTCCAATGTGGCCCGCAGCTACGGCGTCTCGCTGGCCTATGTCAGCGAGTGCGTCCGGGCGCAGACCGGCCGCACCTACAAGGAGCTGCTCCAGAAGCACCGGATGGAGACGGCCGCCCGTTTGCTGCGCCGCAGCGACTGGAACATCCAGCAGATCATCACCTACGTCGGCTACGAGAACACCAGCTACTTCTACCGCCTGTTCCACGAGCGCTACGGCCAAAGCCCCCGCGAGTACCGCCAGAGCCGCGCCGTCCGCACCCGCACCCCGGCCTGAACCGCAAGATCAAGATGCACCAAAAGGCGTCCCGTGCCTTCGGGACGCCTTTTGGTGTCTGTGCATGGAAAAATGAGGCGGAGTGTGCTACAATAGAAGCCAGACGTGCGCTGCGGCGCACAGAAAGAAAGGGTGGAAACGGAATGTTTCGTGGAGCAAGACACTCTGATTTGGAGCAGATCTTAGACATCTATGCCCGTGCCCGGAAGGCGATGGCTGCTTCGGGCAACCCGACCCAGTGGGGCGACGGCTATCCGCCGAGAGAGATGCTGGAAGAGGACATCGACGCCAACAGGTTGTTCATCTATACGGTCAACGGCCGGCTTGAGGCGGTGTTCGCCTTCATTCTGGGGCCGGACCCCACCTATGCAACGATCGAGGGCGGCAAGTGGCTCAACGACACCCTGCCCTACGGAACTATCCACCGGCTGGCCTCGGCGGGCCATCGCAAAGGCGTGACGGACGAGGTCATTACATGGTGTCTCGAGCACTGCGAGAGCCTGCGCGCCGACACCCACGAGGACAACAAGATCATGCAGCATCTTCTCGAGAAGAACGGCTTTGCCCGCTGCGGCATCATCTTAGCGGATGACGGCAAGCCCCGCATCGCCTATCAGAAGCTGTCTGCGACTCTGCCTCTGCGGGCAGAATAAGGAGGGACTGGACATTGAAGATCACACAGGTAAAGCTGGGCCGCATCTCGACCCCGCTCCGCGTCCCCTTCAAGACGGCGCTGCGCACCGTGCGCAGCGTGGAGGACGTCATCGTTGAGCTGCACACCGACACCGGCGCGGTGGGCTACGGCGAGGCGCCTCCCACCGGCGTCATTACCGGCGACACCACCGGGGCCATCATCGGGGCCATCCGGGACCACATCGCCCCGGCCATCCTTGGCCGCGACCTCGACGAGTTCGAGGATCTGACCGCTGCAGTGCAGAAGGCCCTCGTGCACAACACCAGCGCAAAGGCGGCGGTGGACATGGCCCTGTGGGACCTGCTGGGCCAGAAGTACGGTGCCCCGGTCTACCGGATGCTGGGCGGCGCGCGCAGCAATATCGTCACCGACATCACCATCAGCGTCAACCCGCCGGAGGAGATGGCGCGGGACGCCCGCACGGCCCTCGAGCGGGGCTATGACTGCCTGAAGGTCAAGGTGGGCATCGACCCGGAGCTGGATGTGGCCCGTCTGGCCGCAGTCCGCGAGGCTGTGGGAAAAGAGGTCAGGATCCGCATCGACGCCAATCAGGCGTGGAATGCGAAGCAGGCCGTCCGCATCCTCGACCAGATGCAGGAAAAGGGCCTCGACATCGAGTTCGTCGAGCAGCCTGTGCCTGCCGCTGACCTCGAGGGGATGCAGTACGTCACCCGGAACGCCAGCGTGCCTGTGCTGGCCGACGAGAGCGTGTTCAGCCCCGCAGATGCCCTGCGCATCATGCAGACCGGCGCGGCGGACTTCGTGAACATCAAGCTGATGAAGTGCGGCGGCATCACCAACGCCCTCCGCATCGCCTCGGCGGCAGAGGTCTACGGCGTCGAGTGCATGATCGGCTGTATGCTGGAGGCGAAGATCTCCGTCAATGCGGCGGTAGAGCTGGCCTGCGCCAAAAAGATCATCACGAAGGTCGATCTGGACGGCCCGGTGCTCTGCAGCGAGGACCACATCCTCGGCGGTGCGGTCTTCAACGAGAAGGACATCACCGTATCGGATGCCCCCGGCATGGGCATCAAGGGCTTCGTCCCCGGCAAAGTGACCTATCTGGACGACTGAAAATAAATAAGAATGACTTTCCCCCGGCAGAGTTTCTCTGCCGGGGGATTTTTCTGCCTTGCTGGGTGAAATATCTTAGACTTGTGCGCAATATAAATACAATTCTGACGGCGGGGCCGGGAGGAAAAGGGAGAAATCGGATGGAACTGCCCGAAATATCTGCGGAAAACCTTTGACTTTTCTGCCGTGTGTGCTATAATAACACTTGTCTTTGGGAAAGAGACAGAAAAGTGTGCGCGGTGTACGCACACATATGGAGGAGTGTTTTGATATGATGAATGGCGTAAAAGCCGTGGCAAAGAAGTACAATGAGGTCAGCCTCATCCTTCGCATCGTCGCCGGTCTGGTCATCGGTGCGGTGCTGGCGCTTACGGTGCCGGGTGCAGGCTGGGTCGGCGAGCTGGGCAGCCTGTTCGTCGGCGCGCTGAAGGGCATCGCCCCGGTGCTGGTGTTCGTTATCGTGGCCAGTGCGCTGGCGCAGGGCAGCTCCAAGCTGGACCGTCGCTTTGGCACGGTCATCTGGCTGTATATGCTGACCACCTTCCTTGCGGCGGCCATCGCTTCCGTTACGAGCTTTATGTTCCCCGTGTCGGTCGTTCTGGCCGATGCCGCCCAGTCGGACGTGGTGCCGCAGGGTCTGGGCGAGGTGCTGAGCACCCTGCTCACCAACTTTGTCGCCAACCCCATCAGCGCTCTGATGAGCGGCAACTACATCGGCATCCTGTTCTGGGCCTGCATGTTCGGCCTCGCCATGAAGAGCATCGGCTCGGATACCACCAAGAAGTTCCTCGCGGACACCGCCGATGCGGTGTCGCAGGTGGTGCGCTGGATCATCAATCTGGCCCCCTTCGGCATCATGGGTCTGGTGTATACCAACGTGTCAGGCAACGGTCTGGCCATCTTCACCCAGTACGGCAAGCTGCTGGCCCTGCTGGTGGGCACCATGCTGTTCATGGCGCTCATCGTTTCGCCCTTCATCATGTTCATCTATCTGGGCTGCAACCCCTATCCGCTGGTGTTCCGCTGCCTGAAGGAGTCGGGCCTGACCGCTTTCTTCACCCGCAGCTCGGCGGCCAACATTCCGGTCAACATGGCCCTGTGCGAGAAGCTGGGCCTCGATAAGGATATGTATTCCGTCTCCATCCCTCTGGGCGCGACCATCAACATGGACGGCGCGGCCATCACCATCACCATCATGACGCTGGCTGCGGCCAACACGCTGGGCATCCCCGTGACCCTGCCTGCCGCCATCGTCCTGAGCGCCATGTCCGCTCTGGGTGCCTGCGGCGCTTCCGGCGTGGCCGGCGGCTCCCTGCTGCTCATCCCAATGGCCTGCTCGCTGTTTGGTATCTCCAACGATGTGGCCATGCAGATGGTCGGTGTCGGCTTCATCATCGGCGTGATCCAGGATTCTGTGGAGACTGCACTGAACTCCGCCGGCGATGTGGAGTTCGCCGCTACCGCCGAGTATCATCAGTGGCGCAAGCAGGGCAAGCCCCTGCCGGACTTCCTCCGCAAGTAAAGTGCAAAAAAACAATGGCTGGAGCCGCGCGGCTCCAGCCATTGTTTCGTTTTCCGGAAAAGGCTCAGTCGATGACCTTTGCCTTCTGCAGTGCGGTGACGATGAGGGGGATGAGCACCAGCTGGGCGATGATGCCGGGCACAGCGGTGAAGAGTGCGCCGGACAGGAAGGCCGAGAAGGGGAAGCTGGAGCCGCTGAGGCCCGCCAGCAGGAAGCGGACTGCGCCCCAAACGAGGCGTCCGGCCACCATGGCCGCCGCGAGGGCAGCATAGGTCATGGGCAGGGTGTGGTTCACCCGGCGGTAGAGCCAGCCGGACACCGCGCCATAGGCAGCCAGCTCAAAGGCCATCGAGAGGGCGATGGGGTACAGCGGGGGCATCCCGAAGAGCACCGAGCGGAGCAGCGGGGCCGCGAAGCCCACGGCCAGACCCCACGGCCCGCCCAGCACGAAGCCGCAGAGCAGGATGGGGAAATGCATGGGGCAGAGCATATTGCCTACCTGCGGCAGATGGCCCGTCACCATGGGCAGGACGAAGGCCAGAGCCAGAAAGAGTGCGGCCAGCACGATGCTGCGGGCCGGAGAGGTGTGTTTCGTTTTCATCGGAGTTCCTCCTTGCAGGCCGCACCGGGACAGAAAAAAGGGGTCTGCCCTTGGAAATGCATCCCAAAGGCAGACCCCTTCATGGCGTCTGTTGCAAAAAGTGCGGCGGAAAATAAGCGTGCGGCGGGCTTCGGCCCGCAGGCCCGGCTTCCTGCCGGAAATCGTGAAAATTATAGCAGAGTGCCGCAGGATTTGTCAAGACCGGTGCAAAGCAGACTGCAAATTGACCAAAAAAGAAAGCGTTTGGAGCGGTTTTTGACCGCGTGTGTACATTTTGCTGGAAGAAGCTTGACCTTTTTGCGCAGAATAGATAATATAAACTTGAATTATAGCGCAATGAGGCGGCGGGAGCCGCACCTTGCGCGGCTGTTACCTTGCAAATTCTGAGGTTCATACGGGAGGACCATCATGACAAATGCAGAAAAGCTCACCCTTGCCAAGCACGCCTGCCACATCCGCATGGGCGTGATCGAGGGAACTCACAGCGCCAAGTGCGGCCATCCGGGCGGCAGTCTGGACATCGCCGAGGTGCTGTCTTACCTCTATTTCGTGGATATGAATGTTGACCCCAAGGCTCCGAAAAAGCCGGACCGCGACCGTCTGGTGCTGTCCAAGGGCCACGCCGCCCCGGCGCTCTACGCTGCGCTGGCCGAGCGCGGGTTCTTCCCGGTGGAAGACCTCAAGACCCTGCGCAAGATCGGCAGCTACCTGCAGGGCCACCCCAACATGAATGAGACACCGGGCGTGGATATGTCCACCGGCAGTCTGGGTCAGGGTGTGTCCGCCGCCTGCGGCATGGCTCTGGGCGCAAAGATCGGCGAAAAGCCGGTCAATGTCTACACCATCCTTGGCGATGGCGAGGTGGAAGAGGGCGAGTGCTGGGAGGCGTTCATGTTTGCCGCCCACTATAAGCTCTCCAACCTCTGCGTCATGCTGGACCGCAACCACCTCCAGATCGACGGCACTACCGAGACGGTCATGAACAGCGCCCCGCTGGAAGAGAAGCTGAAGGCTTTCAACTTCAACGTCCTGACCATCAACGGCCACGACTACGACCAGATCGAGGCGGCTGTCAAGGCGTTCCACGCCGAGAACGACAAGCCCACCTGCATCATTCTGGACACCGTCAAGGGCACCGGCGTCTCCTTTATGACCAACTCTGTGGATTGGCACGGCAAAGGCCCCAACGACGAAGAGTACGCTGTGGCCATGCAGGAGCTGAACGCAGCCTACGCCGCGCTGGAACAGGAGGACAAGTAAGATGGCAGATGTGAAAATGATCGCGACCCGCGAGAGCTACGGCAATACTCTGAAAGCACTGGCCGCTGAGGGCCATGATGATCTGGTGGTGCTGGACGCCGACCTCGCCGCCGCCACCAAGACCGGGATGTTCCGCAAGGCTTACCCGAACCGCCACTTCGACTGCGGCATCGCCGAAGCCAACATGATGGGCGTTGCCGCCGGTCTGTCCACCATGGGCTATGTCCCCTTCGTGTCCAGCTTCGCCATGTTCGCTGCGGGCCGTGCCTTTGAGCAGATCCGCAACTCCGTGGCCTATCCCCGCCTGAACGTCAAGATCGGCGCCACCCACGGCGGTATCTCCGTCGGTGAGGACGGCGCTTCCCACCAGTGCTGCGAGGACTTTGCCCTCATGCGCAGCCTGCCCGGCATGACCATCATCTGCCCCGCTGACGATGTGGAGGCCCGGGCTGCTGTCCGCGCTGCCTACGAGATGCAGGGGCCGGTCTACCTCCGCTTCGGTCGTCTGGCCGTCCCTGTGTTCCACGACGAGGCCAACTACCACTTCGAGATCGGCAAGGGTGAGCAGCTCACCGAGGGCAATGACATCGCCATCGTGGCCACCGGCCTGATGGTCAACGAGGCCCGCAAGGCCGCTGAGACGCTGGCCGCCGAGGGCATCCACGCCCGCGTCCTCAACATCCACACCATCAAGCCTCTGGATGAGGACATCATCCTCAAGGCAGCCAAGGAGTGCGGCAAGATCGTCACCGCCGAGGAGCACAACGTCATCGGCGGTCTGGGCGAGGCCGTCTGCTCGCTTCTGAGCGAGAAGCTGCCCACCCCTGTCCGCCGCGTGGGCGTGCAGGACAAGTTCGGCTGCTCCGGCCCTGCATGGGATCTGCTGCGCGAGTATGGTCTGGACGCTGCCACCATCTGCAAGACCGCAAAGGAGATGCTGGGCCGATAAGCCAAGCGTTTCCTGCATAAGAAAAAAGAGACAGGCTTCCCCGGAAGGGGCTGCCTGTCTCTTTTTTTATGCGAGGATGCTTTATTTTTTCTTCTTCGGAAAGACGAACGGATTGTGCAGATAGACCGTCATCAGCTCGGCGGTCATGAAGCACCAGATGACCGGCTCACAGAGGATGACTGCGTTGTACGCGAAGCGGGGGATGAACACCATGACAAAGACGATCTTGCCCAGAAATTCGATGACGCTGGACAGGAGGGGCAGTACTTTTTCGCCCATGCTCTGCAGCGCATACCGGCTCGCCAGCAGGACGCCCAGCACGGCGTAGAAGGGGGCGTTCCAGATCAGATACCGTGCGCCGTTTTCCAGCACCACCGGCTCAGAGGAACCGGACACCAGCCGGACCATCCATTCTGCCCCCACGCTCATCAGCACCGTGATGGCGGCGGCCACCACGATGCTGTAGAGGATGACGTCCCGCATCCCGCGCCGGACGCGGTCGGGGTGGTTCGCGCCGTAGTTCTGGGACACAAATGTCGAGCAGGCGGAGGCCATCGCCGTCAGGGGCATATCCGTGAAGGAAAAGAGCTTCCGGGCGGCGGTGTGGCCCGCGATGACCAGTGTGCCCAGCCCGTTGATGCCGTATTGCAGCACCACCGAGCCTGCCGAGACGATGCTGCTCATAAGGCCCATCGAGATGCTCTGGCTGAACAGCTCCCAGTAGAGGCGGCTGCCCACATGGAAGTGCTTTTTCTCGGGCAGGAGCAGCCGGGCACTGCGGAAGACGTACAGGATGCAGAGCACCACCGACACTCCCTGCGAGATGACCGTGGCCACGCCCGCACCGGCCACCCCCATGCCCAGCACGGCGATGAACCAGAGGTCGAGGATGACATTGAGCACCGACGAGAGGATGAGGAAGACCAGCGGCATGAAGCTGTTGCCGATGGCTCGCAGCAGACCGGCACAGAGGTTGTAAGCGAACATGATGAAGACGCCGTAGTCGATGATGATGATATAGCGGTAGGCGTCCTCAAAGATCTCGATCGGGGTGTCCAGCAGCTCCAGCAGCGGGTGCAGACCCATCGCGCCCGCCAGCGTGATGACCGCCGACGCGATGAGTCCGATGACGATGGAGCCTGCAACGGTCTGCTTGAGCTGCTCGTCGTCTCCGGCCCCGTAGGAGCGCGCTGCGACGATGGCAAGGCCGTTGCCGATGCCGATGCCGAAGCCGACCAGAAGCTCGTAGATGGCCCCGCAGGCCCCGATAGCAGCAAGGGCGGTGTCACCCAGCACATTGCCCACGATCATGGTGTCCACGGTGTTGTAGAGCTGCTGGAAGAGGCTCGACACCAGAATGGGGAGCATGAAGATGACGAGGCTCTGGAAGATGGGGCCGTTCATCAGGTCCACGCTCTGGCTGAAAAACGATTTTTTTGCGGGGGATCGGGTCATAGGCATTCTCCTTTATCGTCATAAAAAGGAGCTGCTGTACAGCTTCAACCTCTCAGTCTCGCATTCGCTCGACAGCTCCCCTACCGAGGGGAGCCTCTGGC
>ENA-OZSG01000883-OZSG01000883.1-human-gut-metagenome-genome-assembly--contig:-NODE-883-length-9617-cov-5.155511_pt1 | contig 9617 bp, 10 predicted proteins | sample MGYA00243278_ERZ653965 | MGnify/ENA primary metagenome ERZ653965 (study PRJEB26926, sample SAMN06164714) | human gut metagenome | biome: ENVO:00009003; feature: ENVO:2100002; material: ENVO:00002003...
CGAGATGTAGAGAGGTCTCGTGGGCTCGGAGATGTGTATAAGAGACAGGTTTTCCGGCGAACCTAAGCCGATTTCTTTATTGTGCAGTAATGAAATTGTCGAAAATGTGCTTGACAGATTCGGAGAGGATGCTAATATACACAAAAACGGTCCGTCAAAATTTGTTTTAAATGCCAATTCAGCCGTAAATGACGGATTAGTTTCATGGATTATTCAATTCGGAGGAAAAATTCAAGTAACCTCTCCAAATGAGCTGAAAAATATGGTGCTTAAAAGGGCGGAAGAAATCAAGTCTGCATATACAATTTGATTGTTGTGCAAAATTTACAAAAAATAATCAATATTTTCTGTCCATTATCCATAGCGATACTTGAAAAAAATCTAAGTTTGTTATAAAATAAACAAGATGAAAAATGTTAATTAACAACCGAAAGGATGTAAAAAATGAGTAGTGCTTTAAACAAAATGACAGTCGAAGATTTCGATGTCAAAGGTAAGAGAGTTCTCGTTCGTTGCGACTTTAACGTTAAAATGGAAAACGGCGTTATAACAAGCGACAAGAGAATAGTAGCTTCTCTTCCCACAATTCAGTATCTTATAAAGAACGGAGCCAAGGTTATCCTTTGCTCTCATCTCGGCAGACCGAAAGGACAGGTAAATCCCGAGTTTTCTATGAAGCCCGTTGCAGCTCGTCTCTCTGAGCTTCTCGGTCTGAAAGTTAAAATGGCTGACGATGTTGTCGGCCCGAGCGCTCAAGCTCTTGCCGCCTCGCTTAAAGACGGCGAAGTAATGCTTCTTGAAAATGTTCGTTTTGAACCCGGCGAGACTAAAAATGATCCCGAGCTTTCAAAAGCATTTGCTTCTCTTGCAGATCTTTATGTAAATGATGCTTTCGGTTCTGCGCACAGAGCTCATTCTTCAACTGCCGGCGTCGCCGCATATCTTCCCGCAGCATGCGGATATCTTATTCAGAAAGAAATTAAGTTTATCGGCGGAGCTTTGGAAAATCCGAAGAGACCGCTTGTTGCAATTCTCGGCGGAGCAAAGGTTTCTGATAAAATCGGCGTAATCACAAATTTAATTGACAAGTGTGATACTCTTATCATCGGCGGCGGTATGGCTTATACATTTATGAAGGCTCTCGGCCACAATATAGGTGATTCTCTTCTCGAGGCTGATAAAGTTGACCTTGCTAAGGAGATGATGGATAAGGCTAAAGCTAAAGGTATTAAATTCCTTATTCCCGTTGATAATAAGGTGGGTAAAGAGTATAAACCCGATACCGAAGCAATGGTTGTTAATTCCGACGAAATTCCCGACGGTTGGATGGGACTTGACATAGGACCTAAGACTCAGCAGCTCTTTGCCGACGCTGTTAAAGATGCCGGTACCGTAATTTGGAACGGGCCTATGGGCGTTTCCGAGTGGGACAACTTCGCAGCCGGAACAATAGCAGTTGCTACCGCCATTGCTGATAGTAACGCCATTTCGATTATAGGTGGCGGAGACTCTGCGGCAGCTATACAGAAGCTTGGTTTTGCTGATAAGATGTCTCATATATCGACCGGCGGCGGTGCTTCGCTTGAATATCTTGAAGGCAAAGAACTTCCCGGTATCGCAGCTCTTAACGACAAGAAATAATAAAATACAGGTGAGTATTTTTACTCACCTGTTAATTATGATAAAGGAGTAATAATTATGAATAAAGCACTTCGTAAAGCTGTTATCGCAGGTAACTGGAAAATGAACAAGACTCCGAGTGAAGCTAAGGCTCTTATTGAGGAGATGAAGCCGCTTGTAAAAAATGCAGATTGTGATGTGGTTCTCTGCGTACCTTATATTGATATCCCCGCCGCTGTTGAGGCCGCTAAAGGTTCCAATATAAAAATCGGTGCGGAAAATATTCACTTTAAGGCTTCGGGTGCATTTACCGGCGAGGTTTCGGCAGACATGCTCAAGGAAGCAGGAGTTGAATACGTTATTGTCGGTCACTCGGAGAGAAGAACATACTTCGGTGAAACCGACCAGACCGTTAACCTTCGTGCTCTTGCAGCTTTGAACGCTGGCTTTAAGACTATTATTTGTGTCGGCGAAACACTTGAGCAGAGAGAGCTTGGTTATACTGAAACTCTTTTGAAATTCCAGACAAAGATGGCACTTACAAATGTAACAAAGGAACAGCTTGCAAATGTCATAATCGCTTATGAGCCTGTTTGGGCAATCGGTACCGGCGTAACAGCCACATCCGATCAGGCTGATGAGGGTAACGGCTTTGTAAGAGCTGCTATCGAGGAAGCCTACGGTAAAGATGCTGCAGAGAGCGTAACAGTTCAGTACGGCGGTTCAATGAATGCGAAAAATGCCGAAGAACTTCTTTCTAAAGTAAATGTTGACGGTGGACTTATCGGTGGTGCGTCTCTTAAAGCCCAGGATTTCTCCGTAATAGTTGCCGCTGCTTCTAAATAATGATTGAATAGTAAGATAAGGTGATTTGAATGAAAAAACCTGTTGTTTTATGTATAATGGACGGCTTCGGCCACAACCCGTCCGATTACGGCAATGCGATAAAAGCTGCTAATACTCCGCGGTTAGATGAATTTATGAAGAATGATCCCATGACATATATCGGTGCTTCAGGAATGGATGTAGGCCTTCCGGACGGTCAAATGGGTAACAGCGAGGTAGGTCATACAAATATCGGTGCCGGCAGAGTTGTTTATCAGGAACTCACAAGAATTACTAAGGCAATAACCGACGGTGATTTCTTTAAGAATCCGGCATTTATTGGCGCGGTTGAAAATTGCAAAAAATACGGTACGGCTCTCCACTTGATAGGCCTTTTATCCGACGGCGGCGTACACAGCCACAATACTCATCTTTATGCCTTACTGGAACTCGCTAAACGCAACGGCATTAAGGACGTTTATGTTCATTGTCTTCTTGACGGTCGTGACGTACCTCCGGCATCCGGCGTTGAGTATATAAAAGAGCTTGAAGATAAAATGAGCGAAATCGGTGTTGGCAAAATTGCTACCTTAATGGGCAGATTTTATGCTATGGACCGTGACAATATGTGGGACAGAGTCGGAATGGCATACAGGGCTATGGTCAACGGTGAAGGCGTACACAATTCAAACGCCGTTGATGCAGTCGAAAAGTCTTATGAGACAATCGATGGTGACGGTAAGCATCTTACAGATGAATTTGTTATGCCCACTGTATGCTCCGAAGACGGCAAAATTAAAGAAAATGATTCTGTGGTATTCTTTAATTTCCGTCCGGACCGTGCAAGAGAAATAACAAGAGCTTTTGTTGATCCTGAATTTAAGGGATTCGAAAGGAAGTATTTCCCTCTTTATTATGTTTGCATGACTCAGTATGATGAGACTATGCCGAATGTTAAGGTCGCTTTTGCACCTGAGGCTCTTAAAAATACTATGGGAGAATATCTTTCTTCTCTCGGAAAAACACAGCTTCGTATAGCTGAGACACAAAAATATGCGCACGTTACATTTTTCTTTAACGGCGGAGAAGAAAAAGTATATCCGGGCGAAGACAGAGTCCTTATCGACTCACCCAAAATTTCAACATTTGACTTGAAGCCTGAGATGAGTGCTTATGAGGTCTGCGACGCCGCTTGTGAGAGAATACTCAGCGGAAAATACGATGTTGTAATTCTTAACTACGCTAACTGTGATATGGTGGGTCACACGGGTGTTTTCCCTGCGGCGGTAAAAGCTGTTGAAACTGTTGATGAATGCGTAGGTAAGCTTGTTGATGCAGTCAATAAGATGGGCGGCGTTACACTTATAACCGCGGACCACGGTAATGCAGATAAAATGTATGCCGAAGACGGAACACCGTTTACTGCCCACACAACCAATCCCGTTCCGTTGATTGTAGTAGGTTATGATTGCAAGCTCAAACAAAATGGCGGCAGACTCTGCGACCTTGCGCCTACAATGCTTGACATTATGGGACTTGCAAAACCTGCTGAGATGACAGGTGTTTCTCTTATTGAAAAGTAATAAGCTTCACCATTAGGGTTGCTGTAATTACACTAACCATATTGGCACACAGCGAAGCAAAAGCTGTGTGCCTTATCTTTTTTATACCTATTGCTCCGTAATAAACAGTTATTACATAAAAAGTGGTTTCAGTTGACGCCATTACAGCGGAAGCACATCTGCCTATAAATGAGTCGCAGCCATAGTCTTTGAGCAGATTTTCAAATATGCTTAGGGATCCGCTGCCTGACAGCGGAGTTAGTGTTATCAGAGGTATCAGTTCGGCAGGAATACCGATATTTGTAAAAACAGGCGTTATAAGTTTTGTGAAGTAATCGCAGAGACCCGATTTTGTAAACATATTTACTGCCAGCATCATTGCCGTAATCGCCGGGAAGATGGCCAATCCGGTTTTGAGTCCTGACGGCACGCCATCGGTAAAATCCTGAAAGACGTTTCTCTTTTTCAAGAGCGAATAACATACTGTCCCTGCAACGAAAATAATAAATATGTAAGCACCTATTTTATTCATATTTTTTACCACCGAGCATCTTTGTCAAAATAATACCTGTTGCGACCGATGCAAATGAGGCTACGAGCGAAGCCGCCACAAAGTCCAAGGGATTTGCGGCACCGTTATTTTGCCTTACAGCTGCTATTGTAGACGGAAACACCTTTAAAGCTGTTGAGTTTAAGACTACAAACATAACCATATTGTTTGTGGCTGTATATCCGTTAGGTCTGTCTTTTGCAAACTCTTTCATAACCAATATACCAAGCGGAGTCGAGGCGTTTCCAAGTCCTAACAGTCCTGCTGCCATGCTGAGACTTATTGCGTCAAAAAGTTTGCTTTTGGGTTTTACATCTTTAAATAAAAGCTTAATAATAGGGGACAGGGCCTTTGAAAATAACTTATTCAAGCCTGATTTTTCTATAATATTCATAATGCCACCCCAAAAGCAAAATACCCCTAATACAGATAGCAAAAATTCAACCGATTGTTTGCCGGATGCAATAATAGCACTCGATAAGCCCTCTGTACTGCCACAAATAAATGAAAATATTACGCTTAGAAGAATTATGGCACACCATATATAATTCATCACTTCTATCACCGATACCATGTATATTCATATGAAATGATAAATAGATATTGCATTTTCGTTGACATAATAATTTTAAAATGCTATATTATGTCAAAAGGAAGTTCCGAATGTTGCTTTTTGTTGAATGTTAGGAGTGAATATTATGAAATCTACGGGCATGGTCCGTGGAATTGATAAAATGGGCAGGGTGGTACTGCCGACCGAGACCCGTAAGCTTTTGAACCTCGTAGCAGGTAAAAGTGCCGTAGAGATATATACTGATGACGACTCCATCGTTTTAAAAAAATATGTTCCGGCGTGTATTTTTTGCGATAGTGTAGATGATATTGTAGAGTATAAAGGAAATAAAATTTGTAAGCAGTGTATTGAAAAACTAAATGCACTTGCAGAAGAATAAAATGCGTATTTTTATTGATGCCGACGGATGTCCTGTCACCGAATCAGCCATTAATTTTGCCAAACAACACAATATAGAGTGCTATGTTGTATGTGATACTTCTCATGAATTTTCGTTTAATTATGCAAGTGTTATTACAGTTTCAAAAGGCAAAGACAGTGCAGATTACAAAATAGTCAATCTTATATCACCCGGCGATATTGTGGTAACGCAGGATTATGGTCTTGCTGCTATGAGCCTTGCAAAGAATGCAAGGGCTATAAATCAAAACGGTTTGATTTATACTGACAATAACATTGACTTTCTTTTGCAGTCAAGGCATATTTCTCGTGAAATTCGTATGTCTGGCGGCAGAACAAAAGGACCGCATAAACGAAAAGATTTTCAAAATGAAGATTTTTTAAGGTCTCTTAAAAGTTTAATTGAGAATAAATAAAAAACGATATCGAAGATTTAACTTCGATATCGTTTTTTTGTAGTGATTGTAATTAAAGGTTACTTACATGATAACTGAGAGTCATAAGGCTGTCGGAAAGATGTACATTTTCAACTGCAACATTTGGGTAATCCGAAGCAATATCATAATGACTGAAATTCCAAAATCCTTTTACACCGAGCTTAACAAGCTCATCAACAATTTCTTTTGCATTATCGCTTGGTATACAAAGCACTGCAACGGCAGGGGAGTTGTCGCGACAAAAATCATATAGACCGTTAATATGTCTTACGGGTATGTTACGTACAAGCTTGCCTGCAAGTGCTTCGTTTTTATCAAAAATACCGATGAGGTTAAACCCGCGTGCTTCAAAAGACATATGAGAAGCTATGGCGTGACCGAGATTTCCTGCACCTATTAGTATAGTCTTAAGATGATTGTTGACACCGAGTATAGAACCTATTTCTTTGTACAGCTGTTCAACATTATATCCGTATCCTTGCTGACCGAAGCCACCGAAGCAATTAAGATCCTGGCGAATTTGTGAAGCGGTAAAACCCATTCTTTTTGATAACTCACCGGATGATATACGAACTGTTCCGTTCTTTTTTATTTCACCTAAAAAGCGATAATATCTCGGAAGTCTTTTAACAACAGATAACGATACCGAATCATTTTTTGCCATTACTCAGTTCACCTCACTTTGAAAGCTTTTGAACGGTTTCCATTACATAATCGCCGAATTCGCTGCATGTTGCACCGTCTTCTCGTCCGGTAATTACATATTTTTTATCGGTGAACATACAGTAATCCAGAGCCTTTTCAAGAAGATCCGCTTTGTCTTGTTTACCGATGTGCGACAGAAGCATAACTGTAGCACGGAGCATGGAGCAAGGATCGGCATATTGACCTCTTCCTTCGGAAATCATACGCGGAGCAGAACCGTGTATAGCTTCGAACATTGCATATCTTTTCCCGAGATTAGCACTTCCTGCCGTGCCGACGCCGCCTTGGAATTCGGCAGCTTCATCGGTTATAATATCGCCGTATAGATTCGGGAGAATAAAAACTTTAAAGTCTTTGCGGCGCTTTTCATCAATAAGCTTTGCTGTGGTTATGTCGATATACCATTCATCAGTAGTGATTTCAGGGTACTCCTTGCCGATATTTTTGCATATGTTGAGGAATTTACCGTCTGTCGTTTTAATAACATTAGCTTTGTTGATAATTGATACGCGATCTTTGTGATTCTTACGAGCATACTCATATGCCATTTTGGCAATTCTTTCCGAACCTTCACTTGTTGCTACAACAAAATCAAATGCAAGATCGTCGTCAACATTTATGCCCTTTGAACCTACGGCATAAGCACCCTCGGTATTTTCACGGAAAAATGTCCAATCTATTCCTTTTTCAGGAACTTTTACAGGGCGAACATTTGCAAATAAATCAAGAGCTTTTCTCATGGCAACATTGGCACTTTCGATATTGGGCATACCGCTGCCTGCTTGCGGTGTCGTTGTTGGGCCTTTTAAAATAACGTGACATGATTTAAGCTCTTCCAGAACATCGTCCGGAATAGCCTGCATATGAGCAATTCTGTTTTCGATTGTAAGTCCGTCAATGACTTTAAACTCAACTTTTCCGGCTTTAACATCGTCTTCAAGCATGTACTCAAGAACTCGTGCCGATTCTTTTGTTATAATCGGTCCAATGCCGTCTCCGCCGCAAACGCCGATGACTATTTTATCAAGTTTATCATAGTCAATACTGTCCTTTTGAGCTTTAATTCTGTCTGAACGTTCCGATTGCTCGCGAACGAGTGCTTCAAACTTTTTTAAAGCTTCCTGCAAATTTTCTTCAGTCATTTTTATCCTCCTATTATAATGATTCTCTTGTGTAGTTGAGAAGACCGCCCGCAAGGATAATATCCTTTTGGCGTGTTGACAAATCATATTTAAGCTCGAACTTTTCGCCGGTTGTTTCGTTAAGCAACATCACGGGTTTGTCTGAGAGTATCTCGTCTTTTACATTTTTAAGACTGAGAAGGTCGCCCTCGGAAATCTTGTCATAATCATCGGGGTTTTTAAAGTTGAGAGGCAATATACCGGCATTAATAAGATTTGCACAGTGAATTCTTGCAAATGATTTTGTGATAACTGCCTTTATACCGAGATAAAGCGGAACCAAAGCCGCATGTTCACGAGAAGAGCCCTGACCGTAGTTGGCGCCGCCGATTATAATTCCTTTGCCTTCTTTTTTACATCTGTCGGGGAATTCCTTGTCGCACACTCCGAAGCAGAACTGCGAAAGGTAAGGTATATTTGAGCGATAGGGTAGTATCTTGGCACCTGCCGGCATAATATGATCGGTGGTTATATCATCTCCGACTTTGAGAAGTGCTTTAGCTTCAATGCTCTCCGGTAATTTTTCGGTTTTTGGGAACGGTTTGATGTTTGGACCGTAAATAACCTCAACCTTGTCTGCGTCTTCTTCTGAAGCGGGCATTTCTATCATATTGTCATTAACAATAAATTTGTCGGGCATAAGGATGTGGAGCGGTTCTCCGTTTTCTCTCGGATCGGTCAATACACCGGTGATTGCCGATACCGCGGCAGTCTCGGGGCTTACAAGGCATATTCCTGCGTCTGCGGTTCCGGAACGTCCCTCAAAGTTTCTGTTGAACGTTCTGAGAGAAATGCCTTTTGAATTAGGCGACTGACCCATACCTATACATGGTCCGCAAGCGCTTTCGAGAATTCTGGCACCCGCATTTATCATATCCGAGAGTGCTCCGTTGAGTGCAAGCATATTAAGCACCTGCTTTGAACCCGGAGCGATGCTCAGGCTGACGTTTTCGGCAACGGTATGTCCCTTTAATATAGCCGCGACTTTCAGCATATCCATTAAAGAGGAATTTGTGCATGAGCCTATGCATACCTGATCAATTTTAATTTTGCCTATTTCAGAAACCTTTTTTACTTTATCGGGCATATGCGGCATAGCTGCAAGAGGCTCAAGAGAAGAAAGGTCTATTTCAATAAATTCGTCGTATACCGCATCGCTGTCGGCAGAAAGCTCTGTCCAATCATCAACTCTGCCTTGTGCTTCAAGAAACGCCTTGGTTATTTCATCTGACGGGAAAACCGACGTTGTTGCTCCAAGCTCAGCACCCATATTCGTTATAGTTGCTCTCTCCGGAACGGATAAAGATTTAACGCCTTCGCCTGTATACTCGATTATTTTGCCTACACCGCCCTTAACAGTCATTCTTCTGAGGACTTCTAGGATTACGTCTTTGGCCGTAACATAAGGGCTGAGTTTCCCGGTAAGATGTACATTGACGATTTTCGGCATGGTAATATAGTATGTGCCGCCGCCCATTGCAACAGCTACGTCAAGTCCACCTGCACCCATAGCGAGCATACCTATACCGCCGCCTGTGGGTGTGTGGCTGTCAGAGCCAATAAGCGTTTTTCCGGGTTTGCCGAAACGTTCTAAGTGTACTTGATGGCAAATACCGTTTCCCGGACGAGAAAATCTAATTCCGCGTTTCTTTGCAACACTGCCTATAAAACGATGGTCATCTGCATTCTCAAATCCTGTCTGCAAGGTATTATGGCTGTCTCTTATACACATCTCCGAGCCCACGAGACCTCTCTACATCTCGT
>ENA-OZSG01000902-OZSG01000902.1-human-gut-metagenome-genome-assembly--contig:-NODE-902-length-9444-cov-4.450847_pt1 | contig 9444 bp, 7 predicted proteins | sample MGYA00243278_ERZ653965 | MGnify/ENA primary metagenome ERZ653965 (study PRJEB26926, sample SAMN06164714) | human gut metagenome | biome: ENVO:00009003; feature: ENVO:2100002; material: ENVO:00002003...
TCTGGATTGTGCTTTTCCTTTCTTTTTGTTCCCTTTAATTAGCCATAAACTGCTTGATTCCCTGACTTTTCGCGCCAGGATTGTCATTACCGTAACCTTCCATCAGGTTGATTACTCCCCAGACACCAAGGCCTGCACCAATAGCAATGACCAGTGTCTGAAGGATATTGATAGCACTAGTAAAAAATTCCATTTTGTTTTCCGAACAAACGCTTTTCTTATGGTCTGTAAGCGTTTGGCTCTCTCCTTTCCCATTTATTCAGACCTTTTGATACCCCCTGTCTGATACAGGGGGCACGAATCCATTTATTCATGCTGCCTCCTTCTTTACAGGAGTTTATCTAGGCACAACATAAATCTGTCCATATCTACACCCGCTTCTTCAAAATTGGAAAGTTTGTGATCCAAATATCGATACTCTGCACTACCATCAGTACCCTCATATCCAATACAACAGATTACTACAAAATCTCCATTTTCCAGAAGCCAAAGTTCTTTTCCTTCTGAAAAGCTAATTTTGTCTTCAAGTACTTCCCCTGCTTCATAATCCAGACATATTCCCTGGTGATCAAAAACACCTATTTTTAGACTGAACAACTCTTCTTCATTCTCAGTCTTTCCACTCGCTTTCAGAAGCATTTCTTTGTTCTCTTCGACATAATCAAATAGTTTGTCTGCATATGTTTCCATCGCGTATCTGATCACGCTTATATCACCTGTCTCAATTTCCAGGTATTCAGATAATTCATCTACATCCATCGATTCAAACCAGTGTTTTAATTTGTATTTGAATAACTCTTTTTTATAATTTTTTTCACTTGGTTCTCTTTTTATTTTGCTTATACTAAGTTTCATCTTTTTCTCCTTTCTCGGCTTCAACAGCCGCTATCTCTTCTTCTGTTACATTGCATTCATACAATTCAAACTCTGCATCTTTCGGAAGTACCAGCCGGTGTTCCAGATATTTTTCAACATCAAAAGCATTTTTCTTGTCATAATCTGCCAGTTCCTTGTAGCGCTTATGCTTGGTGATATCATACTTATTGCTCAGGAACGGCCGTACTCCACGGAGCTGCAGGATACATTTATCACCATCCATAACTGCCAGTTCATCCCGGCTCATCAGTTCTTTTCCAGTCTTCTGATAATTCAGTCCATAAGACCGGTTACTGCCTCTGGTGTCTGATGTGTTATACAGATCAATTGTTTCTTTCCCAAGCGTTTCGGATATTTCTTTCAAGGTGGAACTTTCTTTTCCACCAAGGAAAAGTACGGTATCACAGTTACCTGTGATCGTCTCAGCCGCATCCTTATAGATGGTTTTCAGCTGAGATTGTGACTGCAGAATGATAGAAGCGGAGATTTCTCTGCTTCGGATCGTAGCAATCAATTTGTCGAATTTTGGAATCTGTCCGATATTACTGAACTCATCAAGAAGTAGCCGTACATGATAAGGAAGCCTGCCGCCATGCTCATCATCCGCCTTATCACAAAGCAGGTTAAAAAGCTGGGTGTACATGATCGCTACCACAAAGTTAAATGTGTCATCTGTGTCGCTGATGATGACAAACATGGCTGTTCTCTGATCACCGATCATATCCAGTTCCATTTCGTCATACGACATGATTTCTCGAAGCTCCTGAATATCAAATGGTGCAAGTCTGGCACCACAGGAAATCAAAATCGATTTTGCAGTTTTGCCGGCCGCAAGCTTGTACTTGCGATATTGCCTTACTGCAAAGTGTTCCGGATTTTCTGCTTCCAGTTCTTCAAACAATTCATCCACTGCATTTTTAAATTCTTCATCATCCTCCCTGGTCTCACTGGCATTGATAAATTCCAACAGAGTAGAAAAGTTCTGTTCTTCCTCTGGTGCCTCATACCAGATGTATCCGATCAGTGCAGAATACAAAAGACGTTCGGCCTTGACCCAGAAATCTTCCGTTGATTTTTCGCCTTCACCCTTGGTATTTGCGATAATGGTATTGACCAGCTTCAAGATGTCTTTTTCACTCCGGATATAATGGAACGGATTGTAATGCATGGACTTTTTAAAGTTGATCGTATTTAATACCTTGATCCGGTATCCTCCATTTACCAACATCTTCCCGCATTCGACGATGATCGTACCCTTCGGATCAGTGACCACATAGGATACGTGATCCGTCATCTGCATAAGGTTGGGCTTCACATAGAATCTTGTCTTACCAGATCCGGAACCACCGATAACGATCACATTCTTATTTCTGGCATACTTCGGAGCTTTTGGTCGGCTGTTCATGGTCAGACGTTCCGTTTCTGTGAGGATGACATTGTTTTCAAAGACCGGATCCATGAAGGGTTCGATATCTTTTCTATTTCCCCATCTGGCCGATCCATACTCCACACCTTGTCGGAACTTCTTTGCATTTTTTGAACGATAGTAGACCACCAGTTTTAATGCACCTGCAACCAGAACACCTACTGCAAGGTCCTGCAAAGCGACACTTGGCAGCCAGCTTAAAAATGCCAGTCGGAAATTGACTAACATCACGCCAAGTCTCTGGACCATGCTTTCTCCCAGGCAATGCCGGTACAGCCAGGATCCTTTATCTGCTACATAGAAAATAAAGAAATATGGGAGATTTAAGATCACCAGCCGTTTGACCTGGATCTTCTGTAATTTTTCCCGGATCATCGTTCCTGACCTCTGGATTTTTGTCTCTGCTTCACACGCTGGCGGTGCTTTGCTTTTCTTTCTACAGATTTCTGCAGTTTCTTTCTGACGGATGGTTTCTTCGACTGTTTCTTTTTCAGTTCTACTCCGGCATATTCCCGGAAAGCCGCTGTCATCACATCCACATCTTTGGCCTTAAAGAAGACCAGAAATTTCGGTGGATCCGCACCAACCTCTTTTTTCAGGCTGTAATCAATGCCGTATTTTCTTGCCACACGATCAAAAGATTTGATATTTTCATCTGTGATCTTTATGTTGGAAAGCTGTACTCCCTGTGCATTCAGCTGCTTGATGGTCTGCTTTCCATGTGGCTTTTTCTTTTCAATCTTTTTTCGGGCTTTTTCCCTTCCTTTCTCCTGAGCTCGTCCGGTCTTTTCAGCCATTTTCACCTGCGTTGCTTTCTGTTTCCTACGGTTGTCCATTTCCAGGAACTTCCGAAGGGCTGCTTTTAGCACACTGGCAGTGATCTTGACTCCCTGGATGCTCAGGCTGATCACTTTCTGATTTACTTCTTCCTGCAATTACCCACGTCCTTTCTTTCCTTTCATCTCAGAATAAAGACGGGCAATACAATATCCGATGCATGGAACATGTTTTCCATACGGACAGCCACCACATGGTGTTGTTTTTACTGCTTTTTTCTTTTCCGGAAGCAGATAGTGGCACTGTTTCAAGCTACAGCCTTTCTTTTTTCCTCCCCACCAGTAACAGTACTTGCAGGACCATGGCTTTTCTTCGCTGTACTTTCTTCCCTCAATAGCTGCATTTGGTTCTATGATCAGATCTTTATTAGTCTTCATTCTGTTCTTCCTCTTTTCTCATGATTTCTGTCAGTTTTTTCTCTGCCTGACTTCCGGCAGCAATGAGACAATACAAAACTGTAAATATTGCCGCTGCTCCCAGAAGAGCAACAAAAATAATGATATTTCTCATGGTTTCTCCCATCTAAAAAAGCGTCCACAGATTCCTTTCGGTTTCCATGAACGCTCATTCTTATTTAATTAGTGTTTCTTTTTTCTCATAAATGCAAGGGCTCCTGTACCAGTCGCACCAATGCCGAGAAGCATAAACCACAGCCACAGATTGGTGTTATCCCCAGTCTTTGGTGAATCACTGACAGGTTTTCCACCTTCCGGTGTCTTTTCTGCCGGTTTTTCCTCATCTACCATGGTTACATGCTGTACTTCACTGGTATCCTTTACTTCGAATTCCACATCTTTTGCAACCAGATAGCCATCCGGTGCTGTTTCTTCACGGAGAGTGTATTTTCCGATCGGAAGCATTTCGATGTAATGTGCTTTCTCTGTACTGGTCCAGCTTTCCACAACTTTTCCATCCTGATCAAGGATTGTGAGTTTCGCTCCCGGAAGTTCTTTTCCGGCGATATCCTGTTTGGAGATTTTCACCTTCGTTACATCATCCTTCATCTCAACTTTCTGCACATCGGCAGTATCTTTGATCGTGAACTTCACGCTTTCAGCTGTCACGTAACCATCAGCAGGTTTTGTTTCAACCAGTGTGTATTCTTTTCCGACAGTCAGCTCACGGATCACATGTGCTTCTTTACCGGAAGTCCATTCATCCACGATATTTCCATCGGCATCTACCACTTTCAGCTTACATCCTGGAAGTTCTTTTCCGGTTGTCAGACTGGATTTGGTAAATTCAACGACGGTTGGCTGATTATCAAAGGTAAAATCATAAGTGACTGTCGGCTGATCCTCACCTGCATACTCAAAGGTAAATTCCTTTACTTCATCGTTGGTTACGAATCCGTCCGGTGCATAGAGCTCTTTTACATAGTAAGTTGCTCCTATTGGAAGATCTGCAACAAATGTGATCTTTCCTTCTTCATCCGTAGATTTCAGTTCAATGATCTCATCGGCTTCGATCAGGACTTTACCTGTTGTCTCAGACTTAATGTCTTCTTTGGCAAATAATCCAAAGATAGCGCCTTCCAATGTACGGTCAGAATCTTTTTCTTTCTTAAGTACAGTGACTTCTACTCTCTGGCGGTTGTTCTGCCAGTCTTTGTCATAGACTACAACTGGTGTATTCTGATCCACGTAAGTCAGATCTACATGACGGATCTCACCATCCAGTACATGACCGTAAGCAGTTCCTGTTTCTTTCACATAGTATTTACCAAGTGGAAGATTTTCCAGTTTTGCAATACCGGTTTCATCTGTCTTGATCGTTGCAATCAGTTCATCCTTTTTATAGTAATCGTCACTGACGCCATCGGCAGCCTTAATGTCTTCCTCAGCATAGACTTCAAACGTAACATCTGTCAGTTTTCCGGTTACATAGTTGAAAATGTGTTCCACCACACCTTTGACCTTATCGGCCAGTGTAACAGAATCCAGAAATTCTCCCTTTTTGTTGATGATGAGTTCACCAACCGGTACCTCGTCCTTCATTTCCACTTTCTGAACTTCTCCGGTATCTTTGACTGTGAATGTCACATCATTGGCTACCAGATAACCATGCGGTGCAAACTCTTCATGTAGGGTATAAGTCTCACCCACTTTCAGATATTTGATCACATGCGGTGCATCTTTGGAAGATGTCCAGCTATCTACTACATTTCCATCTTTATCCGTTACTTTCAGATAAGCTCCATCCAGTTCTACACCGGTTGTTGCATCTGATTTTGTGATCTCAACAGTTGTCGGCTGGTTCTTCTTTACGGATTTTAATGTTACTGTCTGTACATCCTGCCCCTGATAAGAAGCATCAAATCTCAGTACTTCATCCGAAGATACGAATCCATCTGGTGCTTTCAGTTCTTTTACATAATAGCTTCCAAGTGGAAGATCCAGTGTACATGCTGCCTGACCTTTTTCATCAGAAGTCATTTCCTGTAAAAGAGTATCTGCTTTGACGATCACTTTTCCATCTTTCGTCTGAATGTCTTTTGCATTGTAAATACCGAACACTGCTCCGGCTACTGTATTGCCTGTCTCAGCATCCTGTTTTTCGGCCGTAATCGACACTTTCTGTCGTTCATCTGTGACAGAGATTTCTTTCTCGATCACTGCAGTATCCTGATCCGCATAAGCAAATTCGACATTTTCCGGTACAGTATTTAACACATAAGTGTCCGGTGCATTCTTCTCTTTAACATAGTACCTGCCAAGTGGAAGATTCTTTACGGTTGCATAACCATCTGCATCCGTTGCGACGGTTGCTACCAGTGCATCCTTTGCAAAATACAGAGTTCTCTGTCCATCTGCATCTACCTGATGATCGGCAGTATAAATATCCTCTGCCGCATAGACTTCAAATTCAGCACCTGCAAGTCCAGCCATTTCATACTGGAAGTCCTTATCAAATCCCTTTAACACTTCACCCTGTTTATAGATCTTTAACTGACCTTTGACCGGGGCATTGGTATATTCCACATCAATGACTGCATCTCCTGTGACAGGATCGGTCAGATAAGCAGTATCTGTATCAACTGCAACTGTCACATAGTTTTTGGATATTGTGTACCCATCGGGTGCCGTCACTTCCTCAATCCTGTAGTTACCAGGTTTCAGATTTCTCGGCAGTACCAGGTATCCTTCCTCATTTGTGAAATAGGATTTGTGTACCGTTGGCTTCGGATAGGATGTTGTCTGTTCCACATATTTCTGATTATCCAGGTCGTATACCTTGAACTCAGTATTAGCCAGGAGTACAGATTTCTGTGTTTCTGCATCCTTTTTGATGATCTTTAATTTTGCTTTGAATTCTTTATCCAGAAGCACTCGCCATGTCTGCGGTGTATCCGGATGATTCTCTGTGATCTTCACTATAAAATCATCAACCGGTGCATAGTTGTGTTTGCTTGTGGTTTCTCTTACCACATAAGTTCCATATGGAAGCGGAATCGATCTTGCATATCCTTTTTCATCGGTAAACATTTCTGCCTGGCCATCTGCAGTCAGTACAACTGGTCTGGCTGAGTCAAAATCATAACTTCCATCTGCTTTTACTTTCAGATCACTGACAAGCCATGCTGAAAAACCAACTCCCTGCAGAAGATCTGCATCGGTCTTCCCGTTGTTTGCTGCCTTGATGATCTGAAATGGCTGTTTGATGACCGTTTCTTTACATACAGAAGTTCTTTCTACTGTCGGAACAGTAGCACCTTCGTAAGTACAGTCCACCTCATGTTCTGTCGGATCCAGTACGTATCCCACCGGAGCACTAAGCTCTTTCAGATAATACTTTCCAAGATAGAGATCCGATACAGAAGCTTCGCCATTCTTATCCGTTGTCAGGGATGTGATCAGGCTGTCTTTCTTATGGATTGTTCCGGTTCTTCCATCCGGATGAACAATATCTTCCCTTGCATAAAGGCCATATACTGCACCTTCCAGCGTTGCATCACCCTGTGCTGCATTCCCTGTCTCAGCATCCTGTTTTGCAATGTTGATCTTTGCATTTACACGTTTGTCTGTTACATTTTTGGTCGTTGTCTTTCCGATAGCAAGAGTCACATTATAAGACTTTGTATCGATCTGATACCCTGTTGGAACAGAGATTTCTTTCAGATAAACAACTTCCTGTGTTTTCTCCATTGTGAGCTGTGAAGCACCATTCTGATCAGTTGCAGGCATCTCTGCAATCAGCTTTGTACATGCAGCATCGGAATAGATCCCGTACACTGCACCAGCCAGTGCATTTCCTGTATCCTGATCTTTCTTTACAATGGATACTTTGCATTCTTTTGTCCAGGTTACTTTAAAATCCACATATTTCTCATTTCCGACACCTTCACCGAAAACAAGAGCCAGGTCCTGTGTCCCAGATCCTGTTGTGATCTTATAGGCTGAATATTCCTTATCAATACTTCCTTTCATCTTAGAAGAGAAAGTAGCACTGACATTTTCTGCCTGATTAAGTGGTGCTATCAGATAGAACTTTGTACCACCGGAAATCTCCACATTAGCCCCTGCAGCACTTGTTTTTCCGGTTGTCACATTTACAAGCTTTACACCGCTTGGCAACTTAAATGTGATTGTCTGCAGTTTATCTGCTTTGAATGTGATTACGCTTGTTCGCTGGCTGTTTCCTTCCACATAAGCCTTTACATTAGATTCAGAAAAGCTCATATCTACAGACGGAATGTCCGGCATATTTACACAATAATTGTAAAGCTCCATTGCCAGGTTCTTTCCTGTTGCATTGGTTCCGGATGCCCAGTCACTGGATCCATTTGCATAAGCTGCTGCAAGATGGGTAATGATGAATCTCTTTCCTGCCGGAAAATCCGGATGTTTCTCATCGAAGAAACCATTCTCATCACTTGCTTTTGTTCCGTAATAGCAGACCTTTGCAAGTGTCTTTCCATCGGCAAGTTTCTGGATCGTATAAGTTCCATTTCCCGGTCCTTTTTTCGATGGTTCAACACAGTATGCTGTCGCATTGATGCTTCCCCATTTCACATAATATGGACAAGTCAGATAAGAACCTAATCCATAGTCTGCGTAATAGTACCAGGAGCCGGCTGTAACTGTGACTGATTTTGTTCCTGTTTCACCGGAAGCAAGCATCATTGGCATATCAAAAGTAATACTTTCGCCTGCTTCAAGATCTGCAAGAGCAACTTCCTGGTCAACAGCTTCCTGCATAACCTCTGAGAGTGTGATCCCTGTTTCCGGATCAACGGTCTCCTGATCCTCCGTTGCTTCGATCTCTGCATCAAATTCTTTTTCTGTCAGTTCTGTTTTGCTCTCCGTGTCAGCAGCATCAGTTTCCTCTGTAGACGAGTCAGCCTCAGAATCCTCTGTTTCTGTCTTATCGGAAGAACCAGCATCCTGATCAGAAGAATTTTCTGACTGCGAATCTTTCTGTTGATCCGCTTCTTTTACCACGATCTTTCGATTGATCTGGTAGGTTGGGTGATCCGTTGTCTGTGGTTCTACATAATAGACTGCCTTATAGGAATTGGCATAATCGGTAGAAAAATCATTCCCGTCCGTATCTTTTGCTTCCTGAAATGTAACTTTTACTTTGCTGTCATCCTGAATCGTAAGACCGGTATAATCACTCTTTACATCGAAATTGTCTCCAACCTTGATCTCATAATCCTTTGCAGTTACCACTTCATCTTCATCCAACTGATCCTTGATCTCCTCATAATACGGAATCTTTTTTACAGATCCGGCATCATCAGAAGCATAGGCAACAGCGGGAGAGAGTACCGTTGATAGAACCGTTACTGCAGTCAGTAAACCGGACATCACCCTGCGTGCTTTCTTTTTCACGTTCATTCTCTTAAATCCTTCCTTTCTGATTTTTTTGTGTATGGTTATCTGTTCGTGTCTGCGTATTATCTTTTATACGAAGATGATCGCCTCCTTTCCTGAAATTTGCGCTATTTGGGACAGTCAGCACAAGCTGAGATAACAGCACAAATATATGGCGGTACCTGTTTGTCACAAATACCGCCACATGATTTCTACTGTCATCCTCTTTTCAGATTCAGACATTTTATTTTGATTTAAGATTTAAGCGTTTTCCTGTTTTCTTTCCCGGATCCGTTCCTATATCAGTTTCCATCTCTGATACGTTTTCTTCTGGCAGACACGCAGCTTTTCGCTCTATGCATGTTCAAACCAAATATCACTCCGGGCAGGCTATTCATTTTTCAAGGTACATGAAGGTGTTCTATGCAAACCCTTCATATAACGAAACGCTCAGAGCCTGTTTTACAGTGGTCTAATTCAATTTTTTTG
>ENA-OZSG01000906-OZSG01000906.1-human-gut-metagenome-genome-assembly--contig:-NODE-906-length-9427-cov-4.098698_pt1 | contig 9427 bp, 13 predicted proteins | sample MGYA00243278_ERZ653965 | MGnify/ENA primary metagenome ERZ653965 (study PRJEB26926, sample SAMN06164714) | human gut metagenome | biome: ENVO:00009003; feature: ENVO:2100002; material: ENVO:00002003...
AAGGCTATTCGTCGGCAGCGTCAGATGTGTATAAGAGACAGGGCCAGAGGCAGGGAGGGGTGTTTCGACTCCCCCCAAAAAAACATTGCCAAGCCATACAAGATGGTGTAAAATAATATTGTAGGTACGTTTTACTCTTGGCAATATTTTTGGATTTAGGGCGGAAAGCAGATCGGAAGGTACGCGCGACCCTCTGATTTTTGCACCCGGTGCCCGCGCATTGACACCTGATCAACAGGACGGTGTGGGGGAAAAAAACCTGCTGCTGTTGCAGAAGAACTTGTTTTTTCAAACTCTATGCCGACAAGCTGGAAAAACGGCGCTTTACCCAGAATGTCCAGCCGCAAAAAAATTGCGGACTACTTTGGCATTACCGTTGAAGAGCTTATGGGCACAAAAAAGAGCCCGCCGGGATGGGCGAGCTCGACAAACAGATGCAGGAAATTGTGGCGTTGCTTAACAGCGCAACGCCGGAGCAGCGCAACGCGGTGGAAACGCTGCTGCGCTCCCGGGCAAAGCCGGAGCGAATCAGCCGACAAACGGCAGATCTGTTTTGGCAGGGGCTTCGGTCAGGATGGCCAGAACCTCGGGGACCAGATCAGGGTACTGCCGCAGGATAGCAAGGATCTCTTCATTTGTCATTATGCCAAAACACTCCTTTTTGTTGTATCTATAATTTTATGTTACAACAGCTATGAGCCGACGTCAAGAGAAAAGAGGAAAATCAAATGAAAATTTTGGAAAAATGCAAAGTTATTGCGGCAGGCACAATTGTGGCAGCACTGATGGCAGGCACTGCGTTACCCGCGCTGGCGATCAGCCCCGCCGGGGACGTTCCCTTTGCGGTGCTCGCGCAGCAGAATAGTGCTGTGACCCCGGAGCAGGTAGAAGCGCTGATCAGCCAGATCGGTACTGTCACGCGCAGCAGACGCGCGGCAATCGTGGCCGCTTTGGATGCCTATAACCAGTTGGATGATGCAGGAAAAGCTGCTGTCACCAATTTTGGTGTGCTGGCAGAAGCACAGCAGATTCTTGGTATTCAGGATGCACTTGCAAAGTGCAATGTCAACTACGATGCAGTAGAAGACTGCTGGGCGATTACAACCCCGCATGATGACAGCATCGATAAGCGCAAGACGTGTGGCATTGGCCCCAACCTTTATATCTGGGACAAGGGGAACACTATTGTTTTCTGGGAAGATTTTACTTACATGGGCTCTTCCGAGCTGGATATCGATGACATCATTCTGCGCGGTGGAGATTATAAGTACACTTACATTTGCGATTATGATAACTCCGATTATGGATACGACAAAGAGCTTGGTAAATGGTTTGCATGGGCCACCTTTGAAATGGAAGACAGTGAAGTCGAATGGTTGCGAAACCTTTTGAGTGCCGATACCGTTATCATGCGTTTCGAGGGAACGGATTATAGCAAGTTTGATTACACATGGACGGGGCAGGACCGGCAGGCAATCACCGATATTATTGACCTCTATAATCTTCTGAAAGCAGTTACACCGGAAGTGCGTGAAAAAGCACTGCGTAACTAATACGTTCGGCCTAGGGAATAGAAGCTTGGAAGATTTTTATGCGATTAAAGAAAAAGCATATTGCGGCAATTGCATTGAGCGTGGCTATTTGCGTAGGTGCTACCGGTTGTAAATCGGAAGAAGTCAAGAACACGGACCCTGGATGCTCTTCCGAACGCGAAACAATGTGCTTTTCAGACAGTTTCGCCTTCTGACTGCTCAGGCTGGTTCCATTCCTGCGGCTATTCGCCTTATTTTTGAAAATTGCTATAATGATGTTCTTAGTCGTTCAATCGTTTTAGTTGGAAAAAGAAGATGTTCAAAAGCACTGTTTTAGAGCAGAACTCTCCAATTAGAATTGGAACAACAATTCCAACAACCATTCCAATTAAAGTCTGAATATAAAATTCACTAATTGACAGCTTCATCAGGACGATTCGTATTGCCGAAGTAAATATCGTGTGTAGCAGATAAATCTGAAAACACCTCTTATTGATAAACAGCAAAAACTTTTGTATTGATTTGTTTTCGGCTACTACTCCAATCAGTGATACGCTTGTGATAATGCCAATCATTCGCATGTAATCTTTGAGAAGTGCCACATCTTGCATCTGAAAAACAAATATCAAAGATACGGTCAATACATGTACCCCTATCAGTAATGGGAGCAATTTTTTTCGATTAAAGTATTGAATATCCGGCAAACACACCCCAACTCCAAAGCTAAACGCATGACCCAAACATATTCCAAATAGTGGCACATTGATTCCCATAGCAGTCCGTATATACGCTAGAAGAACAAGAAAAACAGTGATTATCCAATCATTGCATACCTTGGACAAAACAGCATACAATAGAAGCAACATAAATAAAGCATAAATGTACCAATATTGCGCCACGGGAGTTTTCCACAATGAAAAAATATCTGTCACTGAAAAACTCGTATTTGTTTTAGCTGTTAAGCTATTTATCAAAATGTAAAATATTGATATTGAAAAATATGGTACTGCAACTTTGATAAACTTATACGCGATAAACCTTGTTCTGGTTCCTTTTGATTTCCACTTTTGAGTAATTTTATATACATATCCACTCAAAAAGAAAAATAGAGACACATGGAATGTCCATATAAATTTTTCCAAAGGATACTCAAATGTCGGGATACCCCCCCCATTTTCTAATGCCCATAATCACATGCCCAAAAACAACTAGCAAGCAGGCATAGCCTCTTAGGCAATCAACCAATTTATCACGCTTTCCCGTACATTTAATCCCTTCCAAACAAATCTCTCGTGTACACCTTATCTTTTACATCATTCAGACACTTATCGTAGCGGTTTGTAATGATGGCCTGACTCTGCTTTTTGAACTCATCCAAGTCATTCACAACAAGACTGCCAAAGAACTTCTCGCCATCTTTCAGAGTCGGCTCATAAATGATAACGGTTGCACCCTTGGCCTTAATGCGCTTCATAACACCCTGAATGGAACTCTGACGGAAGTTATCGCTGTTGCTCTTCATCGTCAGACGGTAAACGCCAACTACAACTTCTTTTTCCTTGCTCTCATCCTAACTGTCATTCGCTTCATAAGCACCAGCAATTTCAAGCACACGATCCGCAATAAAATCCTTACGAGTTCTATTACTTTGGACGATTGCTTCAATCAAATTTTCCGGTACATCGGCATAATTTGCAAGCAGCTGTTTAGTGTCTTTGGGCAGGCAGTACCCGCCGTAGCCAAAGCTGGGATTGTTGTAATGAGTACCGATACGCGGATCAAGGCAGACACCATTGATAATCTGCTGGGTGTTCAGGCCCTTCATCTCTGCATAGGTATCCAACTCATTGAAGTAGCTAACACGCAGAGCCAGATAGGTATTGGCAAACAGCTTAACAGCCTCAGCCTCAGTGAATCCCATGAACAGCGTATCAATGTTTTCCTTGATTGCGCCTTCCTGAAGCAATTCAGCAAAATATGTGCAGCCTTCACCAGACGGGCGTTTTCTACATCCGTGCCAACGATGATACGGCTCGGATACAGGTTGTCATACAGTGCCTTACTCTCACGCAGGAACTCCGGGCTGAAGATAATGTTATCGCAGTGATATTTTTCATGAACACTTGCAGTGAAGCCAACAGGAATCGTAGACTTAATTACCATAATTGCTTCAGGGTTATGCTCAATTACCAGCTTAATAACAACTTCAACCGCCGAAGCATCAAAGAAATTCTTCTTACTGTCATAGTTGGTAAGTGCTGCAATGACCACAAAATCCGCATCAGAATATGCTTCCTTTGCGTCCAGCGTTGCGGTTAAATCCAATTCTTTTTCTGCCAGATACTTTTCGATATACTCGTCCTGAATCGGAGACTTCTTGTTGTTGATCAGTTCCACCTTTTCGGGAACGATGTCCACCGCAGTCACCTTATGGTGCTGACTCAGTAGCGTTGCAATGGAAAGTCCAACGTAGCCAGTTCCGGCCACAGCAATTTTCAAATCCTTAAAATCTCTCATGATTACTTTCTCCTCTCTCTTTGCGTTTTTATTTTGAAAACACGATCTTTACATACTCATAGCTGTTAATATCGCCAATGTCATACCTCTTACCCGGCATGACGTAAGCGTGCATCGGTGTCCGCTTGCTCAACCAAGCCGCAAAGCTGCCCGGTGCGTCATAGCCGCAGCCATTATCCAGTGCTTCCTGAATCCGCTTTACATCACAGGCACGATAGCAGTAGAACGGCGGCACAGCCAGATTTCCTTCAAACGGGCTTCCTTCAGGCGCACATCATAATAGTGGTTCATGTTGTCCAGACCCACAACCTTGACACCCTCCACCGTGGAGAGCAGCCGCTTTGCAAGGTTGGAACCAATGAAACCCGCTACACCCGTGATAAAAATGATTTTGTTTTTCAAATCAATTTTTGTTTTATTTTCCATCTTTTTTCTTTATCATCCTTGTTGAATCATCTTGCTCACTTCGTAGCACAACAACAAGCCTGTATACAGACAATCTCCTGCATTGTAGAATCCTGAAAACTTCCAGATAATCAATATTATCGGAAGTTGTATGCCGCAACGACCTTTAAGGTTAAACTACTCCAATTATTACTATACCACGACTTGATTCGGTGGGCAACAAGGCAATATCAGTGTTTTTTCCGAAATGCTCTTAATATCTTCCAAGCATGAAAAGCACCCCTGCCAATCTATGTGTCATCGCACATTTCATTGGCAGGGGTGCTTGTGTTTATTGTAGGCTGCTTTCCGTTTTACTGATGCAAATTATCAAATTTGGTGGTAAGTTGGTGGTAAATCCACGTTGTTCCAGTATCGAACACCACAATTTCAAACGAAACAAAGCCGTTTTTTACGTTTTACTGCTCAATCGGCTTCATCGTGGGGATTGGGTTAGACAATTTTATGTAAGTCTTTATATCCCACCAAAACCCGTTGCAGCAGCATTTTTCCGTTTGCGGGGAGTTATGTATCTCTACATAACTTATTATATATCAATCCGAATCTGGTGTCAATATTGGTGTCAATGGTGTCAGACGCTTAGTAGACATCAAATTTTCCAGAAATGTTCTGCACGGAGCGTTCCTTCAATTCCTTCTGTGCTTCCGCATAGATTTCCATTGTCGTTTTGATGTCCTTGTGGCCCATGACTTCCTGAATCACTTTAATATTTGGTTCAATCTCGCAATAGCGGGTACAAAAAGTGTGCCGCAGTTGGTGGCAACTGAAATCCGGCAGGATAACGGGAGTGCGGTTTTCTTCCGCTGCCTTTTCCATTTCCTGCGCATTGTAAGCAAGTACAAGCCGGTCAATTTCGCGGTTAATTGCTGCCGGATTGTGGGGTTGCCCGAAGCGGTTGAAAAAGACGAAATCAGTATAGCCGTCAATTACAGTTGTACACCTAACACCTAATTCCTGCTGCAGAATCTTTTCATCTTCAAGTGCCCTGCGGACACCTTTCATCATCGGGATAGTCCTGCATCCAGCGCTTGTCTTTGGTGTCGTCACGGAAAAGTAGCATTTGCCATCTGTATGCTTCCGATAGACCAAGTTATGATTGATAGAAATCGTGTTGTTTTCCCAATCAATATCGCACCAACGCAGACCGACAAATTCTGCAATGCGGCAACCCGTTCCCAACAGGACGGCGAACAAAATGCTCCAAGCGTAGTACAGCGGCTTAGATTTCAGAAACTTCACGAACGCATTCTGCTGTTCCAAGGTCAACGCTTTGCGCTTCGGGCGTTCGTAATTATTGGCCTGCTTAACTTCGCGCAAGACACCATCCGTTGGATTCTTACGGATATAGTCATCGTCCACAGCAACCTGCAAGACCTGCCGCAGTACGTTGTGAATAGTTTCCAGCGTGTTAATCGCCATCGTCTTGCCAATATCGTTGCTCCTTGTCAGGTCATTATAAAGACCAAGGATTGTCGATTTGCGAATGTCCTTGATTTTCATCTTCCCGATTTTGGGGCCGATAAAGTGGTCATACATATACAGGTAATTTACATAAGTGGACTGCTTTAGACCGACCTTGTTCTTCTTCCACAGCTTATATACGTCATCCAGACGCAGGTTGCTTCCGGCGCTGCTGATACCATCGCTTTTATTGCGGTTGATTTCCGCTTCTTTTTTACGCAGTTCGCGCAGCGTCTGTGCATAGGTGCAATGGCGCTTCTTGTCACTGTCAATCCACCGATACATGTACCGATGTTCCTTTTCGCGGTAACTCTCACCATCTTTCAGTACACGGTTATTCTTATCTTTACGGCGTTCCATAGGGTACTCCTTTTCTACTCTATAAAGCAGAAAAGGCTTTACATCTGTCATTATAACAGGCGTAAAGCCTTTTTGCCAGCCTAAATATTACGTTTTTCTATAATTTTGGTGTCAATGTGATAGGTTTAGATAAATTCCTGAGCGGGCCGTAGGCCCGATCAGGGATTCTTTCTGAATTAAATCACATCTGTATCGATGAGGTTTTCTTCCAGCTTCCGGCGCTTAATAAGGCGCTTGCTTCCATTGAAAATCACAAACTGGCAGTTCGGTTCGTCCGTCATTTCCCGCAGCTTGTTGATGCCGATGCCAAAGTAGGCGGCGGCTTCATCCAGCGTAAGACAGTATTTCTCCCAGATAGGGACTTCGTACTTCATAAAATGTCGCCTTACCTCAATCGATAACCGAGCAGAAGGGTCGTCTTTTCACTGCCGTCACGAGGACGCCTGCGGACAACAGTTCCAATCGCCTGCAAGGACTTCTTAAAGTTGGTGCTGTTTTCCGGCATACAGCCGTTGACATCACACCATTCTTTATAGCGCTCGTAAACCGCTGCCGTGCGAGCTTCACCCGTTCTATCTTCAATGAGCTTTTCTTCCGCAAACAGCGCAATCTTGTTGCTATCGCGGCTGTATTCCTTGGTGGCTTCCACAACCGCTGCCGGAGAGTTCAGGCCTTCCTTCTGCAACAGCTGCCAACCGGCAATCAGCCAATTCAAAATAGCGCTCTTGGATTCTTCTTTCGCAAACAGATGTTTCAAATTCGGGTCCTGCTCCTGCGGTTCAAAATGCCGGTCAAACGGGATGACGCGCACACGATTGGACGAAAACAGCGACATATCATCCACACTGGGCAGATAGTTGGTGTTGATATACAGCTTGAACTGCGGACGGAAATCGAACGAATTGCAGTGCAGGAAGCGGGCATTGATGCTGTCATTGCCGGTCATGCTCTTTACCTGCGCAGCATTCAACCGCATCCCGCGCGAGGGCTCGGAAATATTGGCAAGCCGTCTACCCGCAAGACGGGCAAGGTCTTCGCTCGGCCCGGAACTGTTGCGCTGCTTTGCTGCAATCGTTTCCGGGGCAACGGTCAGACCGTAGTCGCCAAACACACGCAGAACGCTTTCCATCAGGGTACTTTTGCCGTTGCGGGTGGTTGCACCGTACAGGAAAAACAGACATTCAAACCGGGAATCGCCGCTAAGAGCGTACCCCAGTGCCTTTTGTAAAAATGCACTTTTATCGGCATCACCGCTCATAACTTCGGTCAAGAACTGGTCGAAGCGGGGGCATTTTGCATTGGGGTCGTAAACGACATCGGCAATCTTGGTGATTTTATCGTCAGGATTGTGACTGCGGAACTTCATGGTCTTCAAGTCCAGCGTACCATTCTTGCAGTTGAGCAAGTTCACGTCTGCGTCAAATTCGCCCATACCGATGTTGTAGACGCTGGCGGCATCGTCAAGGATGGTTTTGCGGTAATTGCGTGACAGCCATCGGATAGTATACCGCAAGTATTCCTGCCGCTTCTTTTCATCTTTAATGTCGAAAGCATAGCGGTTCAGCGCATCACCAATGGTCTTGCACATTTCCATCGTTGCCATGTTGCCTTCATCGGGGGCCCAGCGCGTGCCATCGTAGATGAACCACGATTTGCGGCTTGCCACATAGCGGGCCTGTCCCTTGACGATGTCAGAAAAGAGCCGTCCGCTTCCGTTGTCGGTAGTGGAATACTTGGGATTGGAGTAAGGGTCAAGTTTTTTGATGACGTTGCGGTAATCGCCGTAAGTTTTCAGCATCAGCGGGGCAGACGTGGCAGCTACCGTAACAGTTGCCGTACTGCACTGTGCAACGGGCACAGCCTTTACTGCCGGAGCCGGTTTCCTGTTCCGGGTCACGACATCGAGAGTTTCTTTCAGTTTTGCAACTGCTTCCTCGCCCTTTGCCGCGATATAATCGGAGACATCGCCCTTTTCGGGGATTTCCGGCCACCAGTTATTCAGCTGCATAATGCCCGTGTTGTAATTCGTGGGCTTAAGTGCCTTGAGTGCTGCTTTTGCGTAACCGCGCCCCGCACCATCGTTGTCCGGCAGAATGATAATCACCTTGTCGGAAAAGTATGCGGCATACTCATTTTCCCAATGGGCGCCATTCGGCAGGCTGACCGCCGGGAGGCCATGTTTCGTGAGCGTGTCTACGTCTTTCTCGCCTTCAACCAAAAAGATTGCTTCCGCCTTTTCCAGTACCATCCCATTATACAAGGGAACATTCTCCGGTTTATGGTAGTCGTAGCTGCCGTCAGGCTTTTTGCTGCGCCAAAAGAAGGTTTTGTTCGTATAACGGACTTTCTCTGCGACGAGTTCTCCGTTTTTGTCAAGGTACTGGTAGATGGCAGCAACCTTCCGTTCCGGGTCAGAGCCTTTAGGCTCTGATCCGGAACTTCCACCATCCGGGAACAGGATACGCATCGTCAGCCCGATTTTCGTAAGGGTTGCTTTGGTGTCACCACCACCACGGTCATTCATAAGGATGTATCCATTATCTTTCTTGGTAATGCACAGGCTGGGTTCCTTCTCGTCACGGAGAGGGCTGTAAGCCCGATAGGTGTTCTCGCCAACCTCCTTCACGCCTTTCAGGCGGGAGAGGATGGTCCAGAGGCGGTCATCTACGGTTTCATATACGATTTTCATAATTCAATTTCATAGCGCGCTACGCTCCTTTTCTTTTTTTTGAGCTCGCCTACAGTATACCTGTTCTATATGGCAGACACTATTAGCGTATAACAGCAGTATGCTGTAACTTTACCCGTATAGTGCAGTATGCTGTTAAAGTTGCAAAAAATAAGGAGCAGCTGCTTTCACAGCCACTCCTTAAAAGTGTATTTTCAGTTTTACAGATATATTTGAATGATGCTCAGGCGGTCACTTTTGTAATTAATTGCCCTACACGCCGTTTATGGCTGCTCCCGCAGTTCCTTATAAACCTCATGCAGGAACACGCCCAGCACACGGTGCTTGATGTCGTCATTGCTCAGCAGCAGGCTGAAGAAATCCTGATTCTGGGAAAGTCCCTCAATCAGCGCGTCATCTGTAT
>ENA-OZSG01000910-OZSG01000910.1-human-gut-metagenome-genome-assembly--contig:-NODE-910-length-9385-cov-6.383280_pt1 | contig 9385 bp, 8 predicted proteins | sample MGYA00243278_ERZ653965 | MGnify/ENA primary metagenome ERZ653965 (study PRJEB26926, sample SAMN06164714) | human gut metagenome | biome: ENVO:00009003; feature: ENVO:2100002; material: ENVO:00002003...
GAGCACCTTTGCCGAATACCGTAAAAATACAAAAGTATTCTGCCTGAACGAATTTTTGTGTTTTCTGGGCGGAGCGGCGGCTGTTTACGCCTTGTCCAAACTTTCGGCGGTTACGTCATCGGCGATTAACGCAACGGCGCCGATTTTTATGCTGTTCATCAGTCTGGCGCTGAAAAAGATGTTTGACATCCGCGTCAAAGAAACGATTACGCCGCACATTATGATAAAAAAGCTGATATGTTTTGTCGTAATTATTGCCGGCGTGGTCATGGTGGCGCTTTAATATACCTTTCCCTAAGGCTGAAGCGCCGCTGTTTTCCGGCTATCGCCCAAGCGCTTTCTGTGGAGTTTTCGGCAGTGCCTGCCGGCCTTTTTTTGTATTCGGCAGACAGACGGGAAAAGCGCTGATAAGCAGTACAGACAATGCTTTTATGTCGGCAGACAGACGGAAAAAGCGCCGATAAGCAGCGGCCTAAACTTTTTTTTATATTTCCAGATATGCCAAAACATCGTCAGGGCTGTTGACCTGCACGACCTCGGTATTGTCCATGGCACGCAAGGCTTCAGCCAGCGTATAGTCATTGCCGCCCTTTTCGGTACGGTCGCCGAGAAAGATGATTTTGTGGTTCGGATACATTTCGCGCACCCGCCGGGCAATCTGGCTTTTGCCGCAGCCTTTGGTTACAATGTCCAAAGAGATTTTGCCGCCGACGCTGGTTTCATATTCGGGAAATTTCTCATTCAGTTCCCGGGCTATATTTTCCCGCTCATGATGAAGGCTGTCCCATTCGTTATATTTGGTACGCTCCGCAAACGGGCAGTTCCGCCCCAAGACGCTGAAGTTCAGCATTCCCGGGCGCAATTCAAGATAATTGCCGTACAGCTTTCCCTGATAGGCGGTATTGCGGCGAAAACGTTCCAACGTTTGGAGAAATTCCTTTTTCAGGACAATTTCGTTGCGATAAATTTCCTGCCCTTTCTGGTGGTAAACGTTACCCATTGAGCTGTAAATACCGCTGAATGCGGCAACGGCATCGGGCGGCAGCTGCTCAGTTACCTTTTCATAATTGGAACCGGCGGCAAGATACGCCAGATGCGACTTGAGCCACGGCAGAAAACGGCGGCTGAAATCCGGCGTCATCGGCTGGCGTGCCGGAGTTAAGGTTCCGTCCATATCAAAAATATATATTTTCATTTGGTCCTCCTTTCTTATAAATGCGTTTCTTTCCCTCCGGCATATTTTGCGAGGAACGCCGCACAGGCCATACATACCCCCGAAACAGGCTTTTTCGGCAAATACCGCACGGGCTATGCGCTGCCTGAAACCGTTTTTTTTGCGACGATTACCTACAGGCGACGCGTTTCCTAAATCCGGCACCCGCACCGCGGAGAAAGAAGCCGCCTATTTATCGGCGACACATTTATAATAAGCTTTGGAAGGCACAAACAGCCGACAGGTAAAAATATCGCGGCGTATCTCTTCGGCATGCGTGCCGGCTTTATGTTCCCGGCACAAACTGTCGGCAAACGCCTTTACCTCTTCCTTATCATAAAAAAGAGGATTATAGCATACCGCCGGCCGGCCGGGCTTGGAAGCACCGACATACACATACTCCGTCCCCGGCTCGCGGCGGCGGTCTTCAAACGGCGCAAACTGCGAACATGCCGAAACGCTCAGAACCAGAGATAATAACAGCGATAATTTTAGAGTGGACAATTTGCAAAACTCCCATTAAATTGTGTTATGTCAGTCATTATATATAAAGATGAAATAAAATGCAAAGCGAAAATGTATATATTGGGGATGATAAATTCCAGCGGTTTCTTGACCATTATAACTGCCCGGCGCCACTCGGCGTCGTCAAGCTCCGGTTTGCAGGAGCCGTCTGCAGCCCTAATCCCAACTTGCGCCCGACGGACGTCATTGCTTCGCTGTTTGCCGAAAACCTGCAACCGAGGCTGACGACAAAAAACGAAGCGGAACTTTTTTTCAAGTTTTTTATGGGGCTGTGGGACGAGATGTTTGTCGAAATCAAAACCAACACGCTCAAACTTCCGGAATTTTCTGGAAACAAAAACGACACGAAAGAATTGGCAGAATTATGCCATAGCCGTGCCGACCAGATTGAGTTCGGCTTTGTCGAAGGCTTTTGGGGCGGCTGCGAGACACTGTCCATTCCTAACTATGCCGCAGAACTGATGGCTTCGCTTTCCGACATGGCCGACGTTTACGGCGTTTTGGCCAAAAAACTGACACAGGCGGAAAATCCGAAAGACATTTACCCGGTTATTCTGAACACGGATCAGATGGTGGAAAAGACTTTTCGCTTTTTGATTGAACATATGGTTTTGCCGCATATTGAGCAACTGCAGAGAAGCGTTAACTGATTTCTAAATTTTACAGGAGTTTACCCATGGAATTGTATGAAGGATTACTGACCCGGCGTTCTATCAGAAAATACAACCCGGAAAAGAAACTGACGAAAGACGAAATTCTGGAACTCATCCGGGCAGCAAGTTATGCCCCCTCCGCACACAACAAACAACCCTGGCATTTTCTGGTTATTCAGGACGCGGAAACTTTACGCACCCTGCGCCAGATTCAGCCTTGGACATCTTTTGCCAAAGATGCGGCATGCGCTATTGTTGTCTGCGCAGACGAAGAAGAATGTTTCCACCGCGAAAAAGAGGGATGGAACTATGCCCAGATTGACGGTTCCCTCGCTGCGCAAAACCTGCTGCTGGCCTGCCATGCCAAAGGGCTGGGCGCCTGTTTTTGCGGTGCGGCACCGATGCCGATGGTCGTTGACAACCTGCGTAAAAAGTTCCGTATGCCGGAAACGATGCTCCCCGTAGCAATCATTACCATCGGCTATCCGGAAGAAACGCCTAAACAACCGGAAGACAGGCTTAATCCGGAAAAAATACACTGGGAAACGTTTTAGCCCGAGAGCGTACGAACCGGCAAAAACGCCAACCTGCCGGCAAAGCGCGCAGGGAGGGCTCTTTAGCCGGAGAGAGTGCAAACCCGGCAGCAAAAACAACAAAACCCCGCCAGACATACGCTGCGGGGCTTTGTATTTTCATGTTGTTTCTTTCACAATGTTGCATAGCGCTTAAAATAGGCTTCAACCTCTTCACGATTGCCGCGTTCCAGCAATTCCTCTTCCGCTTCCAAACCTCTTTTGGAAAACAGAATATAGGACATAATCAATTCGCTGTCACCGCTTTTAACCATTTCGCGCTGTGCCGGAAGGGATAGTTCCTTATACCGTTCAACATACGTTTTGACACAGTTGCGACAGGCATCTATAAAGCTGTCCCTGCCTCCGCCAACGTTAAGATACGTCATCAATGCCTGTTGCCCAAGAGGTGAAAGTCTGTTTTTTTCCAGATATTCCTGCACCGGAAACAACGATGAATCGCTGTCCTGCTCTTTTCCCTCATGCAGGCAATGCGTCAGAAGGAAAACTTCCGCTTTCGGCGAAAGCCGCTTTTTGGCAATAACAGACATCATCTTTTTCTTTATCAATTCCGTTTCGACGTCCAGACACAGGCGATTGTGTTCCAACATATAAATACGAGCAGCATCAAACCCTATCGGCTGATGGAAAATATACATCTGCACCTCAGGCGCAATATTAACGCGTTCAAACCGTTCCTCATCGTGTGAAGACATACGGAGATTGGCATACGCCGTCAGCAAAGCCATAATTTCCTTCTGGTTGCCGCGTTTGACTATCTGCATCTGCTCTTTGGCGGGAAGACCGTCAGGAAGCCAGTTGAAGCCGACTTGGACAGAACTGATTTTGCTGATGCGATTCATAACTTCATGATGCGTGTTTCTTTCAATTTCTGCAGCTTCACGCAAACGGCTTATTTCTGCAACACTGATTTTTTCTGTTTTCATAATGATAACATTTTAATTAAATTTGACATATATATAGTTGTTTCGGCTTGAGATATATAACGCCGTTTATTTTTTGTCAAACATTAATTTACGGGTGCAACAAATATAGGAAAAGGGCAGATACGCCCGGACTGCCACGCCCTGCCCTTCTATACCGGCCGCACTTGCACCGTGTTAGTTATATGAGGTTACGCGCTGGCTGTACTTGCCGCCATGCCCGTTATGTGAGGTTACGCGCCGGTTTTATCTGTATCATTGTTCCGCCTATTCCAACTGTCACGCGTTTATTTATAAATATCGTACAGCTTTTTCATCATTTCCGGCGCCTGCATATCCAGTTCGGCTAAAATATACGCAGCGGTGTCCAAATTGAGGCGGGCAACGGATTTCACCGAATAACGGTCCTGATTTTCTATCCAACGCGGATTATTATAATCGACCCAGTGCCGCTCGCGATAAGCCGAAACGGTACGGACGGACGGCTTTTGAAGATGTAATTTGCCGTCAGGCGCCAGATAGGCGAACTTTTCCAACGCTCCCTCGCGGTCAAAGGCTTTGACGGAAATTTCGCCGTTATTATAAAAGACGATTTCAGTCTTTACCTTGCCGTTTTTATAGTATTCCAGCAGCGTGTTCTGTTTTTCATCGGCTTTGAATTCTGATGAAACTGCTCCGTTCTTGGCAAATATCTTCATATTGTCCCGCAACAGTCCGCTGCTGTTTTTGGCAAATTTCACCGGCATATCGGCTCCGTTCAATTTCAGGGATTTGACTGTTCCCGAGGCATCATATACCTCTTCCAAAATGTTGGGGCCGAGCTGCTTTATAACTTTGACAAGCTTTCCGGCTTTGTCGTATTCGCTGATTGTGTATGACAGCGGAGAATTCTGAACCGTTTCAACTTTCAGGGTACCGTCGGGATAAAACTGCTTATCGGAAAACAGCAAGGTTTCCGGTTTGCGGGTTATCTCATAACGCGCCTTGCCGTTGTCATAAAAATCTTCGCGCGATATAAAAGCCATTACCGGATTGTCTGTATAAGCCTTATTTGTCTTGCGGCGAATTTCTCCGGAACCGAAATATTTTTCAATCAGAATGCCGTCGTCTTTGTAAACGGTATCGGTAAGCAGCAGTCCGGTTTTGGAGTACTCCTTAATTTCTTCCGTCCGGCCGCCGCGGGTTTTTATCGTTTTGCGGAGATTGCCGTTCGGATAATAAAATTTTTCGGTTTTAGCCAGAGAGCCGGAAGTTTTTTCGCCGCCGATGCTGACATGCTCCTTGTCAACGACATCTGCCAGCGCATCTATGTCCGGTTTGGCAACCGGACCGATATTTTTGGCTGCCAGTTCGGCCTGCTTTTTCTCTTCTGCCGTCGGGATAATCGCATTTTTAAGTTTTATATCGTCAAAAGAAACAGGCTCCAGCCCTTCTACCATCGGCGCAGCATCTTCCGGAAGGACAGGTGATACTTCGTTTTTTTCACTCCGGACGGGAATATCGGCTTTTTGCACAGACGATGCGGCTGTCGGAACTTCCTCCGAGGCAGGTGCTGCTACCGACGCGGAAGAAGCCGGAGCTACTGTAGACGGAGCGGCGTCTGAAACGGACGCTGCCGAGGAAGAGGCAGGAACCGCAGCGGCGGGAGTTCCGGCAGCAGAGGCCGGAGCTTCAGAAGCCTGTTTTGGCGCAGGCTGCAAAACGGATTCCGACTGACCTGAAGTTACGGAAGACACTGCAGATGCGGCAGCCGTTAATGACGCTGCGGCATCTGTCGCAGGTGCAACAGCTGTTGAAGGTGTGGTACTCATTGATGGTGCAGCATCTGCTGTCCGATTTTCATAACCGCAGATTTTTCCGCCTTTAATCAACTCGCTGTTCTTATATACGGTATATTCGCCGGAAGCTAAGTTATATTCAATATAATTCTGCGGATTGGATGCATTCACCTCGCGAATATTGTCAAGTTCGCCTTCATAGAATTTCAGATAAATATCCTTGTTCTTTTGCGGTTCGGCCAAAAAGGCATCCGTCTTTTCTCCTTCATTATAATTCAGGCTGAAGGCCAGCGTTCCGTCTTTATTATACCTTACCAGGAGCTTACGCGGCGCACCGTCTGCTATGGTCAGCATTTCTTTGACGGCTCCGTTCTCATGATAGCTGCGCGAACTTTCCGCCAATTTATCCCGGCTGTAATAAATCTCCGCGACAACATGACCTTTATCGTCAAACTTTTTGGCAAAGCCCTGCTTCTGTTTTTGATAGTACGGAATATCATACAAGTGCTGCCCGTTTTCGGCATAAACCGTTTCGATTGCATATTCGCCGCGGTTATAACCGGTCGGGAACACGGCACGCAGACGGTTGAGGACATCATAACAGGCATAATTGCTTTTTTCGGGTTTGAAAGAGGAAAAATCCCGGCAGGAATCCGGCAAATCCAACGCAAAAGCTTTGGTTACGGTATTGGCGTTAGCTTCCAAATCAAGCGCCAGTTCATCCAACTTAGAGGTTATATCCAGGCATTTCGAATCAGGATTGGACAGAGCCGCAAGCTTGGACGGTTCCGGAGCGCGACGGGCATCTTTCGGCGCGGCGCCGACAATTTCGCCGCCGGCAAAAGAGATTTCGCGGGCATTGGGACCGTATATCTTTGCAGTTCCTTCCTTTTTGCCGTCTTTATATGCAAACTCCGCGGCAACTTCCCCGGTCGGGAAATAGCAGGTCAGCCTGCCAACGACTTTTCCGTCCTCATAACGTTTGCGGAAGGCTACCTCCTTGGTCGGGAAAAAGCCGCTTGCGGTTCCGTTTTTTATCCCTTGTTTGTAATTTATTTCTGCAGTCAGATTGCCCGAAGCGTCAAACTTTTGCTCGACGCCGTTTTTCAAACCGCCGACATAGGGGGTTATGCGCCGAATCATTCCCGTATCGTCATAACTTATCTTCGACACTGCATTACCGCGCATATCGGCGATTTCATATACAAAGTTTTCCCGATACGGCAAGCCGCACTTGTTATACGATATATCCCCCTCATCTTCATAAAGTTCAACCAGCTCTTCCAAGCTCAGTTTCACAACCTTGTCCTGACAATCCGCCGCATCCAGTTCGGGAGCAAAATTCAGCACCCGGGCATTTTCGACTTCCTTTATCACGCGGCCCTGACGGTTAAAAAACAGGGTTTTGCCGTCTTCCTGACCGACTGGAAACGATGCGGCTATACGCCCGTCGGGATAATATGTGATGATGTTGCCCTGGCGAATCGTCTTTTGTTCAGCCAACGGCTTCTGCGCGTCTTCTTTGGGCAGAACCCACGGAATTTCCTGCCGCAATGTCCCGTTGTTGTCGTATTTCTTTTCGGTGCCGATTTTATTATTCTCGTTCAGATATGTCGCCTGCGCTGCCAGACGCCCATTCATATAGTAATCTTCCGCATAAAACCCTTTGCCGTCATCCAGCGTAGTTACCTTGCGGGAAACCTGCCCGTTGGGATGATAATAGTTCAGCACCTTTTTAACGACTTCGCCGTCTTTTATCGTTTTTTCGGCAATAACCTTGCCATCAGGCGCCACCAGCTTTTCAATATGACCATCGGAGATTTCCTCTTTTATTATTTTGGGCTGGTCTGTTTCCTCCTCTGCAATTGGGGCAGCCGGCGATACTGCACCTGCATCTCCGGCTGCTTTCGACACAGCAGCAGATGCGGCTTTTTCTTCATCCAATTTATAAATTCCCGACGACGCCGTCGCGGGCGCCTTTTCCGCCGGAGCGGCAGATACGGCATACGCCACGGCCGGCAAAGAAACAGTCAGCAACAGAGCTAAATTCAGCGATTTTCCCATAACAGCACCATAATCCATAAAGTTAAAAAATAAAGTTCTCCGCTGATGATTGAAACATATATATTATTTTTTTTAAAGCATTAAATCGGATTTACACAGAAAGCATCGGCAATTTATAAGATTTGGCAATTTATAAGATTTAAAGAGCCGTACAGGGCAGGCACATTAAATTTCCGCCTGCCGCAACAGGATTTCCGCCTCTTTTTTTCTGAGCTGAACGGATGTTATCCGATGTTCTTTCAAAGCTTCCAGGGCCTGTCTGAATTCAGGATATTCGCAAAAGCGCAGGGTTGACGCTTTCTGGTAAAACCGTTCCAGCATTGCGGCAATGGCGGCAAAATTCTTTTGTTCGGCACGGCTGAAAGGCTTGTCCCGCCCCCGCACATCGGCAGACATGACGGCAATAAACCTCTCCACATAGTCCGGGCGGTGAAAACGAAGCAGGTCAACAGCTATCCGGGCAAGTTTCTTGGCGGCATCCGCGGGCGGACGATGCGACACCATATGGTTTAAGGCACAAAAACGGGCAAACCCGACATAAGCTTCAGGGATTTGCAGCCGGGCGGCTATCCGGCCGATAATCTCTGCTCCCAGCAAGTCATGTCCGCGATGCGACGGCCATTTTTGCGGATCCGTAGCCGTTTTTCCGACATCATGCAGCAATACGGCCAGATTGACCATAGCGTCGTCCGTATCAGCTGCTTTCAGCGACAGAACGGTATGCTCCCCGCTGTTTCCCTCAGGATGATAGTCCCGGCGTTCAGGAACATTCCACAGTTCTCCGATTTCAGGCAGCAGCACCGACAACGCACCGCATTCGCGCGCCGTCCGGACAAAAAGATAAAATCCGCGGCACCCCAGCGCCTTTTCCATTTCCTGCCAAATCCGCTGCCGGCTTAAATGTGCCAGCGCCCCTTCTTCTACCATCCGGCGGCAAAGTGCCATCGTTTCAGGCGCAACGGCAAACTCTAACTGCGCTGCAAACCGGCACATCCGCAGCACACGCAGGGGATCTTCGGCAAAATGTTCCGAGATATGGCGCAAAACACGCTTTTTAATATCATCCCTCCCCTGATGAAAATCCAGAATTTCCCCGGTATCGGGATTTCGGTATAAAGCATTGCAGGTAAAATCCCGTCGCAGAGAATCCTCTTCCAAAGTAATGTCCGGCGTGAATTCAAATTTGAAATCACAATGACCTAAGCCGGTTTTTACCTCCCGGCGGGCAAGCGCATATTCTTCGCCGGTTTCCGGGTGCAGAAAAACGGGAAAGCTTTTCCCGACTTTTTTAAAACCCAGGGCCAGCATTTCCTTTTCCGTTCCGCCTGTAACCACAAAATCCCTGTCCTGGCAGGACTTATGCAGCAACATATCCCGCACAGCACCGCCAACCTGATAAAAATGCATTTTCCTCTCCAAGAATTTACAAGAAATATAAGCGCAGAATCAATATATTGCAAGGCTTTTACCCGCGCATTAAAAAAAATATCAAAAAAAATAAAAAAAGTGGTTGCAAAAAAAAATCTTTTGGTTATAGTAACGGCAGTTTTGATGGCAAATGCCATTTTGATGATGGGTGCGTAGCTCAGTTGGCTAGAGCAACTGACTCTTAATCAGTGGGTCCCTGTCTCTTATA
>ENA-OZSG01000912-OZSG01000912.1-human-gut-metagenome-genome-assembly--contig:-NODE-912-length-9349-cov-3.617603_pt1 | contig 9349 bp, 8 predicted proteins | sample MGYA00243278_ERZ653965 | MGnify/ENA primary metagenome ERZ653965 (study PRJEB26926, sample SAMN06164714) | human gut metagenome | biome: ENVO:00009003; feature: ENVO:2100002; material: ENVO:00002003...
ACAAATGTGGCTTATTCTGATGGGACTTCATAATTTACCAAGAATTTATTTGGATGGAGAAGGAGAAATTGATGATTTGAAAAAGTGGTTAATTTCTCAGGAGGAAGCATTTGCGTATAGCAGTTCATATTTGACAGCATTAAAAGAATCTCAGATAAAAAAGAATCTTTGATATTGAAAAAATAAGAGGGTAAAATTTGATGAAAAAGATAATCGTTAACGACTGTGCGCAGTATTTTACTGCTCTAAAAGAAATAAAGAAAGGCATTAAGGCACAGATATTGGATTATGATGAAGATGAGGAAATAGATGGAGATTTTGCAGCAGAGGAAATTACAAAGCTGTCAGATGGAGTTCCAGTCGAGCTATGGACAGCAAATATGATAGATTATGATTATAAGAAAAAATATATAGGTCATATGTGGCAAAATATAAGAAAAAAGTATATGCTCGCTGTAACCGAAGAGATAGAAAAGAATTGTGAAGAAAGTGCTTATATGATACAGTTCGGAAAGGCAAGAATAGCACAGAAAAGCATAAAACAAGCAGTTAACTATTTTAAAGGTGCAAGTTTGTCATCTTTTTTATTGATTGGAGAATTTGAGCAAGTGGATAAACTAATGGAGTTATTACCCAAACTTGAAAAAAATTATAAAGAGATTGCGAATATTATTAATCTTGTATGTGATGAAAAAGGAAAAAATAAAGTGATATATTTGATTCAGGGAATAGATGGTGCTTCGCTAATATTGTTTTCTTTTGGAGGGGAGAGTTAATATAATGGAAATTTATTTGAGTTCAGAAACTGAAGAACGTGCTGATAGTTTGTTACTTCCCATGCGAAATATCGTAGATTCACTTTTGGATGATATCAGAAAAAATGAGTATGGAAGCGCGTTGACAAGTGTTGGTGTATTCGCAATCATAATGAAGGAAGAAATGTATGATTCTGGTGGCTACTGCGAACGACAATACTACAGTAAGGTGAGGAAGGAAGCTTGTATTGGGTTTGGGTAAATGATATAAATATTGCTTTTCAGAATATATGTGATATGATAAGAACAAATTAATCACTATGGAGGAAAAAAACATGGGAGAAATGACAAAAAATCAAAAAAAGGAAGCACTTCGTGCATGGAGACAAAAAGAGAAAAAAAGCTACTGCTTAGAGCAGGAAGAAGTGGAGGAGCTTTTTGAATATCTAGAGGAAGCTTTACAAGCGGAAGAGTGCGATCATTCGTTAAAAAATACAGAACAGTGGATACTTGATAACATTGATGATGAAGAAAGACGCGATCAAGTAAGACGAGAAATAAAAGAAGATGGTGGTTACTGTGACTGTGAAGTGTTGTGTAATTGCTACGAGGAGTATGATATTTAAATGTATAAAAAGGTGCGCCGAGGAAAGTAATCGGCGTACCTTTTTCGTACGTTTTATAAATTTTCAAGAGCAATCTTCATCATGTTAGTGAAGCAAGTCTGACGTTCTTCTGCAGTAGTGATCTCTGGGCTTATAAAGCTGTCAGAGATTGTTAAAAGGCAGGCTGCTTCTTTGCCTAGTACAGAAGCATTTGCAAACAGTGCAAAGCTTTCCATTTCAACAGCCAGACAGCCGCGCTCGTCGCGAAGCTTTTCCCAATAGGTTGGCTTTTCATCAGACGGCTGGCGGTAGAAGACGTCACTAGAGTGAATTGCACCCTCAATCATATTAATTCCAAGACGCTTTGCAGTAGCGCGAAGGGAATCATTAAGTGCTTTAGATGGATAGCTCTCATCCTTATCATAGCCAGACTGAACCTTTGCATAGGTGGATTCACTGACTGCGGAAGTAGCAAGAACGACATCATAAATCTTGGCGTCCGAGCTGTAGCTTCCAGCGCTTCCGATACGAATGATACGGTCTACATCATATTCCTTAAACAACTCGTAGGAGTAGATACCGATACTTGGCATACCCATTCCGCTGCCCATAACGGTAACTGGTTTTCCATTATAAGTTCCGGTATAAGCAAGCATACCACGTACTTCATTTACAAGAACGGCATCCTGTAAAAAGGTATCAGCGATAAATTTTGCACGCAGCGGATCACCAGGCATTAAAACAGTTTTTGCGATCTGACCTTTTTGTGCATTATTATGTGGTGTTGGCATAAAAAAACCTCCTGTCTTTTCTGAAAAAGTGTTATACTAGATTTAGTATAACATAAATTTAATGGTATGCCAATATAAATTTGTGCAGATGAGAAGGGAGAATATCAATGTTTGAACGAAAAAAGGCATTAAAGGAAATCGAAGAAAAATTAAATACAGTTCAAATGTATTTGGAAAATAATTATAAGGATCTTACGCTGCAGTCATATAAGGATGCAAAAGAAGTGGTTGAGCGGTATGAGAAAAGCGGTCTGCTAAAACAAAAAGATAAGGATATGATTCAGAAAAAGATGGCAGAGTTTGATGCCAAGCTTGTGCACTACGGACATACGAATGTATCAGAGTTTTTAAAAGAGCGCTATTAGTTTTCGTAAGGAATTTGTAAAAAATAACGTGTTTTATTAAGGTGACATTGCAGAGAACGGCTGTTATACTGAAAGTAAAGAAAAGGTGAGGGAGAATGACCCTGACCGGACAGGAGGTCCGATATGATGAAGATGAAACGACAAAAAGCAAAATGGAGTGCAGTGTTGACATCAGCCGCTATGCTCATGATTAATATTCCAGTATCGGCAGAGGAACAAAGCCAATATATAAATGGAGTTACTCAGATAAATGGATATACAGAATTTGAGCAGCCGCAGGTGATCGAAAATCAGGATATGGCACAGCTTGGCTACAGCGATATTCGTGCATATGAGATTGAGAATGCAGGAGAACTGGCATGGTTTGTTCAGCATTTTTATGCTGGAGATTTAGAGACACAGAATGTAAGCTTAGCCGACAACATTGACATGAGCGCGTTAGCAGCGTATTCATGGACACCGCTTGGATATTATAATGTCGAGACACAGACAGGAAAAAGCTATGACGGTGTATTTGATGGAAATGGTTACAGTATCAGTAATATCATTCTGAACCAGATAAACGGTGTGGACTTAGTCAGCAAGGTATCAGAAGAACAGGCAGCAGTGCTTGGAACACAGCCTATTGAAAATATTGCGCAAAATGCGCTTGCAGGTGTATTTGGCTATATTGGAAGTGCAGGCCATGTTACAGAGCTTAAACTGGAAAACACATCTATCACGTCAAATGCAGATGCAGGTGTGTTAACAGGACGAAATGAAGGAAGCATTAGTGCCTGCGTCACATCAGGCGCATCAGTGACTTCTTCAAAAAGTGATGCGTTTGTAAGTGAGTTTGCTGCTGATAATGAAAACAGGATTGAATCTGTTTACTCAAGTAATTTCAGCATTACAAATATGTTGGGAGAAGATGCAGTTACGCCGATTCTGTTAAATTATGCACCAGGATATTCAAGCACAACAGGAAATGGAAGCGTATCAGCTGCATTTACAGAGCGTAAGGAAAGTGTAGAAAACAGTCTTTTTGTGACAGAAGCGCCTGCAGGTGTAACAGTACTTGACACATCACAGTTTGCAGATGGAGCGGCAGCATGGTCATTAAATTCAGGTTTTACAGATCCAAAGTTTTCACAGCTTATAGGAACGGATCAGATGCCTGTATTGATTAAAAAGACAGACGAGAGTTACTCACGTGTCTATAAGTGGACACTTGATTATGCGGATGAAGCAAGAGAGGATTCTGTTGTCTATACAAATGGTATTGTGCCAGACAGCATTTTTACAGATGGATGTCAGTGGCAGATGGCAGGAGCAGATGGCACACTGACTGATGTTGTATCAGGTATGGCAATTGAAAATGATGTAACGTTAATTGAAAAGTCAGTCGAACCAACGCCAGAATCAACTCCAGAGCCAACGCCAGAACCTACACCAGAACCTACACCGGAGCCGACACCAGAACCAACCCCAGAACCAGTTCAGAAGATGGATCCGGTTTACACAACTCCAGTTGGACTGGAAGGATATGTGACAAGACCATTGTCAGAGATTGAGCTTCCGAGTGATTCTAATGGTCATTTTGAGTGGCAGACTGATCCTGCAACGACACTTCCAACACAAGAGGAAGCACAAGCAGCAGTTCGTTATGTTCCAAATGACACTGAAAACTACAATATAGTAGAAAATATTGTCATTACAATCAAGATCAATAAATTAGATCCGACACCGCAGACGCAGTGTCCGGACAGTATCAGTATTGATGAGGGAGAGTCACTTTCAACTGTTGAACTGCCTGAAGGATGGAGCTGGCTTGAAGCAAGCATTATCCCTGAAAATGGTATTTATACAGCAGTTTATACACCAGAAGACACGTCTATCTATAATACAATTACTGCATCAGTAAATGTGACTGTAAATCCGACAAAGCCAGCCGATACAGAACCGCCTGTTATCGCAGGAATTGAAGATGGAAAAACATATTGTGAAGCACAGACAGTAACGGTGACAGATGAAAATGCTGTTACAGTTACAGTAAACGGACAGCCAGTTTCACTTGATGAAAATGGAAGTTTTACGTTAGAGCCGGGAGAGAATCAGTTAATTGTTTCTGCAGTAGATGAGGCAGGAAACATGACTACTGTAAATGTAATCGTGAATAATGGTCATACATTTTCAGAGGGAAGCTGCGTCATCTGTGGTGCATCTGATCCTGATTATGTGCCAGAACCTACAGAAGATACAAATATTCCTGATATCACGCTCAAAGCATTAAATGAGGATGGTACTGCGGCAGATGGACAGGGTACAGATGGCTGGTATCGCACCAAATACATTACTCTTACTGCACCAGAAGGCTACAATATTGTTGAAAATCCTTATGCAAGATTACGCAGAATGCCGACTCTTGATATTGAATTAGAGGAAGGTGAAAATGAGATTGAGTATTATCTGATTAAAGAAGATAATACAACAATAAGTGAGCTGCGTACACGTAAATTGTATCTTGATACAAAAGCCCCGCAGATCAATGGTCTTGAAGAGGGAAAGGTTTATTGTGAAGCAGTAACCTTTAGTGTTGTTGAAGAAAACCTTGATCTTGCATCAAGCAGCATTCCAGAGTCAGTAAGCCAAAATTCAGATGGAAGCTTTACTGCATCACCGGCAGCAGGTGTTCAGGAAATCGTATTACGTGATAAGGCAGGAAATGAGACATCAGTTCATATCACGGTAAATGGAACTCATACATTTGAAGATGGTGTTTGCGTTCACTGTGGAGCATCTGATCCTAATTATAAGGCACCGGCTGTACAGTCAAATGATGTACCAGATGCAGTGCCGACGACACCAGATGCAGCAGGAAACTGGTACCGCAAAAACACCATCAAACTGACAGCACCTACAGGCTATTATATTAGCCAGACAAGTGATGAGTCATCATTTGGAACAGCAACTAGTCTTGATCTTACATTGAATGAAGGCGAAAATAAGATTACCTACTATCTGCTAAGCACAGACGGCAAGGTTATCAGTACAGAGAAGACATTAACAGCGAATTTCGATCAGACAGCGCCTGTAATTAGTGGTGTAGAAGGCAAAAAGACATATTGTGAGGCTCCAACGCTTACAATTAGTGATGCAAATCTTGTACAGGTTACAGTAAATGGAACTTCAGTATCGTTGACTGCAGAAGAAACACTTACAGTTGCTCCAGCAGAGACAGAACAGACTATTAAGGCAGTTGATGCAGCAGGAAATGAAGCAAGCATTACCATTACGGTGCACAACGGCCACAGCTATGCAAATGGCATCTGTACTGTATGTGGACAATATGATCCGCAGTACACTGTAAATGTAGATGCACAATTCTTAACGCAGGGTCTTGGAAGCAATGGCTGGTATCGTGCAAATGCTACGCTGAAAGCACCAGATGGATTCTATATTGCATTTACGAATGACAGAGGAACATTTGGAACAAACAAACAAATCGTAATCACCGAAGAGGGAAGCTACACAATGAAATATTATCTTATGAATATTTCAAGTGGAGCAATTAGTCAGGAAAAGCAGATAAGCATTAAGCTTGACAAGACACCACCGGTGATTAGTGGAGCTGAATCTAATAAGACATATTGCTTGGATCAAAAGATTACACTTACGGTAAAAGATGAAAATCTATATTCTGTTAAGTTAAATAATCAGGAGATTGCATCAGAAAGCAGCTTAAATACAAATGATACCTTTACCCATGAAATTACAAAGGCAGGCACGTATGTATTTACAGCAGCCGATGCCGCCGGCAATTTGGCAAGTGTAAGATTTACTGTGAATGAGAATCATACATGGAATGAGGGTGTTGTACAGAAAGAAGCAACGACAACCGCAGTTGGAGAAAAGCTTTATACTTGTACAGTATGTGGTGCAACAAAGACAGAAGAGATTCCGATGGTAACGACACCAGAGGCAACAACGCAGACACAGGCGACTACAACGCCAGAGGAAACTACACAGACACAGGCGACTACAACGCCAGAGGCAACAACGCAGACACAGGCGACTACGACACCAGAAGTAACAACGCAGGCACAGACAACCACGACTACAGCGCCAAGTACGGCACCAAGCACAGCACCAAGTACGGCACCGTCATCAGCTGCATCAGAAGCCAGCACAACACTTCCAATGCCAACCACACAGTCTGGTCAAATCAACCAGATTCTTGGTATTGAGGATGCCAGCGGAATAATCGGAATTATTCTGGTTGTGATTGGAATTATTCTTGCGGCAGCGGTAGTGGCAATGATCATTCTTACAAAGCGCAGCAAAAAGTAAATAAAAATGATTAGCCCAAAATAAACGAGGCGGTATCCGTAAGGGTACCGCCTTAATTTGCCCAAGAGAGCTGAACACTTATTTGTGAGCTGCATTTTGAAAAGAAGCAAATTCATGATAAAAACGAGAAATAGGAAGGCCAACAACGTTAAAATAGTCGCCTTCAATACCTGAGACATAGATTGAAAAAGTACCCTGAATTCCATAGGCTCCAGCCTTATCAAGTGGTTCACCTGTTGCAACGTAAGAAGCAATTTCATCCTTTGTCATTTGGCAGACATGTACATTTGTCTCTTCATAGAAGCTTTTTTCGCGAAGACTGCCATCAGTGCAGACTTCAATTAGTGTCACACCGGTATAGACCTGATGTGTGCTGCCCTGAAGCATAGAGACCATTCGCACGGCATCTGCGCTGTCCTTTGGCTTTCCCAATATGCGATTTTCAAATGCAACGATAGTATCAGCGCCAATTACATAGCAAGGAGCTTTTTGTGCCTTTGCAATTTCAAATGCCTTTTGATGAGCCAGTTCACATACAATATCACATGGAAGCGTTTTTGTGGTGACTTCCTCACCCTTTGCCGGGCAGACAGTAAAATTGAAGCCGGCAAGAGCTAACAATTCTTTTCGGCGTGGGGAGCCAGATGCTAAAATAACAGGTTTTGTAAGATTCACGATAAATACCATGCCTTTCCATATTCGTTTACTTCGCTGATACTATACCTTTTTTTTTAGTAAAAGTAAACAGGAAAAGAAATCAAATTTCTATGCAAGCATGAAATTTATCGTCTCAGTGTACTGAGACAGCTATCAGTATGTGTGAACTGAAAAATCAAGTTGTTTAAAGAAAAAAATTATGGTACAATAAACAAAATAAATAAAGTGAAAGGATTTATGAACATGAGTCAACAAAGGAAAAACATGCAGGATTATCTGCTGATTTGGATTGACGCGGTTTGTCTCGTGATAAGCTATATTGCAGCTTGTTTTCTTGCATCCGTTTTTCGGAAGTTTATATTTGATTTTTCTTCCGTATTATCATCTCTTTGGATGATTTTGATCAGCTATTTTTTGGTATTTCTGTCGTTCAACATGAATCGTTATTTCATGAAGCGAAACAAATATGAAGAAATTACATATACGATCAAGTTAAATATTATTATGGGAGCTGTGCTTATTGCTGTATTTTATGTTACTAAAAATACAGAGCTGATCAGCAGAAGCGTATGGGCATTAACAGTACTAATCAATATGGTTCTGATGGCGTTGACACATTTGATCTGTAAGAGAATGCTTCGTACTATTTTTAAAAATAAAAAAGCAGATCATCTTCTTGTATTGACAACATCTGATCGTGTAAAAACGCTTGCAGAGGATCTAAGACGATATAATACTTACGAGAATTATCTGATTACGCTTGCGATTACAGATGGTGATTATGTTGGAGAAGATATCGAAGGCTATCGTGTTGTGGCAAATGGCGACAATGTGATTGAGGTAGCAAGCAGGGAAATTGTTGATGAAGTATTTTTAGTGCTTGATGATCAAAGAAAAAACGAAATCATTGAGTATGCTGAGCAGTTTGCTCAGATGGGTGTAATTGTTCATGTAAATATTGACCTTCTTGATCATCTTGGCGCAGGTTATCAAAGAGAAGTTACTCAGATTGGAAATCACTATGCGCTCAGCGTGGCACCAAGATTTTTTGATTTTAACAAGCTTGTAATGAAGCGTATAATAGACATTGTAGGAGCGATAGTAGGACTGATGATTACAGCAGTTGTGATGCTTTTTATCGCACCAGCTGTAAAGCTAGAGTCCCCTGGACCACTCATATTTAAGCAAAAGCGTGTGGGAAAAAATGGCCGTTATTTCTATATTTATAAGGTGCGCTCTATGTATCAGGATGCAGAGGCGCGCAAGGCCGAGCTTATGGAAAAGAATGAAATGAAGGGCTTTATGTTTAAGATGACTGATGATCCTAGAATCACAAAGGTTGGCAAATTTATTCGTTCAACTAGTATTGATGAGCTTCCTCAGTTTTGGAATGTACTAAAGGGTGATATGAGTCTTGTTGGAACAAGACCACCTACAGTAGATGAGTTTAAACAATATGAGGCGCGTCATAAGAGACGTCTAAGCATGAAGCCTGGTCTGACAGGATTGTGGCAGGTCAGTGGACGAAGCAACATTGAAGACTTTGAGGAGGTTGTTCGTCTGGATTGTGAATATATTGATAACTGGAGCATTCAGCTTGATATTCAAATTATCTTAAAAACTGTTGTCGTAATCTTTAAGAAAGTTGGATCAAAATAAAAGATAACAAAAAAGGACCGGTGTGTGGGAGCCGGTCTTTTTTTGTACAAAGAAAGTGTGTAAAATAAGAAACTAACCAACTAATGTGTGTGAAGCAATGTTGATGTAGTACAAAAAATTTAACGCTTTTATGCGAAAAAGTCAATATAGTATGAACGAAAAGCAAAATTTATGAATGAAAAGCAAAA
>ENA-OZSG01000928-OZSG01000928.1-human-gut-metagenome-genome-assembly--contig:-NODE-928-length-9254-cov-7.487336_pt1 | contig 9254 bp, 9 predicted proteins | sample MGYA00243278_ERZ653965 | MGnify/ENA primary metagenome ERZ653965 (study PRJEB26926, sample SAMN06164714) | human gut metagenome | biome: ENVO:00009003; feature: ENVO:2100002; material: ENVO:00002003...
GGACGGTGAGTACTTTATCGGGGACGGTGAGTACTTTATCGGGGACGGTGAGTACCTAACCCTACTGTATAACATGCACGAAAGCCAGTAAAATAAAGGGTTTGAAGCACTTTTTAAAAGACCACGCGTTTTCAGCTAACTAATTGATTAAATAATCAATTGCATTGTTGCCGGGTTTTGCAATCCCCGGCACAATGTTTTATAATAAAGCTCGGTAGTTTTTTCTCTACCGGCAGTAAAAAAAGACGGCTGCACCAACCGACCAAAGTTACATGCAACCGTCACCGAATCAGACTGACAGACAGCCCGACCCTGCCAGTATAACACATCATCGGGAGAAAGGTCAAACCATGACAAGAGATGAAGCAAAAACACAAATTCACGAAGCAACAAGGGACATTCTCTCTAAATTGCTCCCAAAGGCAAAATCACCAGTGAATCACGAGCCTAGCTACATATGCCCCTTTTGTGGACACGGGAAGAGTGGAGACGGACTCGCAATCAATAAGCACAGCAAGGGTGGATTTTCTTTAAAGTGCTTTGGCTGCGACTTCTCAGGCGATATCATCGATCTTTACCAGAAAATGAACGGAGCAGACTACAATACAGCTCTTTCCCTATTGGCGGAAGGAATAGGTATAAGCATTGATACCACACAGGCGGCTCAGAATCGCCCTCAGACGGTTTCGAAGGTGTTACCCGATAAAAATACCGATGATACTCACGAAAGCCAACAGAAAGCCACAGAAGCCCTTGTGGACTATACCGAATATTACCAGAAATGCACAGCACGGCTAGAGGATACCTCTGCAATTTCTTTCTTAAAGGCACGAGGTATTACGCTAGAAACTGCAAAAAAATATTCACTGGGATATGATCCAACATGGATCAGCCCTACCGTGATTCAAAATCAAGAAGCGAAAGGCAGCAGTTGGCGACCACAACCAGTACAAAAGATTATCATTCCAACCTCTGCCAATGCGTACATAGCAAGAGCAATGCAGCAAGATGATTCTATGCGATATGCAAATGTGGGAAAGCCTATACTGTTTAATGTGAACGCTCTTTATGAAGGACACAGAGCCGTATTTATCACAGAGGGAGCATTTGACGCTTTATCTATCATTCAATGTGGCGCGGCAGCCGTAGGATTAAATTCAACAAGCAACATTCATGCACTCTTGAAATGCTTAAACGAAAAGCCGACTGAATCAATTCTCTTATTGGCACTTGATAACGATACAGCAGGACGGAAAGCGGCAGGAGAATTACAATCTGGACTCGATCAGCTTCGCATTCGTTATCAGATAGTAAGTATCTGCGGCAGCGGAAAAGACCCAAATGAAGCATTGCAAAGGGACAAAGAAGCATTCACGGCAGCAGTTCGCAAGGCAGAGGAAGAAGCTTTAAAGCCAGAGCCAGACGATTTGCAAAAATTCTTTAGCAAAGTGCAAACACATGCATACGAGCCTTACAAGACAGGTTTAAAGTTCTTCGACGATCTTTTGAGTGGTGGAATGCTTCGCCAGTCATTAGCGTTAATCATGGCTGCGCCTGGATGCGGAAAAACTGCACTGTGCCAACAGATAGCAGAGGAAATGGCAGCTCATGGCAAATCTATTATTTATCTAAACTACGAAATGAGCCAAGAGCAGATGCTTGCGAGAGCGATCAGCTATCATTTAGCTAAAAAAGGTGATTGGTTCACTGCGAGTGAAATCTTGCAAGGCTACAAATGGAATGATGAACAGCGCGGCAAAATTCAAGAGATGATAAAAAGCTATCATGAAGAAATTTTTCCGCACTTAAAGTATAACCCAGAGGGCAAACCAACCATTGAAGCTTTAAAAGCATATCTGGATAAAATCGGAGAAGATTCACGGAAAAATGGCAAAGAAGCACCTGTTATAGTTGTCGACTACCTTCACCTTATCGGCTCAGAGCAAAAACTTGATACACAAGAGCTTATCAAGCAAGCTGTCATGTTGTTAAAAAGTTATGCAGTTAAGTATGATACAATCGTTCTTGCTATTGCAGCAATCAACCGAGCAAGCAGCAACGGTGCTATTACAATGGCATCCGGACGTGATTCAAGTAATATTGAGTATGGCGGTGACTACATGTTGAGCCTTAACTATTGGGCTGTAGATCAAAAAATTTGTGATAATTCTGATGTCAAAAAGATGGAAGAGGAAACTAAAAAAACATGTCGAAACATGATATTAAGGCTGCATAAATGCCGTTTAGGAGTAAGTACAGGTCACAAAAAATTATACTACAAAGCTGCTAACAATATCTTTTATTGGGAGAATGATTTCATTCCGATGGATGAGGGAGAATTAAGCCCATTCGATGAACCAACAGCCAAAGGAAAAAGCAGATAAAGCTAATTAGATGCAGAGGGAGGCTTGAAGCCTCCTTCTTTTATTGGCAAAAAGTCCTTGCATCTTATCCAGATATCTGCTATATTCAAGATGTTTGGATTTGTTTTTTTTGAGTGGCGAAACACAATTGAGTGTTTCTGTCATGGATTCTCCATTGCTCGGAGATTCAGTGTAAAAGAAAGAATATTAAGTGTATGATTAGAGTGCGAAGAAAGAGGTATATAAGTATACTTCACTTTTTTGTACTCTTTTTTGTTTGATGACGGTTATCCAGATGGGGTAGCGGTGGTGTGTAAATGATGTATCGAAAATATTTTGATACAAAAAAGAAACTTGCATCTACTGAATTCTTGTAGTATAGTATCATCATACGATGACGATGACGAATAATATTGGGAAGGAAAGCAGAGGGTGCTTTCCCAGGTGAAAAATCCTCTAGTGAGAGGTCGATTGGGTGTATTAAGTGCGCCCTAATTTGGCAAAAAAAGTGTGTGTGTGTGTGGAAAGAGTGTCAACTAGATTGTTTGATACTCTTTTTGTTTAGAAAACGGAGCAATATTGGTTTCCCAAAAAAGAGCAACCAATAATTTGTCCCAGTAGATTAGAGCTATTAGTCCAAAAAAATTAACAGCTCAAGGAAGAAATAAGCTTGCTTTCCAGATTTGGAAGGCGATTCAATGTATCGACTTGCTACCCAAAAAAGGGAAGCGGTTTCTGAATGTCAAATCAAATTGTATATCCCAGTAGAAGAAAAAGTAATTGATCATTGATAAGACAATCCTCGTAGAATCCGCGCTAGAGGTGTGCTGCATGGACAAGAAAGTGTGCGCGGCAGATAGTGAATATTTGGCTCTTGTGGTAGCCAACGGATAGAGAAAAACTGGTTATTTGTAGCCGCAGGACGTGGCAAATAACCAGTTTAGTAGAGTTATGCGTATAACTGGCAAGCAAATAATATTAGTGCATAGGCGCATGATAGGCGCAATAGAGAGTAGATGATATCGCCAAATTTGACGATATCTTTTGACTATGCAGGGTGATAAGAATTTAACACCCTACCCCTATGCCGCACAGGGGAGAGAATGTGCGATTACATATAGCAACTTGATGACATACACTCCATTGAGTGATCGGATTACCTCTAGGGGCGTGCCGTTGGATCCTCTGCCGATTGGCGGTTGATTGGCGGCACATGCGCTTAGAGCTGGTCGTGGGAGCTGATACACCCACTTTGTCTGCAGGCGGTTGGACACCGCATTATAAATACTCCGAGAAGTTGCAGACGGTTGAACAACTGGGAGCTTGTCGGCAGCTCAGATTGCCGATAGAAAGGAACTATCATGCCACAAAATAATCGACCCGACAGCTTATCATATACCATGACGAAAAATGCACTATCTGAAAAGAGCCGTGATCCAGAACACGCAATCAGCGACAGGGACACCAAACGCACATACAAAGCAAGTATCAAGCGGTTTTGCACATGGACAAAAGAAAACGGCTACACACGAGAGGACGTGTTGAGCAATCCGCAACCTTATCTGCAACAGTACGCTGATAACTTGAAAGCACGTGGACTATCCGCGGCAACGATTCACACTTACATAGCACCATGTTGCAAGGGCTTAAATACTCCTATGCAGCACATAAGCAAGCCAGATAGAGCCATACGCGATATCACGCGATCAAGAGGTGAAAAGAACCCACGCGGCAGGAAGGACGCGGAAAAGCCCGAATATGCCCGTCTGGTGGCTTTCCAATCGGCTGTAGGACTCCGCAGGGCAGAGCTTGCACATCTAAAGGGCGAGGATTTACAAAAGCGTGATGGTGTGCTGTACGTCCACGTACAGAGCGGCAAAGGCGGCAAGAAACAATTGCAGCGCATACTACCGAGGGACGCAGGAATAGTTGCGGAGACATTTAAGGGAATTGGCAAGGATGAAAGAGTGTTTTCCGCTGATGAGATGAAAAATCGAATTGATCTGCACGGAATGAGGGCGGCGCATGCAAGACAAACTTATGACTACTATTTGACCAGGATAAAACAGGAGCCAGGCTATCGGGAGCAGCTGCAGGAAGATTTAAAGGCATACTTCCGAGAGCATCATGACCCCAACGGAAAGCTTGATCTGGTAGCATACAACCGTTTTTGCCTCGATATGGAAAAGAATGCAGGAATGTACCAGATGCGCGGTGAGGCGCGGAAACTGGCAGAGGAACACGATAGACCAACAACCTATGATCGAATTGCTCTAATGGCGGTCAGTGTTTTTCACCTTGCGCACTGGCGGCTTGACGTTACTGTCTGCAATTATCTGGTTTGATAAACCGCAAAGAGCCATACAACATAACTATTTATGCTTGTCGCAAAAAGTCAATATCTGAAAAATAGATAAATTTGATCTATATGCTTATATCTATTTTCTACGTTTAAGAATGTTGATAAACATTGAGAAAAATGGTGTTTTATGATATACTATAAGTACAAAATGAAGATAAAAAAAATCAATTTTAGGAGGTATGCAATGACACCAGAAGCAAAAAAAGTAGCCGCGGCATATGCCAGACAATGGCGGCGCAGAAATCCCGAACGAGCAAAAATGATAAAAGAAAGATATTGGGAAAGAAAAGCAAAGCAATGCAATGAAAAGGCAGAGGCAGGAAAAAGCATTGATTGACCTTCACAATACCATTTACTTTCGAATCAGTGTGGAAACGTGGAATTTTTTCAAGCAAGCTTTGCCAATACAAAATAGTGATGAATACTGGGCTTCAATTTTGGCAGAAGGCGAAAGGATTGTGGAGAAATACAAAAACACGCAGCAATCACAATTTGCAAAAGATCAAGTATTTACGATTATCAACGAATTGGAGCACATAAAAAAGGCAGGTGGCTTCGATTCGTTGCGACCTGGAACGGAAAAAAACTAAGATATAGAGGCACTGACCCACGGAAAAAGGCAAAATGTAAGTTACTGGCATATTACACACGGCTAAAAAGGCGATAAAACCAAGATATAGCCACATACACGCACGACAAAAAAGGAAGTTCAACTATTAGGAGGTAAAATCATGAACAGAGGAATCAACTTGCAATTATTTGCAACACCACAACCACAGGAAGAAGCCGAGAGAGACAAGCAGTTCAAGGCGATGCAGCGCGAGCTTACAATCATGAAATCTGTTAATACATACATGGACACTCTGGAAATGTCCAAGGAAACTGCGCAGCGGTACGCCGAGGCAAGAGCTGACGGAGATGGAGATAAGGAAAACGAAATCTTGAGGCAGCACATGAAATCTTTTAAAGCGAATGTGATGCAGAGCTTTTTAAAGAGCCGTGGCGAAGTCAATGCAGGACACGGATCAATCGAAGGCGAAAGCAAGGCTGTTGCACTTGCAAAATCGTTGCCAGTCTACAGCGATCAGGTTGATGAGAGCATTTTAAAGCAGTACATGTAAAAAAAAGATTCAAGGACACTTTTTGGTGTCCTTTTTTCTATTGGCAAATTGTCGCACAAGTTAGATTAAAATAGTTCAAGAATCCTTGATGCTTATTATTATTTTATCCCTATCCAAGATCAAAGAGTTCGTAAAAGAAATATTATACGAACTTTTCAGCCCTAAAGGTACGTATCTCATGGTAGAGGGTACAAAGTACTGTCGGAATTGTTCACACAATAGCATACAATTTGCAACTAGAACAATGATGTTTGTCAAAAGGTGTCGAAACTTGCGGCGCATATTTTGACAGGATCTGACAGAACGATTCGTTCAGTCAGCACGCTTAAATCCACATCCCCTGCCAGATACCTTTTTACTGATGCTGATAAAAAGGGTATGAATGCGGCTCATATCCTTGATAGCTGATAGTTTAGTGTGTCTGGACACACTAAAGGTCTGTTATACATTCTATAACATGTTATTGTTATGTATAGCAAGACAAAATTGTCCAGAAGTTCAAGGAAGTCAGTTTGTGATACACCCTCTGCCATTCATTCTACATGTAGCAGAGGTGCAGATGTACCGCTGTGACGCTCTCAGCCGCGTTCTGTGACATTTTGTGATGTTATGCGAGGATTTCTGCACTTAAAAGTATAAGCGGCTTAAAAGCCATTCTGTGACGTTGTGTAGATGAGGTAGTTTCAAAATACCTTGTCTCAGAAGATCACATGTGTGCATAAGATATTGAATTGCCTTGAGCTGTTAATCTTTTTTGAGTAATAGCTATGCTATATCGAAATAATATTGACACACACATATCTACATGCTATGATGGATGTATCAAAATTAAAATGATACACAGGAGGGTAAACCATGGCAATAACAAAAAAGCAGCTTGAAGAGCAAAACGAGGCATTGCGGAGAGAAAACGAGAAATTACACAGCCAGATTGATGCACGAGTGGAAGAATCGGGGGCTTATCAAGCATTAAAAGCACAGATTGCTAATGAGATAAGTAAAAAAGAAACGCTTAAGCGACAGGCTGAGAACTGGAAAAACCAATATTTTGAGCTACAGGCGAAATATAGCGACTTGCAGGAAGCCACAAAGAGCCAAAAAAACCCGTTTGGCGCAGGACGCAAGCGCAGCTACACAGCGCAGCTTGAGCAGATCATGCATTTAAGAGAAAGCGGTTCAAGCATCAGAGCTATTGCCAAAGAGCTTAACATTCCATTTGCTACAGTCGCGCGATACATCAAAGAGAATGAATCAAAATAATATTGATACGCTTCAAAAGGGGTGTAGGGGTCTTGCAATGCCGTTCCCCTAAGCCCCTACTTAGCTGCAAAAATATTTCTGAAAATCAAAAAGGCACTCTTGACTTAAAGTGCGACATAAAGTATAATAGATGCAGGAGGTGAACATGGAACAATCAAGTAGAAAAATGGGACGTCCACGGCTTGAAAACGCAATCATTATCAAGCATAGCATCAGATTTGATAAGCAGCTTGATGATCGCTTAAGCGATTACTGCAAAGCTCACGGAGTTTCAATGGGTGAAGCAGCACGAACCGCAATTAAGGCTTTCCTGGACGCTCAAGGCAAATAAAAAAAGAGAAATAGCTGTAACTTTGGCGAGCGAAGCTATTTCCCTTATATGCCTAATAGCAAATAGAGCTATCGTAAATCATTATATGCGATTTGCTCCTATTTTGCAACAAATATCAACGTACATAATACGAAAAGGAGCGACAAAATGACAGAAGAAGAAATTAGCAGAGATGTTGAGGAAGCAGAGAAGAAGTATTACAAGAAAAAAATCAGAGAGCTCTTGAGGAATGAGGAAAGACTAAGCACACTCAGAGTCGTACACTACATTCTCACAAAGAAACAATCATAATATCACGAACACTGGATGCCTCTTCGGGGGCATCTAGCCTTTTAAAGATAAATAATCAGCAAGGAGAAGTTGAATGGATGAGGAAAAGAAAACAACCTTGAACATGGAAAAATTCAAAAAAAAGATACAAGAAGCAGTATCAACAATTACCCCAAAAGAAGTTAAGCAAATGCTTGATGAACTATCCCAAGCCCTAGCTCCTTATCTCGTAGTTTTAGAGAATGAAGATCTGATCAAGGAAGAACTGGAAAAGCGCGGTTTCAATGAGGATATATACGAGCTTGCGGATAGTGATGATCCAGAAAAGCGGAAACTATTCCTAGATGCTTTTCATGCAGTTGATGAATCACACAAACTTATTGAGCGCCAAAAAGAATCACGCGCCAGAGTGCGGCAAGCAACTATCGCTGCTAAAAATACGAACATTGCCGTTACTGGACTTTGGAAAAAAGATCGCCTTTTTTCTCCTACAAGCGATGAGTTAATGCAAGCCTTTTCGCCAGGTCACATTTATTATTACGCAAACGTGAACAACTCCAAAAAAGTTAGCAAAGTTCGTATTGATGATGAAGAAGAACTGCAAGAGTTGAAAAATACTTCAAGATTTCTTTTTGATTTACTAACTTCTTTAAGAGCCGAAAGTGAACCAGATATCTACAATCAAGTAATAAAAGATCCAAGCAAAGATATTGTCTTTTCTGTGACTAAAGTATCTAAAAGTATTGGATTTGATCCAAGATCAAGAGGAAATGAAAATAATTCTAAACGAAGCAATCAAAGCCTCATGATTCAGCGAGGAGAAGCTATGTTGGATATGCTATCACAACTATCTAATTATGTTGGCAAATTTGATGATGGCTCATTTTATTATGTTTGTATCGTCAAATACTATGATTCAAATACTGATACAATCAAGATTTCAGTTCCATATATTGGGGAAGTATTACGCCGTTTGCAAAATAAATACATAGGAAGGCAGGACATTATTGAAGAAAAACGATTAGCAAACAAAAGGATTTCTAAGCAAGATAATAAACCATTTGAAAAAAACGATCTTCTTAAAGGCACATGCAGAGGTTTAGATAGCTCGATATATGAAATAATGCTGTACATCACAACATTGATGGTTCGTAAGGGTACAGGAGAGAAAAAAGAAGTAAGACTAAAGTATTCTAAAATCATAGAGAATTGTCCATCACTTCAAAGTCGGCTAAATGAAATCGAAGCGCAAAACATACCCGCCAAAACAAAAGCGCGAGACCGCAACAACGAATTTCGAAAATTTTCACTTGCATGGAAATGCTTAATTGATCCCAAATATTCGGCAATGTCGGAAGAGTGGTCAAACATTTTTTGTTCACCAACAGATAAAAAAGGCATGTTAAAAGCACCGACAAACACCACCATTAACGATAAAATATTGATTCAATGGAACACAAAAAAACCGATGTAACTACAAAAAAATCATCGGGGACGGTGAGTACTTTATCGGGGACGGTGAGTACTTTATCGGGGACGGTGAGTAC
>ENA-OZSG01000940-OZSG01000940.1-human-gut-metagenome-genome-assembly--contig:-NODE-940-length-9141-cov-5.020911_pt1 | contig 9141 bp, 10 predicted proteins | sample MGYA00243278_ERZ653965 | MGnify/ENA primary metagenome ERZ653965 (study PRJEB26926, sample SAMN06164714) | human gut metagenome | biome: ENVO:00009003; feature: ENVO:2100002; material: ENVO:00002003...
GCCGTTGCTGAAGGAGTATCGGCAGAAGAATTACGTGGAAATGAGAACGGTTACCGTTGGTCAGACGTTTGGAAAAATTTTCGGGACACTGAAAAAAATCGCAGTTTCGGACCGGAAAGTATTTTTCTTTCTGATTGGATTTTTCCTCTATATTGACGGGGTCGGAACGATCATTGATAACTGCATCAACATCGGAACCGATCTGAACCTGAATACGGTCGGACAGGTTGTTTTCCTGCTTGCCACGCAGGTTGTCGCTTTTGGAGGATCTCTGTTTTTTGCAAAACTGTCGCGGAAAAAAGATACGGTATCCTTGATTCTGATCTGCATCGCAGGCTATTTTGTCATCTGCCTCTATGCGCTGACACTGCGGACGCTGGTGCACTTTGCGATTCTGGCGTTTGGAGTGGGATGCTTTCAGGGATCGATTCAGTCGTTGTCGCGGTCGTATTATTCCAAAATTATTCCGGCGGAGAATTCGGGAGAATATTTTGGCATCTATGATATTTTTGCCAAGGGCGCTTCCTTCCTTGGATCTGTAGTCATTGCAGTTGTAAAGCTGGCGGGAGGAACGATCAACGTAGCAGTTGCATGTCTGGCGGTTTTCTTTGCACTTGGATTTGTTTTTCTGAAAATTGCAGACCATCAGCCGATGGCGGGTGAAAAATAAAAGATACACAGCATAAAAAATCTCAAAACCAGGAGAACAAGAGCAACTGGTTTTGAGATTTTTTGTTTTTGACTCCGGGGTTTCACAAAGAGAGGTTACGTGTTACGATAATCAGTGAGTCGGGCTGCCGGGAATGTGGCTGCCTGAAAAAAGTACAGACAGGCCAGATCCGGAAAGCCGGAAGAGTCGATCACAAGGATGCGTTTCTGGACACCGAGGAGCTGCACATTGGTACCAGACCCCATTACACTTCTATCTGCAGACCCCGATTGCACAGATTTATGATTACAGCATGGCGCAGTTTGAGCATTGGACGAAAGAAACATTCTCTGCCAATTTTCGCAAAATGCTGACGCTGGAACAATACCGCGATCCAAAACTTGCGCAGCTTCATCATGATTATCTGGCGGGCGGACCATTGGAATATATGGCGGCGATTTTTCGTAAGCTGGCGGATTCTGATGAAACGGCCATGCAGCTGGCGTTGGAGTTTTAGCTGTGAGAAGAACCCGGAAGCTTTTGAAAAATTTGAAGCCGCATTCCCCAAAAAGGAAAAGCTGAAACTGCTGGGGTAGCTGTTCTGATTCGAGCGATAAAGTTTGGCAGCAGAACGATGCTGAGGGGTAAGCAGGTGTGTGATAAAAGGATAATAGGACAATGGGGGAATCCCGTGTCCTGTTTTTTTGCCCCTGAAAAGTGGAAATTTCCTATCCCCTCTGCATACAATACAGGTAGAGTATCTTTTCAAATCCGTTCAGAAAGGATGATCATTATGACGAAAGGCATTGTAAAAATAAAGAAAAACCGTGCATTTGTAGAGCAGCAGAACGGTGAGGTGGAAGTGGCTTCCGGGCAGTATGTGTATCTGAAAGTGGAAAATTGCTGGATTCCGGTGGTGGTGCGGTATTCGGCGCGGAGGAAGAAGTGGTATTTTAAGTATCTCGAGGAAATCCCGGTCTGCGGGCAGAAGGTGCTGCTGAAGGCGTAGCCGGTAAAGGGCGTTTCACGTATGTTTAACATGTGTTTAATCTTTCTGAGTCAGAAATTTATTATGCAGCTCCTGGATTCTGCGCTGTTCGGCAGCTTCCTGTTTTTCACGCTCCGATCGATACGAAGATCCCGCAAGCAGAGCGCAGATCAGCGTCAGACCGAAAACAAGAAGAAAAGAATAAAGATATGGATGACCGGGATGATTTTCATGATTCATAGGAAGCCTGGCTTTCTGAATGTAAAATTCGTAGATAAGGATTTTCTGTGTCTAAAATTCAGTATAGCAAACGGAATTTTTCGCGTCAATGGAAAGGATTGGTTTCTCGATTTCCAAATTCATCATTTACGCCGTCCCCAAAGTCTGCTAAGATAAAGAAAACTTGTTACCAAACGAGAAAACAGGAGTGATTTACATTGAAAAAGATTTTATTTATCGCAACCGGCGGCACAATCGCTTCGAAGAAGACGGAAAATGGTTTGACTCCGCAGATTACGCCGGAGGAGTTATTGTCTTATATTCCGGAGGTGGAAGGCCTCTGTGAGATTACGGCGGTGAATCCGTTTAATCTGGACAGCTCGAATGTGGTTCCGGAGAACTGGAGCACGCTGGTGAAAGTGGTGAAGGAGCATTACGAGGATTACGACGGTTTCGTCATCGCGCACGGAACTGATACGATGGCGTACACCGCGGCGGCGCTTTCCTATATGATTCAGAATTCGGAAAAGCCGATCGTCATCACCGGAGCACAGCGGCCGATCAATTTGGATATCACGGATGCAAAGACAAACCTGTCCGACAGCTTTTATTACGCCTGTGATGATGCATCCCAGGGTGTACAGATTGTGTTCGACGGAAAAGTCATCGCGGGAACGCGCGCGAAGAAGGTGCGGACGAAGAGCTACAATGCCTTTTCCAGCATCGATTTCCCGTACCTTGCGGTAATACAGGACCGCAGGATTCTGCGGTATCTGCCGATGCTGCCGTATGAAAAGCCGGTTCGTTTTTATGAAAACTTAAGCGATAACGTTTTTCTCTTGAAACTGATCCCGGGAATCAGCCCGGTATTGCTTCCGGCGATTTTTGAGCACTACGATGCGATCATTGTGGAGAGCTTCGGTGTCGGCGGTATTCCGGCGAGCATCAAGGAGCCGTTTTACGAGCTCTGCCAGAAGTACCCGGAAAAACTCATCATCATGTGTACCCAGGTTTCTCACGAGGGAAGCGATATGACCGTCTATGAAGTCGGCCATGAGATGAAAACCCTGTGCAACATTCTCGAGTCATACGATATGACCCCGGAGGCAGTCGCAACTAAAACCATGTGGCTTCTCGGCAACCGTCCGGATGATCATGAGAGCCGGGAAAAAGCATTCTATAAACCGATCAACTACGATACGGTCTGGAAATAAGAAAAAGAAAGACGGCAAAAAGGCTGTCACGGTCCGCAGGAAAGAAATGTTTCTGCTGGCTGTGAACGCCTCTTTTTCTTTTTGAGGAAAAAGAAATTTTCTACAAAATTTTCAGACAGTACGGACGCAAAATTGATTTTTATTGGAAGAATTGTGCAAATTTCATAGAAAAATCAGAAACAGGTTGACATCTTTTGAACATTTTAGTAGAATTGAATTCATGATGCAGTGCGGAAAACGGCGGATTTTGGATGACGAATCCAACCGCTGGTTACAGTTACAACATATGTGTGAACGATAACGATTTCGGAGGTGCATGCATGAAACGGTTAAGGTTTACAGCAGATATGACAAAAGAACAGAAGCGAAACACCGTTGCAAAGCAATGGTTCAGAACGTCCGCGAACACGGCCTTCCGTGCCACGTATCCTTCACCGCAGGCACCTACGTATGCAACTGTGTCATGTACAATGTGCTTCACCTGTGCGCGACGAAATATCCGAACATCCGCGCAGGCTTCATCCACGTACCGTTCGCATGCGAGCAGGTAGTCGGAAAAGCAAGCACCATGGCAAGCATGCCGCTGGAAACGATTGCAAAATCTCTGGAATACTGCATCGAGGCAGTCGTAACCAACAAAGAAGAAGTAAAAGAAGCAATGGGAACTACCCACTAAAACAGACTTTCAGACCGTCGTACCGGAATTTTGGTGCGGCGGTCTGCTTTTTTTGCTATTTTCTCTTTTGCAAACCATATCTTTTGTGATACAATAAGATTCGTCAGAATTTTTATGCGAAAGGAACGAAAGAAAGAAAATGGAACAGGGTAAAATTTTTAAATTTCATAATAACCTTGATACAGACCAGATCATCGCATCCCAGTATCTGCTTCTGCCGAATCTGGATGAGATGAAAGGTCATGCGTTTGAATCGTTAGATCCGGACTTTGCAAAAAAAGTAAAACCGGGAGATTTTGTCGTAGGAGGAGAAAACTTCGGCTGCGGTTCTTCAAGAGAGCAGGCACCAGGCGTCTTAAAAGCACTCGGCGTGCAGGCCGTCATCGCAAAATCCTTCGCCAGAATCTTTTTCCGCAATGCCATCAACATCGGTCTCCCGGCGATTGTCTGTAAAGACCTGCCGGATGCCGTAGAAGACGGGGACACCATGGTCCTCCATATGTCCGAGGGAACCGCAGAGGTGAACGGCAAAACGTACACCTGCACCAAACTGCCGGAATATATGCAGAACATACTGAATCAGGGAGGCTTGATTGCTTCTTTGAACCGCGAGGAGGAGTAAGAACCATGGGAATGACAATTGCAGAGAAAATTATCGCCGCTGCAGCCGGCGTTCCGGAAGTAAAGCCGGGAGATATCCACACCGTAACACTGGATCGTCTGATGAGCAACGACGGAACCACCCATCTGACGGTTGATATGTACCGCAACAAATTAAACCACCCGCACATTGCGGATCCGAAAAAGCTCGTTTTCATCGTCGACCACAACGTGCCGTCCGACAGCCCGAAAACAGCAGCATCCCAGAAAAAGATGCGTGATTTTGCAAGAGAGAACAACATTGACTTCTGGGAAGGAAAAGGTGTATGCCATCAGGTGATGATCGAGAACTATGTCCGCCCGGGCGAGCTGATCTTTGGGGCTGACAGCCATACCTGTTCCTACGGAGCACTCGGCGCATTCGGAACCGGTGTCGGCTGTACCGATTTCCTGTACGGCATGGTAACGGGAACTTCCTGGGTACTCGTACCGGAAAGCGTAAAATTCAATCTTGTAGGAAAACTGCCGGAGGGCGTTTATGCGAGAGACCTGATCCTCACCATCATCGGCGAGGTCGGCGCAAACGGATGCAACTACCAGGTGATGGAGTTTACCGGTGAGGGTGCAAAGACTTTAAGCATCAGCGACCGTATGGCACTTTGCAACATGGCAGTTGAGGCCGGCGCCAAGACCGGTATCTTTGAGGCAGATGAGAAAGCTATCGAGTACCTGAAAGAGCACGGAAGAGAGCCAAAAGAAATCTTCCACAGCGATCCGGACGCAAAATACGTCAGAGAGTACACCTTTGACCTTTCCAAAGTCCGTCCGGTTGTTGCAAAACCGGATTTCGTAGACCGCGTTGTTCCGGCAGAAGAGACCTGCGGAACGCCGATCAATGAAGCATTCCTTGGATCCTGCAACAACGGAAGAATCGAAGATCTCCGCGTCGGCGCAGAGATCATCCGCGGAAAGAAAGTCGCAGAGGGCGTCCGTTTCCTCGTTGTTCCGGCAAGCCAGACGATCTACCGCCAGGCATTAAAAGAAGGCATCATCGACACCTTCATGGAGGCCGGAGCCATCGTCATGAACCCGAACTGCAGCGTCTGCTGGGGAAGCTGCCAGGGTGTCATCGGCGAGAACGAAGTGCTGATCAGCACCGGAACCCGTAACTTCAAGGGCCGTGCCGGTCATCCAAGCTCCAAAGTATACTTGGGCTCTGCCGCAACCGTAACCGCATCCGCGATTGCCGGAAAGATTGCGACGGCAGATCAGATCTGACCATTTTCTTTGAGGGATACATAATATTTTTGGGAGAATAAACATATGGAAGCATTTACAGGAAAAGTATGGGTGCTTGGAGACGATATTGATACCGATATCATTATCCCGACCGAGTATCTTGCTTTAAAGACAATTGACGATATGAAACAGTACGGCTTTTCCCCGCTCCGCCTGGAACTGGCCGGACAGATTGAAAAGGGCGACATCATCGTGGCAGGAAAGAACTTCGGCTGCGGCTCCTCGAGAGAGCAGGCACCGGAGATCATCAAGGCGCTCGGCATTTCCTGCGTTATCGCGAAATCCTTTGCCCGGATCTTTTTCCGCAACTCCATCAATAACGGCCTTCTTCTGATCGAGCAGCCGGATCTGCACGACGATATCAAAGAGGGCGACACCATCACCGTCAAGATGAATGAGCATGTTGATTACAACGGAAAAACATACCCGATCGCAGCTCTGCCGGAGAACCTGATGGATATCATTCAGGCAGGCGGCCTGGTAAAGGCAATGCGCAAGCGCAACGGATTGGATTAAGAGCGGGAGGAAGAAACGATGGGCAATACAGTAATTGAAAAAATCATCCGCCACAACACCGGAAAAGACGTAAAACCGGGCGACATTGTGACGGTCAACGTGGACAGAGTCATGATTCATGATATCTTCATCCCGTTTGTCGGCGATAAATTCGAGGAGATGGGCTTTACCAAACTGTGGGACCCGGATAAAGTCGTTCTGATCTACGACCACCTCGTTCCGGCAAGCCAGGTGGACGATACGAGACATTTCCACAAAGGCGATGAATTTGCAAAGAAATACGGCATGAAAAACGTACACAGAAGCGACGGAATCTGCCATCAGTTAATGACAGAGGCAGGTTACGTAAAACCGGGCGACGTTGTTTTCGGAACCGACAGCCACACGACGACATACGGCTGTGTCGGTGCATTCTCTTCCGGAATCGGCTACACCGAGATGGCGAGCATCCTCGGAACCGGTACGATGTGGATCAAAGTGCCGGAGACGATCAAAGTTGTCATCGAAGGCGAGCTGCCGAAAAATGTGATGTCAAAAGACATTATCCTGCGTCTGATCGGTGACCTCGGTGCAGACGGCGCAACGTACCGCGCACTGGAGTTCTCAGGAAACACCGTAGAAAATATGACCGTGGCAAGCCGTATGACGATTGCCAACATGGCGATCGAGGCAGGTGCCAAATGTGCACTTTTTACCCCGGATGAGAAGACCGCAGAATACTGCGAGATCGAACTCAATGACTATCAGAAGAGCTTAAAAGGCGATGAGGATGCGAAATATCTGCGCACTATCACTTACCGTGCTGAGGACTTCGTGCCGGTGATGGCATGCCCGTCCCAGGTAGACAAGATCCGTGATACCAGCGCTCTCGAGGGAACCCCGATCGATCAGGTCTTCATCGGTTCCTGTACGAACGGCCGTCTCGAGGATCTGCAGGCGGCAGCCGAGGTTTTAAAAGGCAAAAAAGTAGCCGACTACGTAAAACTGATCGTAACACCGGCAAGCCGCAAGATTTATCTGCAGGCAAGCAAAATGGGCATTCTCGATACACTGGCAGAGGCAGGCGCCATGATTACACATCCAGGCTGCGGTCTGTGCTGCGGAAGAGCGGGCGGAATCCTCTCTGACGGCGAGCGTGTTGTAGCAACGAACAACCGAAACTTTCTTGGAAGAATGGGTACTTCTAAAGTTGAAATTTATCTGGCATCTCCAAAGACAGCGGCAGCATGTGCAGTAGCTGGAAAAATTGTGACGCCGGAAGTGTAAACGAACTTAACAGCAGAAAGGGAAAACAGACGACATGAATGGTTCAATGTTTATCGGAACCTGGTGGGCACTCGTCCCGCCGCTGCTTGCAATTCTGCTTGCATTTGTAACAAAAGAAGTTTACAGTTCCCTGTTCATCGGATCGGCAGTCGGTGTCCTTTTGTACACCGGCTTCCATCCGTGGGATGCGTTCACAAGCTTCTTTGAAATTTTACGGAACAGCATGAACATCAACATTTTGATCTTCGATATCCTGCTTGGCATGGTTGTCGTGCTGATGGCGAAATCCGGCGGCTCGGCGGCGTATGGAAAATGGGCGGGGACGAAGATCAAAACGAAGCGGAATGCGCTTCTGGCAACGATGGGGCTTGGTGTTCTGATTTTTGTGGATGACTATTTCAACTGTCTGACAGTCGGCTCTGTCATGCGCCCGGTCACAGACAGCCACAAGGTTTCCCGCGCGAAACTCGCATACATCATCGACTCCACCGCAGCGCCGGTCTGCATTATTGCGCCGATCTCAAGCTGGGCGGCAGCCGTCAACTCGTATGTGCCGGCGGATGCGGGAATCAGCGGATTCCAGCTGTTTCTGCGGACAATTCCGTATAACCTGTATGCGATCCTTACAATTGCGATGGTCTTTTACATCTGCTACACCGGCTTTGATTTTGGTCAGATGAAGCTCCACGAGGATAATGCCGCTAAAGGTGATCTTTTCACGACCGGAGGCGAGGAGTTTGAGCAGGTTTCCGAGCAGGAGGTCAATCCGAACGGAAAAGTCATCGACCTCGTGCTCCCGGTTGCCGTACTGATTGTATCAGCGATCGGAGCGATGGTTTACACTGGCTTCCTCGGCGGCGCGGACAATGTGATTTCCGCGTTCGCAGGATGTGATGCAGAGACGAGTCTGATTTTTGCCTCCGTCGTGACGATCCTGTTTATGATGGCGCTGTATCTGCCGCGGAAGGTCATCACCTTCAAGAGCTTTATGGACAGCCTGTCCGAGGGCTTCAAGCTGATGGTTCCGGCGGTTACGATTCTCGTCTTTGCGTGGACCTTAAAAGGCGTCGGTGATGCGATGGGCCTGGCCCAGTTTGTCGGAAGCGTCGTGGGAGACCATGCATCCGCAAGTATTTTTATCCCGGTGGTGCTGTTCGCCGTGGCGGTGTTCCTTTCCTTTTCGACGGGAACCTCCTGGGGAACGTTCGCGATTCTTGTGCCGATTGCAACGGGCATGTTCGCAGCCGGAACAAATCTGGAGATGATGATTATCTCGGTATCCGCCGTCCTGGCAGGGGCGGTCTGCGGTGACCATATTTCGCCGATCTCGGATACGACGGTTATGTCAAGTGCGGGTGCGCAGAGTAACCATCTGAACCACGTATCGACGCAGATGCAGTATGCGGCCGTTACGGCGTGTGTCTGCCTGGTGGGATATCTGATTGCAGCCGTGACCAGAACGTGGTGGATCACACTTGGCGTTAGCCTTCTTCTTCTTTTGGCTGTTTTAACCGGAATGCGCAGATTTTGCGCAAAAAAAGCGGAAAACGGCAAAAAATAAAAAAGAAAACAGAAAAACGCGTGAAATGCTTGACGAGAGAGAAAAAGAACCGTATACTAAAAAATAGAACAAACATTCACAGGACAACGGTGTCCTGCAAAGAAGAAGCCTGTCTCTTATACACATCTCCGAGCCCACGAGACCTCTCTACAT